>Ga0180220_1000030_pt1 | contig 340311 bp, 306 predicted proteins | sample eDN5th37CBELigBY_FD_151335 | JGI IMG/M metagenome (GOLD analysis project Ga0180220, IMG submission 151335) | Enriched backyard soil microbial communities from Emeryville, California, USA - eDNA 5th pass 37_C BE-Lig BY (version 2) (version 2) | ecosystem: Environmental > Terrestrial > Soil >...
CCCCTCATCCCGCTGGCGCTGGCGAATCCAACCGCGCAACGTCTCGGCTGAACAGCCGATCTTCTGTGCGACCGACTGGATCGCCGCCCATTCCGATTCATACTCGTGCGCGTGCTCGCCGACCAGCTGAACCGCCCGCTCCCGCACCTCCGCCGAGTACTGCTTTGCTCTTGCCATGGCTCCAATTTCTCAAGGGTTGGAGCCTCCGGCAAACTCGGGGCGATTCACCACGGTGTTCGGATTCGTGGCGGCGACGGCAGCAATGACGGCGTCCTGTCCCCACGGCAGTGACAGGTCCGGCAGATCGAATCCCTCTCCCTCGACGCGGATGCCGAACGCGATGACGACGTCGGAGCGACGCGCGAGCAGAGCGGCCTCTGCCGGCGTGTAGCCCGGATCGAACTCGATCTGTGCGTCCGGAAGCAGTTTCTTCAACTCCTCGAGCGGCGACGTCGGCAGAAGGTAGAGGTTGCGTGCGCCTGCCACGCGCCCTCCGGGACCGCCGATGGGAAGCGTGGCGCCGAAGCCACCGACCGGAAGAACCGCACCCGACCCGGTGCCGGTGGGGACACCGACCTGCGCCCAGCCACCGATCACGGCGACCTTGAGCGGGCGCTCGGCGGCGAGCGGGAGAATGCCGTCGTTCTTCAGAAGCACGATGCCCTGGCGCGCGGCTTCGAGTGCGACCTGCCCGTGCTCGGCCATGTCCACCGCGGGCGCGGGGCCCCACCGGTCGACGCCGACCGCGTACACAGAATACAGAATGCGCTGCACCATCTCGCTCAGACGCTCGCGGGGGAACGCACCGGCCGCGTAGGCGGCACGAAGCGAGTCCGTGAACGCCTCGGCGCCCCACTGGATCACATCGCCCTGCATTCCGGACTCCTGGTCGAGGCCTGCGAGCGCGAACCGCCAGTCCGGCGTCGCACCCCAGTCCGACATGACCCAGCCCGGATAACCCCATTCGCCTTTCAGGACTTCCTGCAGGAGATGCTCGTTTCCGGTCGCGTACGTGCCATTGATCTTGTTGTACGACGTCATGATGGAACCGGGCCTCGAGCGCTCGATCGCGATCTGGAACGCGAGCAGGTCCGACTCGCGGTGTGCGGCCGGGTCGATGATCGCGTCCAGCCAGTGCCGGTTCACTTCGTTGCTGTTCAGGGACAGATGCTTGAGTGTCGAAATGACGTTCTGGCTCTGGATGCCGTTCACGGCAGCCGCGGCCATCACTGCGCTCGCGAGCGGATCTTCCGCGTAGTACTCGAAGTTGCGTCCGTTGCGAGGGTCGCGCGCGAGGTTGATGCCGCCGGCGAGCATGATGTTGAAGCCTCGGCTGCGTGCTTCGCGCCCGATGCGGACTCCACCCTCACGCGCGATCTCGGGATTGAACGTCGCGCCGATCAGGATGGACGCCGGGAACGCGGTTGCGCCGGGGTCGTCCGGGCGATAGCCGGGGTTCGTGACACCCATGCTGGCGTCGCTGCTCTGCAGCGCGGGGATCCCGAGCCGGGGCACGCCGGGCGTATAGCCCGCGCTCATTGCCACTTCCGCGGGAATCAATGCATGGCGGTCGAGTCCGATGACGGGATTTCCACCCATTACGCTGATGATGAGGTTGAAGCGCTCCTCGTCGGTCATCAGCGCTTCGGTCTCGATGGCGCGGGCGGCTGCGTCACTACGATCACGCGCGTCAGGAGCGGGCTGCTGCCCCTCGGTGCGATGTGCTACATGGAGGGTGAGGAGGATAGCCAGCCCGAACCGGGCGCGAGTCACGAGTCGTGACGTGAGGCATCCTTGTTGATGCCCGATCCATCGTACCGCGGGATTCGGGACGAGGCCATTGGACCATCGACCATTGGACCTGGGGATTACTCGGGGCGGTTGCGAGGAAGGCTTGAATCAACGAGGTCGCATCGATATCGACCGACTGCAGTTCGTTGTCACATGACCGATACACGTTTCGTTGCCACCTCCACACCACATGGACTCCAGCCACTCGACCGTGCGTGACGACCGATGATCGCCGGCGACCGTGGCGGGATCGGTCGTCCGCGGCGGCACTGCGGATTGCAAGGCGTGTGAGCGATCCCGGCGGCCGCGTGAACGAGGCCACCTCGTTCACCTCGTCGAGGTCCGCGAACGCCTGTGCGCCGCCGTCTCACCGCACCCGGATCGTCTCCCCCTCTTCCTGCTGCTGATCCGGCGCCGTCCTCCTGCTCTGCTGCTCGGGCGGCTTGCCGAAATTGAACGTGATGCCGACGCTCACCATGCGTGACGTGTAGCTCGAGCGACTGACCTGGACGTGCGTCGCGTCGCGCGTGGTGCTGTCGTAGCTGTACAGATCGAGCGGGTCGCTGATGCTGAGCGAGATGCTGCCCTTGTTGTCGAAGAGCTGCTGACGCAGCGAGATCGAGGTGAAGAGGTAGCCGGACGCCCTTCCCTGCAGGATCGACTGCTCCGGGAAGTAGTTCGCGTATATCTGCGACGTGAGCGACTCGCGCAGCTTCATGCCGAGGTTGCCGCCGAGCGACCACAGGAATGCGGCGCGTCGCTGCTGGCCGGCGATGTTGGTGCCGTCGCGCTCGTCGCGGTACACGCTGAACGACGTCGAACCGGTCACGCGACCGGAGGGGGGCAGCGAGATGGTGAAGCTCGAGCCGTACGCCTTGCTCGATGCCGCGTTCTCCCAGCGGGTCGTGGCCACGCCGTCCTCGTCGACGGTCCGGATGCGTTCCCACACATCCGTCGAGTAGCGGTAGTATGGCGCGATACGCAGCGTGCCGTACTTGCCGGTGATCGTTCCGTCGAGGGTGATCGACTGGGTGTAGCTCGGCCGCAGATCCGGGTTGCCCGTGTAGATGTTCAACGGGTCGGTCACCGGGATTGCGGGGTCTAGGTAGTACGGGTGTGGCCGGCTGATCCGCTTCGAGTACAGCAGCCGGATCGTGCGGCCCGGCTTCGGCGTCCACGAGACGTTTGCGCTCGGGAAGAGCGTGTTGTAGGGGCGATCGAACTCGTCGCCGGTCACGAGTGAGTGGAACTCGGTCTCCGCACGCTCCGCGCGCAACCCGCCCTGGATGCCGACCTCGCCGAACGTGCGCCCCCAGGTCCAGTAGAGCGAGTGAAAGATCTCCTCGAACTCGAAGCCGGTGAAGATGCTGTTTGCAGGATCCTCGTCTTCGGGTGTCGCGAACACGAGCATCCGGTTGTCGCCGCTCTGCTCCCGCCGCCACGCCTTGTAGCCGATGTCCAGGCGGCCGCCGAACAGCGGTGTGAAGTAATCGGCCTGCAGGGACAGCTGACCGTCGCCAACGTCCTGGTCGTTGTCCCTGACCTCGTCCGGCAGTGTGACACGCGCGCCATCCTGTACGTACATGTGGCGCGTCATGTACATCCGGCTCTCGTGCCCGCCGTCGGTCCAGCGCGCATCGACCGTGAGCTCCCGCTTCTGCTGCTCGAACACCTGCTTGAAGCCGGCGCCGAGGTTGTAGCTGTGCCAGCCCTGGCTTTCGTCGGATGCGCGGTCGTAGCGATCCAGCTCGACGTTGCCGTTGTCGAAGATGCCGTAGTCGGTGACACCGCCGCCGCCGGCGGTGCTGCTGTACATCCACGCGTTCGACCAGAGCGTCGCCTGTCTGCCGACCTTCAGCTCGGCGGTCCAGTCGAGGTTCCATCCGCGCGAACGGTTGTCGCGCGTGGAGCTCTGCTCGATGATCGTGACCGGCTCCGCCAGGAGGTTCTCGCGGCGGTCATACGACGAGAACTCCACGTCGTACCGGTTGAGGCCCCCACCTGCGAACAGCGTCAGGCGCCCGCGCTGGTAGTTCAGCCGCCCGTTCAGGAACTGACGGTTGCGTGTCGATGCATGCGCGGAAAGACTGCCACTGAGTCCGAGGTCGAGATCATCCTTCAGCACGATGTTGACGATTCCGCCGAGGCCCTCGGGGTCATGTCGCGCGGACGGATTGGGCATGACCTCGACCCGCTCGATGCGATTGCCGGGAAGCTGCTCCAGGAAATTTGCGAGCTGCTCGCCGCGCAGCGGCGCAGGTCTGCCATTGATGTGCACGGCGACCGGCCGGTTCCCGCGCAGCTTCACGTTGTTCTCGACGTCGACCTCCAGCTCGGGGACCGCGCGCAGCACGTCGACGCCGGTGCCTGCATCTGCGACCGGCATCGACGCGGTGGCGTACACGGTGCGGTCCGGCTCGATCACGACCCCGGAGCGCTCCGCCGCCGCGACGACGGCATCGAGCTCGACGGCACTGACTTCCAGCGCGATCCGGCCCAGGTCGACGGCAGGCGAGCCCGCGCTGAGCGTGATCGTCTCGCTCTCGCGTGGCCTGAAGCCGATGAAGCTCACGCGGATGCGGTACTCTCCAAGCGGCAGTGACTCCAGTGTGAAGCGGCCCTGCGAATCCGTCATCACACCCGTAATGACCGTGGAATCCGCAGCGGTCCTCAGTGTGATCGCGACGTTCGCCAGCGGCGACGACTCCGGATCGACAACCGTGCCGCTGATACGGCCGGGCCCTGCAATCTGCGGCACGTCCTGCGCCCGGAGGCCGTGCGGCGCCAGGCCCGCTGCCAGCAGCGCGACAAGGAGAGATGCGAGTTTCATGAAGCCATTCGCTGCGTAATACGACCGGAGGCTCCCCGCGCGCGAAGGCACTCCAGCCGCTCGCGCCGCGACGAAGGACAACTTTCAGGTGACGGACGGTCATCCATCCGTGATGGCAGGTACCCAAAGCTGCCCCTCTGGAAGGCGCCGGCGCAAGGCTCTCATGGGGGATTCCGGCGGTGCCGGCCCGACCGCAGTACATTGGCGTATACAATTACGCATCGGAATGGATGTCCTGACCCGCGTGGCACCCCGATGTGCCTGCGCATGCAAAGCGCACCGGCGGGTCCGATATCTTCGCGCTACCCGTAACCTTTTCCCGCTCCGGAGCGATCATGACCCGCGTGTCGCTGCGCTCGTTTGCCTCGGTTACGCTGCTCCTGTCCCTCACCGCGAGCGCTGCATCCGTGGCGCGCGCACAGGTCTCGACTGCGGTCACGGCGCGCCGGGCGCTCGCCCAGCCCACGCTGTCGCCCGATGGTGCCGAGATCGCGTTCGTCTCCGGCGGCGACATCTGGGCAGTGTCCGCGGACGGCGGCGTCGCGCGACTCCTCGTGAGTCACGAGGCGAACGAGTCACGGCCGCTGTACTCGCCCGACGGGACGAAGCTCGCGTTCGTCTCGAATCGCGGTGGCAGCGACGATCTCTATGTCCTGGACCTGGGCACGGGCGCAGTGCGGCGCCTGACCTGGAGTGACGCAGCAGAGTCGCTGGACGCATGGTCACCCGATGGCCGCTGGCTGTACTTCACGACAACGGCGGGCGACATCGGCGGCATGACGGATGTGCAGAAGGTGAGCGTCGATGGTGGCACGCCCGTGCTCGTGTCGGGCGATCCGCACACGCCCGAATACTTCGCCGCTCCGTCGCCGGACGGCCGGCGGATTGCGCTGAACGGGCGGGCACGCATGGGCTTCTCGCAGTGGTGGAGGAACGGCCACAGCCACATCGACCAGGCGGAGGTGTGGCTGCTCGAGCCCGGCAGCCCGGCCCGCTACACGCGACTCTCCGAGCCAGGCTCAAAGAATCTGTGGCCGCTCTGGGCGGAAGGCGGCCGCGCCGTCGTTTACATGTCCGACCGCAGCGGCGCCGAGAACCTGTGGATGCAGCCGGTCGACGGCGGCAGTGCGCAACAGCTGACCTCATTCGCCAGCGGCCGCGTGCTCTGGCCCGCCATCGGCAACGGCGGGCGCACCGTTGTCTTCGAGCGCGACTTCGGTATCTGGCGCCTCGATCTCACGCCCGGCGCCGAGCCGCGGCCGCTGCAGATCACGCTGCGTGGCGCCGCGCAGGGCCCCGCTGCCGAGCACCTCTCGCTTTCGTCCGGCTTCTCGAACCTGGCCCTCTCGCCGGACGGGAAGAAGGTCGCGTTCATTGCACGCGGCGAGGTGTTCGCCGCACCGGCGGATGGAAGCGCACCGGCACAGCGCGTCACGTCGACGCCCGCAGTCGAGGACGAGGTGACGTGGGCACCGGACTCGCGACGCATCGCGTACACATCACGCCGCGGCGGTGCACCCCGTATCTACCTGTTCGACTTCGTCACGAACGAGGAGCGTGCGCCTGGTGCCGGTGAAGGCGAGCAGGCAACCCCGCGCTTTTCGCCGGACGGCAACCGGATCGCCTGGGTGCGCGACGGCCGGGAGCTCGTCGTGACCGATCTGCAGAACGGGAACGAGCGCGTCGTCGCAGTGGGGCACCTGTGGAAGGCGCCGTTCACGTCACCGCGCCCGCTCGCCTGGTCACCGGATGGGCGCTGGCTCGCGTACTTCGCGGTCGACGCACGCATGTTCACGAACGTGCACGTCGTGGCGGCGGACGGCTCACAGCCTGCCCGACGCATCAGCCAGCTGGCCAACTCGTTTGCGGGGAGCCTGGCCTGGTCGCCGGACGGCACCGCACTGTATTTCGACACGCAGCACCGCACCGAGAACGGCCAGATCGCGCGCATCGACCTCGTTGCGCGCACTCCGGAATTCGTGGAATCGCGCTGGCGGTCACTCTTCGAGGAGGAGACCCCGGCGGAACGTGACGATACCACGCGCTCGCGCAGCGGCTCGCGGGCGACACGCGACAGCGCTGTAGGCGCCGTCGTCGTCGACATCGATTTCGAGGGCATTCACCGCCGGCTCGAGCTCCTGCCGCTCGGCGTGGACGCGGGGCCGCTGGTGCTGTCGCCGGACGGCAAGACGATCGTATTCCAGGCGAGCGCGGAGGGACAGACGAACCTGTATTCCTTCCCGCTCGATCCCCTCGCCGATGAGCGACCCGTCGCACGGCAGCTCACCTCGACGCCGGGTGGCAAGGGACTGCCATACTTCACGCCCGACGGCAAAACGATCGTCTACCTCGATCGCGGCCGCATTCAGTCCGTCGGCGTCGACGGACAGAACACGAAGAACATCCCCGTGAACGCCGAGATGGACGTCGAGTTCGACGCGGAGAAGCGGGAGGTCTTCGATCAGGGCTGGAGCTACCTGCGCGACCACTTCTACGACCCCGCGATGCACGGCGTCGACTGGCAGGACGTGCGCGCGCGCTTTGCACCATACGTGGCAGGCGCCGAGACACGACAGGAGCTCGAGCGTCTCATGAACCTGATGGTCGGTGAGCTGAATGCCTCACATCTGGGGCACACCGAGCCGACCGGACGAAGCGCCGAGACCGGTCGGATCGGCGTGAACCTGGAGCCCGGCCCGCTCGAGCAGGGTGTCCACCGCGTCGCTTCTGTCGTTGCGCTCGGTCCTGCGGACGTCGCCGGTGTGCGCGCTGGCGAGTATCTGCTCGCCGTGAATGGCCAGCCGCTCCGTGCCGGCGAGAGCCTGGACCGGCTGCTCGAGCGCACCGTTGGCGATCGCGTCGAGCTGCGCGTCGCGCCGAGCGCCGACGCCCGCAACGCACGCACGGTCGTCGTGAAGCCGGTGTCGACCGGGGCGGAAGGCGGGCTGCGCTACCGCGAATGGGTCGAGCACAATCGCGCGTACGTGCACGAGATCAGCAACGGCCGGCTCGGCTACGTCCACATGGCGGACATGGGCTGGCCGTCACTCCAGCAGCTCATCGTCGACCTCGATGCAGAAAACTTCGGGCGCGACGGCGTGATCATCGACCTGCGCGGCAACCGCGGCGGGTTCGTGAATGCGTACGCGCTCGACGTGTTCGCACGACGCGGCTACATCACCATGGAGATCCGCGGCTTCCCCGTCGCGCCCGCGCGCAGCATCCTCGGCCAGCGCGCACTGGAAGCACCCACGGCACTCGTCATCGACATGAACAGCCTGTCCGACGCCGAAGACTTCACCGAGGGCTACCGCACGCTCGGACTCGGCCCGATCATCGGCGAGCCGACGGCCGGGTGGATCATCTACACGTGGAACCTCCAGCTCGTCGACGGCTCCACCTTCCGCATGCCGCGCAGCCGCATCCGTGGCGCGGCCGGCGACGACATGGAACTGTATCCGCGCCCGGTCGACGTCCACGTTGTCCGGCCGCTCGGCGAAGGGCTGGGCAACGGTGACCGCCAGCTCGACGCGGCCGTCAGGGCCCTCCTCGGCACATGAGTTGTAGCCGGCGCCGAAAGGCGCCGGCTCCTCGAGGCGTACTCCCGTTGATGCCGACGCCGGCCCTGTGCTCATATTTGTCAATGACTTCATTGACAAATCACGGGTCGCCAGGCAATGATCGAGGAACTACCAGCACGGAGGTGAGGGATGGCCGATGCGGCCGGAGGTGGCGGCGGTGTGGACCTGGCCGGCGGGATCGCGCTGAGTGAGCTGGCCGAGGGCGTGCCCCTGGCGGGGCGACTGGGCGAGGATGAGATCCTGCTGGTGCGCCGGGGCAGCTCGGTCCATGCCATCGGCGCGACCTGCACGCACTACGGCGGGCCGCTGGCGGAGGGGCTCGTCGTGGGCGACACGGTGCGCTGCCCGTGGCACCATGCGTGTTTCTCGCTCGTGACGGGTGAGGCGCTTGCCGCCCCGGCCCTGAACCCGGTCACGACGTGGGCGGTCGAGATCCGCGACGGTCGCGTGCACATCGGCGCGAAGCAGGAAGCGGCGCCGCTCTCCTCGCGCGGGCGCTCGCCCGGCAAGCGACCTGACCCGGTCGTGATCGTGGGCTCCGGCGCCGCGGGCAGTGCTGCAGCCGAGATGCTGCGGCGCGAAGGGTTCGATGGCCGAATCGTGCTGGTCGATCCCGATCGGGATGCGCCGTACGATCGGCCGAACCTCTCGAAGGACTACCTGCAGGGCACGGCGCCCGAGGAGTGGATCCCGCTGCGCCCGGACGGCTTCTACGAGGAGCACGGGATCGAGCGCATTCCCGCGGGCGCGGGCAGCATCGACCGCGACCGTCGAGTCGTGCTGCTCGAGTCTGGTGTGGCGCTTCCCTACTCTGCTCTGCTTCTCGCCACCGGCTCGACGCCACGGCAGCTGACTGTTCCGGGCGCCGAGTATGAGCACGTGCACACGTTGCGCTCGCTTGCCGACTGTCGCGCGATCATCGCGCGTGTGGAGAAGAGTCGGTCCGTGGTCATCGCCGGAACGAGCTTCATCGGGATGGAAGTCGCCGCCTCGCTGAGGCAACGCGGTCTGGATGTCACCGTGGTCGCTCCGGACCGGGTACCCTTCGAGCGCACGCTGGGTGCGGGACTGGGTGCCTTCCTGCGAGACCTGCATACCGCGCGCGGCGTCGGCTTCCGTCTCGGCCGCACGATCGCGCGCGTCGATGCCGCGTCCGTGGTGCTGGATGACGGCGAGGAGCTCGCGGCTGATCTCGTGATCGTGGGTGTGGGCGTACAGCCGAACACAGGGCTTGCCGAAGGTGCCGGCCTGGCCGTCGACAACGGGGTTCTCGTCGATGAGTACCTCCGCACGTCGGATCCCTGCATCTACGCCGCGGGCGACATCGCGCGCTGGCATGATGCACGGACAGGACGCCGCATCCGGGTGGAGCACTGGGTGGTCGCACAGCGCCAGGGTCAGACGGCGGCGCGGAACATCCTCGGCCGGACCCAGCCGTTCACTGACGTACCGTTTTTCTGGACGATGCAGTTCGATACGAGCGTCCGATACGTCGGTCACGCCCCGTCGATGGACGAAGTACGAATCGAAGCAACACAGGACGGCGATGCTCGCACGTACCGATACCTTGCCGATGACACGCTGCACGCCCTTGCAACGATCTCACGGGACAGGCTGAGCCTCCAGGTCGAAGCGGAGCTCGAGGCGGAGCTTCGAGCCGCGGCGGGTGCGCGATGAGCGGTGGCAACGTGGTAACAGCACTCCATCCCGCTGCAATGAACGGTGACGCGTGGGCCGCGTCGAAGGCGCACCGGGCACAGCGTGCAGCCGAGCTCATCCACGAGCTGTTGACCGTGCTCGGCGAGGATCCGGAACGGGAGGGTCTTCGCAGCACGCCCGAGCGCGCAGCGCGTGCGCTGCAGTGGCTGACGCGCGGATACTCGACGTCGCCGGAGGAGGCTGTCGGTCCCGGCATCTTCGAGGAGCGCCATGACTCGATGGTCCTTGTGCGCAGCATCGAGCTGTACTCGCTGTGTGAGCATCACATGCTCCCGTTCTACGGACGGGCCCACGTCGCGTACGTCCCGAACGGCCGCATCATCGGCCTGTCAAAGGTGGCGCGCCTCGTGGACGTGTTCGCCCGCCGGCTGCAGGTCCAGGAGCGGCTGACGGACCAGATTGCCGATGCGCTGGAGGCTGTACTCCGCCCGCGCGGGGTTGGTGTGATCGTCGAGGCGCAGCACCTCTGCATGATGATGCGCGGCGTGCAGAAGCAGAACTCGATGACGCTCACCAGCGCGCTCCGTGGAACCTTCGCGGACTGTCAGATGACGCGTGACGAGTTTCTGCGGCTGGCGACCGGCCGGCCCTGACCCCTTCCTCCGACAGTTGGGACGAGCTGACAGAACTTGCCCGGCCCCGTTTCTTCCGCGGCCCCGGAAATGCACGGCGCGATGCGGGGGGATGGTTCCCCGTGTGTCTTACCAGGGAAGTGGAGGTACAATGAGGAAGAGCCTGAAGGTGGTGGCCACCGCAATCGCCGGACTGTTCGTGCTCACGTGGTCGGCCCCGGGTGCGTCTGCCCAGTCCGCGGACGAAGTCTACGAGCTCGTGCAGGTGGACGGGAACGCGCTGCCGGCAACGGTCGCCGATGACGACGAGGGTTGCGTACAGGAAGTGATGTCGGCCACGTTGACGCTGGCCGCGGACAACACGTGGCGGATCGAAACGCACAAGCGCGAGGTGTGCGGTAACGATGCGGAGGAAGATCGTGACACCGAGACCGGGCGATTCACGGTCGATGGCAACACGATCGCCTTCGCCGATGACGACGGCACTCCGGAAGACTCCGACGAGAACGACCGCGCGGCAGCGCCTGATCTCGAGGACCTGCTGACGGCCACGCGCACGCAGGATGGGCTCGTGGTCACGCTCGATGATGGTCGCACCAAGCTGACGTTCCGACGCCGGTAGGAGTTTCGCCGCCGCTGTGCGGCGGCCCGGTCGAATTGCGCTGGGGGAGGCGAGTGAGGTGAGGCGGGTCGGAGCAGCCGACTCCGCCGGCGGCCGTGCGCCGCCGGCGGTTGGCTGTTAGAGTCCTGTCATGCGTACGACCAGCCACTGGCCAAACCGATGCGGCCTGCTGCTCGCGCTGGTAGCACTGGCGAGCTGCACGGCACACGCCCCGACCGCGGGTCCCGCCCTTTACGAGCACGAGCTGCCCCCCGGCGTCATACCGCACGCCGACTGGCACGACACGCCACCGCTGGGTTACGCAGCCGACGCGACGCGTCGCAACCTGCGCGCTGGTGACGAGCTCGCATTCCGCGACATGCGAATCACTGTCCTGGCGACGGACGTGGACGCCACGACGACCCAGTCTCCGGTCGACGTGGTTCGCCTCCGGCTGCAGCGCGGTAATGCGAGCGAAGAGCGGACCGCGCGGGAGGGGGAGGCGTTCAACTGGAACGGCTACCACATCGCGGTCGTTGCCGTGTACGGGCCGGGCGAGCTGGGTGCCGGCCTCGTTGCGCTCGAGCTCGCCACCGTCGCGTCGCTGCCGCCTCATGTCGCGCAGTCGACGGTTGCCGGCGGTGCCGAGATGCGCCTGCGCATTCCGCATCGCATCACGCACGTAACGCTGCACCATGTTGGAAGCGCCCAGCCGCTGCGTCCCGAGGACGACCCGACCGCGAAGCTTCGGGGGCTACAGGCATGGGGCGCATCCGATCGCAACTGGTGGGATGTGCCATACCACTTCCTGATCGACCTGTCCGGTCGCGTCTACGAGGGCCGTGACTGGCGGTACATGGGCGAGACCAACACCGCCTACAACCCGTCCGGCCATTTCCTGATCAGCGTCATCGGCAACTACGGTTTGCAGGAGCCGACGCAGGCGCAGATCGACGCGATCGCAGGCCTCATGGCGTGGGCCGTGGAGCGCTTCGATGTGCCGCTCGATCGCATTGGCGGTCATTACGACTATGCGGAAACGAGCTGCCCCGGCCAGCACCTGCGCGCGCTTCTCGAGGACGGCACGTTCCGCCGGATGGTCGAGGAGCGACTCGGGTCCTGAACGGGTGCAGGCATTGCATCCGTGGTCGCGATTTCCCACGCCCGTGACGCGCCGGATGACAGACCTGCCTGACGGAGGACACTCGTGAAACGCTGGAGGACGGTTGCAGGCGCTGCAGTAGGAACGGTGCTGGCGGGGAGCGCGGCGGCGATCGGGGCCGGCCGCGCAGCGTGGTACCGCCAGAGTGCACGCGCGCTCGCACGCCTGCGCGGTGCAGCACTCGCCGGGCCGCCAGACCCGCCCATTCATCCCTCGGAGCTCGAAGCCCTGCCCGACCCGGTACAGCGCTACCTGAGGATGGCGCTGCCCGAGTCGGCCGTGCGGCCCGCGATCGTGCGCGTTGTGTGGAGCGGCGAGTTCCAGAGCAGGCCGGCCGGAGGCTGGGCGCCGTTCACTGCGGTACAGACGTTCACGACGGTCCCGCCCGGCTTCGTGTGGGACGCCTCCATCCGTATGCTGCCGCTGCTCCCTGTCCAGGTGCGCGACAGCTATATCGCCGGCGGGGCGGCGATGAACGGCCGCCTCGCGGGGATCCTGCCCGTTGTCAATGAGTCCGGTAAGCTGGAGCTCGCGCGAAGCGCACTGACGCGCTGGCTCGGTGAGGCGGCCTGGTTCCCCGCGGTGCTTGCGGGTGAGCCGGTGACGTGGGAGAGCGTCAGCGAGCACGTCGCGCGCGCGACCGTCACGGATGGTGCGGTGCAGGCATCGGGCGAATTCCATTTCAACCCGACTGGCGAGCTCAGCCGGTTCACCGCGGAGCGCCACCGCGCGGTCGACGGCGAGAACGTGCTCACAGGGTTCGAGGGCCGCTACTTCAGCTACATCCGATGGAACGGCGTGATGGTGCCGGCGCGCGGTGAAGTCGCCTGGCTGCTGCCGGAAGGCCGCTACCCGTACTGGCGCGGCACGGTCGAACGCATCGAACACGAGCGTTGAGCCGCTTCCACCTCAGCACGGACGACTGCGAGATCCTCATCGCGCGTGAGCTGCGGCGCGCGGGGATCGAAGTGGGCGGACTCCGTTGCAGGCAAGGATCGCTGACTGCATCCGACGATGGCTGGCGGTGCGAGCTCACTGGCACGCTCGAGGCGTACGGCCACCGCTGGAGTGCGCTCGTCGCGTGCCACAACACGACAGGCGTACTCTCCGCCGCCCACGTCGAGCACGCCCACCGCTGTGCGACCGCAGCCCGCGCTCGGAGCACCTTCGTCGTCACCACGGGAGCGTTCGATCAGGAGGCGATTGCGCGTGGGCATGAGCTGCGCGTCGGACTCCTCGAGATCGTCGACGCGCAACCCGTGCTGCTCGAGGCCGGGCTGATCCAGCCCGGCCCGCTGCCGACGTGGGTCCCGGAATTCACCGTGCAGCTCGTTTCGTGCGTCGAGGGACGCGTTCGGCGTCGCCTGCCGGGAGCGAACGAGCCCGAGCTGATCCTCAGGGAGCTCCGGCCGCTGACCTGATGCGCCCCCGCGTTGCGTGCGAAGAGCGCGCAGGCCGCAGTCTCGCGGTGAAGGCAGAGGAGACGGCCCCGCAAGGTCTCGGCATCCGGAGGTAACGCGCGCCGGCCGGCAATGAGCCGCGCTCACTCCGATTCCAGGACCTCGCCTGCCGGTTCGAGCTCTGCGATCCCTTCGACCGCCCGCGTCTCACCGCTCGCACGGATCCGCCTGCGCACGTCCACGTTGCGGCGCATGACCTCCGGGTCGCGCCACGGACGCTCGTGATGGAGGTGAAGCACGGGTGCGCGATGCCGGATGCGCAGCGGTTTCACTCCGAGGTTCTCGAGGCGATCGCCCAGCGCTGCGTCCTCACCGCCGTAGCCCATCGACGCGTCGAAGCCGTTCACCGCAAGCAGGTGGCTGCGCCACGTCGACGCGTTGTTGCCATGCCAGCGCGCAGGTGTGGTCGTGACACGATCGAGCAGTGCACCGAGGTACGGTCCCGACCAGCGGAAGACGCGGCTGCCCGGCCGGAAACCCTGCGCAATGAGCCAGCGCAGGCGCGTCGCCCGGCCGGTCCTTACGTCATCCGCCGTTATGCGCTCGCTGACTCGAGCAGGCAGCTTCACGTAGCCGCCAGCGAGGAACCGGTCGGGCCGGGCGAAGCGGACGTGTGTCTCCACCAGGCGCGGGTGCGGAATCGAGTCGCCGTCGGAGAAGATCAGGTACTCACAGTCCGTTCGCAGAATCGCGCGGTTCAGGATCTCGTTCTTCCGGAAGCCGCGGTCGGTGTGCCACACGTGCACGATGTCCATGCCGCTCTGCGCGCGTACGCGGTCGATCGTTGCACGCGTCTCGGGGCCGGAGCCGTCGTCCGCGACGACGACCTGCAGGTCGGGCCACGTCTGCACGGCGTAGCCCCAGAGCGAAAGCTCCAGGGCGTGAGGCCAGTTGTACGTCGACAGAATGACGGCGACGCGCATTGCGACACGCTCGGTGGCACATTCGGAATGGGTGTGAACGAGCAGGAACCTAGCGGATGGTATCGGGCTCCGCGATGCCGAACGGTGCCCATACCTGCGCGGCGCCCTCGGCCATGGCGCGGCGCAGGTGGAGGCTGACTGGGCTGTCGTACGTGAGGCGCCCGGTGTCCGTTGGCGCGCGCAGATCACGCACGACCGCACCCGCGAAGATCTCCGCGTTGACGCGCTCGGCTTCCTCGAACAGCGCGCGCCGATCCTCCTCGCTGCGGGCGCAGGCCCACATGAGCGGCAGGCCGAAGAGCAGCAAAACGTGCCAGCGCCTCCCGGCCGTGGGCACCTGCGCCCGCGTGTGCTCCTGTCCAGTCGCCCGCTTCACGTCTGCACCTCCCGTCGCTGCGCGTCATCCGACGGCGCTCCTGCCGCGAGCCAGCCGCGGAAGGCCTCGACCTGGAGCGCGAAGCGCCACTCCTCGAGGATCGAAACAGCAACCGCGCGCAGGCCGCCGTTCCCATCGCCGGCGTCCAGCACGCGCCGGAAGAGCCACTCCTCGAACTGGTCGGCCGGCGGCGCCTCCTCGATCACCTGCTCGAGCAGATCCCGCTTCATGGCCAGCCCGATCGCATCCGGCGTCGTGTTGCGCTTACGGCGACGTCGGCGCCCTTCCGACGCTTCCAGCGCCGCGATCAGCTCGCGGCAGAACGTGGCAGGCGTGAGTGCATTCATGGTCAGCTCACGATTGCGCGCACGGGTGCGACCCTCACGCGCACGCGAAAGCCGTCGTGCTCGGGGCGACGAAAGCCGCGCTCGGTCGCAGCGATGTCCAGTTCCAGCGTGCGCGCGTCTTCCAGAAGGAGCGAGTCGGATGGCGCACCGCGCAGCACCGCGCGCGTCTTCCAGTAGGAGCTGCAGCTCGTGCACGTCTCGACCCAGCAGACCTGCCCGGCCGGCCCGTCCGGCACGAGCGAGCCGAGCTTCGCATGATCCGTTTCTCCGCAGTATGGGCACAGCAGGACGCGCGTCTTCCAGCCCGCCCCGCAGCGCCCGCAGCGGAGCTGCCGGGCGCGGTCCAGGCCGAGCGCCTCGGCCGCGAGGGGCAGCGCGCCGCAGACGAGACAGTAGCGCTCGCTCCATACGGCGTCGTTGCCTGCGAGCGTGCGCGCAGCGGCGTGAAGAACCGGCAACACCGCGATCTGCGACGCAGCGCGCAACCGGTTCACGTCCACTCCCGCCTGATCTGCCAGCGTGGTGAGACACTCGTCGTCCTGGGCGATCGCGACCTCCATCAGTGCAGCCACGTCGAGGGCGTCGAGTCCATCCCGGACGCCGGGCGGAAACGCGGCGGCCAGCACCGCGCGCACGTGACCACGCGTTGCGGCCGGGTCGAGCGGGATCGTCGCGCCGTGCAGCAGGGGGGCGGTGGCCTCGCGGTGCGGTGCCTGCAACGGCGCAAGGCTGCGCCACGGATCGAGCTGCAGTGCATCGAGCGACACGCGCAGCGGCAGGAGCCAGGGCAACAGCTCGGGCCGCTCCCGCTCGAGCTGCTCGCTCAGCTCTCGCGCCGCGGTTCCGTTCCGAACGGCATTACCGGGTCGGGACATTCCACATCCGTCATGCGACAGGGAGTATCGTGATACGGCTCTGCGCCCTGGTGGATCTCGACGATCACATCGCGGTTGCCGACGTCCGCGCCGGGTCCACCGCCCCGTTCGCGGGTCGCTTCCGGGCTCGCGCACGCGACCCCCGCGAACAGCACGATCAGCGCGGCTCTCATGGCCAGGGGACGGTCGAGGTCATCTGTATTCCCGTGTGCGGCCCCTGAATCGTCTCCGATCCGATGAGTATGATGAAGCGCAGCATGAACCCGCCGATCAGCACGAGCACGGCTCCGACGGCTATGCGGTTCCCATGCAGTCGCTCGCCCATGAAGTCCGGCCTGAGATGGAGCGTGAGTGGTATGAGGATGCCGAGGACGACGACGAACAGCAGGAGCACGATGCCGCGCCAGCTCAGCCACACGCTCGCGATGCTGCCGAGCGAGAGGAGGAAGAAGGCGAGCACGACGAGCTCCAGAATGAGCGCCCAGCCGTCGAACCAGGCCAGGAACTCGATGGTCGATGCATGTGCACCGGATTCGCGACGCCAGAGTGCGAGCAGGATCAGGGTCGCGGCAGCCGTCGAGGCGGCGGACGCAAGGAACAGCACGCCGAGGAACTGCGTGTCTGCCCAGATCGGTCGGTTGGTCACGGCCAGCAGCACACCGGTGTAGCTCGCGACGAAGAAGCCGAAGGCCGCGCCCACGAGGGCAAGCACCTTGCCGAGCGTGCTGTCGAAGAGCACGCGCAGACCTCGCCAGCGGATGCGTCCCTCGTCTGCGAGCGCGCCGATCGCCGAGGCCGTCGCAATCCCGCCGAAGAAGAAGAGCGCCCAGGAGCCGATCGACATTGGTGACCACGGCTTGAACGCCGGCAGCGGGAAGCGCTGCGACTGGAAGAGCATGTGCCAGAAACGCAGCGGCTGGTGCAGGTCAATGATGAGCAGCAGCCCACTGATGATCGCGCCGAGCGCGGCGACAATGTAGCCGATCCGCACGACCGGACGGTCGTACGGCCTTCCCAGCCAGTGCAGTGCGGCCGCGATGAAGTACGAGCCGCCTGCAATACCGCCGATGAAGAAGTACGGAATGATGTAGAGCGACCACTCCGGCGACGCGGTGAACCAGGTATCGGGCAGCATCGCGGCTCCTCAGGTCACGACGCGCGGCGGCGGCGGGACGTCGTCGTCCGGCGCGGGCGGCACGTCATCCTCGAAGTGGGTTCCGGCCATCTCGTCCATGCGACGCTTGCGCAGCCCGATCGCGGCGAGGGCGCCGAGCGCGGCCGCACCGGCCACTCCGAGAGCGGAGTTGCTCGCCAGATTGCGACTCGGGAGCTGCGGGTTGCGCGGCAAGCCGTACACCTCGGGCTGGTCGACGAGCAGGAAGAACGCGTTCAGTCCGCCGAGCGGACCGTCGGGGTCGGCGCCGTACAGGTACGCATCCGTTGCGCCTTCGGCGCGCAGCTGCTGCACGCGCTGCTCCGCGCGCTCACGCAGCTCTTCGATCGTGCCGAACTGGATCGAATCGGTCGGACACGCTTTCGAGCATGCCGGCTCGAGGCCAACGCTGATGCGATCGTAGCAGAGCGTGCACTTCTGCGCCGTGCCCGACGCCGGATTCATGTCGATCACGCCGAACGGGCACGCTGCGATGCATGCCCGACAGCCGTTGCATACGTCGGACTGGATGACGACGGTGTCGAACTCGGTGCGGATGATCGCGCCGGTCGGGCAGACCTCCAGGCAGCCCGCCTGCACACAGTGCTTGCACACGTCGCTCATCAGCAGCCACCGGCCATTGTACGCATCCGGGAACTGTTCGACGAACTTGACGTGCCTCCAGTGAATGCCGTCGAGCCGGCGCGTGTTGTCGTAGCTGTCACCCGACATCTCCCACTCACCCCCGCCCGAAGCCGGAAGCTGGTTCCAGTTCTTGCACGCGACCTCGCACGCCTTGCAGCCGATGCACACCGTGGTGTCGGTAAAGAAGCCCATCGGCTGCGCGTTCGGTCCGGCATGCCAGTACATCGGGCCGGTTGCGGCCACGGTGCCCGGCGTCGCCGAGTGCGGTGCAGTCTCCGTCGCGGGGGCGCTCGGTGATCCGCTGCGACCGGTCTGGACCGCAGCGGTGTCCCGCTGTGGGGCCGGCTGCTGCCTGGCGGTGTCACCGCCGCTCGCGGGCTGCTGGTCACCGAGCAACGCCGCGAGCGGATCGGTAACACCGAACTCCGGGCCGTAATAGTGCGGTCGCTGCGGTCGCGTCTGACCGAGAACGGGGAGTGAGCGAAGCACGGCCATCAGGCTTTCTCCACGTTGCAGACGAACGCCTTGCCCTCGTGAATCGACACGTTCGGATCGCCGACGAAGGACGTCAGCTCGTTCACGACGTCACCTCGCGCGAGGCCCATCCAGCCCCAGTGCCAGGGCATGCCGACGTGATGAATCGTTCTGCCGGCGACCTGCATCACGCCGATGCGGTTCGTGACCAGTGCACGGGCCCGGATGCGCGCACGCGGTGTCGAGACGAGAACGTGATCCCGGTTCGCAATGCCCTTCTCGCGTGCGAGCGCCGTGCCGATCTCGATGAACAGCTCCGGCATCAGCTCCGACAGCCATGGCAGCCAGCGGCTCATCGAGCCGGACAGGTAATGCTCGGTCAGCCGGTACGTCGTGATTACATAGGGGAACTCGGGATCGCCCGCCGCCACGATCGCATTGCCGGGCCGCCGCCAGTGCTTCAGCACGGGTGAGTTCTGCTGTCGCGGATACAGCAGGTTCGGCACGGGCGACTCCATCGGCTCGTAGTGCACGGGAAGCGGCCCGTCGACGAGCCCTGCCGGCACGAAGAGCCAGCCCTTGCCGTCGCCCTTCATGATGAATGCGTCCGTGCCCGACAGGGCATCGAGCCCGATGCCGTTCGGATCGCCCGGATCACTCGGCGCCTTCGTCGCCGCGAAATCGGGCACGTCGTAACCGGTCCACCGCTCGCCGTCCCACCACACCCAGCGCTTGCGCTCGCTCCATGGGTTGCCATCGGGATCCGCGGACGCGCGGTTGTAGATCACGCGACGGTTCGCGGGCCAGGCGTAGCCCCAGCCGAGGTGCGCACCGGGCTGGTTCGGAGGGTCCGGATTCCGCGCGGCCGTCAGGTTGTTGTCCGGTGACGGGAAGCAGCCGCAGTAGATCCACGACGCGCACGTGGTCGAGCCGTCGTCGCGCAATGCGGCGAAGCCCGGGAGGTGGTCATTCGGCCTGCCCGTGTAGTAGCCGTTGATCTCGCGCAGGATCTTCGCGGCATCCGGCTCGCCGGGGTAGATCGCCTCGGTGCCCGGATCGGGGTCGAAGTCCCAGAGCGTGTTCTTCCAGCCCTGATCGCGCGGCAGCGTGCTGCCGGCGTACGCCTGCTTCAGCCGCTTCGCGAGGTTGTGGTAGAACCAGGTGTCCGTGCGACAGTCGCCCGGCGCCTTCGCGGCCATGAAATGCCACTGCAGCATGCGCTGCGTGTTCGTGAAGGAGCCGTCGTACTCGGCGATCTGCGTCGACGGGAAGAAGAAGACTTCAGTCTGGATGTCCTCGACCTTGATGCTGCCGTCCTGCACCTCGGGCGCGGCGTACCAGTGGGTCGCCGTTTCCGTCAGCCAGTTGTCCTTCACGACGAGCCACTCGAGACGACGGAGTCCCTCGCGCTCCAGGCGCGCGTTCAGCGACGTCGCGGGATTCTGCCCGACGCAGAGCATGCCGCGCACGTTGCCGTCCGCCATCGCGGAGAACATCGCCATGTGCGAATGATCGCCCAGGATCTTCGGGTGCCAGTCATAGCCGAAGTCGTTCGCGGGCGTTGCTGCATCGCCGTAGAAGGACTTCAGGTAGGACACCATGAATTTCGGCGTGTTTGCCCAGTAGCCGCCCGCCGACGTCTCCGTGCGCAGGTAGTCCTCCAGCGTATCGTGCTGCTTGAGCGCCGAGGGCGCCGACATGTAGCCGTGGATGCTGTGATAGAGCGTCGGCACGTCGGTCGAGCCCTGGATCGCGGCGTGGCCGCGCAGTGCCATGATGCCGCCCCCCGGACGACCCATGTTGCCGAGCAGGAGCTGGAGCAGCGCGGCGCAGGAGATCGTCTGCACACCGTTCGTGTGCTGCGTCCACGCGACCGCGTAGGCGAACGCGCTCGTCCGGTCGCGGCCGGAGTTCTCGAGCAGCGTTTCCGCGACCCGGATGAACTTCGCGCGCGGCGTGCCGCAGATCTGCTCGACCATCTCCGGCGTGTAGCGCGCGAAGTGCCGCCGCACGATCTGCAGCACACAGCGCGGATGCCGCAGCGTGGGATCGGTCATGGCGGGCGGCGCGCGGAGCGAGCGGACGAGATCGTCGTAGCCGGGACCGAACTGCGATGTCGGACCACCCTCCCGCTCGGCCTGCCCGTCCGGTACTTCGCCCGAGCGGACGGTCGCCGCCGGCCGGCCCGACGCGAGCTGTCCTGCCGTGCCCTCTGTCTCCCCGGGCCGGCCCGCACCCCGGTCATACTGCCACGTTTCCGGATTGTACGCGCCGACGAATGCATTGTACGGCCACGCGTCCGGCTCCGTATACTGCATCAGGCCGGAGAAGCGGCCGTCGAGGTCCTCCGTATCACGAAAGTCCTCGTTCACAAGCGTCGCGGCGTTCGTGTAGTTGAGGACGTAGTCCCGGAAGAAGGGATCGCTGTTCCAGCGATCACTGCTCATCACGTAGTTGATGAGCCCGCCGAGGAAGGCGATGTCACTGCCTGCGCGGATCGGCACGTGCAGGTCCGCAACGGCACTCGTACGCGTGAAACGCGGGTCGACGTGGATGATCTTCGCGCCGTTGACCTTCGCCTTCATCGGCCAGCGGAATGCCACCGGATGGCACTCCGCCATGTTGGAGCCCATGATGACCAGGCAGTCCGTGTGCTCCAGGTTGCGCGGGTACGTCGTCGCCGCGCCTCTACCAAGCCGTGTCCCCAGACCGGGGACGCTGGAGCTGTGTCATATCCTGGCCTGGTTTTCTATCGCGACGATGCCCAGCCCGCGACAGAATTTCTGCGCGACGTGGTTGAACTCGTTGTCGAGCGTTGCGCCGCCCAGCGCGAAGATCGACGTCGTGCAGTTCACGAGCTTTCCGTCAGGCAACCGCTCGATGAAGGTTTCGTCGCGTGTGTTGCGGATGAGCTCGGCAACGCGGTCCATGGCAGCTTCCAGGTCCATCTCCTCCCAGCTGGTCGCGCCCGGGCGCCGGTGCAGCACCTTCTGCGGTCGGTTCGGGTTCTTGTGCAGCTGGTAGATCGCGGCGCCCTTCGGGCACAGCGTGCCCTCGTTGTGCGGTGAGCGCGGATCACCCTCGATGTTGATGATCTCGCCCTCGCGCACGTGGATCAGCGTCGCGCACCCGACCGAGCAGAAGGGACAGATGCTCGGGACCGTGTGGCTGTCACGGATTCGCAGTGCCTGCGCGCGCGCACGCGCAGGTGTGAGACTGACACCGAATGCCGCGACTCCACCGATGGCACTGGCCGCAGTGGAGAGCTTGAGGAAGGAACGGCGAGTCAGCTCCATACGGGGATCCTCGCGTCAAGAAGGGTGGGGTCGGACCGCTGCAAACAACGGACCCTCGGGCTGATGGGGCCCGGGCCTGAGCCCGGTCCGGGCCTCCGTCAGAAGTTGTAGACGCCGCTCAGGATGATCTGGTTACCCGTCCGCTCCTCCGGCGCGGCCAGCCAGTCGGTGCGGCTGTGCAGCCATTCCAGTCCGAAGGCAAGCTGGTTGGCCTGCCAGCGGATCATCGGCATGAGCTGAATGCTGCGCGTGCGCTCCAGGGGAACGCCGTCCTCGTCCTCGTCGTCCGGGTCATCCGTGCCCGCGAACGCCCAGAGGCTCCAGGTGTCCGTGAGGCTCACGCCGGCCTGCGCCCACGCGCCCCAGCCACCCACATCGCGGAACTGCACGATGTGGCCGAAGTGGTGCCCCATCGCCTGACCCAGCCAGGCGTTTCCGTGCAGCGTAAAGCGACCGGACGCGACGCGGGCGCCGATGACGCCGGCCCAGCTGTCGAGATCGTCGGCGACGTCGGAGACGCCCACTCCATCGATGTCCTTGCGATCCCAGTGCCCGGCGAGATACGCGCCCCAGGATGTCCCGCCCCTGGAGCCGCCGGCGAGGTCGATACGCGCCTCGAACTGCGGCAGTCCGGCCTCCCCTGCACTCGCGCCGTCGTCCGCCGTGGCAGGCTCGTCGACCCATGAGTTCTTGTAGACGCCGAGCCTGAGCTGCGCCGTCGTCCCGGCCCGGGGACTCGTCAGGTAGTGGTGGAACTGCGCGCCGAGGAAGCGCCAGCCGATATGCCCGCCGGCGCCCCAGCCGAGCGGGAAGCCGATGCGCGAGGTCGAGACGGGCAGGTACCCCCAGGTCAGCGAGAAGTCCTGGCCGAAGCGGAAGGTGCTGCGGCCATTCGTCAGCTCGGCCCAGGCGAGTCGCAGGCGGGGGATCGGCTGCTCGTCGCCGAAGGCACCGCCCGAAGCGAACAGCCCGAAGAAATCAGCCTCGACGAGTGCGTTCGCACGCCAGTCACCCACGACCTCCGGGCCGTTGAAGCCGAGCGTCAGCCGGACATTCCGCGCGTCGCCGCCGTGCCACCACGCATCCTCCTCGATGTCGTCCGTGACGAACTGCGCCTTCTGCCCGTTGCCAAGGCCGAAGTTCGCGTCCTGCATGAACATGCTCACGCCGACGATGCCGCGGATCGTAATCGTCTCGTCGCCGCCCGGCTTCACGTCCTGGGCGACTACTGCGGGTGGGAGGGTGGCCGTCACGATTGCAGCAAACAGCAAGGGAGTCCGCCTCATCTGCGCCTCCTGGAATCGTGGTCGTCACGCGGCCGCGCGATGCTGCAGAAATGGAGCCAAGGTGAGGGGGTCGAGGTGCGGATCGAGGGAATCGCGGGATCTCCGGCCCGCGCTTGACCTCCCGCTGATATTACCGCACCGTAATATGGTAAGGGAGGCATGCGATGATCGTACGACGCTTCTACGACGACAAGCTGGCGCAGGCGAGCTGGCTGGTGGGATGTGGCGCGAGCGGCGAGGCGCTCGTGGTGGATCCGAACCGAGACATCGACCAGTACCTCCGTGCTGCGGAGGAGGAAGGCGTGCGGATCACGCATGTCACCGAGACGCACATCCACGCGGACTTCGTCTCCGGCTCGCGCGAGCTCGCCTCACGTACAGGTGCGCAGCTGTACCTCTCCGGCGAGGGCGGCCCGGACTGGAGCTACGGCTACGCCGAGGCGGCCGGCGCGGTGCTGGTTCGGGACGGCGACACGTTCAATGTCGGCAACGTCAGCATCCGCGTGATGCACACGCCGGGGCATACGCCGGAGCACATCGTGTTCATCGTGACCGACGGTGCTGCCGCGGACCTGCCGATGGGCGTGCTGACCGGTGACTTCGTGTTCGTTGGCGACGTCGGCCGGCCCGACCTGCTGGAGCGTGCGGCAGGCTTCGCCGGCACGATGGAGGCCGGAGCGCGGGACCTGTACCGCTCGCTGCAGCGGTTCCGGAGCGAGCTGCCCGATTTCGTGCAGCTCTGGCCCGGCCATGGCGCGGGCAGCGCATGTGGCAAGGCGCTGGGCGCGGTGCCGCAGAGCACACTGGGCTACGAGAAGCTGTTCAACATCGGCCTCGCCGAGCAGGACGAGGCGACGTTCATCCGCACGATCCTCGCGGGTCAGCCCGAGCCGCCGAAGTATTTCGCGGAGATGAAGCGCATCAATCGGGACGGGCCACGCGTGCTTGGCGGCTTCCGGCTCCCGCCGCGCCAGCCGGAGCACGCGGTTGAATCGCTGATCGAGCGGGGCGCCGTCGTCGTCGACACGCGACCCGCTGCTGCATTCGGTGCGGGGCACATCCCCGGCACGATCAACATTCCGCACAACCGCAGCTTCACGACATGGGCAGGCTGGCTCGTGCCGTACGACCGCGAGTTCTACCTCATCATCGATGGCTCGAGCGCGGCGTCCGTGGAATCCGCCGTGCGTGACCTGGCGATGATCGGGCTGGACCGGATCGCGGGCTGGTTCGACACCGGTGTGATCGACGCATGGCGCGCGCAGGGCCGACAGACCGGCTCGATCCCGAGCGTCGATCTCGGTCACGTCGAGAACGTTCTTCAGGACGGCAGCGCTCACGTGATCGACGTGCGCGGAAGCGCGGAGTGGGAGGCGGGCCATCTGCCGGGCGTGCCCAACATCCCGGTCGGCTACCTGGCGGACCGACTGGACGAGATTCCGCGTGATCGCCCCGTCGTGCTGCACTGCCAGACGGGTGGCCGCTCCGCGATCGCAGCGAGTGTGTTGAAGGCGAACGGCATCAGCAACGTCGTGAACTATGCGGGCGGCTTCGCCGAGTGGCGAGCGTCCCGGCGGCCGGTCGAGCGCGCGACGGATGCCGTGGAAGCGACTGCATGAGCAGCACGCGCGGACGCAGCCGTTCCCGCCGGCAGCGAGCGGACGGCCGCTACGAGCTGACGCCGGGACTCCTCGAGCTGGTCGCGGAGCGGTTCAAGGCGCTCGGCGAGCCCGCCCGTCTCAGCATCCTCAACGCGTTGCGCGAGCGCGAGCTGAGCGTCTCGGAGATAATGGACGAGACGGGGCTGGGACAGGCGAACGTCTCCAAGCACCTGCAGATGCTTCACACGCTCGGATTCGTCGAGCGGCGGCGTGACGGGCTGTACGTGTACTACCGCATCGCCGACGACGACATCTTCCGGCTCTGCGACATGATGTGCGGCAGAATCGAGCGGGAGACGAGAGAGCGCGGCCGCCTCGTAAGCTGAGACGGCCGCGTCGGTTTCAGAAGACCCAGCGCACCCCTACCACCGGCATTGTCGGCAGTGGCGAGAGCGGCTGCAGCTCGCTGAGCGGATCCTCCCGGAAATAGAACAGTGCGCCACGACGCGCGAAGGCATTGATCACCTTCGCGTACGGCGTGATCCGGACCCTGCGGCCGTTGAGCCGTACCCCGAAGTCTCCGCTCAGTACGGCGTCGACGCGCATGTACGGCCCTTCCTCGATGGTGGTGAGGGTCTCGGGCTGCGGTTCCTGTCCGATCAGCATCGCCGGGCGGTCCAGCACGATGGACGTGAGCGGCACACCCGCGCCGTACACACCGGCAACATCGAACTGCAGCGGGCCGCGCCCCGTTCCCGCGCCCAGGAAGGCGAGGTGCTGCGGCTCGCCCGCCGAGTCGAGCAGGGCGGGTCGTGCGAGCAGCGAGTAGCCGCCGCTGATGCTCGAGCGATCCTTCACGAGCGCCCATGACAGCTCGAGACCCGGCACGAACTCCGATTCCTGCACGCTTCCCGGCAGGTGCTGCCTCCGCAGGAACCCACTCGCCTCGAGCGCGAACGCGCTGCCCCGGTGCGAGACGCGCAGCTCGTACTGCGTCGCGAGCCGCGTCGGCGTCAGCAGCTCACTGATCGCTGCGGCTGCGACTCCCGGCGTGGATTCGAGCACGCCGACCTGCGAGTAGCGGCCCGCCGACAGCGTTGCCGTCGTGTTGCCGTTGCCGAGCCACGTCAGTGCGAAGCGCGGCAGCATGTGTGCGCCATCGTCCGATTCGACGGTCGCGCGCAGCCCCGCATGCAGCGAGACGCGGCGTGACGGCTGCCACACGACGTCGCCGAACGCGGCCGCTGTCGATGCATGCGCGGAAGCACACGGCAGGAGGTCCGTGCAGGACACCGGCCCCTGTGCGTCAGGGTAGAGCGGGTCGAGGCTCGCGCTGCTGCGGCGGTCGAGCCAGAGCTGCTCGACCTCGACGCCGGCGGTCACGCGCGCGCTGCCCGCCTGCCAGCCGTTCGACGCGGAGATCGCCGTGCGATCGACCGTCGCCCTCATCCGGCCGTCCGGCGCAGAGAGCAGCGGCAACTGTACGACGCCGCGGCTGTACGCAATGGACAGCAGCGGCCCCGTCCCCGGCCGCTCCGAGCCCCAGGACAGCGCGGCCGCGAGGTTGTCCCACGCGGCTGCGTCGTTGCTCAGGTCGCGAGGGATACTGACGGTCTCGCGGGTGCCGAGTGCGATCGCGCGGAACGATGTGCCGTCCCCGGTGCGCCACGCGCCACGCACGAGCGCGTCACTGTACGCGTACTCGAACGGGTCCTCCGTGATCGCGCTGACCGCCTCGTCGTTCACGCGCCGTGCTGCCGCGGCGATGGAGCCATCGCCCAGGGGGACCTCGAGCCCCAGCCGGCTCGTGAGCAGGCCGGCCTCGCCCCAGGCACGCACCTGCTCCGCCGGGCCGCGCGTCATGTACTCGATGATGTAGCTCGTGCCGCCGTCGTAGCGTGCCGGTGCGCCGCCCGTGTGCAGGTCCGCGCGCGCGAGCAGCTGCGACTCGATGGGCGGCAGGATCGCACCGAGGTGCAAGGGCGCGTTGATCGCGACGCCGTCGATGAGTACGCGGCCGCGCTCCGCAGCCGAGCCCCACACGTTGAGCGAGCGGCCCGGCGCGCCACCCGGATCCGATGACGGCTCGCGCGCCTCGGCCTGGACCAGATCCCGCAGTGCGGCCGGGACGGCGGTGCGCAGCGCGCTGTTCTGCCGCTGCTCCATCTCCGTCAGCAGCGAGTCGGCACTGCCCTGCGCGCCGACCGACTGGAGCGCGCGGGTGGCCGGAACGTATACGCGCGTGACGGGAATCGGCTTGACCTCGAGCGGCACGTCGACGACCACCTCGCTCGCGCTGCCGAGCACGACGCGCAGGTCGACGCCCTCATAGCCGGGATGACGGACGACGAGCCAGTACTCGGCGGGCGACAGGTCGCGGAAGGTGTACGCGCCGGTGTGATCGGTGAACACCTCGAGCTCCCGGCCATGGCCGTACACGCGCACACTCGCGTTCGTGACGCCCTCGCCCGACTGGATGTCGAGGACGCGCCCGCGAAGCTGTGCACCCGCCGCAGCGGCGGTCGTAAGCAGGTACAGAATGGAAAGAACGAGAACACGCAAGGATCAGCGTCCCGTGTTCGTCACCTCGATGATCACGTTGAGGTCGGGTCGCGTGCGGACGATCTCACCACGCGCCAGCAATGCGGCCTCCACCCCGTCCACCAGGACGCGCGCTTCCCGCACGTCCGCCGGCACGCCCACGGTCAGTGTCGTACCGGACTCCACCACAGCCACCTCGATCACGCCGTCACGTGCAGTGAAGCCGGGCGCTTCCCCTGCACTGTACTCGACGTTGACGTCCTGCCTCTGCTCGAACGCGACCCGGATGCGCGTGCCCTCGACTGCGCCCGTGAGTGCGATCGAGACGGAACCATCGACGGGCCGGACGGCGACTGCGCCGCTCGCCGTACCGGCGCCTTCAGGGATACGCTCCGCGACCGGTCCCGGTTCCGTGAGTACCCGCTCGATGACGGCCGGTGTCACGATTGCGGCGGCAGCAGCCCCCGCAACGAGGACCAGTCCGGCTGCCCATCGCAATGCTGTCTGCCGCGCGGGCGACCGGACGGGCTGCGCGCGGCGCGCGCGCAGCGCGCGGTGCTCCACGAGATCGATCGTGGCCTCGGGCTCCGCAGGCGGATCGCCCGCAGTCGCCGCGGCGCCGGCGGCGACCGCGGCGAGGGCTCGCTCCGCGAACTCGGGGGAGTCCCATCTGGCGGGCTCCATCGCGTCGACCTGCGCGAGGGTGAGTGCGACCTGCGCGCGACTCTCGACGATCGTCGCCAGCCGGGCGGCGCACTCCGCGCACGACTCGAGATGAAGGGCTGCCTGCCGCTCCTCGGCCTCGATCAGCTCGCCGTCTGCGTAGGCAACGAGCGTCTCCTGCGACGCGTGTGTCATTCCGTAACCTCCTCGAGATACGCTGCGCGGAAGCGCTGCAGCGCTCTGCCGATCACGACGGAGACCGACTCCGCCTTCACATGCACGATTTCCGCTATCTCGCGATGCTTGAAGCCCGACTCACGCAACACGAGGACTTCACGGTCACGCGGCGAAAGACGTTCGAGTACGGCGCGCACCTGTGCGACCGACTCGCTGCGCTCGAGTGCCTGCTCCGGCGTCTGTGGTGCGTCGGTATCGATCGGGATCTGGCGGCGACGCATCATCTCGGCGCGTCGCGCGTGGTCGCGCACGAGGTTCGTCGCGACCCGGTACAACCAGGCTCGTGGGTTCTGCATCGGCTTGTCCGGATCCGCACGCAGCAGGCGCATGAGTGCCTCCTGCGCCATGTCCTCCGACAGGTCCGGATCGCCGGTCAGTCGATGCACGTAGCGCAGCAGCTCGCGATGCCACCGCATCAGGTCCGCGGGGCTGAACTCGACGGCGGCAGCTACGGCCTTCACTGCACTACGATCGTGCGGTGCGCGCTCACTGGCTCCTCCCATGCTGCATCCCCATGCCGCAGGCGACGTCCCTTGACGCGCAGGGTGAACTCCCCTGGCGTCGCGATCGTGATGCGCACGTGGTGCTCGAGGTAGAGAGCCATCTCGGTGCAGAAGGTTGCACCCGAGTGAACGTCGGTCGGGATCAGGTCGAGGCCGCGTTCGACGAACCGCGGCCAGAGGCCGGCGGCGCTCCAGCAGCCGTTCATGCCGATCGTGGTGACAACGACGTCGAAGGGCACGCCCGCACGGACGGTGTCAGGCGTCACGAGCACACGCGGCGGTACCAGTACCCCCGTGCCCGGCGGAACGCTCCAGTTGACGGCGGGGTCGCCGTCGCCGATTACGTACGGCCCGCCGTACTCGACGACCTGGAGCACTCCCAGCTCCTTGAGCTGCTGGACCGGGCCGACCGGCTCCGAGCAACCCGCCGTCGCCAGCAGTGCCAGTCCCACGATTGCGTTCCGTCCTGCCTGCATCCTGTCCTGCTCCCGTGATTCTGACGGACGTCATGCTGTGTCCGCAGGGATAGGACGTTACAATCGCCGTGAAGCCAACACCCGGACCGCACCCGGACAGGTTCAGTCAAGGGCTGCCGAGCCGCGTGAATGCGGTGTGGGACCGCACAGGGGTGCGACGCGGGCTCGCCGCGTGCGGAGCCGTGCTCTGACCGCGCTGTGCGCGGGCAGCGGAGCGCGCGCTGCGCGCGTTACACATGCAATAGCGGCCTGTACATTCTGCAAGTGGTTGCAATGTTGGGATTTGCGGGCCGAGTACGTCCCATGAACCGGAATGAGACGACAGCCGCGGATGTCGACCGTTCCGAGAAGCAAGGACGGTGCGGCACTGATCGCTGCGCCGCGCCAATCTGAACCGGAGGGAAGCAGACATGATCCGTAGCATTCGCAGTTTCTTCGGCGGTAGCACAGCGGGGCGTGCCGTGATGGTTGCCACCGCCGCGCTCCTGGCGACCGCCTGCGACGACGACGACCCGATCGATCCGGGCCCGTCGCATACCTGGGCCGCGGAACTGGCTGGTGAGGGTGAGTACGAGGGCATCACGGGCGAGGTCGTAGTCACGGCGAACACGGTCGCGTTCAGCGCGGACATCGAGATCGCGGGTGCCGAGCCTGAGACGGTGTTCTCGTGGGGCATCTTTGCGGGCACCTGCGACGACGTGGGCAATCGCGTCGGCGCGGCGTCGCTGTACGCGGACATCGAGACGGACGAGAATGGCGCCGGCGCGGAGGACGCGGAGGGCACCGGCGGCATGATCTCGGGCGACGACTACATCGTGCAGCTCACGACGGAGGTCGAGGAAGAGGACGTCGTCGTGGCGTGCGCCGAGCTGGTCGAGGAGGACTGACGGAGCGTGGCGGTGCCCGGCCGCACCCTGGGTCGGGCACCTGCCTGCCTCGCTACTGCCGCCACCGGTGCAGTGGCGCGTCGAGCACGGCGTTCTGTACGGCGTCTGCGACGGCGCGGCGCAGCGGGACGTGCAGTGAGTTGTTGCGCGTCGGGTTGACGCGGTTCGTCAGCAGGATCACGAACAGCCCGCGCTCGGGGTCCATCCAGATGCTGGTCCCGGTGAACCCGGTGTGACCGAACGAGCGGGGCGAGAAGTAGTCGCCTGCACTGCTCTGCTCGGAGGGCGTATCCCAGCCGATTGCGCGGGACGAGTGCCCGTTCTGTCGCGCGGTCCAGCGCGCAATCGTTTCCGGCTCCAGGATCTTCACACCGTTGTAGGTCCCGCCGTTGAGCATCATGTGAGCGAAGACGCTCAGGTCGCGCGCCGACGAGAAGAGTCCGGCGTGGCCCGCGATGCCGCCGAGTGCGCAGGCGTTCTCGTCGTGCACGATCCCGTGCACGTGCCGGTTGCGGAACACCGTGTCGACCTCGGTGACCGCGATACGACCGAGCAGGGAGTGCCCGGGCCGATAGGCGGATGTGCACGTGATGTCGTCGGGCAGACCGACGAGCAGCAGCGGGTTGAAGCCCGTGTCGCGCATGCCGAGCGGCCCCCAGATGCGATGCTCGAGGAAGCGGTCGAGCCGCTGGCCGGTGATTCGCTCGATGATGAAGCCTGTGAGGATGAATCCCCAGTCGCTGTAGATCGAGCTGTCGCCCGGCGCGTAGGCGAGCGGCTGCGCGTTCATACGCTCGATGAACTGGTACTGGCCCCGACGCTCGCGCCAGAGCGGCGCACCCGCGATGAATCCCGCGCTGTGCGTGAGCAGGTGCCGCACCGTGATGCCCGCCTTGTCCGGCGCATTGAACTCCGGCAGGTAGTCGCGTACCGGGCGGTCGAGGTCGAGCCACCCTTCCTGCTCGAGGATCATCGCGGCCGTGGTCGTGCCCACCACCTTCGTCAGCGATGCCAGGTCGAAGATCGTCGAGTCGTTGACGTTGGGTGAGTACGCAGGCTGATCGATGTGCCCGTAGCCGCGCAGGTGCACGAGGCGCCCCCAGCGACCCACGGCGAGCGATGCGCCGGGCGCTGCACCCGCCGCGATCGCTGCCTCCATGATCGAGTCGAGGCGCGCGTTCAGCAGCGGATCCATCCCTACGTCCTGTGGTCGCGCGGCGACGAGCACGGCGGTGCCCTCGAGGCGCGACGGTCCCGGTGGTGCTTCCGTCGCAGGAGCGCCGGTCGGAGCTTCGGGCTGTGCGGGTGCGGTGCGCGGCGCGCTTGCACAGGCTGCCGCGAGGAGGACGAGAAGAGGGCTCAGCCGTTGATGCACGATGGTTCCTGTTCGCGTTCAGTTGCGTGTGCGACCGCCAGCAGGCGGAGTGCGACGCCGTTCGTCCAGCCGAAGCCGTCCTGCGTCGGATACTCGCCGCCGCCAGCCACGCGATCGAGGTCGACGACGTCGTACTTCTCCATCATACGGCGCGTTCCGCGGAACGTGCGCCGGTTCAGGTCGAGCCATCGCTCCAGCGCGATTTCCGCAGCGTCACAGGCACCATAGCGGCGCAGCCCCTCGATTGCGAGCCACTGCAACGGGGCCCAGCCGTTGGGCGCATCCCACTGCTGGCCTGACTCGATGCGGGTGGTGACGAAGCCACCAGGCGCGAGGAAGTCACGCTCGAGTCGGGCTGCGACTGCGCGTCCCTGCTCCGGTGTGGCCAGTCCGAAGTACAGCGGGAACGCGGCCGCCAGCGACGGGCGATCGGTCACGCGCTCGAGTGTGCGCCAGCGAATGTCGTAGAAGAATGCGCTGTCGGGATCCCACGCGGCGGCAAGCAGTGTCCGCCGTCGTGCCTCGGCGAGCGCGGCATAGTGGCGGGCACGCGCCGCGTCGCCGCCTTCGCCGCGGAAGGCGAGGAGCGCGGCGATGGTGCGCTCCGCGTCGTAGAGCAGGCTGTTCAGATCGATCGGCGCGATCTCGACCGTCTCGAGCGTGCGCAGGTCACGCGGGTCGCGCATCCAGCGGCTGGAGAAGTCCCATCCGCTCTCGGCGCTCGCGCGCACGTTGCGGTAGAAGCGCTCGCGCTGCTCTTCCGGCAACGTCTCGCCGAGCGTCCAGTCCTCGCGGTAGGACTCGGGCCGCGGCGTCGGGTCGTCGTCCCAGTAGCGGTTCAGCAGCCCGCCGTTCGGCAGCCGCACGACACGGCGGTAGGCGGTGCCGCGCGGCAGCCGCTCGGAGCCGTCCATCCAGAACGCATGCTCCGCAATCAGTGCATCGAGCCAGCGGAGCGCCTCCGCAGTGTCCGTCGCCTCCGCATACCGACCGACCATCGCAGCGAAGAACGGCGGCTGGCTGCGGCTCAGGTAGTACGTGCGGTTGCCGTTCGGGATGTGCCCGACGGTGCGCACCAGGTAGGCAAAGTTGTCGAGCATGCTGCGCACGAGGTCGCTGCGGCCGTCCGTGAGCAGCCCGAGCATCGTGAAGTACGAGTCCCAGTAGTAGACCTCGCGGAAGCGGCCGCCCGGCACGACATAGCCGTGTGGCAGCGGGATCAGCGTGCCCGCAGTCGCCGTGTCCGCAGCGCGCGTAAGCATCGGCCAGAGTGCGCGGATCTGCTGCTCCATCGACCATGCGCTGTCCGCGAGCATCAGCGTCTGGGTATCCACCGGCGGCATGAACCAGCGCTGGACGAACGCATCGAGCCGGAAGTCCGGACGTGTCCGCATCGCTTGATAGGCCGCAAGGATGCTGTCGGGATCCGCGAGCGGCACCGCGTCGACGAATGTCTTGGAATCGTCGAACAGCCGTGCGAGCTGAACCTGGTGGAAGAGCGGCCCGAGCTCGCGAGCCGGCTCGTAGACGTCGAGCCGCGCTCGGGCGAGCGCACGGGCCAGCGGCTGGTCCGGCTCGCTCACCGGCGCACTGCACGCGGCAAGTACCGCGATGGGGAGGACGCGCGTCGTCACGCGGATTCGATCCTTGATGCTAGAAACCGCCGCCACCACCGCCGCCGAAGCCGCCACCGCTGGAGCCGCCACTGAAGCCCGAGCCGCCCGCACTGCCGCGCGGGGAGGAGGACATGGCAGAGCCCGCGCGCTGGGACATGCGGGACAGGTCGGAGACGAACATGTGCGCCGCGAACGTGTCGTGCCGGGCGCCACGGTACCACTCGGGCGGCTCGCGATAGATGTCGTCGAACGCGCGCGCCCACTTCTTCTCGATGCCGAACGCCATCGCGAACGGCAGATACTTCTCGAACATCTCGGGCGTCCGGATCACGCGCTCGAAGCGGTCCTTCTCGACACGCTGCAGGAACTCCGAGAAGCCCAGGGCATGCTCGCGCATCCGTGCGCCGCGCACGGTGCGCGCGGGCATCACCGTGCCGTACGCGAGCATGATGAGGCCGGTGAGCACGCCCGCGATGGCCGCGGGCACCGGAGACTCGCCACGCGTCGTGAGCAGCGCCGAGCCGCCCATGCCGACCACGAAGCCGCTGAGGATCGCGAGCGCCGTGTACGCACCGATCACGCGATCCGGCCGGCGCGTGCAGAAGCCGTGCTCGACGAGTGATTCCATCAGCTGCTTCCTGATGTCGGCCAGGTCCTTGTAGAACGTATTCTCCAGCTCGTCCATGGTCACGCGCGTGCGGGACTCGCCCTTGAAGAGCGCACCGAGCATCGCACGCTCGTGGGGCCGCAGCTCCCCCCATTCCGCCTTCGGGCGCGCCAGCACGAATGCATAGTCGCGCGTCTTGACGAGGCCGAAGAGGTGCTCGTCCTGCTCGTCCTCGATGACGAGGTAGCCGCGCACTGCCAGGTCCACGATCGTCGCCGTGACGTCCCGCATATCCGCGCGGTTGTCCACCAGGATACCGACTTCGCCCGGCGTAAGATCCGGCGGTGGCTCGTACTGCGGCGCGATGCTGAGCTGCTCGGGGTCCCTGCCGTGGCGGCGCCACCAGCCATGCATGAAGAAAAGCGCGAGCAGCGGCGCGAGGAGAATGCCGTTGGCCGCGAGCAGGTTCCTTGCCTTGTCGAGCGCCGTCGGCCGCTCGACCGCGCCGGGGTCCCACCCGACGACGAGCGTGAGGCCCTCACGGAACGCAAGCGGTGATGTCGTCCGGACCTGCACGCTGTTACCGACGATCTCGGTGCGCGCACCCTGGTTCGTTGCGCCCGCCGGCCCCGTGTACGCAGCCGCACGGATGTTCGTCGCGGCGGTGGGCAGCACCACCTGCGCGGTCGCGTGCCCGACGGGGATGTCCCACTCGGTGCCGGTCACGTTCCAGTAGAGCTCGTCGTGCTCCTCGAAGAAGCGGAGCCCGTTCTCGACAATGTACTGCAGCGTGATCGTGTGCGTGGCGTCCTGCGCCCCGGGTACCCACACCTGCCAGCGCAAGAGGTCACCGCGGCGATCCGTCTCTACGCGCAGCTCGTTGCCGCGCTGGTCTGTCGCATTCTGCAGGCGTACCCGCAACCGGTAGTTGAACCCGTTCCACGGATAGATCACCGGGATCGTGCGGTAGAGACCGTTCCAGCTCCCCTCGAAGTGTGCGGTGATGCGCTCGGTGACGACGAGGCCCCCGTCGCGCCGGACAACGACCTCGACGTCGAAGCCCTGGATCGAGATGGACCGCGCCTGTGCAATCCCCGGCGCGAGTGCCAGGATCGCGAGCGCCGCGACCGTGGAACGCAGCAGGCGCGCATAGAACTGGACCACCGCAGTGCTCAGAAGCTGACGCGCGGGACGCTCCGCTCGGACTCGGGCGCCTCGAAGAACTCACGATCACGGAAGCCGAACGTGCGCGCGACGAGGTTGCTCGGGAACTGGTGGATCTTCGTGTTCAGGTCGCGCACGACGGCGTTGTAGTAGCGCCGGGCGTTCTGGACTGCATCCTCGATCTGGCTGAGGCTGCCCTGGAGCTGTGTGAAGCCTTCGACGGCGCGCAGCTGCGGGTAGTTCTCCGCGAGCGCGAAGAGCGACTTCAGCGTACCGGTCAGCGCATTCTCCGCCGCGGCCTTCTCCGCCGGCCCCTGCGCCATCATCGCGCGGCTGCGCGCCTCGACGACGGCATCCAGCGTACCGCGTTCGTGCGCCGCGTAGCCCTTCACGGTCTCGACCAGGTTGGGCACGAGGTCGTAGCGGCGCTTGAGCTGAACGTCGATGTCCGACCAGGCCGCGTCCGCCTGTACGCGCAGCTTGATGAGCGAGTTGTAGATCACGAAAACGGCGAGGACCACCGCAATCAGGATCAACAGAGGCCACATGGCGGCTTCCTTGTCAGGGACAACGAGTGGGGAGACCTCCCAAGTTGCGGATACGGATGCCAAAGAGCAACGGTTTCAGTCACGGGGCCGCCGCAGTCCCTCCGGCGCCTCGAACGGCGTGTGTGGCACAGGGTCGACGGCGGGCACCTCGTAGTGCGCGCGCAGCTCGGTCAGCCGCTCCTTCAGCTCCCGCACCACGTCCTGGTACTCGGGATGGTCGTAGACGCTGCGCAGCTCCTGCGGATCGCGGGCCAGATCGAACAGCTCCCACTCGCCGACCTCGTAGTAGTGGATGAGCTTATAGCGGTGGGTGCGCACGCCGTACTGGCGGTGCACCATGTGCCAGTCCGGGTAGGCGAAGTACTGGTAGTAGATCGCGTCACGCCACGCGACGCTGTCGCCGCGCAGGAGCGGGACGAGGCTCATGCCCTGCATCCCCGGGTCTGCCGGTGCGCCACCAATCTCGAGGAAGGTCTGCGCGAAGTCGAGGTTCATCACGAGATCCGTGTTCACCGATCCCGGCTCGACGACGCCGGGCCAGCGCACGAGCAGTGGCGTACGCAGCGACTCCTCGTACATCCAGCGCTTGTCGAAGAAGCCGTGGTCGCCGAGGAAGAAGCCCTGGTCGGAGGAGTAGACGACGACGGTGTTGTCGCGCAGCGGCGAGCTGTCGATCGCGTCGAGGATGCGCCCGACACTGCGGTCGATGGCCGCCACGGCACGCATATAGTCCTGGATGAAGCGCTGGTACTTCCACCGTACCAGCTCCTGGCCCTCGAGGCCCGCGGCCTCCAGCGCGGCGTTCTCCGGCCCGTAGTACTCGTCCCACAGCGCCCGCTGCTCCGGCGTCAGGTTGTTCGGCGCCTCTAGCTTCAGGTCGCGCGCGAAGAGGTCCCGCGCGATCTCCATCTCCTGCAGGCGGAACGGCGACGCGCGACCGGTGCCGTCGTCCCAGAGCGTCGCCGGCTCGGCGAGCAGCGTGTCACGGTAGAGCGGCAGCTCGTCCGGGCCGGGGTCCCAGAACCGGTGCGACGCATTGAAATTGACCGTGAGCAGGAACGGAGCGTCATGCTCCCGGCCCTGCAGCCAGGCGAGCGCACGCTCGGTAATGATCTCCTGCGTTGCGCCCGTGTACCGTACACTGTCTGTGGGCGAGTGCAGCGTCGGGTTGTAGTACGGGCCCTGCCCCGTCAGGACTTCGTAGTGGTCGAACCCCTCCGGCGCGGTCCGCAGGTGCCACTTCCCGAAGATCGCAGTGCGGTAGCCGGCGCTCCGCAGCAGCTTCGGGAAGGTCACGTGCGTCGGGTGCAGCGGCTCCGCGTTCGTCATCACGCCGTTCAGGTGGCCGTACTGGCCGGTGAGCACCGTCGCGCGGCTCGGCCCGCAGATCGAGTTCGTGACGAACGCATTTACGAAGAGCATTCCGGAGGCGGCGAGCCGATCGAGGTTCGGCGTCGGTGGCAGCGGCGCGCCGTACGCCAGGTGTGCGCGGTACGCGGACAGTGCGTGCGCGGCATGGTCGTCGGCGAAGAGGAACACGATGTTCGGCCGGGCGGCCGTCTGCGCGCCGGACCGCGCAACATCCTGCGCGTGTGCGGTCGCGCCCGTGAGCGCGGTCGCGAGAAGGCCGGTCGCCAGGATTCGGGTGCAGTTCATCGGCTGTCTGGTTCGCGGGGGTCGGTCGCGTCGGACGATCCCAGATTCTATGATGGTCCGGCCGTTCACACCAACACGAAGGAGTTCCATGGCGGTAAGCGGGCGGCCGACGCCGCCGTTCACTGCTGAGCGCCTGGCCGCCGTACTGCTTCTGGTCACGTACGGCTGCAGCATGCCTCCCGCCCCGACGCCGGAGCCGCTCCGCGTCGCGGTTCTCAGCGACTTCAACTCTGCCTACGGCTCGACGTCGTATGACCCCGAGGTGCACGCGGCCGTCCGACTCGTCACGGACGAGTGGCGGCCCGACCTCGTACTGATTCCCGGCGACATGATCGCCGGGCAGCGGCCCTCGCTCAGTGATGCGAACGTGCGTGCGATGTGGGCCGCGTTCGACTCGACGGTCGCCGCGCCACTGCGTCGGGCGGGCATCCCGTTCGCGTTCACGATTGGCAACCACGACGGCTCCGGGCACCCCGGGCACGAGCGCGATCGCCGGCTGGCGCGCGAGCACTGGAGCGCGCCGGGTGTCATGCCGGACCTCGCGTTCGTCGACGACGCGGCGTTCCCGTTCCGGTACGCGTTCCTGCTGCGCGACGTCTTTTTCCTCGTGATCGACGCGTCGACGGGCGCCGTCGCGGCAGACAGCGCCCAGCTTGCGTGGATCCGGCGGATGCTGGCGAGTGAGGCGGCACGCAGCGCGAAGGTGCGCATCGCAATGGGGCACGTGCCGCTGCATGCGGTAGCGGTCGGCCGCAACGGGCCGGGCGAGGTCCAGGCGGAGCCGGACTCGCTGCGACGCCTCCTCGAGCGCGGCGGCGTCGCGATGTACATCGCCGGCCATCACCACGCGTACTATCCCGGAACGCGCGGCTCACTGCTCCTTCTGTCCGCGGGAGCGGTCGGCCAGGGGCCGCGCCCGCTGGTCGGCAGTGACGCCGAGCCGTTCAAGGCGCTCACGCTCCTGACGATCGGCGACGCGATCCGTGAGCGCACGTTCGGAATCGCGGGCGATTCGACGTGGGTGATCGATGCGGCAACGCTGCCAGCAGAGATCGAGGGAATCAACGGCAGGATCGAGCGCGTGTTGCTACGTTGAGGGCAGGAGCTATCCCCTGCCCTCGCGCTGGCCGGGCCGATCGTCGAGCCGCATGAGTTCGAGCGGATCGGTCACGGTGTCAGGACCGATCGCGCCTGCTGCGCGCGCGACCCTGTCACGCCCGGTCTCGTTCTCCCGTGGCACTGCCTCGTCACCGGTGATGGCAGGGAGCGGCCGCGCAACCTCGGCGCTGTGACGGCGGTCGGGGTACTCGTGCTCACTGACGGCGTGGCTGTCGCGTTCGTCCGGCATGTGCTCCTCCGACTGCAGGCGTGGAGAGCGACGAGGGGGCAAACGGTGTGCCTGCACGCACGAGCGTCTCGCGGCACCCAAGCCACCGCCTGTCCCACGGCTGGTCCGCCTCGTCCGCTTTCTCTTCCGCGGCCTCTCCCCGCGGCCTAGACTTCCCGGGTTTCCCCGTCCAGCGACCGGTCGTGCGGCCCCGGCTCCTGCCAGCGCGGCCGTGCGGCAATCCCGTTCTCGAGAGAGCGTCAGGATGCGCCTCATTCGACTCGCGGCGTGCGCCGCTCCCCTGCTGCTCGCGGCACCCGCGGCGGGCCAGCTCCTGTTGGACGACGGGCACATGGACCGGCCCCTTGCCGAAGCGGTGCGTGCGCAGGGCCCGGTGCACATCGACGGGCGGCTGGATGAGCCGGCGTGGGCTTCAGCGCCGGTCATCGACGGCTTCCGGCAGATCGATCCGGACGAGGGTGCACCCGTGAGTCAGCGAACGGAGGTCCGGATCCTGTTCGACGACGATGCGCTCTACATCGGTGCACGGCTCTTCGACGAGGGGCCGATCACGACGCGCCTGGGGCGCCGCGACATGCCGCTGCTCGACGCGGACTGGTTCGGCATCGTCATCGACAGCTATCACGGTCATCAGACGGGGTTCGTGTTCGATGTAAACCCGAGCGGCGTGCAGCGCGACGCCGTCAAGTCGATGACCTCGAGCGGAGAGTCGGACGACAACTCGTGGGACGCGGTCTGGGACGTCGCGACGAGTATCGACGATGAGGGCTGGAGCGCGGAGTACCGGATCCCCTTCAGCCAGCTGCGCTTCAACCGTGCGGAGCGACAGCTCTGGGGCATCCAGCTCGAGCGTGTCATCGGCCGTCGACGCGAGTACGCGGTCACCACCTTCATACCCAAGTCGGAGCGCGGGGGCATCCCCGCCTATGGCCACCTGGTCGGCGTGCAGGGCGTATCGGCGGGCGACCGCCTCGAGCTGCTTCCCTACGTCGTGGCGCGCGGCGAGTACGTCGATCCGGGCGCGAACCCCTTCCGGACGGACTCCGAGCACGCCGTTTCGGGCGGACTCGACGCCCGCTACCGCGTGACGAGCGATCTGACGCTCAATGCGTCGATCAACCCTGACTTCGGCCAGGTCGAGGTCGATCCCGCCGTGATCAACCTCGGCGTGTATGAGACGTTCTTCGAGGAGAAGCGTCCGTTCTTCATCGAGGGCAGTGACATCTTCGGCTTCGGCGGCGGCAATGCCGGCACGCTCTTCTACACACGCCGCGTCGGGCGGCAACCGCAGCTCGCGCCGGCAACGTCGGAAGCGGATGTTCCCGCCGCTACGACAATCCTGGGCGCTGCGAAGCTGTCGGGGCGAACCGCGGGCGGCTGGTCGATCGGCGTGATGGAGGCGGTAACGGCGCGCGAGGAGGCGGAGTACCGCACCGCGGACGGTGACGCGACCATGGCCGTGGAGCCGCTGACGAACTACTTCGTCGGGCGTGCGCGCCGCGACATGCGCAATGGCCAGAGCGCGATCGGCACGATGGTCACGATGACGCACCGCGACCTCGACGAGCCGACGCTCGAGGCGTCGCTCCGCTCGTCGGCCTACGCGATCGGGCTCGACGGCCGGCACGAATGGGCGGACCGGAGCTGGGTCGTGTACGGCAACATTGCGCTCAGCCACATCCGCGGCTCGGCCGATGCGATCCGCGCGGTGCAGACCGCGTCGAACCACTTCTTCCAGCGGCCGGACGCCGATCACCTGGACGTCGACGAGAACCGGACGTCGATGACCGGCGCGTCCGGGCTGATCGGGCTGGGCCGCCAGGCGGGTGAGCACTGGCGCGGCGAGCTGCAGGTCGCAACGACGACGCCGTCGTACGAGATCAATGATCTCGGGTTCAACTACCGCACCGACCGTCGCGACGCGCAGCTCAACGTCACGTACCTGCAGCAGCGACCGGGCAGCTTCTGGCGCGCATTCAACATCACTGGCCGTGCCCGCATCGAGGCGAACTACGCGAATGAGATGATTGCCAACTGGCTGACGCTGACCACGTCCTGGCGGCATCTCAGCTACTGGCAGGTCCAGACCGGCATCACGTACTCACTCCGTGCGAACGACGACCGGCTCACGCGCGGCGGACCGATGGCGGTACGGCCCGCGAACACGAACGGCTATCTCCTCGTGGCAGGCGACCCGCGCAGCAACGTCTCGTGGTCGCTGCGCCTCGAGGGCGAGCGCACGGAGTTCGACGGCTGGTACTGGGGCATCGCGCCGGAGATCGTCTTCAAAGTCTCACCCCGCTGGAACCTGACGCTTACGCCCGAGCTGTCGCGCACGTTCGTGCCCGCGCAGTACGTCGGCACGATCGCGGACGCAGGCTATGAGCCGACGTTCGGCAACCAGTACGTGTTTGCGCCGCTCGACCAGACCACACTCGCGATGGAGACGCGCCTCAACTACACGTTCAACCCGCGGCTCTCGCTCGAGGTGTATGCGCAGCCGTTCATCTCGAGCGGCGAGTACGGTGATGCGCGCTACCTGACCGCGCCGAAGACGTACGCGTTCGAGGCGTACACCGGCGCTGTTCCGGATCTGGACTTCAATCTGCGAAGTCTGCGGGGCACGGCCGTGCTCCGCTGGGAGTGGCGTCCCGGCTCCACGCTGTACGCCGCCTGGCAGCAGAGTCGCGCCGACCTCGCGAGCGGCGTCGGCGACTTCGAGTTCGGCCGTGACCGGCGCGCACTGTTCGACGCGCAGCCGGACAACATCTTCGTACTGAAGGCGAGCTACTGGTTCACGCCCTGATCGACATGTAAATCACCGCGCCCCGGGGCGAACACCGCAGACTCCTTCAGCGCTGCCCCAGCGTCCGCCACGTGCGGTCGTAGCGGATCAGCGGGTCGCCACCACTGCCCATGCGTACATCGTGCACGCGTGCGACCACGATCACGTGATCGCCGGCCGGGTGCATCGCATCGACGCTGCAGATCAGGCTTGCGAGCGAACCCTCCAGAACGGGCGGTCCCTCCCGCGGAAACAGCTCACGCCCGAGCGGCCCCGTGTCGGTAAAGATCGTGGCTGCACGCTGCTGTTCCGCCGACAGGATGTTGATCACCAGCTGCGACCCCGTCTCGAGCAGCGGCCGCGCGACTGCGTTCGGCCCGAGGCACACCAGGACCAGGGGCGGCTCTACGGAGACGGACGAGAACGCGGTCACCGTGGTGCCGAACACCTGCGCGTCGTCACGCACGGACACGACCGTTACGCCGCTCGCCCATTGCGCGAGCGCTGCGCGGAACGCCTGCTCGAGTGTGGTCCCGCCGTTGCCCGAGCCGGCGTCGCCCCCGCGGGCCGAGCCATCGATGCGCGTGCTCATGACTGCTCGCTCGGGTCGTCGATGACCCCGAGGAAGAGGATCGTCCCGGAGTGCCGCTCCCGGATCGCCATCCGGAATGAGCGGTCGACGCGCAGGCCGGGCGCGAGAGCGGCCGCCACGCCGGCACCAACCGGGCGGCGGATGGCCGAGGTGCAGCGTCGCATGTCTCCTCCACGATGCGGGTACAGATCCAGTTTGCCACCCCTGTAACGAGGACGACGACCGTTCCGTGACGTCACACGCGAAATCGGCGCCGCTGCATCGTACGATGCGTGTCCCCACTTTGAACGACAGGGCGCAGGCGGTACCTTGAACCAGGTGTGTGTCCGCGGATCGACCGCGCCGCACACTGCAGTGACCCGGCCGTCCCATTGCCCGGCCGGGGTGTAACGCGGGAGCTTCCGTGCATCGATCGATCGAAGAACTGCTGGCCGACGCGGCCGAATCCGGGCGCTCGCTGCCGGAGGTGGTACTGGCGAGAGAGGCGTCAGAGACGGGCCGTGACCGGACAGACATCCGTGCGCGTGTGCAGCGCAACCTCAAGGTGATGCGCGCCGCGGTGACGGAGGGCCTGAAAGGCGAGGCACGCTCGGCGTCCGGGCTGACGGGCGGACGCGCGAAACGACTCTTCGAGAACGGTCCGCGCCTTCTCGGCGACCGCGTCACCACGATTCTCGCCCGCGCGATCTCGACGCTCGAGGTGAACGCCGCGATGGGATTGATCGTCGCTGCACCGACGGCGGGCGCGGCGGGCGTGCTCCCCGCGATCCTCATCAGCATGGGCGAGTTCCTCGAGCTCGACGACGACACGATCATCGACGCCATGCTCGTGGCCGGTGGTGTCGGCGCCGTGATCGCCCACCGCGCGTCGATCTCCGGTGCGGAGGGCGGCTGCCAGGCCGAGACCGGGACTGCGGCCGCCATGGGCGCGGCCGCAGTGACGTGGATCCGGGGCGGCACGAACGAGCAGGTAGCGACGTCGATCGCGCTCTCGCTCCAGGGGATGCTCGGCCTCATCTGTGATCCGATCGGCGGGCTCGTCGAGGTCCCCTGCATCTACCGCAACGCATCGGCTGCAATGCAGGCGATCGCGGCAGCCGAGATGGCGCTTGCGGGGTGCGACTTCCCGGTCACCGCGGACGAGGTGATCGACGTGATGGGCGAGGTCGGGCGTCGCATGCCGGTCGCGTACCGCGAGACGGCACTGGGCGGGCTCGCGGCAACGCCATCCGCGCGGCGGCTCGTGCAGATCCAGCCGTCACGCCATCCGACGGGCGCCAGCCGCTGAGAGACGATCATGATCCTCGTTTCGCTGTTCGACATCCTGGGCCCGGTGATGGTGGGGCCGTCCTCGTCGCACACGGCCGGCGCGTGCAGGCTCGGCCTCGTCGCACGGGCAATCCTCGGCGGCACACCGGAGCGTGCGCTGATCAGGCTGCACGGCTCGTTCGCCGCGACCGGTGACGGGCACGGCACGAAGCGGGCAATCGTGGGGGGGCTGATCGGCCTGCCGCCTGATGATCTGCGGCTGCGCGACGCGTTCCACGAGGCCGAGGATGCCGGGCTCGAATGGTCGTTCGAGAACGTCGACCTCGGGGACGGCGCGCATCCGAACAGCGTGGTATTCGAGCTGACACGCGGAGGCGAGACGGTGCACGTCACAGGTGCGTCGATCGGCGGCGGCCGGATCGAGGTGAGCGAGCTGAATGGCTTCCCGGTTTCCCTCGGTGGCGACTACCACACGCTCGTCGTGCTCGCGCGCGACGAGCCCGGCACCATTATGACGATCGCGGGCCGTTTCGCCGCGGAGAACATCAACCTCGCGACGATGCGCGTGGACCGAACGGGTCGTCACGAGGACGCGCTCATGACCATCGAGGCGGACGCGCCCATTCCGGACACGCTCCTCGAGGACCTGCGCGAGTTCCCGTGGCTGCGCTGGGCGCGGCGTGTCGAGCAGGTTGCAGGCGGATGAGCGACCGGCCGGAGGATCGTCGCGCTGCCGACGATGCCGATACAGCTCCGGCCGCGACTCCGCCGGGATCCGCTGAATCTCCGGGCCGTTTCGGCGCGCGCAGCCGTGGCGGCTGCGGCGCGCTCCTCGCGCTCGGCGTGCTCCTGGTCGCGGTGATTGCCGTGCTCCTCCTGCTGCGCAGGCCGCAGGTGACCGTCGCGGAGGTCGACATGGTCGATCTCGCCCATACGACGCTGCAGCAGGAGATCCCCGGCGCCTTCCTCGTGACCGGTGAGCTGATCGTCACCGCCGCCACGCGCGTGGAGAACACCAAGACACTCCTGCCGGGATTGCTTGGCGTGGATCTGGGCACGACGAGCGCACAGGTTCGCGTACCGGGGCGCGTGATCTACGGCATCTACGCCGACTCGCTGACGCGCGACCGGATCCGGCTGACCGAAGACAGCGTCGTCGTGATCACGCTGCCGACGCCGCGCGTCTATGCCGTCGAGCCGCAGCTGTCGAGGATGGAAGTCGAGACCCGGCGCGGCTGGGCACGCCTGTCGCGCGAAACCGAAGAGCAGGTGCGTGAGCGCGCGATCGGTCTCGTGGAGGGCTCGCTGCGCGCGCAGGGACACCGTCACATCATGCAGTCCGTGCAGCCACGCATCAACACGGCTCGCGCCCTGGAGGCCATGCTGAAGCCGGCCTTCGAAGCAGCAGGCCTGCGCGCCGAGTTCCGGTTCCGGATCGGCGATGAAATCACCTGGGAATCGATCCCGGACCGGTAGCGCTGCAGCAGCGTACCACCACGGACCGCATCGGCCTTGCTGTACCGAGTAACCGATGCGACACCATCACGGCGCTGTCGTCATCGAGATCCCTGAATCCGGAAAACAGCTGCGGGCACGCTCGAACGCTCGAGCGTGCCCGCACGTGTCCGCTGTGCTGCCTCGTCAGTTGTCCTGTGAGACCGCCGGCGCGGGCGCCGCCTCTTCCTTCTCCAGGGTTTTGAGCACGTCGCGCCAGGCGAACTTCTGCCCCTGGCCCCGGACGTAGTAGTCCATCCACGCCTTCTCACTCACCGACTTCACGAGCTGGTTGCGGGCATCCGGAATCCCATGGCTGCGCCCGGGATACATGAACAGCTCGGTCTCGACCCCCAGCTTCTTCAGTGCCATGTGCAGCTCGACCGACTGGGGGCTCGGCACGCGAGGATCCCCCTCGACGACGTGGATCATCGTCGGCGTCTTCGCGTTCTTGATGTACTTCAGCGGCGACTGGTTCCAGTACGCGTCGAAGTCGTCGTAAGGCAGCTTGCCACCGAGGTAGTGCTGGCGGTTCCGCTGCACGTCGCTCTGCGCATACATCGAGATCCAGTTGGACGTGCCCGCCCCCGAGCTGATCGCCTTGAAGCGGTCGGTGTTCACGAGGATCCAGTTCGACCAGTGACCGCCCGCGCTCCAGCCGAGTGCGCCCATCCGGTCGCCGTCGACGATCCCCTGCTCGATCAGGTAGTCGACGCCGGACATGATGTCCTCATAGCCCTGCTGGAAGTAGTTGCCGACGATGTCCGTCTTGTGCGCCTCACCGTAGTTCGTCGAGCCGCGGTAGTTCGGGCGCAGCACGACGTAGCCGTCGCCGGCGTACACCTGGGCGCCGTAGCCGCCGTTGAAGTTGAGGACGTCGGCGGAAGCGGGACCACCGTGGATCGCCACGATCAGCGGGTAGCGCTGGCCCTCGCGGTAGCCGACCGGCTTGACGAGAACGCCGCCGACCATCCTGCCGTCCGTCGAGCGCCAGGTGATCTCCTCCTCCTCGCCCAGCGCGATGCTGCGGATCTGCGGGTTGACGTCGTAGAGCTGGCGCCAGCGGTTGCGCCGCGTGACGTCATTGATGTTGTCGACAGCGAACAGTGTCGGCGGCGTCTTCGGATCCTGGTAGTCGATGAGGTACAGCTTGCCGTCCTCGTCGTAGTCAACGGAAAGCGCCGCACGCTCGTCCGTTACCTGGCGCACCTCGCCGCTCCGGATATCGAGCGCCATGAGCTGACGCGTCGCGCGGATACCGGCGTTGAAGTAGTACGTGCGGCCGTCCTCCGACCAGAAGCCGCCGCCGATATCGCCGTCGAAGTTCGTGCCCAGCTTGCGGAACTCGCCGCCACGCTCTCCGACCGGGCGGACATACGCACGACGGTTCTTCATGCTGTACTGCGTCAGGTCGTCCGGCGCGATGAACGCGACGAGACGGCTGTCCGGCGAGAAGAACGGCCCCATCTCGCCGACCTCCTCGTTCTGCGTCAGCCGCTCGATGTGACCGGTCGCGACCTCCAGCAGGAAGAGGTCCGCGTTGATGCCCTCCTCCGTGATGTTGCGCTTGTAGCGGTCCGCAGAGATACCGCGGAAGCCGACCCAGCGGCCGTCCGGCGAGATCTGGAAGCCGTCGACGGTAATGGACGAATCGCGCGTCAGCCGGGTGACGCGCACCGGATCGAGGTCCAGCGCCCACAGGCTCGAGAGCGGCGTCTCCGCGTTCCGGATGTCGACCGTGAACTTCTTCTCGCGGCGCTCCTTCTCCTCCGTGTCGACCGTGTCCGCCGTAATGAAGTAGATGCGGCGGCTGTCGCGCGTCAGCTCCCAGCTGCCGACGCCCGCCGGCTGCTTCGTCAGCTGCTCCGGCTCGACTTCCGTCGTCGCCTGCGCGATCGCTGCGACCGGCAGCCGGTAGAGCTGCTGCTCGCCCGACTTGCCCGCGCGATAGACCAGCCAGCGGCCGTCACGGGAGAAGGCAAAATCAGAGACGCCGTCCTTCGCCGACGTCAGCTTGCGTGCCTCGCCGCCATCCGGCCGCATCAGGTAGAGCTGCCGCTGGCTGCCGTTGTTCGGCGCGTCCCGGTTCGATGCAAAGACGAAGAAGCTGCCGTCCATCGACCAGGTCGGGGACATCTCGTCCTTGTCGGCGGTGAACGTCATCTGCCGCGTCGAGGGCAGGCCGTCCCGCGTCGAGACGAGGAAGATGTCGTTCTGGCGCTCGGCCTTTTCCCAGTCCGGGAACGATACCGTATAGAGCAGCCAGCGGCCGTCGGGGCTCAGGTCCGTCGAGCCCACACGCCGCATCTCCTGTACGTCCAGGAACGTCATCGGCCGCTGCGCCTGGGCCGCCACGGCGAGCGTGGACGTCAGGAACAGCGAGGTCGCGATCGCACGGACGATCCGCAGCCGTGTCGTCTGCATCGGGGGTCCTCGTCGAATGGATGTGGGTTGGATTCCCGGAAGCCGTCCGGGTGCCGGCAGGAAAGTATACAATATTGCACCGTCCGCCGCGAACCCCCGGCCGCGAGGCGCAGCCGGGCAACGAGCGGCCCGTACATGTTGCATGCTCGAGCGGGGGTTCCGGGAGGAGGGCGTACGCGTCGAGTGGCGGGCGGGAGGCTTTGTATCTCCCGCCCACGCAGTCGTTTAGGCCAGCGTCGCGTCCAGCGTGATGGTGGCGTTCAGGACCTTCGAGACGGGGCAGCCTTCCTTTGCCGCGTTCGCAAGCTCCTCGAACTTCGCCTTATCGATGCCGGGGACGCGCGCACGCAGCGTGAGGTGCACGGCCTTGATGGTCCAGCCGCCGCCGTCCTGCTGCAGGTCGACTTCCGCCGTAGTGTCGAGCTCCTCCGGCGTGACCCCTGCGCCCGCGAGCTGGAAGGCGAGGGCCATCGAGTAGCATCCGGCATGCGCGGCGGCGATCAGCTCCTCGGGGTTCGTGCCTGCGCGACCGTCCTCGTTCTCGAAGCGCAGCTTCGTCGAATAAGGCGTGTCGTTCAGCACGCCGCTCGGCGTGGTGAGCGTGCCGCTGCCATCCTTGCCGCCGCCGCGCCAGACCGCCTGTCCCTTCCGCTTCATTCCTCCTCCTCACATGTGACTGGAAATGGCCCGTGATGACCGCGAGCCAGCGCGCGAGTGCGCGCGCGCGATGGCTGCTGCAACACGCGCGCCCGCTCAGCGAATGCCCACGGCCCCCTTCACCGATTCGATCAGCTTCGCGGAATCGTAACCCACTCCGTCCTTGAATACGAGCGTGGTGTTCCGGAGCTCCTTCGGATCGGCGGCCGGGTTGCCGCGCACGACGGCGAGGTCTGCGATCTTCCCGACTTCGACGGAGCCGAGCTCGTCGTCGACGCCGAGCGCGATTGCGCCGTTGAGTGTCATGATGCGGATCGCCTGCGGCACGTCGAAGCCGGCTTCGACGAGGAGCTCGAGGTTGCGCTGGTCACCGAAGCCGGGAAGTGCGCCGCCGTTCCCGGTCGGGTCGACGCCCGCGGCGAGCAGTCCGCCCGCCTCGACGAACGCACGCTCGAACTCCATCGCCTTGCGGAAGACCTCGGGGGCGATGCCGGCCTGGGGGTTCTCCGCGATGCGGCGCCGGGTCTCGAGGTACTCTTCGCGCGTCTCCGCGGACATCGCGTCCAGCATCCGCTGGTCGAGCTCCTGCGGGCGGTTCGGCACGAACAGCTCGTAGACCGCGAGCGTCGACGTCATGGCCACGTTGTTGTCGACCATGGTGCGGATGGTCTGCTGCACGTCGCTACTGTTGATATCGACGTTCGCGAGTGATGCGCCCGCGGTCTGGGGGCACTGGTCCGGCTGCTTGTTCGGGTCGTACTCCGCGTTGGCGAACAGCCCGTGCTCGAGCGCGTCGATGCCGAGCTCGACGGCTTCGCGGTAGCCGACGGAGCAGAGGTGACCGGTCAGCTTCACGCCGAGCCGGTGCGCTTCGTCGATCGCGGCCTTCATCTCGTCGCGGGAGATGAGCGTGTAGAACTTGAACCAGGTGGCTCCCTCACTCGCCCAGTAGCGTACGACGCGGCGCGCATCCTCGGGTGTGGCGACCGCGTACATGCCGCTGCCCGCACCATCTCCGCTGATGTACGGCCCGGTCACGTGCATGCGCGGCCCGGGAGCCTGCCCCTCGTCGATCTGCCGCTTGAGGTTGAGCTCGCTGTACGGCGACATGCTGCCGGTCGTACGGATCGTTGTGACGCCGCTCGCGAGGTAGAGGCGCGGGGCGGTGAAATTCGCCTGGATGCTGCGGCCGGACGTCGTATAGAAGGTGTGGTTGTGCATCCCGACGATGCCGGGGATGACGGTGTGTCCGGCGAGGTCCATGACCCGTGCGCCGGCGGGCACACGCGTGCTGGCGGTCGGGCCCACGCCGGTGATCCGGCCGTTCTCGATGACGACGGTCTGGCCCTCGCGCACCGGCGCGCCGGTCCCGTCGATGACACGGACGTTGGTAAGGGCGACGACCGGCTCGCTGACGGCCACCATCGCCTGTGCGGCGCGGCCGAGCTGGTCATAGGACTGCGCACTGGAGGACTGCGCGACGAGCAGGCATGCGGCGAGTGCTGCCGTGAAGCGAAGCATCGGGCGCTCCTGATGATGATGTGGGGGAAAGGGCTGCGGAAATTGTGCGTGGCCGGGCCGGCCGCTGCAAGGGCGGCGGCCCCCGCTACGGCGGCGTGACCGCGAAGATGGTCTTCATCCCGGCCTCGAGGTGCTCGGCGATGTGGCAGTGGATCATCCACATCCCCGGGTTCGTCACCTCCAGCAGCAGCTCGACGACACCACCGACCGGCACGAGGACGGTGTCCTTCCACGCATGATTCCTCGTGGGCCGGCCGTTCACGTCGAGCACGAGGAAACGCTGGCCATGGATATGGATCGGGTGTGCCATGGCGTGCAGCGTGTGGCGATCGTTGATGAGTCGGATACGCACGAGATCGCCGACCTCGAACTGCCAGGTGATGTCCTCGTTCTCGAGCCCTGTCGCCTCGTCGCGCAGCGTCCAGGTCACCTCGTTGCTCGTGGGCAGCCAGTCCATCATCGGCATGGTGCCGCTCCACTCGACCGGATTGAAGAACAGCGTATCCAGGCGCATCAGCGCAACGAGCGGGAACGGCAGTCCCTCGTCCTTCATCGTGAGGGTGAGCGTGAGGTCGGGCTCCCGCTCGAAGTGCTCGCGGTAGCGTGCGACGTCCTCGACGACATCCGTGTGCCGGCGCAGCCGGTCGAAGCCCGAGGCGTAGTCCGGTGTGGCGGGCGCTTCCGAGACATTCACCACGCCCAGCGTGTCCTCCTCCTCGAAGAAGATGCCGAACGTGTGGTCGATCGCCTGCACGCGGTTAAGCATGGGTATGCTCCCCGCACTGTCGAAGGCGACGTCGACCACGTAGCGCTCGGCGGGCGCGATCACCACGCTCTCCACCCACGCCTCTTCTTCGTAGCGACCGATGTCGGTCCCGACCACCTTCATCCGCGCGTTCGGAAAGGAGACGTTGAAGGTGCGCGTGTTCGCGACGTTCGTGAAGAAGAAGCGCACGACCGCGCCCTTCTGCACGTCGAGCGCGTACGAGGGGGCGGGCTCGCCATTCACGAGCAGCACGTTGCCGAAGCGTCCCATGAGCGCGTGTGTCGTGCGCTCGGCACCGAACGGGATGAGCCCGTCGTCGCCCAGCAGCAGGTCATCGAGCATCACGACCTGTTCGTGATGCACCGGCGACCAGCCACCGGAAGCTGCGTCGCGCACGAGCAGGTTGCCGTACAGCCCAAGGTCCTGCTGGATGTCCTCGCGGTGATGCGGGTGGTACCAGTAGATGCCGGCGTCGGGGAACGGGATCTCGTAGTGGAACGAGTCGCCCGGCATCACGGGATCCTGCGTCACGTGCGGTACGCCATCGAAGCGGTTGTCCAGACGGATCCCATGCCAGTGTACTGCCGTCGGCAGCTCCGTCCGGTTCACGAAGTTGACGTGGACCGTCATGCCCTGCCGCACGTGCACGAGCGGGCCCGGCTGCTGCCCGTTGAACGCGTACATCACGATGTCACGCCCGCGCACGCGTCGACGCGCGGGTGCCGCCTCGAGCCGGATCGTGTCGCCATCGGCCGGCTCGAGCAGCTCGCGGGGACGTACGTGCGGCAACGTCGCCGGATCTTCGGTCGCGGCCGGCAGCCACGGCGTAGCATCGGGCGTCATCCCGTCCAGCCCGGGCATGTACATCATCGAGGCGCGCGGGTGCGCCGGCGGCATCACCCATCCGTCATCCGCGTGATGATGCGCGTGCTCCGACGGCGCCGATGACGCCTGCACCATGTGGGCTTCCCCCATGCGCATGCTCGGCGAGAGCCCGCGCAGCACGAAGGGGCCCCGGGGCTCGGCGGGAGCAGAGTCTGCCTCCACGGACAGGAAGAGCGTGAATCGGTTGAATGCGACGTCGTGCGCCAGCGTCGTCTCGACCGGCGTGTTCAGCCCGGGCCACGACACCGCGCCGAGCCGCACCATCGGAGACAGCGACGGCGGCGCGGCCCACGCGACATAGGTCCCGTACTCGCCCAGCAGCCGCGGGTCGGGCAGTGAGTCGAGCCGCAGCGAGACCTGCCAGCGGTGCACGCCGTTCGCCGTGACGGGCGCAGTGAACGGCGACTCCGGCGGCACGAGGAACGCCGTTCCCCCGAACCGGCGCAGGTCCGGCGTGCCGATCATCTCGATCGTGTGCAGGTCCGGCGCCGGCTCCTGTGCCGGCAGCGGACGGGCCAGAGCGATCAGCACGAGCGGCAGGACCCGCAGAAAGCGCATCGACACGTTGTTGAGGAGGTTGAGGAACCGATCCGGGCGGAAGCTACAGCACCCGTTGCGTCGGCAAAAGCGTCAGGTCACAGGAGGTGATGAGGCTCGCGGGTGCTGCCTCACGCTGGCTCCTGCCCGAAGCTCGCGACAGCGCGCAGGTAGCGTCGCGCGACCTGCATGAAGCGCGCATTCTGTTCCTCGAACGGCCGTGCTTCTTCCTGCTCGAGCAGGCGCTCGACGTGCTCGCGCAGCGCCGGATCGCCCCAGCGGTACCCGGTCGCGTCCTCGGCGAGGTAGGTCTCTCCGTCACACGCGGCCTCGAGCAGCGCGAGTGCTGCGGCCGCTGGATACGACGGGTCCCGCATCGGCGGCAGCACGAATCGCCGCTGCGGCTCAGCTGCGTCCTCCTTCGTGAATGCGCGTGACATCTCCTTCAATCCTCGTGAAGCAGCGGACGGCCGACACCGCCCCACAACGATGCCGGTGCGATCTCTATGCTGTTGCCGGCAGGATCGCGAACGTAGAGTGACGTGCCGGCCTCCGGCCAGTCGATCTCCCGTTCAATGGGTACGCCGCATCTCGCAAAGTGTGCCCGCCACGCACCGATGTCATCGTCGGATGCGATCAGGGCGATGTGGCCGGGACCCTCTGCACCATGCGGCGGGATCGTGCCACCGGGCTGAATCGTCCGCGCCGGGTCGAAGAGGATGATGACCGAGTGCCCGCAACGCAGCATGGTGTTGCGTCCCGCCGTGTGCGCGATCGGCTCCATGCCGAACACGTCGACGTAGAACTGCTCGAGTGCATCGAGATCGCTGCCGTAGATCGCAGCCTCCAGGATGCCGCCGAGCCGTGGCGCAGCCTGGCTGTCCAGCGGTCGCGTGTCCCCTGCAGTCCAGCGCTTCGCCGACCTCGTCGCCTCCCGTGCATCGGTGCTCGAAGCATCCACGCCGCGCGAGTGCATCCCGGTTTCCATGGGTCCCTCCGCCCCGCCATTGCAGTACTTTCCGGCGTTACCGCCGGTTTGACCCTGCATGTCGCGGGCCCCCGAAGGACCGTCACTGGGCCTCGCGGGTATTCGTATCAGTTACCCTTCGAATGCCCCCGCGCGGTTCGAATGACTCCTCCAGCCGGAGACAGCCCATGGCCCGGATCAAGATCTTTCGTAAGGACGGGACTCCCACGCCCTACTTCTGGTCGGACAAGAACGCCGCCGGCAAGACGCTGCACACGGTCTACAAGCAGACGGAGAAGGGCGTGACGCGCATGAAGGGCGTGCGCTACGAGCCTGCGACGGGGCGGATGCATCGTAACTGAACGCGTCGTCCCAGTCGACGAGCGAACGAAGCCGGCGCGTGCTGACTGCACGAGCCGGCTTCGTCGTATCCGCGCGATGCTCAGTATGTGACTGCGTCGGATCCGTCAGCGCCCGCCCAGTGCCCGCACAATGCGCGCGGTCGTGATGATCTGGCCCGTGTGCCGCGTCGCATGCTCGCCGGCGTGGTACAACAGCCCGCGCACTGTGGCAGGCAGCCGCTTGCGCCCCACGTAGCGCGGCTCGTCGAGCACGCTGTCCGGTGTATTGCGCAGCTGCGTCATCGCGCGCGCCAGCTGTTGGACGACCAGCTCGAGCAGGTCCATCGGTGTTGCACCCTGCCGGATCGTCCCCTCACAGCGCAGCCATTCCATCTGCGCTTCCTGGAGCTGCTCTCCGCGCGCGTAGGTGAGCAGCCGGTCGGTGGCGCCTGCGACGTGCTGCAGATGGAAGCCGAGCGAGGCCGCGCCGCCCGGCGAGACCCACAGCTCCTGCGGCTCGATCAGTGGAACGACCTGCTCGAGATCCCGCTGTACCTGCACGAATGAGTGCGCTACGGGCTGCAAGGCTGCGCTGATCCCCTCGACTGGCCCTCCGAGCCACGCTTCCGGCTGGGACATGTTGTCGCTCCGTTCGAGATCACATGAGGCATCTATCACCCGTGCGCGCGCCCGACACGCGTGTACGTGCGCGTGGGCGCGTAGCCCCGCGTTTTCTTTGCGGAGCACGCCCCCGATTCGTATAATGACGTCCGTTGGCTGACGGGGCCACTCCGCCGTTCCCCGCGTTTCGTCGCTCACACTCGCCAAGCACACCCCGGCGCGAGGATGCGTCCGTCCCGCGCCGGATCCGTCCACGAGGAACAGGAGAAGTCATGCGAAGAATGCTCCACGGGCTCTGGTTGCCCCTTGTCATGGCCGCCATGCCGCTGGCGGCGCATGCACAGCAGACCGGCTCGGTCCAGGGGACCGTCACCGACCAGGTATCCGGCGCGCCGCTCCCCGGTGTGCAGGTATTCGTCGTCGGCACATCGAGCGGAACGCTGACGGACGAGAATGGAGCGTTCCTGCTGGCCGATGTGCCCGCGGGCAGCAGGACGGTACGCGCGGAGCGCATCGGCTATGGTGACGTCGAGAGACAGGTGGAGATCGTGGCAGGCAGCACGGTCACCGTTCAGCTGCAGCTCTCGGAGTCTGCGATCGGCCTCGACCAGATCGTCGTGACGGCGCTCGGTGTCGAGCGTACGCGTCGCGAGGTGACGACTTCGGTGCAGTCGGTGAGTGGCGAGCGTCTGGCGCGCGCACCGGAATCGAACCTGGTCAGCACGCTGTCCGGCAAGATCTCGGGTGTGCACATCATCAGCTCGAACACGCCGGGTGGCTCGGCGCGGATGGTGATCCGCGGCGTCAACTCGCTGACGGGCAACAACCAGCCGCTGTTCGTGCTGGACGGGATCCCGGTCAGCAACGCGTACTCGACTGCCGGCACGCGGGGCTACAACGCGATCGACTACGGCAACCTGATCTCGGACCTCAACCCGAACGACATTCAGTCGATCACGGTGCTGAAGGGCGCGAACGCGGCGGCGCTGTACGGCTCGCGTGCAGCGAACGGCGTGGTGCTGATCCAGACGAAGAAGGGCACGCGTGCGCGCGACCTCACGATCACGGCCCGGGCCGACATGACGTTCGAGAGTCCGCTGCGCCTGCCCGAGTACCAGAACATGTATGGCCAGGGCTCGCGCGGTGAGTTCGAGGCGACCACGGACGAGAGCTGGGGCCCGCGCATGGACGGACAGCTCATCGTCCAGCCGCTTTATGGCGATGAGCCGGCACCGTTCCTCCCGCACCCGAACAACGTGCGGGACTTCTTCGAGACGGGCCGGATGAACAATACCAGCGTCGCACTCAGCACCGGCAGCGAGAACTCCTCCCTTCGACTCTCCATCTCCAACATGAACCACGACGGTATGCTCCCGGGCTTCGAGCAGGAGCGTACGACGGTCGCGCTGGCGGGTGGTCTCGGACTGACGGAGCGGCTGCGCGGCGAGGCGTCGCTGCAGTACATGAACGCGGATGCGTCCAACCGTCCGGCGCAGGGTTACGGCGAAGACAACGTGATGTGGCAGTTCCTGTGGTTCGGCCGGCAGGTCGACACGGAGATGCTGCGTCGCAAGCGCCGCAACGAGGACGGCAGCCAGTACAACTGGAACAACCGCTGGAACAACAACCCGTACTGGACGCAGCTCGAGGACCAGAACTGGGACTCGCGCGATCGCTTCATCGGCGGCGGCTCGCTCACCTACGGTTTCACGGAGTGGCTGGACCTGATGGTGCGTGCGGGTGCGGACGTCTCGAGCGAGCACCGCAAGGAGGTGTACGCGGCGGGCACGAAGTCGGTCTCATCACCGACGGGCGCATTCGGTGAGACGGCGCTCTCGCGCGAGGAGGTCAACGCGGACTTCCTGCTGAGCGCGGAGTGGCCGAACCTCGAGAACTACAGCATCAACGCGACGTTCGGCGGCAGCCGCCGCAACAACGAGTACCGCAGGCTCGGCGCATGGGCGAACGAGCTGGTCGTGCCGATGCTGTGGGACTTCGGCAATTCGGCGGTCGAGGTCTCGACGGATGACTACCGCGAGCAGACGCGGGTCAACTCGCTGTATGGCTCGCTCAGCTTCGGGTTCCGCAACGTCTGGTTCATCGAGGCGACCGGCCGCAACGACTGGTCGTCCACGCTGCCCGAGGCGAACAACTCGTACTTCTACCCGTCGGTCTCGACCAGCCTCATCGTGAGCGACGTCTTCGACCTGCCCGGCGTGTCGTACGGCAAGCTGCGGCTCGGCTGGGCGCAGGTCGGCAACGACGCATCCGCCTACCAGCTCGTCGACCCGTACGTTGCAGACGTGGCCTTCGGCACGGCGCCGCGCTTCACGGCGAGCAACACGCTGCGCAACTCGAACCTGAAGCCGGAGATCACGGAGTCGTGGGAGGTCGGCGCGGAGATGCGCTTCCTGCAGGACCGGCTCGGTTTCGACGTGACGTACTACAGCACGGAAACGCGCAACCAGATCGTGCCCGTGCAGATCACGCCGCTGACCGGCTTCACGACGAAGATGCTGAACGCAGGCACGATCCAGAACAAGGGGATCGAGCTGCTCGTCGATGCGACACCCGTAATGCTGGACAACGGCTTCCGCTGGAACGTCAACGCGAATTTCGGCAAGAACAACAACAAGGTCGTCGAGCTGGCTGACGGGCTCGAGACGCTGGTGCTCGATACGTACTACGGCGTGAACGTGGAAGCGCGCGTTGGTGAGGCGTACGGCGCGATGTACGGTCGCAAGTACGTCCGCGACAGCCAGGGCAACATCGTGGTCGGCAGCAACGGCCGGCCGCTGAACACGTCGGACAACCCGAACGGCTACCTGGGCAACTACAACCCGGACTGGACGGGTGGGCTGGGCAACACGTTCAGCTACGGCCCGGTCACCGCTCACGTTCAGATCGACGGCCAGAAGGGTGGCGCGATCTACTCGCTGACGCAGGCGTACGGGGTCCGCTCGGGCGTGCTGATCGAGACGCTCGAGGGGCGTCGGGAGGGGCGCACGCCCGAGGAGGGCGGCGGCCTGGTCGTGAAGGGTGTGCGCGTCGTCGATGGTGACACGGTCCCGAACGACATCGTGGTCGATGCACAGGACTACTGGCGCAATCTGACGGGGCTGCACGAGGAGTTCGTGCATGACGCGAGCTACGTGAAGCTGCGTGAGGTTCGCGTCGGCTTCCGGCTCCCGAGCTCGTGGATGAGCAGGCTGGGGCTGGGCACGGGCGAGATCGCGCTCATCGGGCGCAACCTCGCGCTGTGGACGGACGTGCCGCACATCGATCCGGAGACCGCGTTCAACGCGGGCAACGTGCAGGGCTTCGAGTACTCACAGACGCCCTCGGCACGCACGTTCGGCTTCTCCCTCACGGTGACGCACTGATGGCCACCCTCACGAGATCGGAATTCATGATGCGAGGAACGATGATACGGATGAGAAGGTGGCGTTCGGCGGCCGTGCTCGGCCTCGCCGTCAGTGTCGCTGCCTGTGACAGCGGGCTGGCAGGGCTGAACGTCGACCCGAACAACCCCGTCGACGTAGGACCGGAGTACCTGCTGCCGAACGCGATCGAGGCAGCGGTGAGCCGGGTGATCGGCTCGGGATTGAACATGGACGTGACGGGCCTGTGGGTGCAGCACTACGTCGAGCACCTCTACACGGTCGAGGACCTGTACGACATCAGCAACAGCGCGGTGGCGGGCCACTGGTCGAGCTTCTACGCGGGGCCGCTGCAGGACTTCCAGGAGGTGATCGACAAGGGAGTCGCCACGAGCCGTCCGAACACGACGGCGATGGGCATGATCATGAAGGCGTGGACCGCGCAGGTAATGACCGACCTGTGGGGCGACATCGGCTACTCGCAGGCACTCAAGGGCCGGACGTCCGACGTATTGACGGTCGAGTACGACACGCAGGAGAAGGTGTACGAGCTCCTGCTCCAGGAGACGGCCGCGGCAGCAGAGATGATCGACCCGGACGGGCTCAAGATCACATCCGGCGATCTGATCTACGGCGGCAACATGGAGCGGTGGCGGCGCTTCGCGAACTCGCTGCGGATGCGGATGGCGATGCGCCTGTCGGAGGTGGCGCCCGGCGTGGCTCAGCAGCAGTTCGCGGCTGCGCACGCGGCGGGCGGGTTCCAGTCGAATGACGACAGCGCGATCCTCTGGTACCTGGACAACGGGCTGAACCGTCACCCGATCCATGCGTACGAGCTGAGCCGCGACGACCACTCGGTCAGCCGCACGATGATCGAGACCCTGCGGGACCTGAATGATCCGCGGCTGCCGGTTTACGCGAAGCCGAATGCGGCCGGCAACTACTGGGGCGCTGCGAACGCGACGTTCGCGGATCCACCGCTCGATTCCGTATCGCGCATCGGCGAGTTCTACAGCCGGGCCGATGCGCCGGGCATTCTCATGAGCTACGCGGAGCTGCTGTTCCTGCAGGCCGAGGCGGCAGAGCGCGGCTGGATCGCGGCCGATCCCGCCGAGCTGTATGCTGCAGGGATCCGCGCAGCGATGGAGTTCAACGAGATCGCTGCGACGGACATCGACGCGTACCTCGCGCAGCCCGACATCGCCTACCAGGGCGGGCAGGCAGGCCTCGAGCAGATCTGGACGCAGAAGTGGATCGCACTGTTCGGGCAGGGCCCCGAGGCGTACGCAGAGTGGCGTCGCACGGCCACGCCCGTGCTGCCGATCGGGCCGGACGCCGAGAACAATCGCCAGATCCCGCTGCGGCTGTTCTACCCGGCAGCGGAGGAGTCGTACAACCGCGACGCCGTGGAGGCGGCGCGTGCCCGGCAGGGCGGTGACGCCCTCAGCAACCCGGTCTGGTGGGACGTCACCGGCGGCGGGCAGACCGATCCGCAGGGCGGGACCTGAGCCTGCACGGCAACAACGACAGAAGGAACGGCCCCGTCGAAAGGCGGGGCCGTTTCGTATATCAGCGGCAGGACGACGTCTAGACGGGCAGCGCCGGCTCCTGTTCGCGAGACGGTGTCGCCGGTTTCTTCTGTGGCGCCATCATTCGATAGGCGGTACCGACCGCGAGGAGCAGCCAGAGCAGGTCGAAGACACTGAGCTGCGCGCGCACGCCGTCGACGATGTCCATCTCGTGCAGTGCGCCGCCCGCAACGAAGAGCGCGACGCTGCGCTTCTCTTCCGCCGACATCTGTGCGAGGCGTGCGTTGCTCTGACGGAGCATGTCCGCCCACAGCGCGTCGGAGAGCGTATCACCTGCCGCCTCGACGGCCTCGACCGCGGCCATGGTCGCGGGCTCGAGCTGGCCGTCGTTGTACATCTGCCATGCGACGGCGCCGCGCAGGACTTCCTGGTTCTCGACGAGCTCGTCGGCGACGCGCCCCGTGCTGCTCGAGAAAATGAAGATCTTGCCGGCGAGCAGACCGATGATGGCAAGAGCGGCTGCCGCATACGCGAGCTGCTGCGTCCGCCGCGACGTGACCCTGCTCATCGCGACGCCGACGAGCAGACCGACGCCCCATGCGACGTAGCCGATCTCGTAGCCGGTCAGGAAGACGAGCATCGCCCACAGACCGTCGGCAAGGAGGGCGGCGGCAAGGCCTGCTGCGAGTGCGAGGGGCGTGCGCCCGTCGTCGTATACCGCGGCGGTGACGACGGGGCCTGGACGGCCGGGGTCGAATGACATGTTCCGCTCCATCACGGATCCGAATTGTGGGGGCGTCCCCAGTTGGAAGCCGGGACTTCATCGCCCCGGCGCGAGGCAATGGTTCAGCCGGGCCCTGGTGAATGTCAACCTTTTTGTTGACCGATCCACGCGCGAGGCCGGCCTCGGGCGCATCAGGCCATGCGTCCCTTACGGCGCCGCATGCCCGGTGTCAGCGTCTGCTTCCCGAAGTCGCGAGACGGCCCACGCGGCGTCCGGATCCTCCACCACGATCTGCGTGACGCCGTCCGGGAAGCGCGACAGCAGGAGGCGATACTGTCGCAGGAGGTTCGCATCCGAGGGGTGCCATGGATGCAGGTAGCGCACGCCACGGACCTGCGCCTGCAGCAGCTCCTTCGCGCAGCCGAAGCACGGCTGCATCGTCGTATAGAGCATGGAGCCTGCGACTGCGATGCCGAAGCGCGCGGCAGCGATGAGCGAGTTCTGCTCGGCGTGAACGCAGATGCAGACGTCGTAACCGGCGGCAGGCCCGTACCTGTCGCGATCCGCGCACCGCTCGCAGCCACCGTCGAGGCAGTTGACCATACCGGACGGTGTTCCGTTGTAGCCGGTCGAGATGATGCGATCGTCGAGAACCAGGATCGCGCCGACGCGGTTGCCGAGGCAGTTCGCGCGGGCACGCACGGCCATGGCAATGCCCATGTAGTACTCCGGCCGGTCCGGCCGCCGCCGCTGCTCACTCATTGCGGGGTGTCGCTCCTGTCGAATCGTACAGGACGAGCAGCCCCTCGAGGCGCCCGATCCGCGTGCCGGTGGAATCGGACTGCACCATGAGGTGCCAGACGAGCAGCTGGCCGTGCTCCACGCCCGTCGTGTCCGTAAGCGGGACCAGGGCATCCTGGACACGCAGCATTTCGGAGTCCGGTCGCCGGGCGGGCTCGGGCGGGATCGTCGCGATGAGGCGTCCGAGATCCGCCTGCACGCGGCGGCCATCGGCATGCATCACGAGCCGCACGGAGTCGAGTGGCACGATCCGGACGGACGTCGCAGCGTCCGATGGCGCATCGTAAGGCCCTTCGGGCACGGGCGACCAGCCGATGCGCCATGCAGTGCCCGCACGTACGGGGAATGCCTCCGTCATCGGCATCGCGGCGAATCGGATCACCGAGCCCGTAACGATGTCGCGGTCCGGCTGGAGCCGCAGGTCCGCCGCGTAATCCCTCCAGCGGCTGTCGTAGTTTCGCGCATAGCGTTCGAGTACCGGTGGCAGCGCGTCGGCCCCGTGGTGCGTCGCGAGGTAACGGGCGCTGCCGCGGATCTGGTCGTAGACGCCGGCGTCGACGATGCGCGGCGCCGAATCCGGTGCCGCACTCTGCCAGCCGGCGTCGTCGGCGGGGATGTCCAGCGCGGCGAGTGCATCGAGCAGCCGGTCACGCTGGCTCGCCTTCGAGAGTGCGAGCACGCTCCATGGCCCGACCGCGAACAGGAGCGCGGCAACTGCGAGGGCGAGCGGGGCCGCATGCAGCGTGAACGGTCTCCTGCGCACGAGCTGGATCGTTGCAGCGACCCCGAGCAGTGCGAGCACAACGATGGCAATGAGCCGGATCAGGCGGAACTCCGTGAGGCCGTACTGGCCGGTACGCAGCAGCAGGGCCCAGGCACCGAGTGGTGCGAGCGGGAGAAACAGCGCTGGCGCAATGCGCAGCCAGCGCCCGACGCCGCGCGCGGCCGGCCGCGGATCGAACAGCAGCAGCCCGAGCGCCGCAAGGCCGCCTGCGGCCAGCACGAGCGGCGAAACGAGGTTCTTCGGTATTTCCTGGGTGAGGAAGATCCGTGCGACGTACGCGTACAGGATGACGTAGTACACGGCAAGCAGCGGCGGGACGAGGAAGAGCGCGATCCGCTGCGCGACGCCGGCCACGGCGCTTCCCTGATCGATCGGCCGCACGTAGTCGCGCAGTCCGCCCAGCACGACCCACGGCACGAGTGCGAAGCTGATCCACCCCCAGACGTGCCCGTAGACCTCGCTGCGCAGATCCAGCTCGAAGAGCACGTCGATCGCGCGCAACGCCAGGGCCAGCCCGGCGAAGAGGGCAATACCGTACAGGCCCGCACCGATCACGCGCAGCAGGATCCGCCCGTCGATGCGGCGCATGCGCTCGACTGCGTTCTGGCGCGGACCGGCGAACGCCGGCACAGCGACGAGCCAGGAGACCGCGGCGGCCACGAGCAGCACCGCGCGCCATCGCTCCGCCACGTAGTCGAAGTCGGCGATGAAGAGTGCGTACGCCGCGAGCACGAGCGCGCCCGCCAGCGACACGACCCAGCGTCGCGTGGCGCTCCACGCGCCCATCGCATGCAGCAGCGTTCCGGTCCACGCGACGGCTGCGATGAGCAGGCATGCGACGGCAATCTCCGTCCATGCCGCCATCGCATCGCTGCCGGCTTCGAGCGCATACGAAAACGCGATGGTGACGGTCAGCGTCGCCGCGACCTCGACCGGCGCCTGCCGGACACCGCGCGCCGCGTCGCCGAGGTAGCGCGCGGCGCGCTCGCGCAAGGTGACGTTCTCGCTCACGCGCCCGCTGACTGGGCGGCCGCCGTGCGGATGACCGGGTCGTGCAGGACAGGCACGCTGCACGAGTTGGCGATGAAGCACTCGTCGTGCGCGTCGTCGTGCAGCCGCATCGCAAGCTCGGCGTCGTCACCTTCCGCGATCGTCACCACCGGTGCGAGCCGCACCTCGATGAAGCGCGGACGACCCTCGCCGCGCAGCTGGAGCGTCCCGCTGACGGAGTCCTCATACGCGAGCACACGCACGCCCTTTCGTGCACAGAGCGCGAGGTACGAGAGCAGGTGACACGCCGAGAGTGCGGCCAGGAAGAGGTCCTCGGGGTTGTGCAGCCCCGGATCGCCGCGGAACATCGCGTCCGCGCTTCCGCGCAGCGCTGGCTTGCCCTCCACCTCGATCTCATAGTCACGACCGTACCCCACGTACGTCGCCGTGCCTGCACCGGTGTTGCCCGTCCAGATCGTACGCGCGCGGTATTCGTGTGTCGCCCCCGCCATCGTGTTGACCCTCCCGCTCGACCCGCCGGCCGATGAGTTACTGGTTCGTTGCGATCTGCACGCGCGGCTGGCCCGCGTGCTCCGGAAATATGCAGTCCATCACGTCTGCGACAGGCTGGTACCCCATTCGCTGGTAGATGGAATTTGATACGGGATTGGCGAGCTCGGTGTAGAGAAAGCAGTAGCGGCTTCCGCTCTCCAGCACGGCATCGCTCAGGTGTGCAACGCACGCGGACGCGTAGCCGCGACCGCGCCATTCAGGCGGTGTATAGACGTATCCGATTCGAACGCCGTGCGGCGTTGCTGCAGGCACGGCGGCCATGGAGCGCGGCCAGCCATCCTCCCAGAGAAAGACGATACCGCGGTTCACGTACTCGACGGCGATATGCTCGGGATCCGCCATCAGCAGGTGTACCTCGCCGGCGAAGGCGCTGACCCATTCGCGCACGGTGGGGATGTCCGCGGTGGTCGCCGGCCGGAGCCGGCCCGCCGGCATCGATGCCGGCCAGTTCACGACCTCGAGCTGATAGATTCGCTGACTCGCCCCTTCGCGCCACGGCGTGTTGCGCAGCGCACTCCAGCGCTGCGCGAAGTGCCGGGCCACCTCGTCCGGCCCGAGCACGGCCGGGATGCGCTCGTAGCGCTGCGCGATCGCCCGCACGACAGCCGGAACGGCCTCGAGCGGCATGCGCGTCAGACCGACCTTGTGCGGCGGCGTGCGGAAGACGCAGCCAACGACGTCGCCGTGCTGCTCCACGGTCGCGAGCAATATTGCAGGGTCCGACGGACCGCCCGCCGCGGCGAAGTCCTGCGCGATGCCGAGCAGCAGGTTGTGCTCGGCCTCCCGCTCGAGCAACCATGCACCGGCACGCTCGAGAAACGCCGCCGCGCTGTGATGCGCGATGACGCTCACACCGCCCGTGACCGTCTGCGAGCTGCTCATTGCCCCTCTTCGAGCGGTGGTGCGAAGAGCGCGCGGAACGCGCGCAGTGCGGCCGGATGATAGATCGTCCCGTGGGTCTCTTCCGGCATTGGCTCGTAGTGAATGCGTGCCACGGGTGACCTCTCTCCGCCGAGGAGTGCTGCGAGCTGTGCAGTGAGACCGGAGATCTGGCGCTCGTTGCTGGCCGCCAGCCACACCGTTCTGCCGTGCAGTGTGTCGATGCGCTCGGCAGCGCGGCGCACGAGGGCGCCCCGGTTCCACCAGAGGCTCGGATCGATTGCGATGTAGGTATCGAAGAGCCCGGGCTCCTCGATCAGCGTCTCGACGACGAAGAGACCGGCCAGCGACTCGCCCACGATCGCGGATTCGTCCGTCGTCGCGTAGCGGGCGTCGATCATCGGCATCAGCTCGCTCCGGATGAACGCACGGAATGCGGCCGAGCCACCGACCCGAGGTGCGATCGTTCGGTCCTCGGGGTCGTCCGTCGGGCCCGTGAGATCACGCCGGCGCTCCGTGTTCTCGATGCCGACCAGCAGGAAGGGCCGCATGGTGCCATTCATCACGGAGATCTGCAGAAGACCCATGATGTGCAGGAAATCCTCCTGCGTGCCACCATCGGGCATGTACATCACGGGGAGAGCGGCTTCGGTCGTGTCCCACCAGATATACGGGCGGAACACGTTGATCCGTCGTACCTCTCCCAGGACCGTCGACTGGATCGTGAACGTCTCACCGGTGACGAGTGGCTCGGTCGCTCCAGCGCGTGCTGCGTCCGCGGGGGACTGTGCCGCAGCGGGGGCCGTCGGCAGGACGGCAGCAAGCAGCACGACTGTCGCACGGAGGAGTCTGTATCTCATGACCGGAGCTGAAGGGAGGTGCGCCCCTGCGCCAACAGGGCGCTGCACGCTGAAACGAGCGGCGGCGGGCAAAGACAACACGCTGCACTGCCGCCGCTCCGTCGGGCTTCTGGGTAGCGGGTCAGGTCGTGGCTCGCGCCGTGTCGCCTCTCGACCGCGCGCGGTCGACCGAGAACGCGCCGGCCCCCGCGAACACCAGGTACAGGAAGATGAAGCAGAATAGCACCGTGTGCTCGCCGTTGTTGTTGATCGGCAGTGGTGCGCGGGAGAAGTGCGCCATGAAGTAGGCCACGGCCATCTCGCCCGATGTGATGAATGCAGTGATGCGCGTGAACAGGCCGATCAGGATCAGGATTCCTCCCACGAACTCGATGATCCCGGCAAGTCCCATCAGCGATGCCAGCTCGACCGTCTGACCGTCGAACCAGCCGAACAGCTTCTGGGCGCCATGCTGCAGGAAGAGGAAGCCGGCAACGATGCGGAGCACACCAAGTGCCTGATCACGGTAGCGACTGAGGTCGTTCATCCTTGCGTCCCTCCAGCGAGTGGTGAGATGAAGCCTGCGTCTGTCGACCTGCCTGCAGCCGTCTGCCCGCCGGTTCGGCACCGGCCTGGTCGGCCGATCCGCCGCCCCGGCGGAACTGCTCGAACCAACGCATGAACTCGTCGGCAGCGGCATCGGAGTATACGATGGGAGTGCCTCCCGCCGCACGCACCCAGTCCGCGTCCTCGTCCTCGAAGACCCTCACCATCAGGGGAACGTCGCGGATCGTCTGGAGCAGCCGGTAGTTGTCCCGCGGCCGCCGGATCGTCGAGCTGATGATCAGCGCGCGCTCCGCGCCGGCCGCCCGCAGCGTATCCGGATCGGACGCATCGCCGCGCACGACTTCGACTTCGCCGCGCCGGAGCTGCTCCACGATGTTCGGGTCGTCATCCACGGCCACGACGCGGTGACCGGCGGCGAACAGCGTCTCGAGGAGCGGCATCCCGCCTGCGCCGCAGCCGAGCAGCAGCACATGACCGGAAGGCGGTTCCGTCTCCGTCGCGCGCTGCGCGGTCGGCGGGAACCTGCCTGCAACCGGTAGCAGCCGCGCCACGCGCCCGGCCGAACGCACCGGGATCGGCCGTCGGCCGGGCACCAGCTCGATCACGCGCTGTACGGTCGCGTCCGAAGAGACCCACGGCGTGAGCACCATCGTCACGACGGTCACGAGCAGCAGGGTCGAGAACGTCTCCTGTGCAATCTGGCCGGCGAGCATTCCCTGCAGCACGAGCACGAGTGACAGCTCGCTCGTCTGGGCGAGCAGCAGGCCGCTCTCGAGGGCCGCACGCGTCGTGAATCCGGCATGCTGCGTGAGCGCTGCCACGACGGGTGGTGTTACGAGTATCACGAGTGCAGCAAGGATGGCGGCGTGCAGCAGAGTGCTCGGGCCGGGGCTGCCGATGAGCCCGCCGAGGGATATGAAGAAGATTGCCGCGAAGAACTCGTTGATCGGCGCGAGCTGTCCGCGCAGCACGCCGCGCAGCGGAAACGGTGAGAGCGCGAGTCCGGCCAGGAATGCGCCGGCCGCGATGGGCACGTCGAGTCGGATTGCCAGGGCAACGAAGACGACGAGCACGGCCAGCGCTGTCAGCAGCAGCGGCTCCGGTTCCAGCGCCAGCCTGGCCATGCGCGGGGCGATCCAGCGCATGCAGGCGAATGCAAGCGCGACGAGCGCGACGATGCCGGCGAGGCCGCGCGCGATCCCGGGTATGCCGGCCGGCACCAGCGTGAGCAGGGGAATGGTCAGGATCACGAGCAGATCCTGCAACAGCAGCACGCCGACGACGGCGCGGCCCGAAGGCTCGTACAGCTGTCGCCTGCGCTGCAGCAGACGCACGATGACGAGCGTAGAGCTGGCGGCCAGTGCGAGGCCGACGTAGGCAGCAGTCAGCCGAGCATACCCGAGCAGCAGCGCGATGCCCGTCCCGGCGAGGGCGATGACGCCGAACTGGATGATTCCGACCTGCACTGCGACGGCGCGCTGGCCGCGTACCCGCGAGGGACTCAGCTCGGTCCCGGATACGAACAGCACTACGGTCAGGCCATAGATGAGCGCGTCCTGCAGCATCTCGACGGGGAACGCGTCGATGCGGGCAAGCACCATTCCCGCAACGACCAGGAATGGGATGGGCGCCATGTCGAACCGTCGCGAAACGCCGAATGCGACGGCGGCCGCGGCAAGCAGGATCGCGAACCCGGTCATGCAAAGATGCCGGCACTGCGGAACGCGTCGGCAATGCGGCGCGTCCCTGCTGCCTTCGAGAGGATCACGTGCGTCGCACCCGCATTCAGCAGGTCGTCCGCGAGCGAGTTGTCGAACGCGTGGATGCTCGTCGGTACGCCGAAGAGCCTGCCCCAGTACGCGAGCAGCTGGTTCGTCTCCTCGATCTGGAGCGTCGAGACCAGCAGTTTCGCATCGCGCATCCCCGCTTCCTCGAGGAAGCCGACGTGCTCCGCGTTGCCGAGCATCACGCGGCAGGTCAGCCCTTCCAGGTTGCGGGGCGACGTGTCCACCGCCAGCACGTCCTCGCCGAGCGCCACGAGGCGATCGACGATCCTGCGGCCGAGTGCGTTCATGCCGACCACGATGATGTGCCCGCTGCTATGCTCCTCGTGCACGTCGAGCGCCGCGTTCCGCACAGGCCAGCGGCCCAGGATGCGACGCTCCAGCAGCCAGTCGTAGATCCGCTCGCTGTAAAGGATCAGGTACGCGGTCACCGCCATCGTCACGGTTGCAACGATGGCGACCACGGAGAGGATCGGCGCACCGATGTAGCCCATCGAGACGCCGAGCGCGGCAAGCACGAGGGAGAACTCGCTGATCTGTGCGACGGCCGCGCCCGTCATCCAGCCGGTGCGATCGCCATAGCCGAGCCGGATCATGATCCAGAGGAAGAACACCAGCTCCGCGACCAGCACGAACACGGAGATGACGAGGCCGGGCAGCCACTGCTCGGCGGCGGATCCCAGCTCCATCGAGACACCGAGTGAGATGAAAAAGACTGCGACGAACAGGTTCATCAGCGGGTTCACCCGTCTGCGCAGGTCCTCGTTGAAGCGGAGCTGCGCGAGGCTGACGCCGGCCAGGAACGCGCCGATCTCGGGCGACAGGTTGAACGCCTCCGCGATCAGCACGAACAGGAAGCACCAGCACAGGCTCCAGATGAGCAGCCCTTCCTGGCTCGGCCCCATCCAGTTGAACAGAGGTGGCAGGACGAAGCGCGCGGAGAGGAGTGCTCCGGCGAGCAGCAGCAGCATGCCGCCGAAGGCAAGCCCGAGGCCCCGCAGGATCTCGACTCCCGACAGGCCCTCCGGGTCGCCGAGCCCCGTGAGAAACGTCAGCACGACGATCACGAGGAGGTTCTGCACGAGCGAGATGCCAACGGCCACCCGGCCGTGCAGCGAGCTGAGCTGGTTCTTCTGGCTGAGCAGCTTGACGGGCACGATCGTGCTGCTGAACGCGAGCGCAGCGGCGATGAACGTGATCTCCATGGCCGCGTAGCCGAAGAGCCAGGCGATGACTGCACCGCCCGCGGCTGCAATAATGATCTGCCCGCCCCCTGCAATCACGGCGGTCCGGCCGACGTCGCGCAGCTTGCGCAGGCTCAGCTCGAGGCCGACGAGGAAGAGCAGGAGCGCAATGCCCGCGTCCGCGATACGTCGCACCGACTCCTGCTCACTGACGAGGCCGGTGAGCGGACCGAGGAAGAGACCCGCGAAGATGTACGCGACGATGGATGGCATGTAGACGCGCCGGGTGAGCAGCACCATCACGGCCCCGGCGATGAGCATGAGCCCGAGCTCGCGAAGCGCGGGCTCCATCATCGCGGAACTGCGGATCCTCCGGCGTCGGCGGGCTGGTACAGCAGCCAGCCGTCCGGGTCGAGATCGGTGCGATCCGGGACACGCGTGCCAGGGATGCGCACGGTCGTCGTGCGGCCGCGCACGCTCACGGGAACGCGCGTACCTTCGCCGCCGTGGGTCACGAGCAGCTCGGTATCGAAGTGGAACACGGGCCATTCGGCGGGCTGCACCTGCTCGATCGTGACGATCGTAGCGCCCGCAGCGTCGTCCCGTGTCTGCGAGAGCCGGAGTATCGGGTGTCCCGGGCTGTAGACCCACTGCCGGAAGAACTCGCCGAGGTCGCGCCCCCCGGCCTGCTCGAGCGCGCGCTGCAGATCAACGCTCAGTGCATTGCCGTGACTGTGCGCGCGGTAGTAGGCACGGATGCCGTCGAAGAACGCGTCGTCACCGAGTATGCCGCGCAGCATGTGCAGCACGAGCGCGCCCTTCTGGTACGAGTTCGTGTTGAGCAGCGCGAACAGGTCGGGCAGGAGTGTTGCGGTCGTGTCGACGAGCGGAAGGTGGGCGTCGCCGGAGCCCAGGTACTGCGCGCGGGCCTGCTCGAGCTGTGCACGGAACACCTCGGGACCGTCCGTTTCCTCGAAGAACAGGCTCGCGAAGTACGTGGCGAAGCCTTCCGACAGCCACAGGTGCTGCCAGTTCCGCTGGGTTGCGCTGTTGCCGAACCACTGGTGCGCAATCTCGTGCGCAACCGTCACTTCGATGTCCTGGCCCCGGGCGATGGCCTGCTCGGAGTAGAAGATGGCGCCGACGTTCTCCATTCCGCCAAAGGCTGTCGCGGACTGCGCGTGATCGAGCTTGGCGTACGGATACGGCGCGATCAGGCGGCTGTAGTACGCGAGCATCTCACCCGCTCGGCGGAAGCTCGGCCAGGCCTTCGCGGAATCGGATGCGAACGTGTAGAGCCGTGTGGGTACGCACCGCCCTTCCCCGCCCTCGGCACAGTCGTCGATCACCGTCTCCGTGAGCGGCCCGGCGCCGACGACCATCGTGTACGTCGGGATCGGCGCGGTCGGCTCGAAGCGCCACACACCGTCGGCGGGCGGTTCCGTCGGCGGCCTGCCGTCCGCGCGCGGGCCATTCGCGATCACAGTCCACCCGTCCGGCGCGCGCACGACGAACGAGACACCCGCCTTGTCGCTCGGGTGGTCGATCGAGGGAATCCAGAAGCGCGTGCGGTTCGGCCAGTTGTCGGCAAACGCCGTGCGCGTGCCGTGCACGTTGTCGCGGATGATGAGTGCGTCGTCGGGCGTGCCGTCGTAGCGGACCTCGATGCGGACGGTGTCGGACCCCGCGTCGCGCACCGGGATGTGGATGCGCCCCTCGTCGTAGCGGAATGCGACGTCGTGCGTTGCGTTACTGCCGGCATTGCCCTGCGTCATCGCACTGCCTGGCGCCCTCCCGACACGTACGCCGAGGACGCGCAGTCCGGTGAAATCGAGCGCCACGGTGTCGCGCCCCGGTGCGACGGCGACGTCGAGCCACGCGGTCCCTGCGATCACCGGTGGAGTGGAGAGTGCGCCCCGCAGGTCGAGCTCGACGGTGTAGTGCAATGCGTCGACGTCGTCCGGGTAGTCGCCCGGTGCAGGCTTGCGTCCGGCCTCGATTGGAGGCGGCTCGGCTGTCATGGCCGCAGGCCGTTCCGGTTTGCCGGGCGGAGGCGCTGTGGTGCACGCTGCGACGAGGGCGAGCAGTAGCGTGGGAGCGATCCGATGCATCTTCGATTTTCGTCCGGGGTCGTGGGGTCACGAGGTGCTCCCGCAAGGTACGGGCACAACCGTTCGCGTACTACCTGGCTTCGCGTGCGATGGGGACGCTGCGGCAGGGTGAGGAGGGTCGCCGCGGCGGGTGCGACTGCAGGAAGGGCCGGGCAGGTCACGCCCGACTGCAGGAATCACCGCGCGGTTCACGCCCGATTGCAGGAATCGGCGGGCGGGTCACGAACGAGCGCCCCGCCCGCCGGTGAGAGTCAGCCCTCGTCCGTGCGCAATGCAGCAGCCGGGTGTGTCGCGGCCGCACGCCGCGCCGGTATCCAGCACGCCAGGAGCGCAGCGGCGGCGAGGATTGCGGGAACGACGAGGTAGGTGACCGGGTCCAGCGCCGGAACACCGTAGACGAGCCCGCTCATCAGGCGACTGAGGGCCAGTGCGCCGGCGACACCGACGCCGATGCCGATCGCGGCGATGCCGCCGCCGCTCGTGAGGACGAGGCGGATGACGTCGCCTCGGCTCGCGCCGAGGGCCATGCGGATGCCCATCTCGTGCCGCCTCTGGGCGACGCCGTACGCGATGACGCCGTACGTCCCGACCGTCGCCAGCACGAGCGCGATGGAGGCGAAGAGCGTAAGCAGCAGGGTTGTGAAGCGCGTGCCGGAGACCGCGTCTCCGACGATGCGATCGAGGGTGCGGACATCCGAGAGCGGCACACCGGGATCGCGCGCCCGTACCGCTGCGCGCAGCGCCGGTACGAGCGCGAGAGGGTCGTCGGTCGTGCGGGCGACGATCGCCATCGTGCGGCGCGCACCGGTCTGCGATGCCGTGCTCCACTGCGCGTGGGGCACGTACATCTCCCGGCGCGGTGTCTCGAGCACCTCGTTGTGCCGCACGTTCTCCACGATGCCGACGATCGTGACCCACGGCCGGTCGGGGTTCGTGCCGATGCGGTAGCGCCTGCCGATCGCATCGCCGCCGGGCCAGTATGCCTCTGCGAGGGCGCGGCTTACCACGGCGACGGGCGGCGCATCCCGATCGTCAGTGGACGTGAACCAGCGGCCCCGAACGAGGCGCATGCCCATCGCCTCGAAGTAGCCGTCGGTCACGATCTGCCAGTCCGCGTCATGGTCGGTGCCGTCCAAGGCCGGTATGCCCTCGAGCGTGATCGACCAGTCGCCGATCTCGCCGGTCAGCGGCAGCAGTCGTCCCGCTCCCGCATGCTGCACTCCCGGCAGGGCGCGGATGTCGTTCACGATGTCACGCACGAAGCGCTCGACCTGCTCGTCCTCCTCGTAGCCGAGCAGTGGCAGCGACAGCTGTACCGTGATCACGGACGAGCGGTCGAAGCCGAGGTCGATGCGCTGCAGCGCGGCAAAGGTGCGGACCATCAGCCCCGCACCGATCACGAGCATGACGGACAGGGCGAGCTCCGCGACGACGAGGGAGTGGCGGAAGCGCTGCCGCGAGCGACCGCCCGTCGCGCTCCGTCCGCCCTCGCGGAGCTCCCGGCCGAGCTCGGCGCGCGACAGCTGCAGTGCCGGCACCAGCCCGAAGAGTACGGCGGTGAGCAGCGCGATACCGACCGCGAACAGCAGAACGCCGGCATCCATCTCCACCTCGCCGATGCGCGGGATCGCGGTGGGTCCGAGCGCAATGAGTGCACGTACGCCGGCCTGTGCGAGCAGCAGCCCGAGCGCACCGCCGACGAGTGCGAGCAGCCCGCTCTCGATCAGGAGCTGGCGGATGATGCGGGCGCGGCCCGCGCCGAGTGACGCACGCACGGCGATCTCGCGGCGTCGCTCATCGCCGCGCGCGAGGAGCAGATTCGCGACGTTCACGCATGCGATGAGAAGCAGGAACGCCACCGCGCCGGCGAGGACGAAGAGGAGCGGCCGCGCGGCGCCGACGATGGCGTCGCTCAGTGGCCGCGCGACCGGCAGCAGCGCGTCTGCCTCGCTGACGAAACCGTCCACGATCCAGCCGCGCGCGATGGTCGCGAGCTCCGCATTCGCTCGCGCGATCGTCGCATCCGGACGCAACCGGGCGATGCCGAGCAGGTAATGACTGCCCCGACCCTCCATCAGGCTGTCGCGCTCGAGCGGGAGCGGCACGAACAGCTCGGTCGGACGCGTCGCCTCATAGTCGATCGGCAGGCCGACGCCCGCAGGCAGCACCCCGACGATCGTGTGTGCCTCGTTGTTCACGAGGAGGGTGGACCCGATCACACTTGCGGCGCCGCCGAATCGTCGCTGCCAGAGCCCGTGGCCGAGAACAGCGACGGGCGGACCGCCACGCCGCCACTCATCAGCGGCGAAGTACCGACCGGCAGCGGCGGGCACAGCCAGCACGTCGAACAGCCCTGCGGTCACACGGGCCGTGACGACCCGCTCCGGGTCTCCCGCACCGCTCGCCACGTTGGCCGCGCCGCTGGTCCAGTACGCGACATTCTCGAAGCTGGAGACGCCCTCCCGGACCTCGAGCGCCTCGGGCTCCGAGATCCAGCCACCCTCGAGGACGCCCTTGCGCAGGTTGACCACGAGGGCGAGCCGGTCTGCCTCCGCGTAGGGCAGCGGCTCGAGCAGGACCGCGCGGACGACCGTGTAGATTGCGACGTTCGCGCCGATCCCGAGTCCGAGCGTCAGGATCGCGATGGCCGCGAACCCGGGACGTCGCAGCAGTCGGCGCGCTGCATGGCGGAGATCCTGGCGCACCTGGTCAATCGCTCCCGTCCTGGTGAATGGTGAGTACCGGTGAGACAGGCACAACCTGCGGAAGGTTGGGACGCAGTCCGATCGGGCGGCGCTTGATCGCCGGGCCGGGGCCGGCTACCCTGCGCCCCCATGGACGTCCAGATCTTCGGCACGAAGAAATCGGCCGACACACGCAAGGCACAGCGCTGGTTCGCCGAGCGGCGGATCCGCGTCCACTTCGTCGACCTGGCACAGCGTGCCGCCTCACGTGGCGAGCTGCAGCGCTTCGCACAGAAGTTCGGCGTGCAGGCGCTGCTCGATCGCGACGGGAAGCGGTTCCGCGAGCTGGGACTCGGCGCCGCACACTACAGCGACGAGCGCTGGCTCGACAAGCTCGTCGACGAGCCGTTCCTGCTGCGCATGCCACTCGTCCGTTCGGGCAACCGCCTGACGATCGGATTCGCACCGGACACCTGGCAGGACTGGCTCGACGCCGGCTGACAATGCAGGGCATGGGTCCTGCACCCTCCGCGGGCCGCTACCAACCGCGGAAGGGGGAGACATGGCAACCTGCGACCAGTGCGGCAACGACTACGACAAGGCCTTCCAGGTGACGATGGGCGGTCGGACACTCACGTTCGACAGCTTCGAGTGTGCGATCGCGAAGATGGCTCCACGCTGCTCCGTGTGCTCGACGACCATCATCGGCCACGGCCTCGAGGCGAACGGCACATACTTCTGCTGTGACCACTGCGCCGAGAAGGCCGGCGTCGAAGCGCTGCGGGACCGGGTGTAGCTATGGATGCGCGGGCAGGGAGCGCCGCGTGCCCCCTGTCCCGCGCGTTCAGTCCGCACGCAGCGCGAGCAACGGATCCAGCGAAGCGGCACGGCGCGCCGGGAGGCAGCTCGCGAGCAGCGCGGTTGCGGCCAGGATGAGTGTCGCACCGACGAGTGCAACGGCGTCCGTGGCTGCGACGCCGTAGAGCAGACTCTCCATCACGCGCGTCAGCGCGACCGCGGCGGTGAGACCGATCGCGATGCCCACCGCGGTGACGAGCATCCCTTCGCGCAGGACCAGTCGCAGCACGCTCGCGTGCGGTGCACCGAGCGCCATGCGGATGCCGATCTCCCTCCGGCGCTGCGCCACGGCGAACGACATGACACCGAAGATGCCGACGGCGGCGAGAATGACGGCGACACCCGCGAAGAGGAGAAGCAGCATCATGTAGTAGCGCGGCTGTGCGACGGAGTCCGCGAGGATGTCGTCGACCAGCTGCACGTCATCAAGCGGCAGATTCGGATCGAGCGCCCGCAGCTCGTCGCGCAGGCCCGGCACGGGCAGCAGCGGATTCGCGCCGGCAGCACGGACGATGATGCTCATACCGGGGACACCCACCTGCGCGTGCGGGAAATACACGGTCGGGAGCGGGGCCTCACCGAGCTCGTACAGCTTCACATCCGCGACGACGCCAACGATCGTGGCGGTCACGCCGTCCGGCTGCGCGTCGCGCGCCCAGCCCATCGTGATCGTGCGACCGATCGGGTCGCCGTCACGGAAGTAGCGACGCACGGCGGCCTCGCTCACGACGGCAACCGGCTGCGTGCCTGCACGGTCGGACGGCTCGACGTCGCGCCCACCGCGCAGCGGGATGCCCATGAGGCGGAAATAGCCGGGCGTGACCACCCGGATGTCCATCACCTGCTCCGAGGACACCTCGCCTTCCCCTTCGATCGAGAAGCCTACGCGCAGCGTGCCCGCTGCGAGCGGCGCGGCAGAGACCGCTGCGGCTTCTGCCACACCCGGAAGCGCGCGGACCCGCTCCAGGTACTGCTCCACGAACATCGAGCGGCGCGCATCATCGGGGTAGGTGCCGCCGGGCAGCCCGACCGGAAACGTCAGCAGACCCTCCGACCGGAAGCCCGGGTCCACGTCCATCAGCGTGGCGAAGCTGCGAATGAGGAGCCCGGCGCCGGCGAGCAGCAGAACTGCGAACGCGATCTCGGCGACGACCAGCCCCGTTCGGAGGCGCTGGCTGCGGCGCGAGCCGACCTGGCTGCGGCCCGCCTCGCGCAGTGCGTCGTAGGGGTTCATGCTGGCGCTCTGCAGCGCGGGCAGCATACCGAAGAGCAGTGCTGCGACGAGTGAGATGCCGAACGTGAAGGCGATGACGGCACCATCGACGCGCACTTCCGAGATCCGCGGCAGATCGCCAGGCTGCATCCCGACAATTGCGGCCGTGCCCCACAGTGCCAGCACCAGGCCGAGCAGGCCGCCGAGCAGCCCGAGCACGACGCTCTCCGTGACCAGCTGTCCAATGATGCGCGAGCGTCCTGCACCGATCGCGGTGCGCACCGCGATCTCCGCCTCACGCGTAGAGGCACGCGCAAGCAGCAGATTCGCGACGTTCACGCAGGCGATCAGCAGCACGAACCCCACGGCCGCAAGCAGGACGAGCAGCGGCGTGCGTACATCGCCGATGATCGCCTCACGCAGAGGCGTCGTTACCATCGCCAGCGTCACCGGGAAGCCCGGCGGATCCCACGCCTCGTCGATGCGACGCGCGAGTGCATCGACTGCGGCACGCGCACGCTCGAGCGGCACGTCGTCGCGCAGACGGGCGATGACGCTCAGGTAGAACCCGCCACGCGAACCCTCACTACGGAACGCCTCGGAGTACTCGAGCGGGACCCACACATCCGTGTTCGACGGATACGAGAAGCCGGACGGCATGACGCCAACCACCGTGAACGCATTGCCGCCGAGGAGGAGGCTCTGGTTCAGGATCCCCGGATCGCCGCCGAAGCGCTGCTGCCAGAGCGCCCTCGACAGGATGACCACGTTGCGGTTACCGGGCTCGTTCTCCGCAGGCGAGAAGGCGCGACCGAGCTGGGGACGGACGCCGAGGACGTCGAAGAAGTTCGCGCTGACCACGCTGACATTCAGATCCGTCGGCTCGCCGGCACCCGTGAGCGTCAGCGTACCGCGCGAGCTGGCCGCAGCGCCGGCAAATACGTCCGCCAGCTCTGCAAGGTCCAGGTAGTTCGGCGACGAGAATGCGTCGATGGGCGGGTTCCCATTGAGCGAGGAGCTCACGCGCACCAGCTGCTGCGAGTCCGGGAACGGCAGCGGACGGAAGAGAACGCCGTAGACGACGCTGAAGATCGCGCTGTTCGCGCCGATTCCCAGTGCGAGCGTGAGCAGCGCAGCGAAGGTGAAGCCTGGAGCGCCGGCGAGCTTCCGAATCGCGTAGCGCAGGTCTGCGATCAGTGTGTCCATACGTGGCCAGGTGAGAATCAGGCCGGCCGCCCGGCCGGCGCGCCCCGCAGCGCGACACCGCGCCGTGGCCGGGGCGGGTGAAGGAAAGAGTGCGCCAGAATGGGCATTGTCTTCAACGCGTTGTTCTTCAATGGGTTAGCAATGACGGAGGGATTCGTCCGGGCCGGGCGCAGTTGCGAAAACGGGACGATCCGGGCGCGAAATCCGGACACCGTCCGGACGGGGTTCGCCGGTCGCGCCGTCGACCGGGCCGGTTATCGGGCGACCGTCGGCAGTGTATGTTCCTGCGTCGGCAGTTCTTCCATGCGGCCTCCGCCACAGGTGCAGACGTGAGAGCAGCCAGCCGTTCAGACTCCCCCGCGCGCGCCGCGACGTGCAGCGCGGTCCCCGTTCGGTCCGCGATATGACGACGACGGCGGATGTCCTGATCCTCGGGCTCGGTGCGGCCGGCGCGGCCGCCGCGTGGCAGTGCGCGACGCGCGGGGCGAGCGTGATCGGCATCGACCGCTGGGCGCCGCCGCACGGGCTGGGCTCCAGCTTCGGTCGGACGCGCATCATCCGCGAGGCCTACTACGAGCACCCGCTGTACGTCCCGTTCCTCCGTCGCGCGTGGGATCTCTGGGACGCCCTGGCGGAGGAGGCAGGCCGGGAGCTGCTGGTCACCACGGGCGGCGCGATGATCGGGCGGCCGGACGGTGAGCTGGTCGCCGGTGCGCTGGCGAGTGCGCGGGAGCACGGGATCGAGCACGAGCTGCTCGACGCGGCGTCGTTCGAATCGCGCTATCGGGGGTACCACCTGGAGCCGGCGTGGGTCGCGCTGGTGGAGAAGCGGGCCGGCCTGCTGCTGCCGGAGGTGTGCATCGAGTCGTTCCATGCGTGTGCGCGCGCACGAGGCGCGGATCTGCGGACGAACGAGCGGGCGATCGCGTGGAAGGCGGATCGAAAGGGCGTCGTCGTCGAGACGGATCGCTCCCGCTACAGTGCCTCCCGGCTGGTGATCGCGGCGGGCGCGTGGCTGCCGCAGCTCGTACCGGAGCTTGCATCGGTTCTCGAAGTCGAGCGCCAGGTGCTGATGTGGTTCGAGCCGACGCGAAAGCCGGAGCGCTTCGACGCGGAGCACTCGCCCATTGCGCTGTGGGAGTTCGAGCCGGGCCGGATCTTCGCGACGTTCCCGGACTTGGGTGACGGGTTCAAGGCGGGTCTGCATCACGGCGGACCGACGTGCGACCCGGAGACGCTCGACCGCTCGCCGATCAAGGCGGACGAGCGTGCGATCCGCTGGCTGCTCGCGCGGCTGGCACCGGAGACGAACGGCGCACTGCGTGATGCGTGCGTGTGCATGTACACGAACACGCCGGATCATCACTTCGTGATCGACCGGCACCCGTATCATGAGCAGGTCGTGATCGCGAGTGCATGCTCGGGACACGGCTTCAAGTTCGCGAGTGCGACGGGCGAGCTGGTCGCGGAGCTCGTGCTCGACGGCGGGACCAGACTGGACCTGACGCCCTTCGCGGTGCAGCGACTCCTGCGCGAGGCGCCGGTGCAGTGACGATGCGCGACCCCGGGGCGACGCGTCGATGAACGGAATATGAAGCGGGACGCACGGACTGCGGCCGCGGGAGACTGACGAACACGATGACTGCTGGTATACACGCCCTGCCCGCACAGCGCAGCGGACTCGGCTCCCTGCGCGGCGGGCCGGTTCACATGAATGCGGAGCGTTCCGGTCGTGCGCGCGGCGGCGCGCCACGTCCGCCGGAAGATCCGGACGGAAAGCAGAAGCGCGGGAGACTGTTCGGCATCGGGACCGCGAGTGGTGAGGCGAAGCGCCTGCTGTGGGAGCACCGCGGTCCGCTGGCGATCGGCCTTCTGCTCATGGCCATCAGCCGGCTTGCGGGCTTCGTGCTGCCGCTCGGCCTGCAGTTCATGCTGGACGACGTGATCGGCGGCGGGCGGCCCGAGCTCCTTGCACCGCTCGCGATTGCGGTCGCGGTTGCCACGGTCGTGCAGGCGCTGACGAGCTTCGGGCTGGCGCGGGTGGTGAGCGTGACCGCGCAGCGCGCGATCCGCGACATGCGCAAGGTCGTGCAGGCCCACGTCATCCGGTTGCCGGTCAGCTACTACGACACAACGAAGTCGGGCGTGCTCATCTCCCGGATCATGAACGACCCGGAAGGGATCCGGAACCTGGTCGGAACCGGCCTGATCCAGCTCGTCGGCGGGCTGTTCACCGCCGTCGTCGCCTTCGTCCTCCTGCTTCAGCGGCACTGGCAGCTCACACTGGCGACGGTTGCGATCCTGCTCGTGTTCGCGGGTGTGGTCGGCTACGCGTTTACGAAGCTGCGCCCCATCTTCCGGAAGCGGAGCGAGATCACGGCGGAGGTGACCGGCCGTCTCGGTGAAGCCCTTGGTGGCGTCCGGCTGGTCAAGGTCTACACGGCGGAGCAGCGCGAGGAATCGGTGTTCTCCGGCGGTGTGGATCGGCTGTTCCAGAACATCGCGAGCACGATCACCGGCACATCGGCGGTCACCGCCTTTTCGACGGTGGTGGTGGGTGCGATCAGCGTGCTCGTGATCGTGGTCGGCGGCCGTGCGATCCTCAATGACACGATGACCGTCGGTGAGCTGAGCAGCTTCGTCGTGCTGGTGGGCATGATGGTCACGCCGCTCGTGGGGATTGCCTCGATCAGCACGCAGGTCAGCGAGGCGTTCGCCGGCCTCGATCGCATCCGCGAGCTGCGGGAGATGGACACGGAGGACGACCTCGATCGAGGGCTCGAGGCACCGGAGGAGCTCCAGGGCGATGTCGTCTTCGAGGACGTCAGCTTCGAGTACGAGCCCGACGTCCCCGTGCTCCGCAACGTTTCCTTCCACGCACCGGCCGGCACGACGACCGCGCTCGTGGGTCCGAGCGGCGCGGGCAAGAGCACGCTGATCAACCTGGTCATGGCGTTTGCGCGGCCCCAGACCGGGCGTGTGCTGGTGGACGGCAGGGACCTGACGACGCTGCGCCTGCGCGACTACCGCAGTCAGATCGGCGTGGTGCTGCAGGACAACTTCCTGTTTGACGGCACGATCCGGGAGAACATCGCGTTCTCGCGGCCGGACGCGCCCGACGAGGAGATCCGGGAGGCGGGCCGCATCGCGCACTGCGACGAGTTCATCAGCCGCTTCGAGAACGGCTACGACACGGTCGTGGGCGAGCGAGGCGTGAAGCTGTCGGGCGGTCAGCGGCAGCGGGTCGCGATCGCACGTGCGATCCTGGCCGACCCGCGCATCCTCATCCTCGATGAGGCGACGTCCTCCCTCGACAGCGAGAGCGAGGCGCTGATCCGCGATGGTCTGCGCAAGCTGCGCCGCGGCCGCACGACGTTCGTGATCGCGCACCGCCTGTCGACGATCACGAGTGCGGACCAGATCCTGGTGATGGACGAGGGTCGCATCGTGGAGCGTGGCAACCATCACGAGCTGATGGCCGTCGGCGGCCTCTACCGCCGGCTCTACGAGCGCCAGCACCAGCTCGAATCGGATCTCTACATCAATCCGGGCGAGGATCCGTCGAAGGAGAGCGAGGCGGAGTCGGCGCGCGAGGAGGCGGCGAAGATCGCGGCGCGCGTGAGTCGCAACCTCTGATACAGGCGTGCCGCCTCGCGCGGCACGCGCAGCTCTGATCGGGTTGTCCGGAGGCGGCCGGTACACAGCACGTGAGGTGCGCACCGGCCGCCTCCTTCGTCTCAGCAGCTCAGGGCGTCGCTGGTGCGAGCTGCGACGGATCGTAGTGCAGCGGTGCGCCCGGGCCGACCGGCAGGTCGAGCCCGATCCAGACGGCGAACACGATCGTCCACCCGATGAGGAAGACGATCGAGTACGGCAGCATCGCTGAGATGAGTGTGCCGATCCCTGCCCTGCGGTCGTACTTCTGTGCGAACGCGATGATGACCGGGAAGTACTGCATGAGCGGTGTGATGATGTTCGTGCTCGAGTCACCGACGCGATACGCCGCCTGGACGGCCTCGGGTGCGAAGCCCATCAGCATCATCATCGGCACGAACACCGGTGCCATCACTGCCCACTTCGCCGAGGCACTGCCGATGAACAGGTTGATGAACGCCGCCACGAAGATGAAGCTGAGCATCAGTGGCATGCCGGTGAACCCGACCGCCTGCAGTCCCAGCGCACCCTGGATCGCGACGATGAGGCCGAGGTTCGACCAGTTGAAGTACGCAACGAACTGGGCGGCCGCGAAGGCGAGCACGATGTAGCTGCCGAGCACCGCAACGCCGTCCGACGACATCTTTGCGACGTCGCGGTCCGACCGGATCGTTCCTGCCGTGATGCCATATGCCAGGCCCATCACGAGGAACATCAGCATCAGCAGTGTGACGATGGCGTCGAAGAATGGACGGATCTGCACGAGCAGCGGCTCGCCCGCCGCCACCGCCGCGGGATCCCGCAGCGGCGCACCCTGCGGCAGCACGAGCAGCGCAAACACGACGAGTGTCCCAGCCAGCGTCAGCGCAGCGGCGCGCAGGCCGCGGCGCTCGGCGGGCGTCACGTCGCTGATCGTCTGGTTCGCGATCTCCGGGTCGGATGCGGCGCTTCGATCCCACGTGCCGAGGCGCGGCTCCACGAAGCGGTGCGTGACCCACGTCCCGAGCACCGTGAGCAGAAAGACCGACGCCACCATGAAGTAGTAGTTGGCGGTCGGATCGACGACGTATGCCGGATCGACGAGCTGCGCGGCCTCCATCGACAGCCCGGAAAGCAGCGGATCGAGCGACGTGAGGAACAGGTTCGCGCTGAAGCCACCGGAGACACCCGCGAATGCGGCGGCCAGGCCGGCGAGGGGATGTCGTCCGATCGCGGCAAAGAGCATGGCGCCGAGTGGCGTGAGCACGACGTACCCCGCATCGACGGCCATGCTGCTCATCACGCCGCCGAAGACGAGCGCTGCGGTCAGCATGGATGGCGGCACGCTGGCGACGAAGCGCCGCAGCGCAACGGCCACCAGCCCGCTGTTCTCGGCGACAGCGATCCCGATGATGACGACGATCACCAGCCCGAGCGGCGGGAACGCAGTGAAGTTGGCGACCGCCCCGGTCAGCATCCGGCGCACGCCGTCCGCCGACAGCAGATTCACCGCGCGGATCGCCTCGCCGGTGGCTGGATGCACTGCCGTCACGTCGAGCATCGCGACGATCCACGAGGCAACCACGACCAGCAGGGCGAGGAGCGCGAAGAGCGTGATCGGGTCAGGCAGCTTGTTGCCGACGCGCTCGATCCCGTCCAGGAAGCGGAGCACCAGGCGTTTCTTCATCGCGTCATCACGGTTTGGAGGTGGTGTGGAGACGTCGGGCCGGTCTGCCGCCGCTGCGTGCGGCGGCAGGCCCGAAGGTTGACGGAAGCCGCTCAGCCGCCGGCCGAGGCGATACCTGCCTTCAATGCCGAGGCGACCTCCGCGACGGCGCGCCCCTGGATGTCCTTCCGTTCCATGATGAATGCGACCTTGCCGTCCCGGAAATACACCATGGCTGGCGACGACGGCGGCACGGGCGCGTGCAGCTCACGCACGCGGTCGGTCGCCTCGATGTCGGCGCCGGCGAACACGACACCGAACGCATCGGGCAGGCTGTTCTCGTCGTGCAGAACCTCCAGTGCCGGTCGCATCGTTCCGCCCGCGCATCCGCAGATCGAGTTGATGACGACCAGCGCGCCATCCCGGTGCTGCTCGAGGAAGGAATCGACCTGATCCGGTGTGCGCAGCTCCTGCGCACCCAGTCTGGTAACCGCCTCCCGGTACGGTGCAATCATCATTTCCGGATACCTCATTGTGCTCACGACGCTCTCTCCTCCCCTGGTTCGCCCGGAATACCGTATGTGAGACCGAGCTCCTCGAGTATCTCCCGCGTGTGCTGCCCCGCGTGTGGCGGTGGCCGGTCCGCCGCCGCGCGCGCGCCGTCCCACCGAAGCGGCGGAAGCGGGCCGCGCAGCTCCGGCGCGTCGTCACGTGGCGTGGCATGCAGCAGACCGCCCGCGGACGTCTGCGGCTCGCTGGCCACCTGGTCGATCGAGCGGATCGCTGCGCAGGGTACACCAGCAGCGCGCAGTCGTGCCTCGAGCGTCGCAACCGGCAGCTGCCGTGTCACGCGCTCGATCGCGGCGCGCAACGCGCTCTTCTCCGCGACGCGCTGCTGGTTGCTCTGCCAGCGGGGGTCGCGGGCGACGTCGTCGAGCCCGAGCGCCCGGCAGAGCTTCTGGAACAGCGCATCGTTCGCGCCGGCGATCATGAGCTCACCGTCCGCGGCCGCGAACGCGCCGTACGGTGCGATCGCGGGAAACCCGGTGCCGTGCCGCTCCGGCACGGTACCGTCCGCGAAGTAGCCCATGAGGTGATACGCGTTGTAGCTGATCGCGGTCTCGTACAGCGCCGCGACCACGTGATTTCCCTGTCCGGTCCGGTCGCGCTCGCGCAGTGCGGCGAGGATCGCGAGTGCCGCCCATGTGCCGGTCCCGTAGTCGACGACGGAGGTTCCCACGCGCGCGGGCGCGTCCGGCTGACCGGTCACACTGATCAGTCCGCCGTGCGCCTGCGCGAGCGCGTCATATCCGGGCAGGTCGGCGAGCGGGCCGTCCGCACCATATGCGCGCACGGAACAGTAGATGAGTGCGGGGTGGCGTGCGCGCAGCGCCTCGGGACCGCAGCCGAGTCGCTCTGCCGTGCCACGGCGGAAGGACTCGACGAAGATGTCGGCGCGCGCGACGAGCGCATCGAGCACCGCGCGCGCGTCGTCGCGCTTCAGGTCGAGTGTGATGCTGCGTTTGCCGCGGTTGACGGAGAGAAACATGGTGCCGTCGCCGCCCCACTGCGGCGGTGCCCAGTCGCGGGCCGGATCACCGCCGGGCGGCTCGACCTTGATGACGTCGGCGCCCAGGTCCGCCAGGATCTGCGTGCAGAAGGGGCCGGCCAGGTTCTGGGACAGGTCGACGACGCGAATGCCGTCGAGTGGCCGCACGCGCCCGGTCAACTCCGCACCACGGGTTCCGCGCTGATCAACCCCTCCGCGACGCGCAGCACGAGCGTGAAGCGCGCGCCGCCGTCGGGAACATTCGCGGCGAGCAGGTCTCCACCCATTCCACGCGCGAGGGAGCGGCTGATCGAGAGCCCGAGCCCGACGCCGTCCGTCAGTGTCGATGCGTCCGGCCGGAGCTGCACGAACGGCTCGAAGATCTCCTCCATGCGATCGACAGGGACGCCCGAACCGGAGTCCGTCACGTGCACGCGCGTCGTGGCCCCCTCCACGTCGAATTCCACAGTCACGCGTCCGCCCTCGGGCGTGAACTTGATCGCGTTGGAGAGCAGATTCATCAGGATCTGATCCAGCTTCTCGGGATCCGCGAGTGCATGCACGTCGACTGGCGGTGGCGCAACGATGCACTGCAGTCGGCGCGCGTTGAGCTGGGGCGTGAGGAGCGTAACGACTTCGCTGACTGCAGCAGGCAGGTCGACGTCCTGCTCGCGGAACCGGACGCTGCCCGATTCGAGCTTTGCGAAATTGAGGATGTCGTTGATGAGGGCGAGCAGGTGGCGACCGCTCCGCTGGATGCGCTCGAGCGCCTGGAGCTGCGCCTCCGTCATCGGGCCGTGGATGCCGAGCTGCAGGAGCTGCGTGTGACCCGCGATCGCGTTGAGCGGCGTGCGCAGCTCATGGCTCATCGCCGCGAGGAACTGTGATTTGGCGGCATTTGCCTGCTCTGCCACCTGCCTTGCCTGCTCCGCGACCTCAGCGGCCGCGTGCAGTGCCTCGTTTGCTGCCTTGAGCTGACGATTGCGCTGCTCGAGCTCCGCCATCAGCCGCATCATCTCGTCGGCCTGCGTCTCGAGCTCGATCGCCTGCTGCTCGAGCTGCTCGCGCGACGCGGTCAGCTCGGTCACGAGGGCCGCCTTCTCCTGCAGCAGGGACTCCGCCGCTTCGCGGGCCGCCTGCTCGCGCAGCAGCTCCCGCTCGCGCTCGGCCGCCTCGTGGCGCTCCGTGATGTCCTGGCAGGTGCCCACGAGACGGACGACGCGGCCGTTCTCGCAGATCGCGCGGCCGCGCGTGAACAGGAGCCGGATCGCGCCGCCCGGCTGGCGGATGCGATTCTCTTGCTCGAAGCTGCCGCCCGCCTGCAGTGCACGCTCGAATTCGCTCTCGACGTGCGGCCGGTCCTCCGGCAGCAGCAGGTCGAGGAACGCTTCGTACGAGGGAGTGAAGCCGTGCGGATCGACACCGCAGACGTCGTAGAGCGCCGAGGACCACTGAACGACGCCCGTGGCGAGGTCCCACGTCCAGCTGCCGAGTCGCGCGACGTGCTGCGCCTCGTCGAGTCGCCGGCCGCGCTCCTCGAGCTGCTCCTGCGTGCGGCGGCGCTCGGTCAGGTCGCGCAGCAGGATCGCGAAGCCGGGCCCGCCGCTCCCGGGCGCATACCGCAGGATCTGGGTGTGCGTCCAGATCCGCGAGCCGTCCGCGCGCCGATGCCAGCCGTCGAACTCGAACTCGCCGGCCTCGCGCGCGTATTCCAGGGCCGACTGCTTGCGCTCCCGCGCGCCCGGATCGTCGGCGAGCAGGTCGCTGATCGGGCGACCGATTGCCTGGGCCTCATCCCAGCCGAGCAGGCGAGTGGCGCCGAGGTTCCACTCCGTCACCACCCCGGCATCGTCCAGCGCGATCATCGCGTGGTCGCGGATGCGCTCGAGCAGCAGCCTGGCCAGCCCGTCACGCGTCTGTTCGTTCCGCACAGCGGCACCTCCGGTAGTCCAGCATCCGGCCGATCCGCCCCCAGCCGCACATCCACCCGCTATCGCAACAATACCGGGAAGGTTGGAGGGGTGCGAGGCTCCGGCAAGCCCCCTGGCACGCGTTTGCGCGGCGGGATCCGCTGTGCCGCGGCCCCCCGCGCCTTTACAGCACGCGGGCTCAGTCGTAGAATGCGCACCGAACCACGTCTCACGAGACAACTTCGCGCACCAACTAGCGGCGGTTCCGATCGGTGTAGCTGCGCCGGGCCGCCAAGGAGCCGGTCATGTCGGAGAGCACGCGCATCCGTGTCACGCTGCGCTGGGTCCAGATCCTCGACAACAAGGAACCGTTCTTCAAGGAGCGCGGTGAGTTCTTCTTCCGCGCCCGGGTGCGCGGAGACGGCGCCCCGCAGGAGACGCGCATTCCCGAAGAGGGCACGTTCGAGATCTCCGATCATCCCGCGTGGAACAAGGTCACCTTCGACCGGGTCATCTTCGAGGGCCCGGTGAAGGATACCCTGGAGATCCAGATCGAGGGCGAGGAAGTCGACCGGACGTCGGCCAACGACGCACTGGAGCTGTATAAGCGCACGTTCACCGGGGACCCCTCGGCGTGGCTGGGCGAGCACTCGCCGCACGACGAGGACGAGGACCCGGAGAACCTGAAGGACTGGCGAGTCTGCTATCGGATCGAGCGCGCCTGACGCTGCGCCGACCGTTCCAGCCAGGCGATGCACGGCCGCTCGGACAGGGCGGCCGTTCGCATTTCCCCAACAGGAGACCCGACATGCGATCGATCGCCCCCGCATTCGCCCTGTTTCTGATGGCCGCGGCGGTCGCCCCGTCCGCCGCCCAGCTCGACGTTCGCGAATGGCCGGTGCCCTGGGAGGATTCGCGGCCGCGCGACCCTTACGTGGATGGCAACGGCCAGGTCTGGTTCGTCGGGCAGCGCGGCAACTACGTCGCGGTGCTCGACCCGGAGTCGGGCGAGTTCCGCCGCTACGAGCTGCCGGACCGCGCCCTGCCCCACAACCTGATCGTCGATGACGCCGGCATCGTCTGGTACGCGGGCAATGGCAACGCGCACATCGGGCGGCTCGACCCCGCGACGGGCGATGTCGAGGTGATCCCGATGCCGGATGAGGCAGCGCGCGATCCGCATACGCTCACCTTCGACGGCAACGGCGACATCTGGTTCACGGTGCAGGGCGGCAACTTCGTCGGCAAGCTCGACACCGACACGCGGGAGGTCCGCCTCGTCGCCTCGCAGACGCCGCGCTCGCGGCCGTACGGCATCGTGGTCGACGACAGCAACCGTCCCTGGATCAACCTGTTCGGCACGAACAAGCTCGCGACGCTCGACCCGCAGACGTTCGAGCTGCGCGAGATCGCGCTCGAGCGCGAGGACGCCCGCACCCGCCGGATCGGCCTGACCTCCGACGGCGCGGTATGGTACGTGGACTACGCGAAGGGCTACCTCGGCCGCCTCGACCCGGCGAGCGGCAGCGTCAGGGAGTGGGCGATGCCGGGCGGGCCGGACAGCCGGCCCTACGCCATGGCGGTGGACGCACAGGACCGCATCTGGGCGGTGGAGACCGGCGTCCAGCCGAACCGGTTCGTCGGATTCGACCCGAAGAGCGAGACGTTCTTCGGGACCACCGAGGTTCCGAGCGGTGGCGGGACCGTGCGGCACATGGTCTTCCACGCACCGACCAACACGATCTGGTTCGGCGCCGACACGAACACGATCGGGCGCATCGTTCTGCCCCGATGACCGGTCGCGCCGCGCTGTTCACCGCCATCGCGCTGGCTGCCGCAGCAGTGGTCCACGCCGGCGACGCGCGGCCGGCGGGCAGCGCGGCGGTGCGGGCGGAGCCGGAGAATCCGCCGCCCGCGCACACGGGCGGTTTCGGCGAGCCGACCTGTCAGGCGTGCCACTTCGACGCGGACGTGAACGACGGACCGGGTACGCTCCAGGTGGATGGGCTGCCGGAGCGCGTGCGACCGGACACGACGTACCGCATCGTCGTGCGGCTCACGCAACCGGGCATGCAGCGCGCCGGCTTCATGCTCAGCATACGCACATCCGACGGTGCGCAGGCGGGCGCACTCCGCAGCGTCGACGACCGCACGGCGGCGACGGTCGCAGGCGACGTCGTCTACATCCACCACGCCCTCCCGGGCACATTCGTCGAGGGCGACGCGCACGAGTGGTCCGTCGAGTGGGATACCGAGGGGCTGAGTGACGGTGTGGAAGTGGTGGTCAACGTCGTCGCGAACGCCGGCAACGGCGACGTCTCACCGTTCGGTGATCTGATCTACGCGTCGGAGCTGCGGCTGCAGTAGAAGTGTGCACCGGCGGTTCAACCTCACCGCGGCTCCTGATACCTTTCCTGTACCAGAAGTCCCGCAGCCAGGCCGACGATGCCGAGGATCGCGATGCGCGGTCCGGTCGGAGGCGCAATGAAGCCGATGCCGAGACCGGCGATCAGCAGACCGGCCGCGAGGACGAGCTGACCGCGCGCCTCGTCGGGCGCGAGGTCACCATCGCGGATCTGCGCGACCGCGGAGATGATGACGACAACGCCGGACAGCAGCGCAAACCAGCCGGCGAAAACGTGGGTTCCCATGCCTGGTACGTTCCAGATCGAGCGATTTCAGCGCCAGCTTGCCTTCATCGTGGAGGTCGACAAGCTGAAGACCGTGCTGCGACGCAGCATGCTCACGGACATGTCGCGACGCGAAAACAGTGCCGAGCACTCCTGGCACCTCACGCTGATGGCGGTGCTGCTGCACGAGCACGCGGACGAGCCCGTCGATCTCATGCGGGTGATGAAGATGCTGCTCGTCCACGACATCGTCGAGATCGATGCGGGCGACACCTTCGCCTACGACCAGGCAGGCCGCCTGGACAAGGAGGAGCGTGAGCGGCGCGCCGCGGACCGCCTCTTCGCGCTGCTGCCGGACGACCTTGCGCAGGAGCTGCGGGCCTGCTGGGAGGAGTTCGAGGAGAACCGGACAGCCGACGCCCGCTTCGCCAATGCGCTCGACCGCCTCCAGCCGCTGCTCCAGAACCTGCACACGAAGGGCGGCACCTGGCGCTCGCACGGCGTCACGCTCGAGCAGGTGATCGAGCGCATGCAGCCGATCCAGAACGCATGCTCGTCGCTCTGGCCATGGGTAGAGGATTCGCTACGGAACGTGTGGGTGAACGGGAAGGTGCGGGATCCGTGGGACTAGTCAGTCCTGCTCGACGATCACCGGCTTCGTCCCGCGCCCGCGTGCACGCCACCGTTCCATTCTCACCTCCAGCGCACTGCGCGGCTTCGCCGGCGACGCGAGACGCCCGCGGGTAAGGAGTGCGCCCAGGGCGTCGTCATCGAGGTCCTCGGAGCCCGGATAGCGTCGCAGTGCGCCGTCGATGCGCGCGGCGATCGGGACCCCATCGCGGAACGCGATGCGGTTGCGCGCGAGGGCTGGCACGCGCTCCGCCTCGGGCGTGACGATGCCGATGAGGTTGAGTGGATCCGCGGCGGAAATGACGATAACGCTGCCCGCGGGACCCTCTCGCCGGATCGAGCGCAGCAGCGGCACCGCCTCCGGCAGCGCGAACTGTTCGCCGAGCGGGCCTTCCACGAACCGGCCGCCACGTACCTCGCCGCGCGCCTCGAGCCGGCGCAGCACGAAAACGAGCTCGCGCCAGGCCGGTGCCCCCCGCTCTCGCGTCACGACCCGCCTGAACACGACGCCCCAGCGCTTCAGCAGCATGCGCGCGTACGCATCGAGTTCCGCCTCGTGCTCGAGTACGGCTGCGCGCCGGGACTGCGCGTCATGCCCGGTGTCATTCGAGATGCGACGCAGGGCGGACCAGCGGCCGGCGCTCTCGATTCCGTACGCCGGTGCAACGCCGCCGCGATTCCGTGCGCGGCGCGGGCGCTTGTTCTCCGGCGTGAGGAGCGCGCGCAATCCGGCGAAGCCGTCCGCGGTCGCCAGCCCGTTCGCAGCCAGCTCGCCGAGTGCACGCTCGACCTGCGTGGGCAGCATGCGTGCACCCGCGACGATCTCGTGGAAGAACGATGCGCCGTTGCTGCTCAGCCAGTCGTACACCTGCTGTGCTCCGCCACTGACACCCGCGTAGGCGGCGGCAGCGCCCTCGTCGCTGATCCAGCGGGCTGCGCCGGTGCGACGGAAGAGCGCGATACGCGTCGCGCGCAGCGGACGCGCTGCTCCCCTGCCGTTGCCGTTCGTCGCGGACAGTGTGCGACGCCCCCACGCTACGCGACCGCTCATGCAGAGCATGTCGAGCCACTGCGGATCGTAGCGGTCCACGCGGGCCGGCAGCAGATGCGACTCCCAGGCACCGGCAGGCGCCTCGACGCCGTCGAGCTGCTCGAGCACCGCGGCAAGTCCTTCCACACCGCGCGCCCGCTGCTCGGCATCCACGCGCTGCCAGCGGAACAGGAAGCGCATGTACTCCGCGAGGGAGACCGGCCGGATCTCCGCGCGCAGCCGATTCAGCGTGTAGCGATGGATACGGGCGAGCAGCCGGCGATCGCACCACTCGAGCACGTTGCGCTTCGGCGTGAAGCGGCCGCGCAGTACACGCCCCTCCGCCTCGAGCGCGAGCAGCGCGCCTTCGACGATGCTTTCGTCGAGGGCGAGCAGCGTTGTCAGTGCCGGGATCGTGACAGGGCCACCGACCTCGGTGCGTGAGCGGATCATCTCCCGCGCCGCATCCTCCAGCGTCCATTCACGCGCGAGTGACGCCGGGACCTGGAGCTGCGGGGCGCAGGCCAGGGACGGCCACAGCGTGCGGGCTTCCGGGAGCCGATCCACGGCAAGCCAGTACGTCGCGGCGCCCGGTACGGGCACGCAGCGTGTCGCGCGCCCACTCGCGACCAATCGCTCGAACAGCGGGCCCCATTCGGGTGCCGTCTCGCTCTCTGCGACGATCCCCGCCGAGACGAGTGCGTCCTGCAGCTCGTCCACATCGCGCGCATCCGGCCACGCCTCCGCACGCACACGCTCGATTGCCTCGGCATCCAGCGCACCGAGATCGTTCGCTGCGGACGGCTCGGTCGCGCGTCGTGTCTGCACCGCGAGCGTGCGACGCTCCTCGAGCGGCGCGTCGTCCAGGAACTGGTAGACGCGCGCGTTCACGAGCTCGGCCGCGAGCGTGGACGGCTCCGGCGTGTCACGCGCGACGAGCGTCAGCCTGTTCGCATGGATCGCCTTCAGCACCTCCATGAGGTGCGGCAGGTCCATCGCTTCCTCGAGGCAGTCGCGGATCGCCTGGTCGACGAGCGGATGCTCCGGCACTTCGCGCTCGCCCTGGATGTTCTCGAAGCAGGCGGTCGCATCCGGGAACACGGCAGTGAGCAGATCCTCCGAGTCCATTCGCTGGATCTGCGCCGGCACCTTGCGACCGTTCCTGCTACGGCGAACCGCCAGTGAGATCGTCGAGTTCCACCGCCAGCGCGTCTCGAAGATCGGCGAATCCAGCATCGCCTGGATCAGCGTCTCGCGGACGGTCGCTGGATTCAGGTAGCGGAACACGTCCTCGAGCGGGAAGCTGTGCGTCGGACCGAGCGAGAGCAGCACGCCCTCCTCCGTCGCGACCGCCTGCAGCTCGAAGTTGAAGCTCTGGCAGAACTTCTTCCGAAGCGCGAGCCCCCACGCGCGGTTGACGCGGCTCCCGAAGGGCGCATGCAGCAGGAGCTGCATGCCGCCGCCATCGTCGAAGAAGCGTTCGAGAACGAGCGTGTGATGGGTCGGCAGTGCGCCGAGCACACGCAGCGCGTCGCCGAGGTAGAGCACGAGCTGCTCCGCCGCGGACTCCGGGACCTGGCAGGCCTCGACCAGCCACGCTGCGACTTCTGCGCGACGTCCGGGGTCGCCGGGCGCGTCGCCGAGTCGCGCGGCCACCTCGGCACGCAGCGTTGCAACAGCAGCGGACAGCTCGTCACTCCGGGCCGGCGCCTCACCGAACCAGAACGGGATGTTCGGCGGCGCTCCCTCCGCGTCCGCAACCCGCATTGTGCCCTGCTGGATCTGCAGCACCCGCCAGGACGTGTTGCCGAGCTGGAAGACATCGCCCGCCATCGACTCGACGGCGAAATCCTCGTTCACGCTCCCGATGACCACGCCTTCCGGCTCGAGCACGACACGGTAGTCCGACACTTCGGGGATCGCGCCACCGGACGTGAGCGCGAGGATGCGCGTCGCCCTGCGCGCACGCAGGGCGCGGCTCACCGGGTCGTAGTGGATGAGCGCTCCGCGCCGGCCCCGCTGTGTCGAGAAACCGCGCGCGATCATCTGCACCGTCTCGGCAAAGCGCTCACGAGAAAGGGTCCGGTACGGCCATGCGCGCGTGTATAGCGCGTAGAGCGCGTCCTCGTTCCACTCTTCCGCGGCGACCTCGGCAGCGATCTGCTGCGCGAGCACGTCGATCGGCGCGGCCGGCATGATGATGCGGTCGAGCTCACCCGCGCGGACCGCTGCAAGGAGTGCCGTGCACTCGACCAGGTCGTCGCGTGAGAGTGGCACGAGGCGGCCCTTCGGTGTGCCCGTCACGGTGTGACCGCTTCGGCCGACACGCTGCAGGAAGGACGCGATGCGATGCGGCGAGCCGAGCTGCACGACGAGGTCGACGTGACCAATGTCAATCCCGAGCTCGAGCGATGCGGTCGCGACGAGCACGCGCAGCGTGCCGTTCTTCAGGCGCTCCTCGGCGTCGAGTCGCACTTCCTTCGCGAGGCTGCCGTGGTGCGCGGTGACGGCTTCGCCGCCCAGCCGCTCCGACAGTGCACGCGCGGCGCGCTCCGCCAGGCGTCGCGTGTTCACGAAAACGAGCGTCGTGCGATGCTCATTCGCGAGTGCCGCAATCCGGTCGTACACCTCCTGCCAAACCTCGCCCGACATGACTGCCTCGAGCGGCGACGGCGGCAGCTCGAGCGCGATGTCCAGCTCGCGCACATGCCCTCGGTCGACGATGACGACAGGCCGCGCGCGGACGTTTTGCGCACCGCGCTCGCCTGCCGGTCCTGCGGCGTCGCTGCGGTCGATGAGTGCGTCAGCAGACTGGCCGGGAGCAGTGCCGGTCCGTGCTCCGCCATCGGCCAGCGACACGTCGCGATCGACGCCTACCAGGAAGCTCGCGACCTCCTCGATCGGCTTCTGTGTGGCGGACAGCCCGATGCGCTGCAGACGCCGCCCCGCAACATGGTCGAGTCGCTCGAGCGAGAGCGCGAGGTGCGGACCGCGCCGCGATTCGATCACCGCATGGATCTCGTCGACGATCACCGTTGTGGCGGTGCGCAGCATCGCGCGGCTGCGTTCCGCGGTCAGCAGCAGGTAGAGCGACTCGGGAGTAGTGACGAGAATGTGCGGAGGCTTGCGCAGCATCGCAGCGCGCTCCGATGCAGGGGTGTCGCCACTGCGCACCGCTGCCGTGAGATGCACCGGCGGAAGTCCCAGCTCCTGCGCGATCTCACGCATCTCCCGCCGCGGCTCGGCCAGGTTGCGATGAATGTCTGCGGAGAGCGCCTTGAGCGGGGATACGTAAACGACACGTACCTCGTCGGGCAGCCCGCCGTTGTCCATTGCCTCGCGCGTCAGCGCATCGATGGAGTGCAGGAACGCGGCGAGCGTTTTCCCCGACCCGGTCGGCGCGGCGATGAGCGTGTCATGGCCGGCACGGATCGCCTCCCAGCCATCGGCCTGTGCGGGCGTCGGTGGGGCGAACGCCGCAGTTGTCGCAGCGGCCCCACGGGCGGTGCCCGCCGAAGCGCCCGGGTCGAGGGCAAAGCGGCGCTGCCACCACTCCTGGATCAGCGGGTGGAAGGAGGCGAGCGGGGATGCGGGAGACGTCATCCATTGGTCTACACCCCCGTGGCCCGCCTGTTCTTGGCTGGCGCCTCCCTTCCCGTCACGCCACTTTCAGCCCCCGAACACCACCGAACCGACAGACGCATGAAGCCACGATTCGCGCTCTTCTCCGCACTCATCGGCCTCGCGTTCGGCCTGCTGGCCGGGCCCGTGGCCGGTCAGCGACCGAACACCGTCGGGATCCGGCCGGGCGAGCAGTGTCCCGCCGGCATGACCGAGATCCGGCCGCTCCAGTGCATGGCGCCGCAGCTCGAGGCGCCGAGCATCCTGGATTACCGTCCCCGGTCCACGCTGGTCGTGCCGGAGCACCCGATTCCCCGGCCGAAGTACCCGGCCATCGATTTCCACGGACATCCGCGCCTCGATGGCCCGGAAAGCCTGGCCGAGCTGGAGGCGGCCATGGACCGGATCGGGCTCGGCGTGATGATCGTCGCGAGCAACGTGCGGGGAGAGCGTCTGCGCGAGATGCTCGCACTGATCCAGGCCTCGCCCACGATGCGGGATCGCGTGCGCGTCTTCACCGGCATCGAGTTCGGCAATCTGGAGCCCGGCTGGGTCGAGCGGGCCGTCGCACAGATCGAGGCGGACGTCGCGGCCGGCGCAGTCGGGATCGGGGAGATCTCCAAGTCGCTGGGCCTCTCGATCCGCAAGCCGGACGGATCGCGGCTCGCAATCGATGACCCCGTCCTGGATCCGATCTGGGAGGCCGCCGCGCGACTCGGCGTGCCCGTGTTCATCCATACGGCCGACCCTGCGGAGTTCTTCCGGGAGCTGGACTACTCGAACGAGCGCTGGCTCGAGCTCGCCCTCTTCCCCAACCGGCGGTACCCGCAGGATGAGTATCCGAGCTTCGAACAGCTACTCGCGGAACGCGACAACCTCTTCCGCAGGCATCCGCGAACCACGTTCGTGACGGCGCACCTCGGATGGCAGGCGAATGATCTCGCCACGCTCGGCCGACTGCTCGACGAGATGCCGAACGTGTACACCGAGGTGGGCGCCGTCCTCTACGACATCGGCCGCCAGCCGCGCGTGGCACGCGACTTCTTCATCCGCTACCAGGACCGCATCCTCTTCGGCAAGGACTCCTTTCAGCCTGACGAGTATCCGTACTACTGGCGAGTATTCGAAACGGCGGACGACTACTTCGACTATTACCGCCCATACCACGCTTTCTGGAAGCTGTACGGGATCGATCTTCCCGACGAGGTACTGCGGAAGCTGTACTACGGGAATGCACAGCGGATCACGCCGGGCCTGCCGAAGGTGAACTGACCGGGACGTCCCCTCGCGTCACGCAACGCCTCATCGTGACGCCCTGTGGTGGCATGGGAATGGCAGCGATGATATGCAGTGCCATCCTGCCGGAAAGGGTACGCCCCGATGTCGACCGGGGAATCGCACGTCTTCATCGTCGACGACGACCCGCAGCTCCGTGATACTCTTGGCCAGCTGATCTCATCGTCAGGAATCACCGTGCATGCGTTCGGCTCTGCGAAGGAGTTTCTCGCGGCGTTGAGCGATTCCGTCCGCGGATGCCTGATCCTCGACGTACGTCTGCCCGACCTGAACGGGTTCGAGCTCTTCGCCGAGCTGCAGCGCGCGGGACGGTGGATGCCCGTGATCTTTCTCTCCGGCTACGGCGACATCCCGACGAGTGTGCGCGCAATCAAGGCGGGTGCGTACGACTTCCTCACGAAACCGGTCGAGGAGCGGACCCTGTTGCGCGCGATCGCCGGTGCGCTGCGGGAGGAGGCCCGTTCCCGGACCGAGCGGGTCGAGACCGACGAGCTGCACCGGCGCTACGAGTCGCTGACTCCGCGCGAGGCGGAGGTGATGCAGCATATCCTCAGCGGGCGCCTGAACAAGCAGATCGGCTACCAGCTTGGCATCTCCGAGAAGACGGTGAAGGTGCACCGGTCACGCGTGATGGCGAAGATGGGTGCGCACAGTGTCGCGATGCTGGTCCGCTACGCGGTGCGCATCGGTGTCGTGACGGCCGGGACCGATGAGGTATCGCACGTTTCCGGCGAGGTGGTGCCGAATCACTCGTAGCTCGCGCCAGCGACCGAAGGCCGGGACGAGCTCCGCCGCTCGACGGACGCAGCCCGTGCCTCCCCGGATGTCGCAGCGTCCGCAATGGGCAGCGTGAACCAGAACGTGCTCCCCTCGTTCTCCCGGCTTCGAACCCAGATCCGGCCGCCGTGCGCCTCGACGATGCCCCGGGCGATCGAGAGGCCCAGGCCGGCGCCCCGGCGATCATTCTCCCGCCCCTGCCAGAACCGATCGAACACGTGCGTAAGCTGATCCGGCGGGATGCCCGGGCCATGGTCGCGCACCGCGATCAGCACCCAGTCGCCGCGCCGCTCGCCGCACACCTCGATCGTGCCGCCGACGTCGGAGAACTTGATCGCGTTGCCGACGAGGTTGCTGATCACACGAACGACTTTGGCCGCATCGACGTTGACCGCAGGCAGCGAGTCCGGCAGCACGGTGCGCAGCCTGATCTGCCTTGCGGCGGCGACCGGCTCGAGCGTGTTGCAGGCGTCACGGATCATCGTGACCACGCTCGCCGCGTGCTGCTCGACCGTGACCTCATCGGACTCCATACGGGAGGCGTCGAGCAGGTCCTCGATCAGGTGCTGGATCTGCCACGTCGCGCGATCGATGATCTCGACCCAGTTCCGCACATCCGACCGACGCTCCGGCATCGAATCGGACAACAGCGACAGGGTCGCGACGATCGTGTTCAACGGGAGTCGCAGGTCGTGTGAGACCATGCCGAGCACCTCGTTGCGCGATCGCACGGCGCTCTGCGCGACCTCGTAGAGCTTCGCGTTGCTGAGCGCGAGCCCCGCCCGCTTCGCGAGCTCCTTTACCGTGAGCACGTGCAGCGGATCGATGCAGCGCCGGTTGTCGGCGTACCCGAAGGTCACCGCGCCCAGCGTTCGGTCACGCCCGCAGATCGGCACCGTGACGTACCCGCCGATGACGACCTCCGCATCCACTCCGATCGTGCTGCACACATGATGGCCCGTGCCGTTGCCGGTAGCGCCCTGAACGTGCCCGCTCTCCACTGCCTCCAGGGGCGCGCCCGCCTCGATCGTCGCGCCGGCCGCGAGCATCGGCTCCGCGCCCGGCCTCTCATGAGCGACCGCGACGCGGCGCAGTGAGCCGTCCTCCTGCGGAGGTCGACGAGGCAGAAGCCCGCAAGCTCCGGCACGCTGATGCGGGCGAGGGTTGCAGCCGTCGAGGTGACATCGAGCGCCGTCTCCAGCTCCGCACCCGCTGCGGAAAGGAAGCGGTACGCGGCCTCGGTTGCCTTCAGCTCCGTGATGTCGACGATCGACCCGACCACGCGTACCGGCTCGCAACGCCCGTTGCGCACGACGTACGCGCGATCAAGCACCGTGGCATACGTGCCGTCGCCCCGCAGCACGCGGTACTCGTCCGCCCATGCGTTGTCGATGCCGAAGATCGTGCGCTCCATGCCGCGCAGCACACGCTCCCGGTCCTCGGGATGGATCCGGTCGACGTGCCAGTCGATCGTCGGCCTGACCTCGTCGGGCGTGTAACGGAAGCGGCGCACGGCTGCGCGGTTCCAGCGTACGCGCGCGGTCGGCACGTCCCAGTCCCACGTCACGTCGTGCGTGGCAAGCTCGGCGAGACGCAGCCGCTCGGCGCGCGCGCGCAGGCGCCTGGTCTCGCGGTGTTGCTCGCTGACGTCGACGAGGTACACGCGGACCTCCGATACCTGTCCGCCCGGGTCGCGCGAGGCCGCCAGGCGCGCCATGACCTGTGCGCGCGTACCGTCGCGCCGGACGAAGCGGACGCGCTCGAGCGGAATGAGCGGCGTGCGCTGAAGCCGACGCAGCAGCTGGTCGAATGCGCCGGGAACAGGTTCCAGCTCATGGAGATTCATGGTCAGCGCATCATCGACCGTAGGCGCGCCGATGATGCGCGCGAACTCGGCGTTACAGTGGAGAATCCCGCCGTCGGGTGTCGCGATCGCATGGCCGCTCAGGTCATCGTCGAAGCTGCGTCGGAGTCGTTCTGCGAGCGCGCGTGTGTCCTGCTCATCCTCACGCGGCGTACTCATGGGCCCTCCGGCCGGAGAACGTTGCCTCCCGATACTCGCCGCGAACCGACAGCGGCTGCATTGGCCGTTGGGCCTAGAGCGTGAGCCTTGGCCGAGTACGTGTGCATGGTGCTGTGTACTGTGTACACGATGGACATCCGCCCATCGGTGTACGGCGAATGGCCAATTCCCGCGATCGGCACTCTGCCTCATCATCGGGATGACGGAGGCCGACGCATGGATCCCCGGCCGACGTCAAGCGCGTCTCGTGCTCACCTCGGAGGTGTGGCGGAAGCCGTGAGGACAGGAGGGGGAGGTGAGCGCGCTGGGGCACCGGTCCGCAGCGGGGGCCGGTGCCCCGCCGGCATTATCGGGCGGCTGCGACGGGTGATGATTCGGTGATGCGTCGGGCGAGCGCGCCCGCGATGCGCGCGTGCGTGAACTCGGAGATGTGGTGGTAGCCGTTGGGCACGTGCAGGTACGGGCCGCCCTGATACTCGCCCACGAGCTCCTCGCTCGTGACGTAGGTGATTCCTGCGGAATCGAGGGCGGGCAAAATTTCCGGGGGCAGTGACGGCGACGTCCTGAAGCCGTCCACCCAGTTGGGGATGTCGACGACGATCAGTTCGATGTCCCGGCTCGCGCAGAACTCATGCATCCGCTCGAGGAGTGCCAGCCCCAGCGCAATTTCGGCGGCGCTGTGCTCTCTCGTCGGCAGGGCGTACTCCACGTTGGCGGACACACCGTCGGAGTCCGCACGCGCGCGGGCCTCCTGCTGCAGGCGCGTCTTGAAGAAGCTCCACGTCGTATTGAACGCGAGTGAGTAGAAGTAGGAGTGCTCGCCCAGCCAGCGCACCAGCGGGATGCTGTAGATCAGGTTCTGGATACGCACGCCCGGTATGTGCTCGAGGCGGTTGGTCGTGAGTGTACCGTCCGGCTCGAGGCGGAACAGATCCGCCTTGAGGTTGTCCTCGAAGTCGTTCGCGAAGAAGCCGAGGACGACGACGTCGGGTGAGTACTTCCACCCTTCGTTCTCCAGGTACACCAGCGCCTCGGCCGTGCTGAACCCGGACACGCCTGCATTGAGCACCTCGGCGTGGAGGCCGCGCGTCTCGAGCATGCGCTCGAGTACGGCGGAGAACGTCGCTTCCTGCCGCACCTCGTGTCCCTGCGTGTGCGAGTCGCCGAGGCTGAGCACGCGCAGCACGCCTGCAGGCTTCTCGTACGGGAAGTCCCGCGTGTTGCGCATACCTGCGCTGTTCGTGATGAACCGCCACTCGCCGTCGATGCTGCGATGCCGGAACGACGCATTGGGGCGTGTGCCGCGCAGGGTGTAGTCCCCGTAGCGGTAGTCGGTGTGGTAGCGCGGGTACAGCACCATCTCGTCGCCGTACAGGACGCGGACCAGGATCTCACCGATCCCGAATGCGGCGAGCAGTGCCACCACGAGCACGAGCGCGTTGGCGGCGAAGCGCCGCAGCCGTCCGCCGCGGGGCGTCGATGCGTCGGTCGGCGGCTGCGCCTCAGTCGAGCTCGAAGGATCCTGCATGGTCACGCTGGAGTGATGGGTCCTGTGCTTCCTTGCGGAGATAGCAGTTACCCACGGCCAGGCGCTCGATCTCCGTGCCCATGAAGCAGCGGAACGCGTCTTCCGGCGTGCACACGATCGGCTCGCCGCGCACGTTGAAGCTGGTGTTCACGAGCACGCCGCAGCCGGTCAGCGCCCTGAACCGGCTCAGCAGCGAGTGGAAGCGCGGGTTCGTCTCGCGATGCACCGTCTGGATGCGCGCCGAGTGGTCGACGTGCGTGACCGCGGGGATGCACGATCGCGGCACGTTCAGCAGGTCGATGCCGAAGAGCTGGTCGACGCCTTCGGGCGGCGGCAGCCGGTGATCCTCGCGCACGCCCGCAACGAGCAGCATGTACGGGCTGTCGCAGTCGAGGTCGAACCACTCGGCGACGTCCTCGCGCAGCACGGCCGGTGCGAACGGCCGGAACGACTCACGGTACTTCACCTTCAGGTTGAGCGTCTTCTGCATGGTCGGCGAGCGTGCGTCGCCGAGGATCGAGCGGGCGCCGAGCGCGCGCGGGCCGAACTCCATGCGGCCCTGGTGCCAGCCGAGGGCGCGTCCCTCCGCAAGGTCGCGGGCGCACTGATCGACCAGCGCGTCATCGTCCAGGACCTCGAACCGTGCACCGCTCGCCCGGAGCCGCTGCTCGACATCGGCCTGCTCGAATGCCGGGCCGAGGTACGCGCCGCTCATGCCGTCACGGGGATCCACCACGCGCTCATGCCCGGCGTGCATGTGATAGACCGCGAGTGCCGCGCCGACCGCCCCGCCTGCGTCTCCCGCGGCAGGCTGGATCCAGAGCCTGTCGACGCAGCCATCGCGCAGCAGCTTGCCGTTCGCCACGCAGTTCAGCGCAACGCCGCCCGCGAGGCAGAGGTTGCGCACGCCGGTGCGTGCGACTGCGCCGCGTGCGAGCCGCACCACGACGTCGTCGACGACCGCCTGGATCGACGCGGCGAGGTCCATCTCGCGCTGCGTCAGCTTCTCTTCCGGTTTGCGCGGCGGTCCGCCGAACAGCTCGTCGAAGCGCGCATTCGTCATGCGCAGCCCCGTGCAGTAGTCGAAATAGTCCAGGTTCAGCCGGAAGCTGCCGTCCTCCTTCACGTCGATCAGCTCGCTCCGGATCGTGTCGGCGTAGCGTGGCCGCCCGTACGGCGCGAGTCCCATGACCTTGTACTCGCCCGAATTGACCTTGAACCCCGTGTAGTACGTGAACGCGGAGTAGAGCAGACCGAGCGAGTGCGGGAAATGGATCTCGGCGGTCAGTGCCAGGTCCCGTCCGTCGCCCACGCCGAGCGCGGTCGTCGCCCATTCGCCGACGCCGTCCATCGTGAGCACGGCCGCTTGCTCGAAGGGTGACGGATAGAACGCGCTCGCCGCATGACTCACGTGATGCTCGGCGAAGCGCAGCTTCGACGCCCAGTCCGCCTCACCCGCTGCGCGCTCCAGCTCCTTCGCGAGCAGGTTCTTCTGGAACAGCTTCTCCCGCACCCAGACCGGCAGAGCGTGGCGGAACGACGTGAATCCGGCCGGCGCAAATGCCAGGTAGGTCTCGAGCAGCCGCTCGAACTTCAGGAACGGCTTGTCGTAGAACGCAACGACGTCGATGTCGTCCGGCGTGAGCCGCGCGTCCTCGAGGATCCAGCGCACCGCGTTTGTCGGAAAGCGCGGGTCGTGCTTCCTGCGCGTGAAGCGCTCTTCCTGCGCGGCCGCAACGATGCGTCCGTCGTCGACCAAAGCCGCGGCGCTGTCATGGTAGAACGCGGAGATGCCGAGAATGCGCATGCGCGCCTAGAACAGCGTGTAGATGAACGGCGCGATCGCCGATCCCTGCGCGATGACGAGCAGCCCGCCGAGCAGCACCATCACGATGATGATCGGCAGCAGCCAAAGCTTCTTGCGTGCGACGAGGAACCGCCAGAGCTCGCGGATGAAGCTCATGTAGTACTCCGTGAGAGGGCCTGCATCATCGTCGGTCGTCGCGCGTCAGAACTGGTCGCGGAACGACTCCGCGGTCGGTCCCGGTGGCGAGCGCGGGATCCAGTACGAGTCCGCTGCCGGGTCGAACCGGCGCCGCAGTGCGTCACGCCCCGTCACGCGCATCACCATCGCGACCGGCGTGAGCACGGCGAAATAGAGGATCCCGAGCACGAGGGGGCTGACGATCCGGTGCAGCAGCGCGGCGAGCCGCATCCATGCACGGTTCAGCGGCGCGAGCAGCGACGGCCGCAGCAGCGCGAGCAGGCCGAACACCGCCGCGACGACGAACATCCATGGTGCGTCCGGAGCCCCGCGCCAGCCCAGCACGGCTCCGAGCGCCGCGAACACCGCGGCGAACAGTATGCCGGTGCTGCGGTCCGACGGAAGTTTCGGCGCGTCGCGCTCCCAGGACTCGATCATGGGGTGACCATACAGGATCGGCGCGTGCGGCGCCACGTTCGGAGCTGCGTTGCGGCCTCTGTAATCAGGCGCGAAACGAGCTGCGCGGGCGGCACCCGTCGCCGCGCCAACGGCGGCGGCGGCGGCGGTGTGCGTGGTGTGGCTATCCCCGCACCTCGAGCTCCCGGACCTCGGCGAGGGGCCGGTCCCACGCGACTGCGGCCTCTGCATCGCTCGCCACGTGGAGCGGGCGCAGCGTCCAGTCTTCGATGCGCTCTCCCTCGAGCCGCAGCAGTGCGCTCGTGACGTGCTCGTCCGCCGACACGGAGATGCGGCTGAGCCCGCTCAGCCCGCACCCGAGCGCCTTGAGCATCGCCTCCTTGCGCGTCCACGTGCGGAAGAACGGCAGCAGCCGCTCGCCTTCCGGGAGCTGCATGATGTGCTCATACTCGTCGGGCCCGAAGCTCACGCGTGCAACGCCAGGCAGATCGCGGAGCGCGCGGACCACCTCGATGTCGACGCCGAGGCGACCCTCCGCCGCGAGCGCTACGAGCACGTAGTCGCCGGAGTGCGAGATGCTGAAGCTCGGGCCGTCATCGAGGAGTGGCTTGCCGAGGCCGGACACGGTGAAGCAGATCGCGTCAGGCGCCAGATCGAGCAGCGGAGAGAGCAGCAGCCGCACGATTCCGCGTCCGAGGATGTGGCGGCGTGCGTCGATGCTGTTCAGGAAGCGAGCCGCGCGGTCCCGCTCTGCCTGCGTGACCGCGCGCTCGAGGACGTCCCAGGGAACGGGCGGCGCCGACACGCGCGCCGGCACGATGCCGATTGTGCCGGGCGCGAGCGTCGCCGCTGTCATCAGGCGGTAGCGACGGCCGCGCGCGCTTCCACCTGTGCCCCTTCCCACGGCAGCTCGGGCTTGCCGAAGTGCCCGTAGTTGGTGGTCTGGCGGTAGATCGGACGCAGCAGGCCGAGTCGCTCGATGATCGCGCGCGGACGGAAGTCGTAGCGACGCACGAAATCCTCGGCGGCACGCTCGTCGCCTGTGCCGAACGTATCGACCTTGACGCTGACGGGCTGTGCGACGCCGATCGCGTATGCGACCTGGATCTCCGCACGCTCCGCGAGCCCGGCGGCGACCAGCTCGCGCGCGACGTAGCGGCAGAAGTATGCGCCCGAGCGGTCGACCTTCGAGGGATCCTTCCCGCTGAATGCGCCGCCGCCGTGACGCCCCATGCCGCCGTACGTGTCGACGATGATCTTGCGGCCCGTCACACCCGCGTCCGCGGACGGCCCGCCCTGCACGAAGCTGCCCGACGGGTTGACGATCAGGCGCAGCTCATCGTGCCACCAGTCACCCAGTGCCTCCGGCACGAGCGTCGTCGCGACGAACGAGCGGATCTCGTCCTGGGTCACGTCGGGCGCGTGCATCGTCGAGACGAGCACATCGGTCACGCGCACCGGCCTGCCGTTCTCGTATACGACGCTGACCTGCGTCTTCGAGTCGGGGCGCAGCCAGCTCACGCCGTTCTCCTGCTTGCGGTAGTGGGCGAGGGTTCTGGCAAGGCGATGGGCGAGGAGGATCGGGAGGGGCATGTACTCGGGGGTCTCGTTCGTCGCATACCCGAACATGATGCCCTGGTCACCGGCGCCCTGCTCCAGGATCTGGTCGTCGCTGCGACGGACGCTCGCGCCGATCTCGTGCGCCTGCTCGCTCAGCAGCGACTGGATGCGCACACGGCTCGCGCAGAACGACTGCGACTCGTCCGTATAGCCGATCTCCGCGATCGCGTTGCGCACGATCGCTTCCGTGTCGACCTCCGCACACGAGGTGATCTCGCCCGCGAGCACGACGTGGCCGTCCTTGACCAGCACCTCGCACGCGACGTGCGCGTCCGGGTCCTGCTCGAAGTGCGCATCCAGGATGCTGTCGGCGATGTAGTCGGAAACCTTGTCGGGATGCCCCTCGGAAACGCTCTCCGAGGTGAATACGAAGCGGCTGCGGTCGGACATCGTGCTCCTGCGGTTCAGGTGTGTGTCTCTGCCCTGTGGCGGCACACCCCTGGCGCCCCGGAACACGAAGGCCTGCGTTCCGAAGCCGCAGGCCCATGCCGCGACTTAGACGGATTGCCGAACCAAATCGGCGCGCGGCCCGCCAAGTCGGGAAAAACGCCGCGCACGCTGAATGTCGAGGTCGGGGGCCGCCGTGTCAACAACCACGGCTACGGCGCCCACCGGCCCGGCATCGGACCCTACACGACCTCGCTCGCGTCCCAGCCTCGCACCCGTGCCTCGTAGGCCCGGAGTCGTGCCCGCGCCGCCGCGTCCCGGTCGATGCCGCGCTCGAGGCGCCATGCCTGGAACGCGAGGTGGGTCAGGTCGTCGTGGAGCCGGCGCCGCCGCGCCAGACCCTGCAGCCCGCCCCTACGGAGCGCCCGCAGATGCGCGCGGATGCGGCCACGCAGTGTGCAAAGTCCTTCCAGCTCGGTCTCCGTCAGGCAGCCCTCGTCGACGAGCGGACGGAGATGCCGGCGGAGGATCGCAACCTCCCGGCGCGTCGAGCGCGCGACCACGATCAGGGCCGCGACGAATGCGGGCACCATGATGAAGAAATAGGCCGCCGGGAAGAGCAGGTTCGCCGAGGCTGCCGCGTTCCAGAGCGAGTGCAGCAGCACAGCCAGCGTGAACCCGACCGCGGGTGCTGCCCAGGTGCCGCTCGTGCCGTGGCGCTCGCGCGCGATGCCGATGCCGACGCCGGTCATCGCCGTGAACAGCGGATGCGCGAACGGGCCGATCACGCCGCGCAGCACGAAGACGGCGCTCAGCGACGTCGTGTCCCAGACCCGACCGTAGTAGACCGCATTCTCCGTCATCGCGAAGCCGAGTCCGACCATCGCCGCGTAGACGACACCGTCCGTCACATTGTCGAACTCGTCGTCGTGATGCACGAAGAGCAGCAGCAGCGCCGCGCCCTTCGCGATCTCCTCGATGACCGGCGCGGCGAGCACACCGGACAGCCAGTCGCCGATGCCGGTGCCGAACACACTCGCGAGCATCGCGAACGCCGCCTGGTTCGCGAGCAGCGAGACGACCATCGCGACGATTGCGCCCCACAGAAATGCGCGCAGCAGAACGGGGCCAGGCTCCGCCTCGAAGCGGTCGAGCCAGAGCGCGAGACCGAGGTAGACGGGGACCGGCAGCGCGGCGAGCGCGAGCCCCGCACCAAAGCCCGCCGGCCCGACGTCCATCACGAGGATAACGACGACGAGCGCGGCCAGCCCGAGCGTGAGCAGGCGCGCAATGCGCGGCTCGACGCCCAGCACGTGGCGTGCGTGTGATCGCTCGATCAGTTGCGTCCGTCCATCCATTTGGATTTGTCAGGTCCCCGCAGGGAACGAGGGGGATACTACATCCCTGCCCCTTCGCGCCGTCATGCCTGTATCAAGATAAACGCACGCATTGGGTGACGGGACTGCCGGACGGAGGGACGGGGCTTGTTCTACCACGGAGGCACAGAGACACAGGGCTGGCTGTTCGCGTTGCGGAGTAACCCGCCTCTGACCCGCGCCAATGTCTATGGGGAGGCAGCGTTCACGACGGTGTCCATGTGTTCATCGCATACCGGCGCGTCTGATCAGGAACTCCGAGCGCGGTGTGACTGGCTGCGGTGATGATCGCCCGGATCTCCACACCCAGCAAGCTTTCCGTGTCACTCTGTGTCCTCGGTGGTAGAAAAATCCCTTCTCGCGCCATGTGACTTCCGCGTTGACGCAGACAACGACCGGAGCGACCAGTCGATCGGCTTCTGCCCGTCCGCTTCCAGCTCGGCGTTGATCCTCGAGAACGGCCGACTGCCGAAGAACCCTCTGTTTGCCGACAGCGGCGAGGGGTGCGGCGCGGTGATGATCGCGTGGCGGGTCGTGTCGATCAGCGCCGTCTTCTTCCGCGCGTAGGCGCCCCAGAGGACGAAGACGACCTTCGAGTCCTTCGCAGAGAGGGCGCGGATCACCGCGTCGGTGAAACGCTCCCAGCCCTTGCCGGCGTGGCTGTTGGACCTGCCGGCGCGGACGGTCAGCACTGCGTTGAGAAGGAGGACCCCCTGCTCCGCCCATGGGACGAGGCAGCCGGTCTCGGGCGTGGGGACGCCGAGGTCGTCGTGCAGCTCTCTGAAGATGTTCCTGAGGGACGCCGGCGGCCTGACGCCGGGCGGGACCGAGAAGGCCAGTCCATGCGCGTGGCCGGGCGTCGGATAGGGATCCTGGCCCAGGATCAGGACGCGGGCGCGATTTGGCGGCGTCAGCTCGAGCGCAAGGAATGTATCCTCGGCCGCGGGCAGGACGTCATGGTTCCGGCGCTCGGCGTCGACGAATGTGGCGAGCTCGCGATACCAGGGCTGGCGAGTCTCGTGGGCGAGAAGCTTTGTCCAGCCGGTCGGAATCGGCGGCAGCAACGGTTTCCTCCCTGTTGGGCGCGGGCGCGGTAGAGTGGCACGGCGCTGGCGCTGCCGCTACCGTTCAGCGCCGCGCTGTTCGTTCGTCCCGGGGGTTGGAACGGTGACGGCGCAATCGTTTACCACGAGCCGGCGGAGCGCAGCAGTCCCGGTGAGAACGCCCCGCACGAAATCCCGCACACGGTTGAAGATGACCGAAATTCGGCCCGACCTGCCCGCACCGCTGAGTCCCCTTCGCGGCCTTGCCAGGAACCTGCGCTGGGCGTGGCATGCCCCCACACGCTCGCTGTTCGAGCGCCTGGACCCGTCCCTCTGGGAGGCGACACGCCACAATCCCGTCCGCATGCTGTGGGAGCTGGCCCAGCCGCGGCTGGCTGCGTTTGCGGCGGACAAGGGATACCTGAAGGAGATGAACACGGCGGCGGCCGATCTGGAGGCCTACCTTCGCGACGAGAATACGTGGTTCCGTCGCGCGCATCCGCAGTCGACGTCGCGGATCGCGTATTTCTCCGCGGAGTTCGGCATCGCGGAGTGCCTGCGCATCTATTCGGGTGGGCTGGGTGTCCTGGCTGGCGATCACCTGAAGTCCGCGAGCGACCTGGGCGTTCCGCTCGTCGGGGTCGGGCTGATGTACCGTGAGGGGTACTTCACGCAGCGCATCGACGCTGTCGGTGTGCAGCATGACGTGTACGAGCGCGCTGATTTCGAGCGGCTGCCGATCACGCTCGAGCTGGGCGCGGACGGGCAGCCACTTACTGTCGACCTGCCGTTCCTGGATCACCGCATCCACGCGCGGATCTGGCGTGCGGACGTCGGCCGCGTGCCGCTGTACCTGCTGGACACCGATCTGGACAGCAACAGCGCCGAGGATCGTCGGGTCACGGACCGGCTCTACGGAGGCGACACGGAGCATCGGCTCCGGCAGGAGTACCTGCTCGGCATCGGCGGGATGCGCGCGCTGCGTCTTCTTGGTTACGACCCGGACGTGGTGCATCTGAACGAGGGGCACGCTGCGTTCGCGGCGCTGGAGCACGTGCGCGAAGTGATGGTGCGTGACGGCTCGGGCCTGCCGGACGCGATCGAGACCGCGAAGCAGAACATCGTGTTCACGACGCATACGCCGGTGCCCGCCGGTCACGACTACTTCCCGCGCGACCTGCTGGAGCGCTACCTCGGCGGCTACGTGTGGGAGATGCAGCAGCCGTGGGATGAGTTCCTGTCGCTCGGCCTGTTCGAGGGCGAGTCGCGCTTCTGCATGACGGCACTGGCGCTGCGTCTCTCGTCGCGCCGCAACGGCGTGAGCCGGCTGCACGGTGCGGTCAGTCGCGAGATGTGGAAGGTCATCTGGCCCCAGGCGCAGACGGAAGAGGTCCCGATCACGCACATCACGAACGGCGTGCACCTGCCGACGTGGGTCTCGCAGGAGATCGAGGCGCTGTACGCGCGCTATGTCGGGGAGCGGTGGAGCAGCGCGACGGACGAGATGCAGTGGCACCGCGCGAATCACATCCCGCGCGAGGAGCTGTGGAACGCGCGGAGGCGGCAGCGCGCGCGTCTCGTGAACGAGGTACGGCTCGCGCTGGCGGCACAGGTCGCCCGTCGTGGCGGGGATCCGTCCTGGACTGCGGGTGCTCTCGATCCCGATGCGCTCACGATCGTATTCGCGCGTCGCTTCGCGACGTACAAGCGCGCCGTGCTGCTGTTGAGCCAGGAGGAGCGCCTGCTGCGCCTCCTCACGGACCATCGCAAGGTGCAGTTCGTGTTCGCCGGCAAGGCGCATCCGCGCGACGAGCCGGGCAAGGCAATGCTGCAGCGCATCCACCAGTTCGCGGGGCGCCCGGAGCTCCGCGGCCAGTTCGTCTTCCTCGAGGGCTACGACCTCGCAATCGCGCGCACGCTCGTGCAGGGTGCGGACGTGTGGCTCAACGTGCCGGTGCGACCATACGAGGCGAGCGGCACGAGCGGCATGAAGGCGATGGCGAACGGAGCGCTCAACCTGAGCATCCCGGACGGCTGGTGGGCCGAGGCGTGGACGGAGCACAACCGGCTGAACGAGCCGGTCGGCTGGAGCATCGCACCGGAGGACGGCCCGAGCGAAGCCGCGCTGCCCGAGCACGGCCCGGCGTTGAGTCCCGAGGATCGTGAGGCGCTGGACCGCCGCGACGCGGACGCGCTCTTCCACCTGCTCGAGCACGAGGTCGTCCCGCTGTTCTACGATCGCACGGCGGATGGGTTACCGGCGGCCTGGCTCGAGCGTGTACGCTCCGCGATCCGGCAGCTCGTGCCCTTCTTCAACACGCACCGGATGGTCGCGGAGTACGTCGACACGGCGTACCTGACGGAGCCGACGGGCGAGCGCATGGCGGTGCCAGGGCGCAAGACAGCCGGTTAGACCGGGCTGGCCACAACACGGACGCCTGCGGAGGAGAGCGTGATGAGAATGCGACACGTGATGGGAGCACTGGCATGCATGGCCGTGCTCATGCCTGCCTGTGCCGACGCGGAGCCGGACCGGGCGACACCGGGTGAGCTGCCTGCACCGGCAGCCACCGGGACGCTCGTCGCGCGCACCGGCATGTTCGTGGACGATGCGCCGCCGGCCGCGCAGCTCGTCTTCGTCGGCCGTGACGCGTCGATCGTACCGGCTGGCTTCGACGCCGGTGTGTTCGTTCCCTTCTCCACGTTCAGCGTCGAGCGCAACGGCATCCCCAACGAGTTTCCTGCGCCCGACACGATGGCGGCGCTCCTCCATGCGGCAGGCGTCAGGAACGGCAGGATCGTGATCGTGGGCGAGCCGATACCCGCGGGTCGCGCGTTTGCCGCATTCGACTACCTCGGCCTGGCCGACGACGTGTCGCTCTATGACGGCGGCATCGCTGCCCTGCGTGAGCGAATGGACACCGCGCCGGATGCGACCGATACGTCGGCGGCTCCCGCAGCCACGGGCGATGCGGCGTCACTCGAGACGGACGTGCGCGAGGACATGATCGTCGACGCCGAGTGGGTGCACGCCCGGCTGAACGATCCGCAGGTCGCGATTCTCGACGCGCGTCCGCCTGCGGAGTACACGGGCGAGACGCCCGGCGAGGGCGTCACGCGCCCCGGACACATTCCGGGCGCACGCAACGTCTTCTGGCAGACGCTCGTCGAGTCACCGGAGATGCCGACGCTCAAGTCGGAGGCGGAGCTGCGGCAGATCTTCCGCGAGGCCGGCGTGGACGACGACGACACGATCGTCGCGTACTGCAGGACCGGCGGCCAGGCGAGCTTCCTGTACACCGTTGCGCGCTACCTCGGTTACGACGTGAAGCTCTACGACGGCTCGTACGTCGACTGGAGCGCCACCGACTACCCCGTCGAGGCGGGTGCCGGAAGCACGGGAACGAGCTGAAAGCCGCGCTGTCTGCGCAGGGTGAGCGCCTGACTCCTCGTCAGCGCGCCTGCCGACACGTCCTGGCAGCCAACGAAACCGAGAGGGCGCGACACGTCACGGTGTCGCGCCCTCTCGTTCATCCGATTGTTGCTGCTAGTACGAGCACGTCAGCAGGTCCATGTACCCGCCGCCGATCGGCTGACCGGGCGGTGCTGCCGGCGCGTCGGGCAGCCGGTCCTCGCTCCAGTCACGCGAGAGGAACTGTTCGATGGTGCCGGCCAGCAGCCGGGCGTGCGCTGCTGCTTCGGTGTCGCCGCCGCGCCGGGCGAACGCATCCTGAAGCGATGCCAGCTCGTACTCCGCGATCGCCCTCACCTGCGGCATCGACGCGCCGGCCGCGAGCCGCATGAGGTTGTCGACGTAGGCGTGCTCGACGGTCCGCGCGAGCTCGGCCTGGTACGAATCGCTCGTGCGACGTCCCACGACGCGTTCGCGGATGCGTGCGAGAACGTCGTCGAGCCCGGGCAGTGACGGATCCAGCGCGCTCTGCTGCACGAGCCGTGCGGCCCGTTCCGGATGCAGCAGCAGGCTGAACGTCATGTCGGCAGCCGCTGCGGCGGGCGAGACCGCATCGAACACGAGCCCCGTGTTCCGCCGGAACAGCTCGTTCGATCCAGCGAAGCGGTACGGCCGCGGCGGAATCTGCGCGATCACGGAGCGCGGCAGCGCGAGCACCTCCGGGCTCACGGTCTCCAGCACTGCATCGAGTGCACGACGCTGCGCGTCGGGCGGCACGATCTCCGGCAGCGGCTGGCCATCGCCGCGCAGGTTGTACGCATACGAGACGCCCCCCACGCTCTTGACCGCCGCCTCCGTCTGGTAGCGGTGGTGCAGGTAGAGCGGAACGAGTGCCTCCTCGATCGTGGCGAGCGGCGCGCCGCGCCGGATCGCGCGCTCGCCGAACCGCTCGAGTGCTGCCTTCCGGACGTCCAGCATCCGGCGCAGCTCCGCGACCGCGTCCTCGCCGTTGTCCCACAGGTGCGTCTGCGGATGCGCACTTCCGACGGGACGCGCGTCCTGGTCGCTCAGGAACGTGATCCCCGCGCGTCGGCCTTCGTCGATGATTGCCGTCAATGCAGCCTTCTCGTCCGTTCCGGGCGGGAAGTGACTGTAGCCATACTTCACAGCGACGACGTCCCAGGCACCGATACCGTCCGGGTAGGCACTGGAGAGGTCGATGCTGCCGTCCGGCCGCAGCCGGACGACCGGGTGCGGGTAGTCCATCACGGACTGCACACCGTTTCTCGTCTGTGCGCTGGCGATGTAGTTGTGCGCAATGCCGAGCGTGTGTCCGATCTCGTGTGCGGAAAGCTGACGCAGTCGCGCGAGCGCCATCTCGGCGAGCTCCGGCGGCACTTCGTCGCCGGTCTCGTAGGGTGACAGCAGCCCCTCGGCGAGGAGATAGTCCTGGCGCACGCGCAGCGAGCCGAGCGTCACGTGTCCCTTCAGGATCTCGCCCGTGCGTGGATCGGTGATCGAGCTGCCGTAGCTCCACCCGCGTGTCGACCGGTGCACCCACTGGATCACGTTGTAGCGGACGTCCATCGGGTCCGCCGTGTCGGGCAGCATCTCGACGCGGAACGCGTTGCGGAAGCCCGCCGCCTCGAAGGCCTCGTTCCACCAGTTGCCGCCCTCGAGCAGCGCGCTCCTGATCGGCTCGGGCGTACCCGGGTCGAGGTAGTAGACGATCGGCTCGACCGGCTCACTGATCGCCGCATTCGGGTCGCGCTTCTCCAGTCTGTGCCGCGCGATGTACTGCTTGACCATGCGCTCGCCGAGCGGCGTCGCATAGTCCATGTAGCTGATGCCGAAAAAGCCGGCGCGCGGATCCGCCTCTCGCGGCGTGTATCCTGTCGGGAGCTCGACGAACGAGTGGTGCATGCGCACCGTGAGCGCGTCCGGCGTCGGCGTGACGGAGCGCACCAGCCCGCCCGGGTTCTCGCCGGTGAACGTGATCGTCGCCTCGACCTCGGTGTTCTTCGGGAAGTTCTTCGTGCGCGCGAGGTAGAACGCGGAGCGCGACGGCTCCACGCGATAGCTCCCCTGGTTCATGCGGCGGAGCGTGCTGGCCACGCCGTGCGCGTCGCGCAGGAAGAAGTCGGTCGCGTCGACGAGCACGCTGTTGCCGGAGCGCGCGGCAGCCGTCCACCCCCACAGCGTGGAGGTCGCGAAGGCGTCCTCGACCGCACGCCGCTCCATTGGGTTGTCCGTCGATGCGCGGAAATTCAGGTTCGGCTGGACCATCAGGACCTTCGGCCCCACGCGCTGGAAGCGCACGACGTGCGTGTTGCCGAGGTCACCACGGTTCAGCCCGATGTCGTTGTGTCCGACGCCGGCCGGCAGCGACGTGTAGTAGAGGATGTCCTGGTCGAAGCGGCCGATCTCGAGGTACATCCGCCCGGTCTGCTCATCCCAGTAGAGCGGCAGGAAGCCGTCCAGCTTCTGCATGCCGGCCGTCTTCGCGGCGATCGTGGGGACGGCGCCGCCGTCCTGCTGCTGCGCGACGAGGGCCACGGGGAACAGCGCGATCGCCAGCGCGGCGCGCGCGACGCGATGCAACAGCATCGTGCCTCCTGTGTCGAATCAGAGCGTGCGCCGACAGGCGCAGAACGAAAGAGGGGACCGGCGTATGAATACGCCGATCCCCTCGTCGTCGCCAGTGCGCCCTGGTGCATGCCCGGAGTCGCCGTCAGTCGGCCCGCGCATGCGCGCGAGAAGCGACGGTCCGCTGCTCAGGCGTGACGCAGCGCGCTCCGGCTCTGCCGCGGCACAATCTGGATCTGCGCGTCGATGCCGTGCACGCCCTTGACCGCCTTCACGATCTCGATGACCCGGTCGTGTTCGGCCTCGTCACGCACCGCGCCGGTCAGCCGGACCGTGCCGTCCGCCAGCTCGACCACGTCGATGCGACGTCGGCCGACGCGGTCGTCGCTCCACAGCGCATCCAGCACCCGGTCCTCGATCGTCGTGCGCTGGCGCCCCTGCCACACCTCGCCCAGTAACCGGCGGCCGCTCCGCGAGAGCAGCATGCCGCTCGCAACCGCGCCCAGCGCGATCGCGCTCGCAATGCCGAGACGCGTCAGTGTGTGGCCGAAGCCGCCGGATGAATCCTGCACCATCGGAAGTGCCTCCGTAGCTGCCAGCATCGGTACCTCGCGGAGTTGTATCTGGTGGGCGAATGCACCGATGGGCACTGCAAATCGCGTAGCACTGAAAAAGTCCAGCAGTCATGCGGGACCCGGTCGTCGAGGCCGCAACCCGCGAGCTACTTTTTTCATTCGTCGCGACCTCGATTCCGGCCGTGGTCGCAACCGCGCAAGTCACGAGCCGGTCGTCTCCGGCACCTGCGCCAGGGGGAGGGTGAAGCGGAACGTCGCCCCCTTGCCGGGCTCGCTCTCGGCCCAGATCCGCCCGCCGTGTGCCTCGACGATCCCCTTTGCGATCGCCAGCCCCAGCCCCGCGCCGGCACCGCCGGTCCGGTTCGCCTGCCAGTAGCGGTCGAACACGCGCTGCAGGTTCTCCGGCGGGATGCCCGGCCCCTGGTCACGGATCGAGAACCGGCACATGTCGCCGTCGCGCTCGACGTGGATGTGAATCTCGCCGCCGCGCGGAGTGAATTTCAAGGCGTTCCCGACGAGGTTCGAAAGGACGCGCTGCACGCGCTCCGCGTCTGCCATGACGTGCGTGCCGGGCTCGTCGACCTGCTCCGTGAGGCTGATGCCGTCGGCATCGGCGATTGGCGCCAGCATCTCGTGTGCGTCGTCGATGAGCGAGCGCACTGTCACGGGGTGCGGCTCGACACTGAAGTGACCGGCCTCCATGCGCGAAGCATCGAGCAGGTCCTGGATCAGTCGATTCATCCGCTCCGCCGTACGCTTGATGATCTGCACCTGCCGCTGGCGCTGCTCCTCGTCGAGTGGCAGGTCCAGCAGGAGCGCGGCGCTCGTGTAGATCGTGCCGATCGGGTTGCGCAGGTCGTGCGAGACTGTCGCGAGCAGATCATCGCGCGCGCGCGTTGCGGCCTCGGCCTCACGCGCGAGGCGCTGCATGGTCTCGGCCGTCCGCTCCGCCTCCTCGCGCGCCCGCTGCTCCCGCTCCAGCTCGCGGGCCGAGGCTGCGCTCAGCGCCTCCTGGCTCGCCCGCAGCGCACGGTTCGTGTGTGACAGATCCTCGAAGCTGCCGAGCAGCATCTCGAGCATCTGCTCGGGCGCGGCGCGCAGCACGAACTCCTCGTTCATGAAACGGATGCGCAGGCCACCGCTGCGCTGTCCTTCGCGACGGAGCGCACGATTCTCGATCACCCAGCGCACGCGCTGGATGAGATGCTCGGGGCTGTATGGCTTCGTGATGTAGTTGTCGGCGCCGGCCTCGAGGCCGCGCACGATGTCGCGCGGATCCGCGAGCGACGTCAGCAGCACTACGGCCGGCGCAGCCTCGCCCATCGTCTGCTTGATCGCGCGGCACAGGTCGAAGCCGCTCATGCCCGGCATGATCACATCGGAGAGCACGAGCTCCGGCCGCTCCCTGCACGCCATCTCGTATGCCTCCTCGCCGCTCGTGGCGGTGAGGACCTGCAGGTGCGCATCGACGAGCACGCTGCGCAGTGCCTCGAGCTGCGTCGGGCTGTCGTCGACGATCAGCACCCGGGCGCTCACTCCGTCCTCCCTTCGCGGACCAGCTCCACGAGACGCGGCGCGATCCGGTCCAGCGGCAGCATCTCGTCGACCGCGCCGGCGCGTGCTGCCTCCTGTGCCATGCCGTACACGATCGACGACTCCTCGTTCTGACCGATCACGTAGCCGCCCGCCCGCTTCAGGTCCACCAGCCCGTCCACCCCGTCACTGCCCATTCCGGTGAGCACGACCCCGAGTCCGGCCGCGCCGAACGCGCGTGCTACAGAGCGGAACAGGAACGTCGCCGATGGGCGGAACCCACCGATCGGCGGATCATCCGACAGCGCAATCGTGTTGCGGGCCGACACGCCCGTGTGCGCGTTGTCCGGCGCTACATACACGACGCCGGGCTCCATGTGTTCGTCACGACGGGCCAGCCGGACCCGGAGCGGCAGCCCTTCGCCGAGCCAGTGTGCGAAGCCGGCGGTGAAGTCCCGCGCGATGTGTTGCACCACCACGATTGGTACGCCGATGCGCGAGGGCAGGCCGGCGAGGACGGTGCGCAGCGCGGCGGGCCCGCCCGTCGACGCGGCGATGGCGATCACCTCGACGCGGTCGCTCGGCTGCGGCGGGACCCGCGGCCGCGAGCGTCGCTCGTCGATCCAGCGGCGCACCACCTTCACCTGCGAGAGCGCGCGCACCATCAAGAGCAGCTCGGCCCGCTGCTCCTCGAAGCGAGGCGACGTCGGGCTGTCCGGCTTGGGCAGCGCAAGCAGGGCGCCCGCCTGCGTCGCGCTCAGGGACAGATCGACGTCCCGCTGCGACACTGCCGACACAATGAGGATCGGTGTCGGCGCACGCGCCATGATCTCCTTCGTGGCATCGATGCCGTCCATGAGTGGCATGTGCACGTCCATCAGCACGATGTCCGGCTCGAGCTGCCGCGTCATCTCCACGGCCTCGATCCCGTTTTTCGCCTCGCCGACGACCCGTATGTCGCCCTCGCTCTCGAGGATCGAGCGCATCATCGCGCGCGCCGTCGCGGAATCGTCTGCCAGCAGTACACCCAGGCGGTGCATCTCAACCGATCAGCTGTCGAATGGTTTCCAGGAGGCTCTCCTGGTCGAAGCTCGACTTGAGGATGTAGGCGTCGGCACCGACCTCCAGCCCGAGCGCACGGTCTTCGGCGCTTTCCATGCCGGTCACGAGGACGACCGGAATCTCCGCGAACCGCTTGGACGCGCGCATCCGTCTGCACAGGTCGAAGCCCGTCATGCGCGGCATCTCGACGTCGCTCACCACGAGGTCGACCGGCTCCTGCTGCAGCTTCTCCCAGGCGTCCTGGCCGTCGACCGCGGCCGTCACGTGGTAGCCCGCGGCCTCGAGCACGCTCTGCTCGAGCGTGCGCGTCGTGATCGAGTCGTCGACGACGAGCACGTGAGCGCCGCGTGCCTCCGCCTCCTCGGGCCGTACGAGGTGCGGCAGCGTCAGCTCGCGGTTGAGGCCGGCCTCGATCAGGCTGCGCGGGACGAGCACGAGTGCGACCCGACCGTTGGGAAGAAGCGCACCACCGGACACGTGCGGCACGTGCGCACGTCGCTCGAGCGGGCGCATGACGACCTCGCGCTCGTCGCTGACCGCGTCGACGACGAGGGCCAGCTCGTCCTGACCGGCACGCAGGAGCAGCGCCGGGGCGCCGGTCAGCTCCGAGCGCTCACGCAGTGGCGGGCCCAGCACCCCGGACAGGGTCGCAATCGGTACGGGCGCGCCGCCGAGCGCGAGTGCCGCGCGTCCCTCGACCTCGTGCACCTGGTCCGGCTGGATGCGCACCACGCGCTCGACCTGGCCGATCGGCAGCGCGAAGAGCTGGTCGCTCGCGGAGACGAGCATCGCGCGGAGTGTCGCGGGGCTGGGTGGTGAGTCGAGCAGGAAGCGGGTGAACTCGCCTGCGCGCCACGCCACGTCGACGGATCCACCGATGCGCTCCATGGCCGCCCGCACCAGGTCGAGGCCGACGCCGCGCCCGCTGATGCTCGTTGCCTCCTCGCGAGTCGTCACGCCGCCGGCGAGGAGCCGGCGGGCCAGCGCGCGCGCCTCGGTGGGCGGCTCCTCGCCCTGCGCAATCAGCCGACGCGCAATCGCACGGGTGTCGAGTCCCCTGCCGTCGTCTTCGACGATGATGCGGAGGCGGCCCTGGTCGAGGGATGCAACGACCTGCACCGTGCCCTGCTCGGGCTTGCCGCGCGCGACCCGCTCCTCCGGGCTCTCGATGCCATGGTCGACCGCATTGCGCACGAGATGGAGCAGTGGCTCCCGCAGCGTGTCGATCACGATGCGGTCGACCTCCACGTCGTCGCCCTCGATCACGAGCCGCGCCTGCTTTCCCGTTGCGGCCGCGACGTCGCGCACCGCGCGCGGCAGCGCTTCCACGGCGTCCGCGAAGCGGCGCATGCGAAGACCGCGCACGCCGTCGAGGATGTCGCTCGTCGCGCGGGAGAGTACGCGTGTGTGGTCGTGTGCAGCGCGCGCGAGCTGCGAGAGCTGCTCGACGATCTGGTGGAGGTGGCGGTCCAGGTCGGACTGCTCCGTCCAGCGTCGGACGTCGTGCTGCTCTCGCGCCATCTGCCGCCACTGACCGGCCCAGCGCGCGAGCTCCTGTTGCAGGCGATCCAGCTCGCGCGGCTGATCCGCGAGCGCACCCGTCGTCGTCAGCAGGTCGCTCGTATATGCGGCGAGCTGATCGAGCTTATCCGCGGAGACGCGCACGCTCTCGATGGTCGGCGCGTCCGTCGACTCGATGGGCACCGGTGGAGCCGACTCACTGCCTGGCGTGTCCCCGGATGCGCCAGCCCGGGAGACGGCCGCGGCCTCTTCTATGGCCTGCGGCGGCCGCGGAGTCGTGGGTACGGCCGGGGGGATGGTTGTCTCCACGGCTGCAGGCACATCCGGAGGCGCGCCGGACGCTGCGCGCAAGCGGTCGATCAGTGCAGGGAGCGTCGAGTCCTCGAGTGACTCGTTCGCGCGCAGCCGGCGTGCCGCCTCCTTCAGTGCATCGGTCGCGGCGAACAGCAGTGAGAAGTCGCCACCGGACAGCGTGCGCGCTCCATCGCGCACCTCGGCGAAGAGCGACTCGAGCGCGTGGCATGCCTCCTCGACGACCGGAATGCCCGCCACCCGCGCGGCACCCTTCACGGAATGCGCGGCGCGGAAGAGCGTGCGGATCGTCTCCGCATCGTCCGGTCGCGATTCCAGGGTGAGCAGCCCGGCGTCCATCGCGCGAAGCTGGTCCTCCAGCTCCTGCACGAAGGTGGCGCGCAGGCGGGCGTTCAGGTCATCCGGTGACATCCGTCAGGCCGCGCTTCGGGACCGTACCTCGGTACCGACGAGCTGGCTGAGCTGCACACCGAGCCGGTTGAGCTCGCGCGCCGCCGCTTCGGCCTGCTTCGTCGCCGCCAGGTTCTGCTGGGCGGCCTGCTGGATCGAGCCGACCGCCTGCTTGATCTGGGACATGCCGGTCGACTGCTGGCCCGCCGACGCAGAGATCTGCGCCGCAGCCTGGGCCGCCGCCTGCACCGCCTCGGCCAGCTTGCGGATCGTCTCGCCCGCCTCGCGGACCTGCTTCGCGCCCTGCTCGACCTGCTTGTTGCCCTGCTCGGTCGCCATGACCGCGGCACTCGTTGCGCGCTGGATCTCGCCGAGGATCTGGCGGACGCGCACGGTCGACGTCTTGGACTGTTCCGCGAGCGCGCGCACCTCACCCGCAACGACACTGAAGCCGCGGCCCTGCTCGCCTGCACGCGCGGCCTCGATCGCTGCGTTCAGCGCCAGCAGGTTCGTCTGCTCCGCCAGATCGTTGACCGTCGTGATGATCTCGCCAATCGCCTGCGCCTGCTCTGCCAGCTCCAGGATGCTCGCACCGATCGAATCGACCTGCACACTCACCTGGTCCATCGCGGCGGCGCTGAGCTCCACCGCCTCGCGACCCTGCTTCCCGATCTCGGCCGCACGCTGTGCGGAAACCGCGACCGCACGCGCGCGCTCCGCGGCCTGTTCCGCGGTCTGGACCACTTCGTCGACCGTCGCCGCGGTCTGTGTCACTGCGGCCATCGATTCCGTCGCGCCGGATGCCTGCTCGGTCGTGGTCGCAAGGATCTCGGCCGCACTCGTCGCAAGCACGTTGCTCGTCTCCTGCAGGGGCCGCGCGACCGCGCGGTTGAGCAGCCACGCGGACAGGATCATCGCGAGCAGGGCGACGGCGAACGCGATCAGGATCGCCATCTGCGAGTTGCGACCCGTCTCATCCGCGCGCTGCGTGATGTCACTGACCCGCGCGCGCAGCTCCCGCTCCAGTCGCTCGACGACCGATTCGACCTCCGCGCGCGTCTGCGCTGCCGATCGACGCACCTGCAGCGCCTGCTGCTCATCCGCCACCCGCATCGCCGCCATCGACAGGTCGGTCTGCTGGACCCAGTCGTCGAAGAGTCGCTGCGCTTCCTCCCATTCCTCCGCGTTCGTCGGGTCCTGCTGACGAAGCGAGGCAAAGGTCGAACGCGCGGCGGCCACGGCCGAGTCGAGCATCGGGCCCGCGAGCTCGGAGCCCTCCAGCAGGATCCGCAGGTACTCGACGTTCGAGATGCGGAGTGCCGACAGTGCATCCTGCGCGTTGCGCAGCACCAGCGTCTCGTTGGTCATGGCCTCGCCGAACGCGACCCGTGTCTGCTGGAGCTGCCGGACCGCGATCGCGGCGACACCGGCGAGCAGGAGCACTGCGATCGCGTAGCCGAAGATGATGCGTCTGCTGACGGTCCAGTTCACGGTCTCACCTCACTCACGGCAGGAAGCTGCGTGTATGTCATCGGTAGGCATCGATCAGCGCCTGTGCGTCCAGGACCAGCACGGCGTCGCTCGTTACACCGCGCAGCAGCGCGGCGGCGTCCTGGTCGCGCCCCGGCAGCGGCCGGATCTCCGCGACCGGCAGCTCGCGCACGTCGTCGATTGCATCGATCAGGATACCGAAGGCGGCCTGCTCACCGGACGCGAGCGCAAGCACGCGCTTGCGGTCGGCGATGCCTTCGTGCGGACGACCGAGCGCACTGCCGAGGTCGAGGACACGCAGGAGGTCGCCGCGCCATGGCGCCAGGCCGATCACGGGCGGCCGCGCGCCCGGCAACAGCGCGAGGTCACGCAATGCGAAGATCTGCAGCAGGCAGGCGAGCTCGATCGCGTAACGTTCCCGGCCGAACCGGAAGACCGCGACCTCGATCGTCTCACCCGGATCTTCCTGCTGCTGGCGTCGGGCGAGATGCGCAGCACGCATCTCGAGCAGCGCGCGCTCCCGCTCGTCCTCCGGCATCAGCGATCGCCACGATGCGCTCATCTCGCTCGTCCCCGCCTCAGCTGCAGATCAGCTGCCGATTCCGCGCATGCGGTCGCATGGACCGTGCGGGGAGGGTTTCCAGGCAGGCGCCTACGAAACGGAAGCGTCTTGCTCATGCCGCACCCGCGAGCAGCCGGATCTGCGCCTCGACGTTCGTTCGCAGTCGACCGACGGTCTCCCCATCGGAGGCGGGCACGATGTCGTCGGCCGGCCTGTCCCGGAGCAGCGACGCCGCGTTCCGCAGGGCACGGCGCGCACCGGACAGGTCGCCCATGCGCCTGAGTGCGCGCGCGAGCGCCACGTGCGCGACCACGAGTGAACGGTCCAGGTACAGTGCACGGCGCGCCGCGGCCGCGGCGTCGCGCGGGTTGCCCGACTCGAAGAGCAGCAGCGCGTGCAGGTACAGCAGCTCGGCGGAGTGCGGATGCCGCTCGAGGGCTGCGGCACTCGCCCTGCCCGCCGCCGCGAGGTCGCTCATGTTGGCGAGCGCACGGACGTGCAGCACCCGAACATCGGCCGTGTCCGCCACACCGAGCTGCCGCTCCGCGATCGCGGCCGCGCGCGCGTAGTCGCGCGCCGCGTACGCGGCCAGCAGCTCGTCCGGCACGTCCACGCACGTAATGGCCGCCACGCGTGCCCGTGCGTCGTCGACTTCGACGGACTCTTCGCCGGGTGACGGTCCGTCGGATGGCGGGGCGAAAGAGGGCTCGAGCTCACCGTCACCGGTCTCTGCCACCTCGGGGACGGCGTGCGTGTTGTCGGGATGGTCGAGCCAGCCTCCGCCGGGGTGCGTGACCTCCTCGAGCTCGCCCGGCAGATACGCCTCCCGATCGAGCACGTCCGCGTCACCGGAAGCAGGCGCTCCTCCCGCACGGCGTCCCGCACGCCGGCGACGGTACACGAGGCCCGCATGCGTCAGCACGACGTCGCACTCGGCGAGCTCGCTGATCGCGGGGTCGGACGCCCCGAGCATCAGCCAGCCATCCTCGGACAGCGAGTCGATCAGACGCTGCGCGACGCGCGCCACAGTCTGCGAATCGAAGTAGATCAGGACGTTGCGACAGAGGATTACATCGAAGCCCCAGATACCAGCAGTCAGCGACGGGTAGCGGTCCTCGGCAAGGTTGAGGTAGCGGAAGTCGACTGCCTCGCGAAACTTCGGCCGGAGCACATAGCGGTTGCCCGCGCGCGTGAAGTACCGCCCGATCGTCTCGTCATCCATCCCGCGCAGCGCCCACTGCGAGTAGATCGCCTTGCGGGCAGCGGCGAGTCGCATGCGCGAGAGATCCGTTCCGAGCACCGTCGTGCGACGCCCGAGGCCGAGTTGCTCGGCGATGATCGCCAGCGAGTACGCCTCCTCGCCCGAAGCGCAGCCGGCGCTCCAGAGCCGGATCGGCGCGTCTCCGCGGGCAGCAGCAATGCCGGGAAGGATCTCCTCGCGCAGCAGCCGGAACTGGCCCGGATCACGGAAGAAGTACGACTCGCCGATGGTCAGACGCGCAATCAGCTCGTCCCGCGCGGCCGTCTCGCCGGCCAGCAGCTCCCGCAGTTGCTCCTTCGACGTCGCATCATCGAGGACTTCGCCGAGGGCGTGCTCGAGATCCGCCTGCCGGGACGGAGGAAACGTCAGCCCCGTCTGCTCCGCGATCAGCGCGGCAAGCTGTGCGTACTCCGGCCGTGACCACCCCATCACCGGAGCCCCGCCCGACCATCGGCCGCCCGCACGTCGCGCGGACCCGCGTCGATCATCCATCACTGCGCGCCGCCAGCGCCGCGTCCAGTGTCTCCGACTCCGCCTGGCGGAGCAGCGCCTCGGGGTCCTGCAGCAGAACGAGCCCGTCGGTGGTGCGCGCCACGCCCGCCAGCTCGAGCGGACCCCGTGTCAGTCGCGAGGCGTTAACAACCGCGTCCGGAGCCAGCTCCTCGAGCCAATGAACACGGTCCGCACGCAGCGCGACCAGCCGCTCGCCCGTCCAGACGAGCACCATCGACTGCGAGGCCCGCAACGGACGACGCGGCAGCCCGAACCGACGCCCCAGGTCGATTACGGGAACGACCTCGCCACGGACGTCGATCACACCGTCGATGATCTCGGGTGCTCCGGGCAACGGCGTGACCGCGACCGCGCGCTGTACCTCGCGCACGTGCGACAGAGGCACCGCACACCGCAGGTCACCAACGTCGAAGCGAAGAACCTCGTTGGTTGCGTCCGGATTCATCGAGCTCGCCAGGGGGTCCGCGACCGATCACCCGTCGGCCGTGCCGGCTACGCCTGATGCAAAGGCGGGGCCGGACCAGTTCCGCCATCAGCGGCGGAACTGGTAGGCGAGCTTCAGGAAGAGTCCGTCGCTGCTGCGCTCGATGTCGCGGAAGCGGAAGGCCTCAGCATCGCGCAGGGTTGCACCGTAGCCGAGGTAGGCGACGATACCGGGCCGCGGCTCGTATGCAGCGAGCAGATCGACGCGCATGCCGTTGAGATCCTGGGCGGGGATCGGCTCGAGTCCCTCGAAGCCGAAGAGGGGCTCACCGGTGCGCGCGTCCAGGAGTGCGGCTCTGCGCTCGGCGCGGTACTCGCCGACGCCGCGCAGAAAGAACGCGCGTGTCGGCTGGAACTCGAGCAGGACGCGCGGGATGATCGTGCGTGCGAACTCGGAGTCATCGCGGTCGCGCCAGAGCTGCTCCCAGACGCCGGTCAGCAGCACACGCAGCGAGCTGGTCGGGCGCAGCGTGAGATCGAGCTCGGCTGCCCGGCCATACCCCCTGGAGCCTTCCGGGAAGATCGCGACGCGCCCCGCCTCCAGCCCGAGCCGCGCCTCGAGCTTCTGCCACGTCGGCGTCTCGACGCCGACCTCGAGCTGGAATCCGCTCACGTCGGAGAGCGGCTCGTACGGCTGGGCGACGTCGTCGCGGAGGACGCGGAGATCGGAGTAGTCTGCGGGATCGAGGTATACGAACGCGCGCGCTACGGACCCGCTGACCTGCCAGCCGCCGCGCAGGCGCACGTCGAGGTTCACGTCCTCGTCGCCCTCGATCGCCCTGTCCCTCAGGAAGCCGTCGTATGTCCAGATGCGGTTCGGCCCGAAGAACACCTGTGCGGTCTCGACGAAGCCGCCGGGCTCGCCGTACCAGGTCAGCCGGTTGAAGGCGCGCGCGCTGACGATGCCGGTGCGGTTGACGAAGCCGGCGTCGCTGCGGAAGTCGTCGTCGTAGGCATTCAGGTTGTAGTTGAAGCCCCAGCTCCTGCCGGTGCGGTCGAGCTCGGCATGCCAGATCGTTCCGAAGTGGCTTTCCCCGTCGAGGCCGCGGCTCCAGGCGCCGCCGGCCTGCGCCTCGAAGTAGTACATCCCGCCGAACACGTAGCGGATGTCGGCAGCGGCGACGCGGTTGTACATGTCGCCCTCGAGCTCGGTGCGGTCGGTGAAGACGAGGCCGGCGAGGGAGCTGGCGCCGAAGTCGGTGCGGAGGCGCGTGATGTTGAACAGCGCGTCGGGTGCACCGCCGAGTCCTTCGTCGACGGCGGTGAGATGTGCGATACCGACCGACCCCACCTTGCCGCTCACCTTGCCGCCCGCGATCGGATCGACGATGCGTCGTGTGTACACGAGCTGGCTCGGAGTGGCGAACAGCTCGATCCCCTCGAGGAAGAACGGACGCTTTTCCGGGAAGAACAGCGCGAAGCGCTCGTTGACCGTGACCTGCGCCGCGTCGGACTCGACCTGGCTGAAGTCCGGGTTCACCGTGGCGTCGAGCGAGACGTGGCTGAAGCCGAGTCGAAGGTTCGCGCCGAACTCGGGGTCCGGGTCCTCACGCTCGAACGCGCCGGTGACCGGGTCACGCACGCCGTTCGCCGATGCGGTCATGAACGGCTGCACTTCCACGACGACGCCGCGCTCGAGATCGTGCAGCCCCGTGATCGTGCCGGCCTGCAGCAGGAAGCTCGCATTCGCGCGGCGCACGTCCGTCCACGTGTCCCTGTAGCCGGTGCGCTGCACCGTGCGCTCGATCTGCAGCCCCCAGCTCTGGGTGTCCGTACCCGGGAAACGAAGGCTCTTGAACGGAATCCGGAACTCGATGACGTAGCCTTCGTCGGTCAGACGACCCGCAGTGTCGAAGACGTAGTCGGGACTGTCGTCGGTGTTGCCGCCGAACGTGCGTCCGGCCGACCCCGCGCCCTCCGTGCGCACGCCATCCATCTGCACCCCGAGTGCGTTCGCGCCGAAGAAGAACGCGCGACGCCGATCATTGAAGGTGTCAAGGTAGATGACCACGTGGTCCTCACTGCCCACGTTGTCGCGATCCGCGCGCGTTGCGCGGATCGCGTCGGGGCGCGAGTCGAAGGCACGCACACCGAAGTGGATCGCGTCGGGCGAATACCAGACGAGCACCTCGGTGCGCTCCTGGGCCGGACGGCCGTCCACGGGCTCATACTGCCGGAACCCGCTCAGCACGGCGGCCTGCGACCAGACCGGCTCGTCCAGCACGCCGTCGACCACGATCTCTTCCGCGATGCGCGGAATCTCCACTGCGGGCGCAGGCTGCTGCGCCGGCGCCTGCATCAGCGCGAAAATCAGGAACACGTTTTGTCTTCTCGATGAGTGCCGCCGCGTCTCGTTTCGGCGCAGCGGAAGGTGACGCGCTACTCTGGCCTGGTCAAGCGCAGCAGGGTCGCATTCCGTCCCCCGGGCCTCGAACTTGCAACCCGCGCGACGGTGCTCGAAACCTTGCGCACGCTTGCCCAGGAGCAGACCAGGCTGGCCACGCAGGCATCCAGTTCGCAGTCGCCTCAACGCGGATCCGCAGCGTCGCGGTCCGCCCACCCGTCGCATCCGATCGCCCTCGATGGCAGCGGTGCAGGCAGCGCCGTTCCGGCAGCGCACAGTACCGGTATGCCCGCCGACGAGCTGCTGCAGCAGTGCAGGCGTGCGCTCGAGGCGGAGACCGAGCGCCGGCTGAAGGTCGAGCAGGAGCTTCACGAGGCACTGGTCGCGCAGGAACGCACCGCGGAGGAGCTGCGTGCTGCGCGCGACGAGCTCGCACACGCGCACCGGGTGAAATCGGAGTTCGTCGCGGTGATGAGCCACGAGCTGCGAACGCCGCTCAACGCGATCATCGGCTACCGGGACCTGCTGTCCATGGAAGTGGGGGGTCCGCTGACAGACGATCAGCAGGTCTTCCTCGAGCGCATCCGCCGGGCGGCGACACAGCTGCTCTCGCTGATCGACCAGGTGCTGAACGTTGCGCGCATCGAGGCGGACGCGATGGTGCTGGAGCGGGAGGAGGTCGACATCGCGGCGACCGCACGCGACATCGGCGCCATGATGCTGCCGATCGCGAGCGCGCGCGGGCTCGAGCTCAACGTGGATGCCCCGGCCTCGGCGCGGTGCGAGTGCGATCCCGTCAAGCTGCGGCAGATCCTGCTGAACCTCGTCTCGAACGCGGTCAAGTTCACGCCGCGCGGCCGCGTCCGTATCGATGTCCGTGAAGATCCGCAAACGATCACGGTCGAAGTGCGCGATACCGGCGTCGGTATCGCCGGGCCTGACCTGTCGCGCATCTTCGACCGTTTCGTGCAGCTGGACCAGCCGCTCACCCGTCGCTACGACGGCACCGGCCTGGGCCTGTCCGTCTGCCGCGACCTGGCGCGGCTGATGGGTGCCGACCTGTCGGTGCAGAGCATCGAGGGGGTCGGCAGCACCTTCAGCCTGCAGCTGGCGCGGCAGGCGCCGCTTCCATCTCTGCGTACACCGGGTTCGACAGGTAGCGCTCCCCGAAGTCCGGAATGACCGCGACGATCAGCTTGCCCGCCATCTCCGGCCGGCGAGCGACCTCGAGCGCCGCCCAGGTGATGGATCCGGACGAAATGCCGGCGAGGATTCCCTCGTGGCGCGCAAGGCGGCGCGTCGTCGCGAACGCGTCCTCGTTCGTCACGGGCACGACCTCGTTGTAGATCGTCGTATCGAGCACACCCGGGATGAAGCCGGTGCCGATGCCCTGCTGCTTGTGCGGCGACGGCTCACCACCGGACAGCACGGCACTCTCTGCAGGCTCCACGGCGACGACATGGAGGTCGGGCTTCTTCTCACGGAGGAAACGCGCACTCCCGGTCAGTGTGCCGCCCGTACCCACACCTGCGACGAGCACATCGATCCGACCCTGCGTGTCCTCCCAGATCTCCGGTCCCGTGGTGCGGTAGTGGATCTGCGGATTCGCAGGGTTGTCGAACTGGCGCGGGATCCAGGCGCCGCCGCCCATGCCGGCCGCAATCTCTTCCGCCTTCTCGATTGCGGCGCGGATCCCCTTCGCGCCCTCCGTCAGCACCAGCTCCGCCCCGAGCGCACGCAGCATGGCGCGCCGCTCCAGCGTCATCGTGTCGGGCATCACGAAGATGCAGCGGAAACCGTGCACCGCAGCCGTGAAGGCGAGGCCGATTCCGGTGTTGCCGCTGGTCGGCTCGACGATCGTCATACCGGGCTTGAGCACGCCACGCTCGAGTGCGTCCTCGATCATCGCGACGCCGATGCGGTCCTTCACGGACGAGTAGGGGTTGAAGCCCTCGTGCTTGATGACGACTTCGGCTGCGACGCCCTCGGTCAGACGCCGCAGCCGGATGAGAGGTGTGTTGCCGATGGTCTGGGTGATGTCGTCGTAGATGCGGCCGCGTGCCATTGGGGTTCTCGTTGCTGATGTGTACGAGTGGTGGATCGGTCGTTGCACGCGCCGCAAGCGGCGGACCGCTGTCAGCTCGGTCTCAGCGCGTCCGCGATCATACGCTCCAGCACGCCCAGGCTCGTGCAGTCCGTGTTCTCGGTCCTGCCGGTCGGATCATAGGAGTACGCGAGGATGTCTGTCGATACCCGCGTGCCCGTGTCCGCAGGCTGGAGGCGCACCGTCACGTCCATCTCGATGCGACGGGTGTCGGCATACCGGCCTGTCGGGCCGGAGCCGCACTCGAACAGGCGCGACAGCCGCTCCCCGTTCAAGCGACGCTGCACCGTGTAGTCGCGCACCGCAGCGGTCCAGGTGTTCCGGTCGAGCATCGGCGCAGGCAGACCGACCGCCTCGAACGCCTCGGGCAGCCGACTGAAGACTACCTCCCGCTCGCCGGGGACGTCGAACGCCTTCTGGTACGCCTCGGACGTCACGAGGATGTCGGCGGCCCGCGCCCCCTCGCGGCTCACGGCCACCGTTTCGGTTCGCGGGGTCGCCATGGTTCCGGACTGACCGCCCGCGCAGCCTGCCAGCATCATGGCTGCAACCGCAAAGACTGCCCTCTTCAAGGTTCTGCTCCTCCGATGTGATCGATGCGCCGAAGATATCGAGTCAACGGCGCAGGCCGTAGACGAGCACGCGCTGTACGCCGGCCTCGTCACGATGGATGCCGTAGACGGTTTCCCGCCGGACAGCCGTCAGCGTCAGGTCCCTCGGGACCTGGACACTGCACAGCCACACGCCGACGGGATCGAAGACGCTCCAGATCCTGGGGCTGCCGGGCGGCGAGTACTCCTCGACCCACAGGTGGCCGGTATCGTCGACGAGCATGCGCAGCAAGTGGCGCGGCGGGACTTCTGCAGAAGGCTGCTCGTCGGACTTCGCGTCGGCGTCGTCGATCGTGGCCGCGCGCGCGGCGCGGATCCGGGCGGTCAGGGCGGCCTGCCCGCCCTCGCCTTCCGCCCGGCGCTCCTCCGGCCGCAGGAAGGTCCGGACGTGCGTACCCGCGAGATCGTACTCGTCGATTCGGAGCTCGTCGCCGCGCCCGATGAAGACGCGGCCCGCCCGGTAGGCGATCGCGCCCTCCTCACCCGACGACGCCGGGCCGGCGGCACTCGTCGTCTGCTGTGCGTCGGTGAGCACGAGCAACGTATCGAGAGCGGGAAGGTCGAAGCGAATGAGAAGCAGCGGACTTCCGGGGCTCCCCCCGGACTCGCCCCCGGCCACGGGGTTCGGGCGGGCCAGGAACCGACCGCCGTGGACGGGCGCCAGCAGCGTGAGGTCACCCGACGCAGCGTTCAGGCCCGGCAGTACGGCTGCTTCCACCCTCGCGAGGCCGTCCGTGACGGAGAACCACGAGACGCGCTGGAGCCGGGGGTCGTAGACGACCAGCGTGTCCGGGTCCACGGTGGTCCGGGCCCATGCGATCTCCCGGAACTCGCCCGGCCTCTCGCCGTCTCCTCCGAGCGTCTGCTGGTACGCCCCCTCCGGAGAGAACACGCGTACCTCGGCCGGTGCCGAGCGGTTCGCGACGACGATGCGTCCGTCCGGCAGCGCGAACGCACTCGCGATCGTCGTGAACACGAGCTCCGGTGGCCCCTCGTCGCCGCCGATCTCCAGCACGGGCTCCGGCGACAGCGTCCATGCGGCAGTCACGGCAACCCCGGGCGTCGGGAGGGGCGCGTCCGCCGCACACGCTCCCGCCACGACGATGATGCCGACGAACAAGCCTGCACGCACGGGCGTTCCGGGCATGTAGTCTCGCGATGCGAAGTTCAGGGATGGAGCACGGCGGCAACCGTCTCCGAACCAGGCAGGACTTACCTACGTATAACGCGCGGGTGGCGGCGGAGCAAACGTCTTGCGCTCCCTGTTGGCGCGGTCAAACTTCCAAGACTGTGGCTCCCCCGTTACGTTCCCTCCATGACCGAGAAGCCCCGCGAAAAGACCGACTTCATTCGCGCGATGATCATCGCGGATGTCCGTGCCGGCAAGCACGGCGGCCGCGTCGCCACGCGCTTTCCGCCGGAGCCGAACGGCTACCTGCACATCGGGCACGCCAAGTCGATCCACCTGAACTTCGGCATCGCCGAAGAGTTCGGCGGCACGTGCAATCTCCGCTTCGACGACACGAACCCGGAGACGGAGGACGAGAAGTACGTCCACGCCGCGCAGGAGGACATCCGCTGGCTCGGCTACGACTGGGGCGACCGGCTCTATTTCGCGTCCGACTACTTCGAGAAGATGTACGCGTTCGCCGAGCATCTCATCCGCCGCGGCGAGGCGTACGTGGACAGCTCGAGTGAGGCGGAGATCCGCGAGGCACGCGGCACCGTGACGGAGCCTGGCCGACCGACGAAGTACCGTGACCGCTCCGTCGAGGAGAACCTCGACCTGTTCCGCCGCATGCGCGCGGGCGAGTTCCCCGACGGCGCGCACGTCCTGCGCGCGAAGATCGACCTGGCCTCGCCGAACATGATCATGCGCGACCCGGTGCTCTACCGCATCCGGCACGCGCACCATTACCGGCGCGGCAACGAGTGGTGCATCTACCCGCTCTACGACTACGCGCACTGCATCGAGGACGCGATCGAGTGCATCACGCACTCGCTCTGCACGCTCGAGTTCGAGAACAACCGCGAGATCTACGACTGGATCGTCGAGCGGCTGCCGCGCGGGACCGGTGAGTTCGAGATCCCGCCCGAGTCGAACCCGAAGCAGACCGAGTTCGCGCGCCTCGCGCTCGACTACACCGTCATGAGCAAGCGCAAGCTGCTGCAGCTCGTGAACGGCGGCTTCGTGAACGGCTGGGACGACCCGCGCATGCCGACCATCGCAGGCATGCGACGTCGCGGCTTCACGCCCGAGGCGATCCGCAACTTCTGCGACCTGGTCGGCGTCGCGAAGGCGAACAGCCGCGTCGACATCGCCAAGCTCGAGTACGCGATCCGTGACGACCTGAATGCGCGTGCTCCGCGCGTGATGTGCGTCGTCGACCCGCTGCGCGTCGTGATCACGAACTGGGAGGAGGGGCGCACGGACGAGCTGGACGCGCCGTACTACCCGCACGACGTGCCGCTCGAGGGCAGCCGCACCGTGCCGTTCACGCGCGAGCTCTACATCGAGCGCGACGACTTTGCCGAGGACCCACCGAAGGGCTTCTTCCGGCTCGCGCCGGGCCGCGAGGTGCGGCTGCGCTACGGGTACATCATCCGCTGCGACGAGGTCGTGAAGAACCACGCTGGCGACGTCGTGGAGCTGCGCTGCACCTACGATCCGGAGACGCGCGGCGGCACCACGGCGGATGGCCGCACCGTCCGGGGCACGATCCACTGGGTGAGCGCAACGGAGGGCGTACCCGTCGAGGTGCGACTGTACGACCGGCTCTTCACCGTGCCCGACCCGGAGGCCGACGAGGAGAAGTCGTTCCTCGAGTTCCTGAACCCCGACTCGCTCGTCGTGAGGCAGGGATACATCGAGCCGTCGGTTCGTGGCGACGACTACGCGCACTACCAGTTCGAGCGGCTCGGCTACTTCGTGCGCGATCCGGATGGAACGCGTGACGCGCCGGTGTTCAACCGCACGGTCACACTGCGCGACACGTGGGCGAAGCAGACGCAGACCGCGCCGGCAAGCGACGGGCGGCCGCAGCGCGAGAAGCCGAAGCCGGTGCAGCAGGAGGGCACCGAGCGCGCCGCGCTGGAGGCGCTCGATCCGGAGCGGCGCGCGGCCGTCGCCGAGTTCGCGCGCGTGTGGCACATCGACGAAGTGACCGCGGAGATCATCACCCGGACACCCGCCACCGAGCGGCTGTTCACCGCGACCGTGCAGGAGGGCGCGAACGCACGCCTCGCGGCGAACTGGATCGTGAACGAGCTGCCGCGCGAGACCGGCGACACCCCACTCGACCAGGTCGCGTTCGATGCGCCGCAGTTCGCCGCGTTCCTGAAGCTGATCGAAAACAACGAGGTCAACAGCTCGGCAGCACGCGAGGTCCTCGCCGTACTCGTGCGCGAGGGCGGCGATCCCGCTGCGATCATCGACGCGCGCGGGCTCCGGCAGATCAGCGACACCGCCGAGCTCGAGCGCATCATCGATGAAGTGATTGCCGCGAACCCCGACAAGGCGGAGGCCTGGCGAGGCGGCAGGACCGGACTTCTCGGCTTCTTCGTCGGTCAGGTCATGCGCCGCACGGGCGGCCGCGCGAACCCGCAGCTCGTACAGTCACTGCTCGAGCAGCAGCTGCAGGCGGCGTCCAGGTAGGAATCCTCGAAGCACACGGAGGGCGGGCGCGGCTCGGCAGCGCCCGCTCACTGCATCCGGCGGCGAGCCCGGCCGTCGCTCTCACGCACCGTCCCACCCAAGCAGCCGCCGTACCTGGCCGGGCAGCGCCTCCGTATCCAGCGGCCGCGTGAGCGCGCCCGCGACGCCTTCGCCTTCAGGCACCGGCACATCGGGCTCCAGCAGGAAGATGACGGGGATATCGCGCGTGGACGGATTCGCACGAAGCTCGCGCAGGATGCGCGGGCCATCGATGTCCGGTAGGTCCATGCCGACGAGGACCGCGTCGGGCTGGCGACGTTCGGCCAGGTAGACGCCCTGCCTGCCGACATCAGCGTCGAGCACCTCGTAGCCGGAGGCGATGAGTGCGTCGCGCGCCTGTATGCGGACGGCGTCATCACGCTCCACGATGAGAAGCCGCTCATTCATCCCCGACCTCCCGTTGTCGACCCGGCGGCTCTGCCGCCGCGAGCACGCGCAGGTTCCGTGATACTCTCTGGGCAAGCAGCATTCCCATTCCCGCCACGATCGCCAGGCCAACGATGTCGAACGCCGTCAGCGTCAGGCCCAGCACGCTGAAACGCACCGGCACGGACAGCAGCGCTGCGAGATTCAGCACGATGAGCAGGATCCGGATCTCCGTCGGGCCGAGCGCGCCATATGCCGCCTCGAAGCGTCCGAACACGTGCGTCTCCAGGTACACGTTGATCGAAAGCACGAGGTATGCAATGACGATCGCCATTCCGACCGCCAGCAGCATATAGGGCGAAAGGCCAAGGCCGACGCCGATCATGATCGTGGAGTACGCGTCGGTCAGGTGATCGAGGTAGAAGCCGTAGCGCGGCCGCTCGATCCGTCGGTAGCGCGCGAGCGTGCCGTCCAGGCTGTCGCCAAACCAGTTCACGACGAGGCCGCCGATCGCGAGGAGCAGCCAGTCCTCGTTCCGGTTCGAGAGCATGTAGCCCGCGCCGACCATCGTCGCGCCGAGGATGCCGATCAGTGTGAGATGGTCCGGCATCATTCCGGCGGGCAGCCGTGCCGCGAGCCAGATCAGGACGCGCCGTTCCAGCCGTGCCAGGACGAACGTCGCCTGCCGCTCGTGCTCGCCACTCATCGTGCGCCGCCGATCCACATCGACATACGACGCCCCCCGGTCGTTGCGCTCGCGGGCTTCAGCGCGTCGCCTGCGTACCGATCGACGCCAGTACCCGTGACAGGAACGCGTCGATCTGACTGTTGTCGATCCAGCGCGCGACCACGACCAGGTCGTTGACCGGATCGCAGTAGATCAGGTTCGTGCCGTTGCCGAGATGCGCGAACGCCTGCTCGGGCGCACTCGGATACAGCTGGCGTCCCGTGTTGAGGAAGAAGTTCATGAACCCGTAGGTCGGCTGAACCGGCGTCGGCGTGCGTGCCATGCGCAGCCACTCCTGCGACAGGATCTGCCGGTCGCCCCAGCGGCCGTCGCGCAGCGTGAGCAGGCCGAAGCGGGCCTGGTCGTACGCGCTGATGAACATGCCGCCGCCCCAGTGGCCACCGCCGCTCACGGACTGAATGCGCTGGCCGTCCATCACGACCCACGAGTTCTCGTAGCCGTACCACCGCCACGTGGGGGAGGCGCCGATCGGGTCCATCACATACTCGCGCAGTACCTCGGGCAGCGGTCGCCGCCACACGTTCAGCGCCGCGAGCGCAAGCACGTTCACCCGCGTGTCGTTGTACTCGTACGCGGTTCCGGGAGCCAGTCGCTCGCGCGTCAGCCAGGTCGACGTCTCGCGCGATGGCCGGTCCGCCCATTCCGGCTTTTCCCAGAGCGTGCCCTCCCAGTCGCTGGTCTGGCGCAGCAGATGATCCCACGTGATACGACGATTGTGCGGCGTGGCAAACAATTCGAACGTGCCCGTCGAGCCGAACCGGTTGCGCGCACTCTCGGCGGCGTGGCCGACGTCGTCCGCGGCAAGGATCGGCGCCATATAAGACGACACCGTGTCGTTTACGTCACGGATCAGCCCACGGTCGTATGCAAGCCCGACCACCGTCGAGACGAAGCTCTTCGTCACGCTGAACGTCATGTCCACGCGCGCCGGCTCGCCCCACTCCGCGACGATGTAGCCGTGCCGGATGATGAGACCGGTCTGCGGCCCCCGCTCCTTGAACGGGCCCACGGCCTCGCCGAACGGCTCACGGCCGAACGACATGTAGTGTGCCAGCTCGAGGTCGCGCGGGGCCGAGGACTCGTGCTCCTGGGCGAAACGCACTGCCTCCTGCAGCCGCGCGCCGTCCATGCCGACCTGGGCCGGGTCACGACGCTCCCATGAGCCGGCCGGCGGGACGTACGGCTGCTGCGCAGCCGCGCCTTCGGCGGCCGCCAGGGTCAGCGGGAGCACGATAAGGTGCAGAACGCGGCGCACGGTGCCTCCTTCTTGCTTACTGGGGAGCCTCGATTATAGGCCGCATGGAAGGACGCCGAAACTGTGGAGGTACCGGCCCCTGACAGGATCACGCGGCCTGACCGGCCCGCATCGAGTGCACCCTGCCGAGCCGCGCGGCCGGGCGGAGCCAGCGCGGTGGGCGCAGGCGGCTGCGCGCGGCTGGGCCGCAGCCAGCGCGCGGGGCCCCGGGAGTCTGGCGGACGCGCCGGATCGGACCTGTCCCACGACACGCCCGTTTTGCGTTAGATTGAGGGACTCCCCGCCGGAAGATGATGCGAAGAGGCACTTTGGAGCGAGGCATCACCCACGAACCACTGACGGAGTCCCACCTGGAGCAGGCGCTCGCGGTGGCTCCGGCGGTGATCTATATCGGCACGCTCGAGGACTGGCGGTTCAGGCCGACCTGGGTAAGCGCCAACATCGAGACGATCCTCGGCTTCACGCGGGAAGAGGCGCTTGCGGAGGGGTGGTGGCTCGAGCACGTCCACCCCGACGACGTCGGGCTGGACTGGGTCCGCGAGGCGCGGAGCCGGCCGGAGGGCCGCTGGGACGGGCAGTACCGCTTCTTCCGCTCGGACGGCCGGGAGATCTGGATCCACGAGCAGGTGAAGTGGGAGCCGGGTCCGGACCTCCACACCACCCGCGTCGTCGGGTCGTGGATGGACGTCACGACGTCGCACCGCCGCGAGATGGCGCTGGCAGACAGCGAGGAGCGGTTCCGCCAGCTCGTCACGCACATCCCGCAGGTCTTCTGGATCAACGCGGTCGAGGGCGGTCTGCTCTACGTAAGCCCGTCATACGAGCAGGTCTGGGGACGGCCCGCCGCCGAGCTCTATGAGCGCCGCTCCTCGTGGCGCGAGAGCATCCATCCCGATGACCGCGAGCGCGTTTTCTGCTACCTCTCCTCACGCCGCGGTGCGGAGTACGAGGTCACCTACCGCATCGTCCGCCCGAACGGCGAGATCCGCTGGATCCGGGACCGCGGTTTCCCGGTCCCGGACTCGACCGGTCGCATCTACCGGATGGCCGGGATCGCCGAGGACATCACCGAGCGGGTTCTGGCCACGCAGCGCGTCGAGGCGGCGGAGCGGCACTACCGCCGGCTGATCACGACGTCGCCGTACGCCGTGTACACGATGGACGTGAACGGCGTGTTCACGGAGCTGAACCCCGCTGCCGAGGAGCTGCTCGGCGCACCGGCATCGGTGCTCCTCGGTCGCTCGTTCATGGAGATCATCGCGCCGGAGAGTCGTGACGTTGCCGCCGACGCGTTCCAGCAGATGCTGACCGGTGAGACCGACGACGTGTCCGTGAAGATCGTCGTGCTCACGCCGGCCGGTGAGCGCCGCGTGCTGTCGGTGGCCGCAACGACGATGCGGGACCGCGGCGTCGTCGAAGGGATCCACGGCATCGCGCGCGACATCACGCAGGAGGTCGAGCAGGACCAGCGGATCCGGATGCTGGCCGAGGCACTCGACCGCCTGCCGGATGCGGTGTGCATCGAGCGCGACGACGGCAGCATCCTCTACTCGAACGAGGCCTTCCAGGAGCTGACGGCCGGCCGCGGGAATGAGCAGACAGGACTGCAGGCCCTCCTCGCCGATGACACGTCGCCACGTGAGCGGCGCGCCGTACGCGACGAGCTGATCGCCGATGGAGCATGGCGCGGCCGCACTTCGATCCCGCGCGGCGACACGATGGTCCCGCTCGAGATCGTCGCACGCCGCATCGAGCTGGGCCGCCACACGGTCACGATCCTGCTCGCACGCGACGTGACCGAGCAGGTCGAGCGCGAGCTGCAGCTGCGTCGCACCGAGCGACTCGCGAGCCTCGGCACGCTCGTCGGCGGCGTCGCTCACGAGCTGAACAACCCGCTCACCGCGATCGCCGGATTCGTGGAGCTGATGCTCGCGGAGGAGCGCTCGGAGGAGGACCGCGACGCCCTCGAGACGCTGCGCCGCGAGACGCAGCGCGTCGCGAAGATCGTCTCCGACCTGCGACTGCTCGCGCGCGAGAGCCAGGACGTCAAGAACCGCAAGCTCCAGGCAATCGACGTCAACGACATCATCCGGCACGCGGTGCGCGTCCGCCGTTACGCGCTCGAGACGAGCAACATCCGCGTCAACCTGAAGCTCGAGCCGGACCTGCCGAAGGCGCGCGGCGTGCCGAGCGAGATCGAGCAGGTCGTGCTGAACCTGATCGTGAACGCGTCACACGCACTGGACGCGAGCGACCGCCAGGACAAGGTGCTCACGATCCGCAGCGCGGCCACGCGGGCCGGCGTCGCGTTCGAGGTCATCGACAACGGGAGCGGCATCCCCGAGAAGGTGATCGAGCACATCTTCGATCCGTTCTTCACGACGAAGTCGCCCGGCGAAGGCACCGGACTGGGGCTCAGCCTTGTGCACAGCATCATCAGCGAGCACGGCGGCCGGATCTCCGTGAACAGCATCGAGGGACGCGGCTCGGCGTTCAGCGTGCTGCTCCCCTTCTCCCGCGACGAGCTGGACGAGGACGCGGCCGCATCGCAGCCGGCGGCGAACACACCGACCGTGCAGCCGCTGCGCGTCCTGATCGTCGACGACGAGGCCGCGATCCGGCTGGCGCTCGTGCGTCACCTGCGCCGCCGCGGCCACACGGTCGAGACGGCAGAGGACGGTGCGGCGGCACTCGAGCAGATCGCATCGAGCGGCTTCGACGTCATCCTCTCCGACATCCGCATGCCGGGCATGAGCGGGGATCGCCTGCTCCGCGAGCTGCGTGAGCGCGGGTCGGAGGATGCGATCCGGCGCCTGCTCTTCATGACGGGAGACCCTGCGAGCGAGGCAGTGCAGCAGGGTGTGGAGCACGCGATCCCGGTGCTCTCGAAGCCGTTTACGCTGCGCGAGATCACCGAGAAGATCGAGGAGCACGCCGCGTCCTCCGGGAGCTGAGGACGCGGCACCTTCCAGTCGTCAGTACGCGCGGGCCTCGCCGTCGTGGCGGGGATCCGCGACTGCGACCCAGCGATTCCCTTCCCGCTTCACGAAATACAGTCGAGCATAGCCCGGCGCCGGAGGCACGGGGTCGTAGCCCATGGCGCGCGCTTCCCGCAGTGTCTGTGCGGAGAAGCCGTGCTCGAGCTGGACGCGCGCGTTCTGCGGCGACGGGTAGATGCGCGGCATGCGCACCGCGTCGAGCGGGCTCATGTCGTAGTCGAGCAGGTAGACCATCGTCTGCACGATCTCGGTCGGGATGCGCCCGCCGCCCGGCGCGCCGATCACGAGCTCGACGTCGTTGCCATCCATCACGATCGTCGGCGCGATCGTCGTCGTGCGCGTGCGCCACGGCGCGGCAATCTCCTTCAGTGCGTCGTCGTCGCGGAAGATGAAGCCGCTGTCGTTCAGGAAGAAGCCGTGCACCCATGCACCGCTGCCGAACACGGTGCTGTTCGTCTGTGTCAGTGCGACCGCGTTGCCCTCCCCGTCCACGACGGACAGGTGCGTTGTCTCCCCCGCCGCGTTGAATGTCTCATCGACCCCGACCGGACCGGACGCGTCGAGCGTTTCGGTACTGGCGACGGCGCTGTACGGCTCGAAGCGCTCGCACCCGGCTTCGGTGGCGCTGTCCTCGAAGTCTGCCGCGGACGCGGGCGCGATCGTGTCCGGCGCACGGCCTGCGCCGACGAGTGCGGCGCGCGTCCGCGCGAACGCGGGAGAGATGCGACCATTGGTGGGGAGCGTGCGCCAGCGCGGGTCGTCATTGGCGTTGCGGTTGTCCGCCATCCCGACACGGAGCGCGGAGGTGAGGATGTCGAACGCGCGTCCGCTCCGTGTGGGGAGACCGGCCGCCGCGATGTCGTGCGCCTCGAGCAGCTGCAGCGTGTGCAGCACCTGCGCCCCGGTCTGCGGGGGCGGCGCGGACAGCACCTGCATGCCGCGGTAGTCGATGCACAGCGGTCGCTTCCAGAGCGGCTCGTACGCCGCAAAATCCTCCGCAGTGACCGGGTGGCCGCCGGCGTTCATGACACCGACGATCCCCGCGGTCAGCGCTCCGCGGTAGAACGCGTCCGCGCCGTCGCGCGCGATCTGGCGGAGCGCGTCCGCAAGCTCCGGGTTGCGCAGCACGGCGCCGACACCGAGCGCGCGGCCGTCCGGGAACATGCGGCGGTAGCCCTCGGGGAAGCGCGCGAGCTTCGCGGAATCCGAACGGATGAAGCCGGCCAGGATCTGTCCGACCGGGAAACCGTTCTCCGCGAGCCGGATCGCAGGCGCGAGCACCTGCTCACGCGTCAGCCGGCCGAACCGCTTATGCGCGGCGAGGAGTCCCGCGACGTTGCCGGGCACCCCGACGATGCGCAGGTCGGCACCGCCGTCGTAGCCGGTACGTCCGCGGAACCGCTCGACCGGCTGCATCGGGTAGAAGTCGAGGTACTCCGCGCGCTGCGCGTCGTTCAGCCAGATCAGCACGGCACCGCCACCGCCGATGCCGGACATCTGCGGCTCGACCACGCCGATCGCGAATGCCGTGGCGACTGCGGCGTCGACTGCGTTGCCGCCGGCGCGCAGCATCTCGATGCCGGCCTCACTCGCGAGCGGACTCGCCGACGCGACCGCGCCGTTGGCACCGACCGCCATGCGGCCAACCTCCGGCGCGGGCGCCTCCAGGACACCCTGCTGCGTTGTGGGCGCGGCGCACGCTGCGATAACGAACACCCACGCGATCCTGCGTACGACTGACGTCACTGTCTTCTCCTCTTCTGGAACGCGGTAAGAAAGCGGAGACGAGGCGACCGGCGGAAGCGTCGATGCCGCGACGCCGGCCGTCCGCTTCGTCTCCCGTCCGTTTATCGCAGCGACGGCACCGGGCCGAGCACGTCCGCGACCTCGAGCACACGGACGTCGCCGAGGTTCTGCTCGCGGATCTGCTGCTCTACCACGGTGCGATCGCCGACCACGATGATCTCGACGTTCGCGGGATCCACGTACTGGCGCGCGACGCGCTCGACGTCCACCGGGCTCACCGCGAGCACCCGCTCGATCGTCTCGTCGAGCGTGGAGAGTGGCAGCTCATAGAGCAGCGCGTTGCCCACCTCTGCAGCGATTCCCGCCACCGACTGGAACTGCGCGGGATAGCGCATCGCGAGGTAGTTCTTCGCCCGCTCCACCTCCTCTGCCGGGATCGGCTGGCGGATGCCCTCGAGCTCGTTGAAGAACTCGCGCAGCGCGGCACCCGTGACCGCCGTCTGAACTGCTGCGGCCGCCGTGAACGGCCCCGGCGCTGGCAGGAACTCGAACGACGAGGAGGCGCCGTAGCTGTAGCCGTGCGTCTCGCGCAGGTTCTGGTTCAACCGGGACGTGAACTGCCCGCCCAGGATCGTGTTCATGACCTGGAGCGCGTAGTAGTCGGGGCTCGAGCGCGCCGCGCCGATGCGGCCGATGATGATCACCGACTGCGCAGCACCCGGCTTGTCGACCAGGTGCACCGTGCGCCCCTGCACCTGCGGCGCCGCGGCGACCTGCTGCGGCCGTACCTCCGCCTGCTGCCAGCCGCCGAACGCGTTCTCGGTGAGCGCCCGCGCACGCGCGGGATCGATGTCGCCGACCACGACCACGGTCGCGTTGTTCGGGCGCCACCACTGCTGCCAGAAGCCGCGCACATCATTCACGCCGACTGCGCGCAGCGCTGCCTCCGTCACGTTGCGACCGTAGGGGTGCTCGGGCCCGAACAGTGCCTGCTTCGCGAGTGCGTCCGCGATCGCGTACGGCTCGTCGTGCGCGCGGATCAGCGCGGTCAGCCGCTCGAGGCGCAGCCGCTCCAGCTCGTCCGCCGGAAAATCGGGCCGCAGCGCGACGTCCGCGGCAACCGCGAGCGCCTGCTCGAGCCGTGCGACCGGCACGCGCAGCGTGAGCTGGGCGTGGTGCATCCCCGCGGCCACGCCGAAGCGCGCGCCCAGCATCTCGAATGCGTCCGCGATCTCGAGCGCGCTCTTTCCAGCCGCACCCTCGTCGAGCATGTCGGCCGTGAGACTCGCAAGGCCCGGCAGCCGCTGCGGGTCGAGCACGCTCCCCGCACGCACCAGCAGGTTCACCTGCACGAGCGGGATGTCGCGCTTCTCGATCACCACGACGCCAAGCCCGTTCGCGAGCGTCATGCTGACCGGCTCCGGCAGCGACAGCACGGGCGGCTCACCCGGCATCGGCCGCGTGGAACGGTCCACGGGTGCCACCATCTCGCTCGCCTGCACCGGGTACGGCCGCGACGGCTCCGTGGTAGGCGGCGGCGTCTCGATGGAAGGACCGGCACTGCTCGCGCATCCGGCAACCAGGAGCAGCGCCGGCACCACGACCCGTGCAGCGCGCGCGGTGCGCCCGGCGTGCGACGTCGCATGCATCATCATGCCGCCCCCTTCCGCGCCTGCGGCGACTGCTCGAGGTTCTCGTTCGGGACCGGCCTGCTCTCGGGGACCGCGAGCTCGTGCCTGCCGGCAGGCACCACGCTCAGCACGATCGAGCGCTCCGGCTGCAGCCACCGGCGCGCGGCTGCGCTCACCGCCGCAGGCGTCAGCGCACGGTAACGCTCGAGGTCCTCCTCGAAGTACTCGGGGTCGCCGGTATAGAACAGGTACTCGTTCAGCATGTCCGCCTTCGTGGCAACGCGCTCGAGCCGCTCGAGGAATGCGATCTCGTTCTGGTTGATGACCCGCTCCAGCTCGCGCGCCTCCGGGCTCTCACGCTGCACGCGCGCCAGCTCCTCCATGATAACGTCGTAGATCTCGCCCAGCGTGTGGCCGGCGCGTGCCGTCGCCATGATGCGGAACTCGCCGTTCAGTCGCATGCCGCGCTGGAATGCGACGACGTCGTCGGCGATCTGCATCTCGTACACGAGCCGCTGGTAGAGTCGTGAGTTCTTCCCGCCGGTGAGGAGCTGCGCGAGCGCGTCCATCGCCGCATCGTCCTCGGCGTACGCGCGCGGGGAGACCCAGGTCAGGTAGAGCCGCGGCAGCTGCACGCGGTCGTCGAGCACGAGCCGCTGCTGCGACGAGACGATAGGCGGCTCCGCCGCGAGCGGCGGGACCGGCTCACCGCGCGGGATCCCGGCGAACCACTTCGTCGCAAGACGCCGCGCCTCGTCGATGTCGATGTCGCCGACGATCGCGATCGACGCGTTGTTCGGTGCGTAGTACGTGCGGAAGAAGTCGACGACGTCCTCGTAGGCAGCGGCCGAGAGGTGATCCATGTACCCGATCACCGGCCACGAGTACGGGTGTGTCGGAGGATAGAGCGCTTCCGTGATCACCTGGCTCGCGAGACCGTACGGGCGGTTGTCGTAGCTCTGGCGACGCTCGTTCTTCACGACGTCGCGCTGGCCGTCCACGCTCGCCGGCGACATCGCATCGAGCAGCCAGCCCATCCGGTCGCTCTCGATGAAGAGAGCCATGTCCAGCGCGTTGCTCGAGAAGCTCTGCATGTAGTTCGTCCGGTCCGTCGTTGTCGAACCGTTCGGCGCACCGCCGACCTCCGCGAACCACTCGTCGATCTTGCCTTCCGGCACGTTCTTCGACCCCTCGAACATGATGTGCTCGAAGAGGTGCGCGAATCCGGTACGACCCGGCCGCTCGTGCGACGAGCCGACGTGGTACCAGATGTTCGTTGCGATCGTCGGCGTGGTCGTGTCTCGGTGCAGGATCACGGTCAGGCCGTTCGGCAGCTGGAACGTCTCGGCCTCGACGCGCACCTGCTGCGCCGCCGCCGGAGAGGTGGGGACCGCGACCGCGAGAACCGCGAGCGCGCCGGTCAGGACCCGCATCGATCGGGGCATGGATGACACTCCTGGAGGACGACTGTCTGTGGGCGGGATTATAGGCCCGTCAGCCGAGTGCGCGATACCTCCGTCACTCCTTCCGCGCGTGCATCGGGCCGAACCGGCCGGCCCGCAGGGCGGGCGTCGCAATGGCCAGGACGACCGTCAGGCCGACGGGCGCGGGCGCGAACAGGGAACGTCGTCGAGACCGCGAAGCGTTGCGTTCGGCCATGGCCCCACAAATCGTTGGGTTTCGGGCCATTCGGACGTTCCATTCGAGGCCCGCGCTTTCCCGAACGCCGAATGGCGCCCAAATTGCGCTCAGGTCAGCCCATGCGCCGCCGGTGCGGGGCATCCGTAAATGTCAGAGGAGGCAGTATGAGGCAGTTGCGAATCGGCCGCATCGTCGGCACAGCAGTGCTGGCGCTTGGGGCGCTGGCCACCACGGGGTGCCTGGGCGACAGTGACCCGGTCGACGTAGAGCTGACCGACGACCACGTCGTTGGCGTTGCGATCCGGCTTACCCAGCAGTTCACCGCCATCCCGGCCCTGGGCGAAGGCTCCGCGAACGAGGACCTTCTCGCGCTGACGGACTCGATGATCGCGCACCACGAGGCGCACTTGGACGCGCTCGTGGACCTGGGGCTCTCCCCGCGCGCAACGGATCTCTCCGAGTTCCTCGCGCAGCAGATCGTCCAGGCGCAGAACATCCTGGCCCCGCTCCAGGGCGAGGAGCACGACGCGGAACTGCTGGAGATCCTCGAGATCCTCCACGAGAACGCGCTGGACTACATCGACGAGCAGCTCCTTCCGACCGTGCAGGGCGCGGAGCTGGAGGCAGAGCTGAACGCCATGTTCGACACGATCTCGGCGGACCTGGTCGAGATCCGGAACGTGCAGGCGGGCATCGAGGCACCGGCGACCTGACGTCGGTCCACCGGCGACACAGAACGGCCCGTGGCGCACCAGCCGCCACGGGCCGTTTTTCGTAAGGCGCTAATCGGGCTGCCTACTTCGCCTCGTTGTCTCCCGGCTTGCCGTACGTCTTGAAGAACTGCCGCTCACCCTCAGTCGTGCCGATCAGGATCAGCTCGGTGCCTTCCTCGGCCGGCAGCACCGTATCGGGGGGCGGGTTGACGATGACGTCGTCGTCGTGCTCGATCGCCACCACGCTGCAGCTCGTCGTCTCGCGGATCCCGCTCTCGGCGAGCGTCTTCCCCATGAGTGCGGGCGGCACGGGCGTGCGGAAGACGTCGAGCCCTTCCGCGATCATGAGCAGATCGTCGCGCTCGAGCAGGTTGTAGACCGCGTTCGCGCCCATCGACGCGTAGGACATCACGAAGTCCGCGCCCGCGCGATGCAGCGTCGATACGTTCCGCTCCAGGTTCGAGCGGCTGATGATCTGCATATCCGGGCGCAGCTTCCGACAGTAGATCGTGAGGTAGATGTTGGTCGCGTCGTCCGACGTCGTCACGATCGCGGTCGGCGCGCTCTCGATGCCGGCGGCGTTCAGCACGTCGCGGTCCGCGGCGGAGCCGACCACGGTCTTCCCCGGGATCCGCACGCGCGAGGGGTCCTTCTCGACGATCCGGTAGTCGATGCCGCGCGAGGCCAGCGCGAGCGCTGCCGCACGCCCTACACGTCCGCCTCCCAGGATCACCACAGGCGCCTCGCCCAGATGATAGATCGCGGTCAGCTCGCCGAACTTCTCGAGCTGGGCGACCGTCCCGGCCAGCACGAGAACGGTCGACGCCTCGAGCGGCTGGTCGGGCCGCGGCACGACGAAGGTCCCGCGTCGCCAGAGACCGACGACGGTGAGGCCGGTCGCGTTGCGCAGCCAGCCGTCGCCCAGCGTCTTGCCGACCATCGGGGTGCCCGCGACCGGTGCCTCCGCAATCACGAGCTGGCCGAAGCGCCCGATGATGTTCGCGCGGATGTCGCCCGCGACCGTGCGGCGTGCGAGTGACTGCCCCAGCATCTCCGTCAGCTTGAGCACGTGTGACGCGCCGGCCAGCTCGAGGACGTCGTACGAGTCCGTCGAGCGCGCGAACGCGACGATCGGCACGTACGGGTCCAGCTCGCGGACCGTAAAGGCGACGTTCGTGTTCATGTAGTCGTCGCCGGTCGCGACGATCATCGCGGCCTCATCCGCCCGCGCTCGCCGGTACGTCTCCAGGTCATCGTGCTGGCCGACCACGACCTGGTAGCCGAGATCGTGCAGCTCGAGTGCGCGCGTCAGGTCCGGCTCGATCAGGTAGTAGGCCCGCTCGTGCGAGCGCAGCCGCTCGATCAGTGCCAGCGCGACCGGCTCGTCGTCCGTGATCAGCACGTGTCCGTGCGTGCCGGCGGGCAGCGTACGCGGGGCGCGTCGCTGGCGCTGTGCCTCGAGCCAGGGCGCGTAGAAGAACTCGATGAACGTGAAGGGCAGCAGGATGAGCAGCACGACCACGCCCGACAGCAGCACGAATACGGAGAAGAAGCGGCCGAGATCGCTCTGGAAGGTGATGTCGCCGAAGCCGAGCGTCGACATCACGGTGAGCGTCCAGTAGAACCCGGTCAGCCACGAGTGGCTCTGCCCCTCCATCGCCATCAGCACGTGGAAGAGCACCGAGTAAACGACGATCATGAGTGCGACGATGACGAGGTAGCGCGCCAGGATCCGCAGGTTCTGCCGCGTGTCGCGCGAGCGCGCTATCCCCAGGGCCTGCGACGCCAGGTACTTCATCCGCTCATCCCGTGCATTGCGCTCCGCCGATCTCCTCGACTGCGTTCGTCGGGCCCGTCAGTCCGAGTACGTTGCCTGCACCGTGCTCCCCTCGCGCGGCAGCCGGATCGTCGCCCGCGCACCGCGCCGGTCGCGCCGGTTCTCGAGCTGCAGCGAGCCGCCGTGCGCTTCCACGATCTGCCGGCTCAATGCCAGTCCGATGCCGGAGCCGGTGGGCTTGGTCGTGAAGAAGGGTACGAACAGGTTGGCCGTCGCGTCGAGGCCCTTCCCCTCGTCCTCGATCGTGATGATGACGTAGCGCGCGTCCGAGCGCCATGTGATCGACACGCCGCCGCCCGTCTCCAGCGACGCGTCCGCCGCGTTGCGCAGCAGGTTGATCAGCGCCTGCTCGAGCTGCGCGCGGTCCGCCTGGATCACGACGTCGCTGCCGTACTGCGGCGGCCGGACCGCCACCTCCAGTCGAGTTTCCAGCTCCGCGACGCCTTCCACGAGAGACGCGACCTGCATCGGCTTCGGCTTCGGCGCGGGCATGCGCGCGAGGCGTGCGTACTCGGACATCAGCTTCGCGAGCGCCTCCGACCGGTTCGCGATCACGTCGAGCCCCTCCTCGACGTCCGCGACGCGGTCGCTCTGCACCAGCTCCTTCTCCAGGATCCGGCGCACGGAGCGCGCGATCGACTGGATCGGCGCGAGCGAGTTGTTGATCTCGTGCGAGAGCACGCGCACGATACGCTGCCACGCGAGCTTCTCCTCCTCACGCAGCGCGCGCGTCACGTCGCCCAGCACGATGAGACGGTGCGGCCTCCCATCCTGGCGGAACTCCGAGCGCCGCATCTCCCAACGGCCGGTCGCGCCCGGGAACGCCTGGTCGAGCGTGCGGGCGGGCGGCCCCTCGAGGTATTCCGCCAGCCCGATGTCCTCGGCGGTCCTGCCGATGAGGTCCTCCGGCGTCGAGCCCACGAGGGATGCGCCCGCGCGGTTCACGAGGCGCAGCTCGTCGTCCGCATCGAACGCGAAGATCGCGACGTCGATCTCGGCAAGCACGTTGGAGAGGAGCGCGGTCGCCTCGACCGCGGCCAGGCGCTGGCGGTGCAGCGTCTCGCCCAGCTCGTTGACCTCGGCCATCACGTCGCCAAGCAGGTCGCCCGCGTGCGCACCGACGCCGCGCAGCGAGTAGTCTCCTTCGCGCAGCGCACCGAGCAGGTTCTGCAGCAGCTGCAGCGGCCGGACCGTGCGGGAGTACGCGCTGATCGCCGCGCCGATCCAGAAGGAGGGCAGCACGAGCGAGAGCGTCCAGCGCACCTCGGTCGAGACGTCGCTCGTCCAGAGCAGCCAGAGCGCGACCGCCACGGCAGGCAGTCCACCGAGCAGGACGTTGCGCACAACGGCGTGCTCGAGTCCGCGGTAGTGGCGGCGCGGTGTCACGGCGAGTGCCGGTCGCGTTGCGGAGTGGCGTGCGGCAGGTCCGAACCGCTCGCGTTCTGCATACGGGAAGCGCTCACACGCGCAGCAAACCGCGGAAGCCCCGCGAGGAGTAGTACGACTCCGCCCCGTTGTGGTACACGAACACGCGGCCGTAGCGACGATCGCAGAAGAGCGCGCCACCCAGCCGGCGCACGTCCGGCGGCGTCTGCACCCAGCTCGACGTCTTCAGGTCGAACTCGCCCAGCTCCTGCAGCGCACGGTACTGCTCCTCCGTGAGCAGCTCGATGCCCATCGCATCGGCCATCTCCATGGCACTGCTGTGCGGCTTATTCGCCTTGCGGGTCCTGCGCGCCTCACCGTCGTAGCAGATGCTGCGGCGCCCCCTGGGACTCTCAGGCGAGCAGTCACAGATGAGGATCGTTCCCGACTCGCGGCCGATCACGTCCGGCTCGCCGCCGGTCTCCTCCATCGCCTGGAGCGAGCGGAGCGCGGCCGGGCTCTCGAGAAGTCGTGATTCCACGTCCGACCACGCGATCCCCCTGTGCCGGTGCGGGTTGGCCTCGAAGCGGGCCTGCAGCGTGCGCAGCAGCTCGTCGCGTTCCGTTGCCTTCATCGTATCCGGTTCGTGATGCTCCTGCGGAGCGATCATGACTCCCGGTCGCGGTGGCGTTCGTCCCACCGTGCCGGCGCTGACGACACGTCGATAATGCCGCGCGCGGTACCGGCTCCGCAAACACGACGAGCCCGGGTCTGCGCGGCTCGTGCAATGCCGGCTGTCGCATGATCCCCGAACGCGACGAGCCGCGCGTGAGCGCGGCTCGTGGGCAGACCGGAAGACTCGCAGGCAGACTCCACTCGTCAGGGCTGTGCCGCCTCCTCGAGCGCCGGCCGCGAGCCCCTGAGCACGACCATCACGTCGAAGCCGAAGATCGCTCGCTCCAGTGGAGCCGGGACGTTGCGCAGTTTGCGGTCCTGGATGAGGGCGCGGATCGGCCGCAGGTCGTAGACGGTGTAGCCGGACTCCAGCAGCGCTGCCCGCGGCGCCTGCATCCACTCCTCCGCGATCATCTCGACCGGCTGCGGCCGGTAGGCGAGCGACATGACGTCGAACTGCGCGCGCTGCGTGTCCGGCCCGCCCATCACGAGCACGTGGAAGGAGCGGCTGCCGTTCATTTCCGCGAGTGCAGCGGCCAGCCAGCCGACGTCGTACTGGCGCACGCCGTTCAACCCGCGCTCCGCGTGGAATGCTCCGAACTTGAGCACCGCCCGCGGCATCGCCTCTCCCTGCTCCTGCGCAGCACGATAGTAGCGCAGGAAGTTCGCCTTCAGGTTGGACGAGCGCTTCAGGTTCGATTCGTAGTTGCGCCCGGTCACGAAGTCGCGGTTGATGCTCGCGGTCGTCTCGAGCACCTCCAGAATGCGAGCTGCGTCTCCATCCGGTGACGGGATCGCGGCGCGCAGCTCCGCAAAGACGGACTCGGGCGCGCTGAACGAGAAGATTCGCGATGGATCGCCGCGGCGTAGTGCTGCCCACCCGCTGTCCGCCAGTGCGATTGCCTTCGTGACTGCATCGTTGCTCGCCTCCGGCACGAGTGCCTGCAATCGGCGCAGCGCCGAACGGTCGCCGAAGACGTCATAATCGAGTCCCCACAGGTCGTAGCCCGTGTCCGGCGATGCAGCCCACGCGAGCAGATCCGTCTCCGGCGGCATCGTATAGAACGCCATCCAGTGCATCGTATCGGCGAACAGCTCGTCGTACGCCGCGCGTCCACGGCCGGTCCGCGCCGCATCCTGTGCGAGCTCCGCGTTCAGCGGACTGACCTCGATTGCAAAGTGGCGGTACCCGGCCGGCCGGGCTACGGCGAGGAGGTGACGGACGAGAACCGGCACCTCCCACACGCCATGCTCCTCGCCTACGACCGTGAACTGTGACACAGCAACTTCGCGCGCGAGCAGTGCGCCTCCTTCACCGCCCAGACTGTCCCCCTCGAATGTCAGGGCCAGACGGTTCGCGACGAAGGCTGCGACGAGTGCGGTGTCGGGTGCCTGTGCGCTTACGGGCGCGTCGGCAGCAGCAAGCAGGAGCAATGAGATGAATGCTGCGATGCGCGCAGCGGATCGTATGGACGACATGGATCGGCTCACTGAAATTTCGGTCGCTGGCCGGCGGTCCACCCGCCGGTATGCGCGGCTCACTACGGACGGGCGGTGATCCGGTGCCACGAAACGGGCGCGGGCGCGGCGGCGTAGGGGAAGAATGGGCCGGAAACGCGTGGAAGCGGCGGCAAAGTCCGGCGAGGCCTCGCACCGGCGCGGTGGGCGCTGAAGCTGGCGGCGGGCGGTCACGACGCAATCGACGCTGTGCTCATACCGGCGCCGATCGCGCTGGACCGCCCGCACAGCCTTGTAGAACCGGTGTGCCCGGCTCATTCTAGGTCCCCGCGCGCCGCGTGCCGTTGCCGGCCTGACGTCTCCTCCAACGCGAAACGCATGATCACCGTCGACCGGATCAGGAAGCAGTACGCGACCGTGACGGCCGTGGACGACGTGTCGTTCGACGTCGCACGCGGCGAGATCTTCGCGCTGCTCGGCCCCAACGGCGCCGGCAAGACCACGCTCATCCGCATGCTGCTCGGGCTGATGGAGCCCGACAGCGGCAGCATTACGTTCGAGGGGTACGAGACGCGGCCCGCGCCGCACGAGATCGGCTACCTTCCCGAGGATCGAGGTCTGTACCCCGACGTGAAGGTCCTCGACACGCTCGTGCACTTCGGTGCACTGCGTGGGATGTCGCGGCGCGCGGCGCGGGATGCTGCGGCGCGCTGGCTGGGGCGGATGAAGCTCGCGGATCGCGCGGGCGAGCCGCTCAAGGCGCTCTCCAAGGGGAACCAGCAGAAGGTCCAGTTCATCAGCGCGATCCTGCACGGCCCCACGCTCGCCGTGCTCGACGAGCCGTTCTCCGGCCTCGACCCGCTCAACCAGGACTTTTTCCTCGACCTGCTCCGCGAGCTGCGCGATGCGGGCACGACGATCGTGCTCTCCGCGCACCAGATGCAGCTCGTCGAGCGCATCGCGGACCGGATCCTGGTCATGAACCGCGGGCAGGCCGTGCTGAGCGGCACGCTGCCGGCCGTGCGACGTCGCTGGACGACAGGACGTCGCCTGCTCGTTACGCTCGCCGAGCCCGCACCTGCGAGCTTCGACGGCAGCATTCCGGGCATCGAGGTGCAGCAGGTCGCCGACGGCGTGATCGAGGTCTTCGTACCCGATGAGCTGGAGCTGTCCCCCGTCCTCGCCGAGATCGGCACGCGCCTGAACGTGCGCGAGCTCGAGTCGCACCCGGTCACCCTGCACGACGTCTACGTGCGCTCCATCGCACGCCACGACGAGGAGCGCGCATGACGTACTGGCAGGCGGTACAGGCAGTCATGCGCTGGGAGTTCCAGCGCTACATCAAGTGGAAGCAGCAGATCATCGGCATGCTGATCACGATGGTGGTGGTCGGTGCCTTCGTGGTCCTCCCGCGCCTGGGCGATGACGACGACGAGCGCGTCAGGACGGTCGCCGTGATCGGCGGCGACGTGCTGCCGGTGACCGGCGTGGAGGGCAGCGAGCTCGCCTTCGTCGCACATCCCCCGTCCGAAGAGGAGGAGATCCGCCGTCGGGTCGAGGCGGAGGAGCTGGACGGGCTGCTGATCGTGCGCAGTCCGGACGAGGTGGAGCTGGTGGTGCGGCGCGACGCGGGCTGGGCGGGCGCCGTGCACGCCGCCATCACGAGCGCGCGGCGCGAGCAGATGATCACGCGCGCCGGCCTCAGCAGCGAACAGGTCGCGAACATCCTCGCGCCGCCCGCACTCGAGGTGAGCTACACGTCGGCCGGTGCGGGCGCGGGACGGAGCGGACGGATCACGGTGATCATCGTGATCTCGCTCATGCTGTTCACCGTCTTCGTCGGCATGAGCTACATCTTCGGCAGCATCACCGGCGAGAAACAGATCCGCGTGACCGAGCAGGTCATCTCTGCGATCCCGCCGCAGGCCTGGATCGACGGGAAGATCCTCGGCCTCATGCTCGTCAGCATTGCGGGCGTGATCGCGCAGGTCATCGCGTTCGGTGCGGTGTTCATCATTTCGCGCACCATGTTCGGCGGCGACCCGATGACGCTGCCGCAGTCGCTCGGCAGCCCGGGCACGATCGTGTCGATCCTGCTGTTCGGCGCGTTCGGCCTGTTCTTCTGGTTCGCGTTCTTCGGCGCGATTGCGGCGACGATCGACGATCCGCAGCACTCGGCGCGTGGCTCGTTCCTCATGCTGCCCGTCTTCGCCACGGTCCTCGCCTACATGGTGCCGGGCTCGCCGGACAGCGGGCTCAGCCGCTTTCTGAGCCTCTTCCCTGCGACGTCGCCCGCGGCAATGCCGGCGCGCATGCTCTCGAGCGACGTCGCCGTGGTCGAGATCGCGCTGTCACTGCTCCTGCTGGCGGGAAGCATCGTGCTGCTGCGCACGGCAGCGGGCCGCATCTTCCGGATGGCGATGCTGATGTACGGGAAGGAGCCGAGCTGGGCGGAGATGCGGCGGTGGATCCTCCAGAAGTAGCAGGGCGCGCGTCCTGGCGCGCGCCCTCGGCTGCGGTGCAACGCGACCGGGTCCGGTACGCCGGCTCTACAGCCCGTGCTGCTGGATGCGGCGGTACAGCGCGCTCCGGCTCATTCCGAGCTGCTCCGCGGCGGCCTGCACGTTGCCGCCGTGCTTCGCGAGCACCTTCCGGATGAACGCGCGCTCGGCCTCCTCGAGCGTCATCTCGTCCTCGGCGCGACTCGGCTCGCGCTGCTGCAGGCCGAGGTCCTTTGCCGTGATGCGCTCGCCCTGCGACATGAGCACCGCGCGCTCGACCGCGTGCGCCAGCTCGCGCACATTGCCCGGCCACGTGTGCGCACGCAGGGCCTGCTGCGCAGGGCCGTCGAAGCCCGCGAACTTGCGGTTGTACTTCTGCGCGTACTCGCCCAGGAAATGCCCGGCCAGCAGGAGCACGTCATCGCCGCGATCGCGGAGTGGAGGCAGCGCGATCTCGACCGTGTTCAGCCGGTAGAGCAGGTCCTCCCGGAACCGCCCTTCCCTGACCTCGGCGCGGATGTCCGCGTTCGTCGCCGCGATCACGCGCACGTCAACGTGGATCGTGCGTGAGCTGCCGACACGCTGCAGGTCGCCCGTCTGCAGCACCCGCAGCAGCTTCGCCTGCAGCTTGGTCGACGTGTTCGCGATCTCGTCCAGGAACAGCGTGCCGCCGTCGGCCAGTTCGAAGCAGCCGATGCGGTCCGTGCGCGCGTCCGTGAATGCGCCCTTCACGTGACCAAAGAATTCGCTCTCGGCGACGCCCTCCGACAGCCCGCCGGCGTTCACCGTGACGAGCGGCCGATCGGCCCGGTTCGAGGCCGCGTGCAGCCACTGCGCGACGACCTCCTTGCCGGTACCATGCTCGCCCGTGATCAGCACGTTCGCATCGGATGGCGCGATCCGCTCGAGGATCGCCATGACCTCCTTCATGACCGGCGACTCGCCGATCATGACCGGCAAACCGGACTTCTGCAGGCGCTGGTTCGCCGCCTCCGCCCGCCGCGCCCGCCGCAGCGCCTGGCTCAGCTCGATCTGCGTACGCAGCGTGTGGAGCAGCCGCTCATCGTTCCAGGGCTTTTCGATGTAGTCGTTCGCCCCATGCTGCATCGCCGCGACCGCCCCTTCCACGCTGCTCCAGCCGGTCATGACCAGGACGGGTAGCGTGTCGTCCTGCGCGCGGATGACCTGGAGGAGGGTCAGCCCTTCCTTACCGGTGGTCGTATCGCGCGTGTAGTTCATGTCCATGAGGACCGCGTCGAAGCTGTCCTCGTCGAGAGCGCGCAGGATGGCCTCGGGGGAGTTCGCCGTGGTCAGCTCATAACCCTCGTCGCGCAGGAGCATGCGCAGCGCGACGAGGACGTCGGGCTGGTCGTCGGCGATGAGGACGCGGGGGGCGTCGGATTGGGGCTTCGGCATCTGCGCTGACTCCGGTGCTGTCTGTGGCGGATTCAGAGAAGATGCTCAAGTGTGATACTGCGGGCAATCCAGTTGACGCGCGCGGAAAGGCGTAGCGATGGCACTGACATTCACGAGTATCAGACATTATCGAGGCATCCGCGGCAGGAGCTTCCCGAGCGCCTCGGGCGTGTGGTTCACGGCTACCAGTCGAACGACATGCCAGGCGGGCCCAGCGTGTGTTGGATCACCGTCCAGCCATCGCTCGTTGTCGCCAGCTCGATGCGAATGTTCTGCAGGTAATGAACCTCGATCGGCTCCCGGGACCCCGGCAAGGATACTGGTTCACGCGGCTGAAACCGAAGCGCTACGAGAACCATCGCCGTATTACCGTGGATCATGGACGGGTCGCCACGACCACCGCGCGAGTCGGTCGAAGCGTGCACGACTGTTCCCCCGACCGAAGCGTCGTGCAGGTACGAACGTCCTTCATCGTACTCAGCTTCATATCGGTCGATCGTCTCACCGCTTCGAGCTCAACTGCGCTCCATGCCTCGACGGCGCTTTGCCCGAGCAGGGGTGCCCGTGCTACCAGCGTGTCGAAGACGACCTCGTCCTCGGAAGTAACGTGCTGCCGCTGGAGCTCCGCCCGAGCGACCTTCAGCGCCTCGACCAGTATTTCGGGGCTTTGCGCACGGACCGGGACTGCGACCAGGGCAAGTGCGAGGAGAACGAGTCGCATCATGTCGTGCCTCCTGACTCACGCCGACGCGGCAGCTGCTCCGGCGTGTCATTCGCGACGTGGGAATCGTCTCGACCGCATGCGGCATGCCGGGCTCATGCGCGATTCCGCCCTCGGCCACCCGTTCCCTGATCTTGCGGAACGGGTTGCTCATACGACGGACGTGTGGCTGTGATCGGTTTTTGCTGTCAGTGCAGTGCAGCCGCCGACCTCGCTCCCTGTGCCCCCAACCAGTCGGCGACTGCGTGGAAGCCGCTGCGGACCGCGGCATCAAAGGGAGTCAGCCTCTCCCATGGCGGCAGCCAGTTCAGGTCGGCGCCCGCGCCCAGCAGGAACTCGGCTGTGGGCTGCTGCCCGCCATGGCATGCGTACCAGAAGGCGAGCCTGATGTGATCTGCGCTCGTATCCGGTCCGACCGTTCGTTTCACATGCTCCAGCATCCCCAGCGCAGCGGCCTCGGCTAATCTCGGCGTTGCTCCGCGCTCGACCAGCCGTCGCGCGGCATTCCACTGCCCGAAGCCGACGGCGTCGGACAGTGGCGAGCCGCCTGCGATCGCGCCGCCGGGTGCATCGATGTCTGCGCCATGATCGAGCAGCGCATCGAGCACGGCCACGTCGTCATTGCTCGCTGCCCAGTGCAGCGGTGTCTCCGCAACCGGGCCGACAAACCTCGCGTTGACGTCGGCACCGGCCGCCACGAGCAACGCAACGGTCTCGGCTCCGTGCGGGTGATGACCGGGCCAGTCGGTCACGACGTGCAGAAGCGTTCGTCCCTGCCCCGGCGTACTTCGATCGACGACGAACGCCGAGATGATCCGCGGATTCTCCGCGAGCAGGGTGCGGAGCCGGGCGACGTCGCCTGTGCGAATCGCAGCGATCGCGGCAGATGCCGGCGGTTCATCGGTATAAAGGCGATGCACGGGCGACTCCTCGGATCGGTTCGGCGCCTGGTCGACCGGACCATCGCGTTCGCTGGTTCGGATCGCCAAAGGTACTTGTTCGAACGTCCGGCGCCAGCTGGAGGCTGTCTCCGTATGCGCGGGCATGGCTCGTGAACGATGCCCCTTCGCCGAACAGCACGCCAGCTCCCACCGGAGGGGATCCTCATGAACACCATCACAACCAGGGACGGGGTCACGATCGCGTACAAGGACTGGGGCCCGCGTGACGCCCAGCCGGTCGTCTTCCACCACGGCTGGCCTCTCAGCAGCGACGACTGGGATAGCCAGCTCCTGTACTTCCTGAACAACGGGTATCGCGTCATCGCACACGACAGGCGCGGCCACGGTCGCTCCACACAGGTCAGCGACGGCCACGACATGGACCACTACGCCGACGACGTCGCGCAGCTGGTCGAGCACCTGGACCTTCACGACGCCGTCCATATCGGCCACTCCACGGGCGGCGGCGAGGCAACGCGTTACGTGGCCCGATACGGTGGGCCGCAGGGTCGCGTGGCGAGACTGATCCTGATCGGTGCCGTGCCACCGCTGATGCTCAAGACTTCAGCGAATCCTGACGGCCTCGGGAAGGAAGTATTCGACGGCCTGCGCAAGCAGCTCGCCGGTAGCCGCGCACAGTTCTACATCGGGTTTGCGAGCGGGCCATTCTACGGGTTCAACCGCCCCGGCGCGAAGACGTCGGACGGTGTAGTGTGGAACTGGTGGCGGCAGGCAATGATGGGCGGCGCGAAAGCGCACTACGACGGCATCGCCGCGTTCTCCGAGACGGACTTCACCGATGACCTGAAGTCCATCAAGGTGCCGACGCTCGTCCTGCACGGCGATGACGACCAGATCGTGCCGATCGCGAACTCGGCGCTCAAGTCGGTGAAGCTGCTCGAGAACGGCACGCTCAAGGTCTACGAGAAGTTCCCGCACGGCATGTGCACGACACACGCAGACGTGGTCAATCCGGATCTGCTGGCGTTCGTGCAGAATGGACGGGTGCGCAGCGCGGCCTGAGGCTGCTACTCCTCCCGCAACACCAGCGTCGGATCCATCCGCGCCGCGCGCCAGGCCGGTATCATCCGGCCGCCACGGCGACCAGCACCAGCGCCGCCGCTGCACCTGCAGGAACCGCGGGTTCACCGGGCTCGAGTCCGTAGAGGAACGCGGTGACGAGCCGTCCCGATGCAGCGGCGGCGATCGTGCCCAAGCGTGCTCCGGACGATTGACTCCCGCTGCGCGCGCCGAACGCACATAATACGCGCGGACGACGCTCATCCCGTCAGGAGCCGGCCCGCCCCATGTACCAGGAACTCCGACTCGACCGCATCCTCGAGACTCTGCGCGCGCTACAGGATCGGATCGACGCGCGCTTCCCGGGCGCGGGCCTGGGTCGCGTCGCGCGGGAGCTGACCACGGTCGGCGAGACGACCGCGCCGCTGCTGGAGAAGGTCCGCCGGCCGAACCTCTACCTGCGCACCGGCGTCGGGCTGGTCATCCTGCTGCTGGTTGCTGTCGTCATCTCCCTGGTCATGCGTTTCCAGGGACTGCGTGCGGACATCGACGGCTTCAGCTCGCTGCTGCAGACGATCGAGTCGGGCATCCAGGACGTGGTGTTCCTGTCCGCTGCGATCTACTTCATGGCGACGATCGAGGGCCGGCTGAAGCGGAAGACGGTGCTCGAGAACCTGCACCGGCTGCGCAGCATCGTGCACGTGATCGACATGCACCAGCTCACGAAGGATCCCGAGCAGGTTCTCAGCCCGACCCTCATGCCGACGACGGCGAAGAGCCGGGAGATGACTCGCTTCGAGCTGGTGCGCTACCTCGACTACTGCGCGGAGATGCTGTCGATCTCGAGCAAGATGGCCGCGCTCCACGTACAGTACGTGAACGACCCGGTCGTGCTCGATGCCGTGAACGACATCGAGGTGCTTGCATCGGACCTGGCGAGCCGGATCTGGCAGAAGATCGTGATCCTGGATACATCCGCGATGATCCCGCAGCGGATGGCGGAGGAGTGACAGCGACGCGTTGATGCTCTCCTGCTGTGTCAGCCGTGCCACTCCGGCGCGGTGCGCGAGTCCATCAGCACCTCGAATGCCTCGTGCCGAACACGTGTGCGGGCCATGATGTCGGCGGGCTCGCGCGAATGCGACATCGCATGCTCCTGGCTGTTCATGTAGCGCCGGAACGCCTCGCGGCTCTCCCACGCCGTCAGGAACGTGTGCGTCGCTTCGCCGCCCTGTGGCCGCAGCAGCTGCAGGTAGAGGAAGCCGGGGAAGCTGTCCACGAGCCGCGAGCGTTCCCGGAAGTGGCGCTCGAGCGCCTCGTGGTCTTCGGGCAGCACGGTCAGGTGTGAGATGAAGACGAACATCTCAGTTCATCGAGGTCGTGAGACGATCGACCAGCGCGATTCCCTCGTGCAGGTCCTTGCCGAAGCCGTCCGCTCCGAGATCGCGCCAGAGATTTCCTGAGAACCGGAACGCTGCGCCGCCGAGGATGATGCGCACGTCGCTGCCGTAGCGAAGGCGCACGTCACCGATCAGGCTCGAGACCTTCGGGACGTTGAAGAGCATGGTCGCGGAGATGCCGACGATGGTCGGCTCGTGCTCCTCGATCGCCTGGAGGATGTCGCGATGCGGGAGCTGAGTGCCGAGGAAGCGGACGTCCCAGCCTTCCGCCTCGAGCACGTCCGCCAGCATGTTCGCGCCGAGCTGGTGCATCTCGCCTTCCACGCCGGTCACGATCATCCTTCCGCGCCGTTCTTCCGGCAGATCGAAGCGACCGTAGAGCTGCGCGACGACGTACTGCGTCACGGCCGTGGCCATGTGCTCACGCGCGACGGTGATCCGGTTCGTCTCCCAGAGATTCCCGAGCTCGTACTGTGCGGGCTGCAGCAGCTCCGTGTAGATGTCGATGACGCCCATGCCGGAGCGCAGCGCCTCGAGCGCGACGTTGAGCGCGGCGGTCCGGTTCCCGGCGAGGATCGCCTGGAGGTAGAGGCTGCGATCGGGGTCGAGGCGGTCGCCGTCGTCACCGCCTTCGGCCTGTGCACGCGCGGCCGCGCAGCCGGCTTCGATGTAGCTCGTGACCAGCGACGCGTCCTCGCCCAGCGACGTCTCGAACCAGTCGGCGAGCTGCATCAGGTTCTCGATCAGGAACGTCGGCGCAATGCCGCGCGAGCCGAGCACACGCGCCGTCCAGCGTGCGTACTGCTCGAACGCCTGTGGGCTGCCGCTCTCGAGCGCGCCGGCCAGGAAGTCAACGTGGAAGGTCGCGTCCTCGACGCCGCGCTCCCAGGCGAGGTCGCCGTAGCGCTCGCGCCAGTCGGGGTGTCGCTCGAGGAACTCGTGGGTGACGTACTCGGCGGCGCGCATGCGCTGCGAGCGCAGTGCGTCTGCCAGGCGGCGGCGACGCTCGTAGGTCAGTGTCGTGGCCGTCATGATTCAGCCGTCCCGCCGCGCAGCTCCCGAATCTCATCGCGTGCGCGCTCGAGCTCGCGTCGTGTCTGCTCCAGCTCGCGCGTGCGGCGTGTCAGCTCACGCGTCATCGTTGCGAACTCATTGTTCAGCTCCAGCAGTCGCTCGGCGGTGACACGCTGCCCCTCCGCATCCGACTCCCCGATCAGGATGAGGCGTCCGTCGTCGCGCGCGGCAACGCAGCGCAGCGTGTAGGGCTGGTCGCGGGCATCCACGAAGTTGAGGAGGTGTGGCTCGGCCGGCGGCTCCGCTCCCGCGGCCCATGCCTTGACGAGGCCTGCGTTGGGCTCGACCAGGAGTGCGCCAACGTCCCGGCCCTCCAGCTGGCTGGCCGGCACCCCGAAGTGGCGTGCGAATGCGTCGTTTACACAGGCGATGGTTCCGTCCGGCCGCAGCTCGAGGTACTCGACTGCCGAGAACGTCTGGAGCAGACGGCGGAACAGGTCGGCGGCTCGGGTGCCGCCGGCGGCGGGCGCTTCATTCGGTTGGCTCACGAGTCGTTGACGCTAACGGAGACCGCGTTGAGCAGCAAGGCGCGCTCCGCCAGTCGCATGCCAGCCGCACCTGCCCGGCGCCCCGGCGCCCCCCGGCCACGGCGGTGATCCCTGTCTTCCACCTCGTTCGTATAGTGGCCAGACCACCAGCGAACAGGTTGAGCCATGCGCCGACGCCATTATCTACTGAGCACCTGCCTCGGTTTGTGCCTACTCGTGGCCGCGTGCAGTGACAGCGGAACCGAGCCGAAGCCGGCGAATCCGACCGCCACAGCTCTGCGCATCACGCCGCAGGCGCCGTCGCTCCGGCTGGGCGGGAAGGCCACGCTCGACGTCGAGTTTGTCGACGCGGCCGGCCGCCCCGTTACAACGTCCGACGCGGTGAGCTGGTCGAGCAGCGCACCGGACGTAGTAAGCGTGGATGCGGCGGGCGTCGTCACGGCCCGCGCGATCGGCGCCGCCACGGTCGAGGCGCGATCCGGCAGCCTGAAGGGCAGCGCGGACGTGACGGTGCTTCCGCCCGCGCCGCTGACCGGCTCCAACACGCCGGTCTCTGCAACGATCGACACCGCGGGCGGCACCATCACGGCGGTTGCCAGCGACGGCACGCGCTACACCCTGCGTGTGCCGCGCCTTGCACTGCGGGCGGCGACGCAGATCACGCTGACGCCTCTAGCCTCGATCGAGCAGTTCCCGACTGCAGCGGGTGCGACTGCTGCGGTCCTGTTCGAGCCCGACGGGCTGATGTTCACGGTTCCCGCCGAGCTGACGATCGTGACGCAGGACGGTTTTTCATCGGGCAGCGTCGGCTTCTCCCAGTCCGGCTCGGAGTTCCTCCTCGAGCCCGCGCAGGTGAGCGCCGATACCGCGCGCCTCCTGATCGGGCATTTCAGCAGTGCAGGCACCACGGCTCCGACGGCCGAGGAAGTTGCTGCGCTCATGCCGGGCAGTGGGAGCGCGGAGAGTGCTGCACGCCACGGCGTGACACAGGAGCTGAACCGGGCGAGCCAGGCGGGTGAGCACCCGGACCCGTCCGTCATCGCGCAGCATCTGAAAGACTGGTTCGACAACGGTGTGATGCCCGGCCTCGAGGCTGCCGAAGCGGGCCCACGCGACGCCGAGGACGCGATCGGTGAATGGCTGCGCTGGCTCACGAACGTGCAGCTGTGGGCGGATGGCTACCTCGAGGCCGAGATCGCGCAGGGTCACGTCGCCGCCGCCGCCGCACTGCGCGCCGCGATCGACCGGCTCAACCAGCAGTGCCTCGCGCAGAACGATCCCTCCCGCGCCGACGAGATCCTCCACCTCGCCGCGCTCGCCGCATTGATCGGCGCCGACGAGGTCGATCCGTCGCTCGACCTCGATGCGATCTACGCGGACCTGTGCGTCCACGTCGCGATCGAGGCCACGCTGCCGGATCCGTTCGTGCAGGGCGGCACACTCACCGTGCGCGCCGGGCTCGCGGTCGGCGATCACCCGGCGCGCTACGACACACCACTCGACATCACGCTCAGCAGCGCAACCGCCGACCTGTCACGTACGTCCGGCACCACCGACGCGAGCGGCGAGCTGACCGCGGAGGTCGAGCTTCGCGACGGCTACGCCGAAGTGATCATCGACGTTGCGGCCGTGTCCTCGGCCGACGGGAGGCTGCGTGCTTCGCGCCGCGTCACGTCGCGGGCACGCTACGAGCTGCAGCTCTTCGTGGATGGCGGGAAGCGCGCGGTACTCGAGCCGGGCGACGTCGCATGGCTCAGCCTGTCACTGGAGAAGGCGGGCCAGGGGCTCGCGGGCGCGAGCATTCCGCTCAGTGTGCTGGGCGGCGGGTCCGTCGATCCCGCATCCGTCGTCACGGACGACGCCGGACTGGGTGCATCCGTCTATACCGCGCCGGAGGAGGGCGACACCGTGCGCGTCGTCGCCACGTTCACCGAGGGCGGCGTCATGCTGGTTGACACGGTGACGATCGAGGTCATCGAAGCACAGACGGGTCGCCTCCGGATCGAGAACATCTATCAGGCGTACGGTGCCTCGGCCTTCGCACGTCAGAGCCAGTTCGAGGACGATTCCGATTCGCACGACCAGTGGATTGCAACGGTCGGATCGCTCGCCGGCGGATACGCCGTTTCGGCCAGCAGCGGATCGGCGGGCTCGAGCGGGAGCACCACGCACGAGAGCAACATCGTGTACGCCGAGACCGACACGATGCTCGTTCTCACGTCGAGCGGGACGGGGCTCGCCAGCGCCAGCGCGAACCGCCAGCAGGACGCAGGCGCGACCGTCTCCGTCGGAAGCGATGCGCACATCGTCTTCGAGGTGCTGGACGCGCCGGTGTACTACGAGGTGATCGCGCACGGCGTGACAGGCGGGGGAGGCGGCTCCGGCGTCGAGCTGTCACGCGCACGCAGCCTGAGCAAGGAGTTCGAGAAGTCCTGGCAGGAAGCCCCGGACTCGCTCGTTGCCAGCGGCTGGATCGATCCCGGCCTCTGGAGCTTCGATGCCGCCGGCAGCGTGTGGATCGGCGCAGGCAGGAACAACCCGGATGGCGACAGCAGTGCGAGCGGCTCGTTCTCGTACGACGTCGTGTTCCGGATCATGAAACGGGAGCCGAAGGAGACCGAGGCGCCCTGATCACGGGAGCTGCGGACCCGGCTGCTGCACCGGGTCCGCGCTCGCGCGGCAGACTGGTCACGAACCGGCCCGACCCGCACATTGCGGGCTGCAGGGCCGGTCGTTCCCTGCGGATCGATCAGGACGTCCACCTCGGTTTCCGGGAACACACGTGACGCGCAACGCCACGCTCCGTCTCATCACGCTTGCCGCAATCGCAGCTGTTGCTTCCGCTGAACCAGCCGTCGCCCAGGAGCCGAAGCAGCACACGCTCCTGCCGATCCCCTTCGAGCACTCCGCCGAGCACCGCTGGCTGAGCAAGCCGGTACAGGCGAGCCGTGTGCTCGACGACATGAGCGACCCTGCCCGATGGACACTGACCGGCACCGGCACGCTCTCCTTCCCGGAAACGCGCGGCCCGCACGACATGCGCACGTTGCGCGTCGACATGCAGATGTTCCGCGACGCACCCGCGCCGACGCGCAGCGGGCTTTCCTCCGTGAACCTGCGGCGCGACATCGGTGGCGAGGACTGGAGCGGATACAACCGCCTGTCAATCTGGCTGCGCGCGGACGTCGAGGGGCTGCCGATGCTCCCGCTCCAGATCGTGCTGCACAACCAGGGCGCAGACACGATCCCGGACGTCTACTACCGCGAGGGCATCCACTACGTCACGCTCGAAGACGAGGTCTGGCACCAGGTCGTCTGGGAGATCGATCCCCTGCCCCGCGACCGCGTGACACTGCTGGAGCTCGGCTACTGGATGAACAAGCTGCTCGCGGGCGCGAACGACCACGTCTCGTTCGAGATCGGCCGCATCGAGCTGCAGCGCGTCGAGCCGGACCATCACACCGGCTGGAACGTCGCGCCGGGTCGCCTCGCCTACAGCCACACCGGCTACGACGCCGCACTCTCGAAGACCGCGCTCGCCAGCGGCCTCGACGCGCCGCGCTTCGACGTCGTGCGCATCGACGACACGCCGCTGGGCGACGTCGTGTTCAGCGCGCCGATCCGGTCCGTCACCAGCCCGATCGGCGAGTTCCAGGTGCTCGACTTCTCCGCGCTCACGACGCCGGGCAGGTACGTGCTGCGCGCGGGCGACGCGCACTCGCAGCCGTTCGCGATCGGCGACGACGTGTGGGTTGGAACCGTGTGGAAGACCCTCAACTGGCTCTACGGCCAGCGCTGCGGCTTCCCGGTCCCGGGCGTGAAAGACGTCGACCACCAGGACTGGTTCGCCGTGCACGACGGTGAGCGCGTCGTCATGAACGGCGGCTGGCACGATGCCGGTGACCTCTCGCAGGGCGCGGTCAACACCGGCGAGACGACGTATGCGCTCTTCGCACTCGCCGCACGCCTCCAGGAGGTCGGCGACGACACTGCCCTGCTCGAGCGCGTGCTCGAGGAGGCGGTCTGGGGACTCGACTGGCTGCTCAAGGTCCGCTTCGACGGCGGCTACCGCATCGGCTTCGCGGGACACAACCTGTGGACGAATAACGTCGTCGGCGACGCGGACGACCGCGAGCGCGAAGCGCTGAACAATCCGAACGTGAACTACATCGCCGCCGCCGCGGAAGCGCTCGCCGCGCTCGTGTTGAAGGACGTGGCACCCGACCTCGCCGCGCGTGCGCTGCACACCGCGAGACTCGACTGGCAGGACGCGCAGGCCGGCGTCAACGACGAGACGACGTGGAGCACACCGGCGTTCGCCGCAACCGAGATGGAGCTCGCATCGATCGGCGCACTTGCATCGATCGAGCTCTACCGCGCGACGAACGAGCGGCAGTACGCGGATCGCGCCGTCGAGCTGGCGCGCACGATCGTCGCGTCCCAGCAGAAGCAGCCGGTCGGCAACAGGTTTCCGCTGAGCGGTTTCTTCTACACGGGCACCGGCCGCGACACGATCTTCCACCAGTTCCATCGCGGCAACGACCAGGCGCCCATCGTCGCACTTGCCGCACTCATCGAGACACTGCCGGATCATCCCGACCGTGCGAGCTGGCAGGAGACACTGGAGCTGTACGCACGCTACCAGCGTGAGAGCGTCCAGTACACGTCCCCGTACGAGGTCCTGCCCGCGTACGTCTACCGCGTGGGCGACGGCCCGGCGGAGATGCAGTCGCAGCACGCCGCGCGCTACCAGGGCACCGTGGAGGCGTACGAGGCGCAGGTCGTGACGGGGCTGGAGATGGGGGACGGCTGGTACCTGCGCGCGTTTCCGGTATGGTACGCGCGCCGCGGCAACTACGGCGTACTGCTCTCGCAGGCGAAGGCCGCCTCGGCGATCGCGCACGTCCTCCAGGACTCCGCCGCACTCGACCTGGCCCACCGCCAGGCCCAGTGGATCGTCGGCCGCAACCCGTTCACGCAGAGCACGATGTACGGCGAGGGCTACGACTGGTCGCAGCAGTATGCGGTGTCCTCCGGTGACTTCGTCGGCGCGCTCCCCGTCGGGATCCAGAGCCGCGGCGACAGCGACGTGCCCTACTGGCCCACGCAGAACATGTATGTCTACAAGGAGGTGTGGGTGCACTCGGTGGGGCGGTGGCTCTGGCTGATGGCGGATCTGCTGCGGTAGGAGTTCGCTGGGTGACGCCGGGCCCGATGCCCGGGGCCCGGGGCCCGGGGCCCGGGGCCCTCGGAAGATACCCTCTGCGGCGCGCCCGCCTCCCTGATTTCCGAACTTACCCGCGCGCCGAGGGTTCATTACCATACCGGGAACCCGCAACCACAACACAACGGTCATGGAACTCATCGATAACCGCGGCATCACGGATCCCCGCCTCAACCTGGCCCTGGAGGAGCACATCCTGCGCACGCGGACGGGCGACGAGAGCCTGCTCCTCTTCTACGTCAACGAGCCGTCGATCATCATCGGCCGGCACCAGAACACGATCGAGGAGATCAACACGGACGTGGTCCGCGAGCGCGGCATCCACGTCGTGCGGCGCATCTCCGGCGGCGGCGCCGTCTACCACGACGAGGGCAACCTCAACTTCAGCTTCCTCACGCAGTACCAGCCCGGGCGTTTCAACCGCTACGAGGAGTTCACCCGACCGGTGGTCGAGGTGCTCCGGTCGATGGGCGTGCCCGCAGAGGTAGGCGGCCGTAACGACATCATCGCCGACGGCCGCAAGATCTCCGGCAACGCGCAGTTCGTCTCGCGCGGCCGCATGTTCAGCCACGGCACCGTGCTCGTGAACTCGGACCTGGACGCGGTCACGAGCGCGCTCAACGTGAAGCCCGGCAAGATCGAGTCGAAGGGGCACAAGTCGGTGCGCAGCCGCGTCGCGAACATCAGCGAGTTCCTGCCCGAGCCGCTCGACGTGCATACGCTCAGGGCGAAGATCATCGACCGCATCTTCGAGGGCGGGGAACCCGTCATCCACGAGGTGACCGACGAGGACTGGGCCGCCGTAGAGGAGCTCTCGGCGACGAAGTACCGCACGTGGGAGTGGAACTACGGCGAGTCGCCGAAGTTCAACATGCAACGCACGAAGCGCTTCCCCATCGGCGAGATCGACCTGCGGATCCAGGTCGACCGTGGCGAGATCACCTCGATCCGCATCTACGGCGACTTCATGAGCCGCAATGACCCCGCCGAGATCGAGGTCAAGCTCAAGGGCAGCCGCTACGAGCGCGAGGCACTCGCGGCCGTCGTCTCACAGCTCGACCTCTCGAATTTCTTCGGTGGCATCGAGCACGACGAGTTCCTCTCGCTGCTCGTCGACTGAGCGGAGTGCGCCGGAGGCGCCCCCACTTCGCGTAGGATAGAGTGGAGACGAGGCGCGGGCCTCACGGTCCGCGCCTCGTCTCGCAAGCGCACTCGGGGCACCCGACGTTACACCGCCGCGACTTCGAGCGGCTGCAGGCTCGAGCGGTACGTCCCCGGCTCCAGTCGCGCCGCGATCGAGAGGCGGTTCCACGCGTTGATCGTGGCAATCGCCAGGGTGAGGTTCGCGAGCTCCGTCTCGGTGAAGTGCTGGCGCACCTCCTCGTACACGTCGTCGGGCACACCCTCCTCCACCCTCGTTACGGCCTCCGTCCAGGCGAGGGCGGCACGCTCACGGTCGCTGTACCACGGGCACTCGCGCCACACGCGCAGCGAGTACAGCCGCTGCTCGCTCTCGCCCAGCGCGCGCAGGTCCTTCCAGTGCATGTCGATGCAGTACGCACAGCCATTGATCTGCGACGCGCGCAGCCGGACCATGTGCGCGATCACCGGTTCGATCCCCGATGTCTCCAGGTAGTCATCGAGCGCGCCCATCGCCCGGTACACACCGGGGGCCGCCTTCCCGTAGTCGATCCGCCTCGTCATGTCGAACTCCTCCGTTGTCCGGTCAGCTCCCTGAAGATCCCGCCATTGGGGCCTTGTCGACAGCGCCATTTCCGGTAATCTGACTGTACCAATTGCGGGAGGGATCGTGGGCAGGCAGTCGATCGACACCGTGCTCGTGCTACCGCCGCGCCCGAAGGGCGTAGCGCCGGGCCGCTGGCTCTACGACGCGCTGCGAAGCGCCATCCTGGACGGGCGGCTCCGAGCGGGTGCGCGACTTCCGGCAACACGCGCGCTTGCTGCGGAGTACGGTGTCGCGCGCGGGACGGTGGTCGGCGTGTTCGAGCAGCTTGCGTCGGAAGGCTACCTCGAGGCGCGCGTCGGCTCGGGCACGCGCGTACGTGCTGTGCTGCCGGATCGACTGCTGCAGGCGACGCGTACGCCTGTCACGTCCCGGCGTGAGGCTCCGGCACGTCGCATCTCCGGCTTCGCGAAGCGCGCGCAGCTCATGCGCCCGCTCAATCTCGGTCCCGCGCGTGCGTTCCGGGCGAACCAGCCGGCACTCGACCTGTTCCCTGCACGCCTCTGGGCGCAGGTCGCCGGCCGACGCCTGCGCCGGTCCTCGAGCGAGCTGCTCGCGGGCTCCGACCCGCTGGGCTTCCTCCCGCTGCGCGAGCAGGTTGCCGCGTATCTCACGACGTCGCGTGGCGCGAGCTGCACGCCGGAGCGCGTCGCGATCGTGCCGGGCGGACAGGCGGCGATCGACGTCATCGCACGGCTGCTCATCGAGCCCGGCGACGTCGTCGCCGTGGAGAATCCCGGCTATATCGGCGCTGTCCGGCTGTTCGAGGCGTATGGTGCGCGTCTGGTTCCTGCCGACGTCGACGATGAGGGGATCGTCGTCGACGCACTCAAGCGCACGCGCGCCCGGCTCGTGTACGTGACACCCGCGCACCAGTTCCCGCTGTGCGTCAGCATGCCGCTTGCGCGCCGGCTCGCGCTGCTCGAGTGGGCGCGCAGCAGGAACGCACTGATCTTCGAGGACGACTACGACAGCGAGTACCGCTACGAAGGCCGGCCGCTCCCCGCCATGCAGGGGCTCGACGACGCCGGCTGCGTGATCTTCAGCGGCAGCTTCTCGAAGACGCTCTTCCCCGGGCTGCGCCTCGCGTACGTCGTCGTGCCGGACGATCTGGTGGACCCCCTCGCCGCGGTCCTCTCCCTCATGAACCGCCATGCGCAGATGCTCGATCAGGCGGTCCTGGCCGACTTCATGGAGGCGGGCCATTTCGGGCGTCACCTGCGACGCATGCGCGAGGTGTACGCGCAGCGACTCGGCGTACTGCTTGCCGCGGCGAAGGATCAGCTCGATGGAATGCTGACGGTGTCCGACGTGGAGGCAGGACTGCAGACGGTCGGCTGGCTCGCGCCGGGATTCACTGGTGGCGACGTTGTTGCAGCGGCGGCCCGCCACGACGTTCAGCTGCTCGCGATCAGCTGCTTCGCGCTGACGTCGTATCCGCGCGAGGGGCTGCAGATCGGATTTGCTGCCGTGGACGAGAAGGAGATCCGGCGCGGCGTCGACGTGCTGGAGTTGGTGCTTCGGCGGTTGCGGCGGCGACGGCGTTGAATGCGCGCGCGCCGCGCTTGCAATGCATCCCGATGCCAATTGGCACACCCACCCCGGCGTGAATGGCCCTTCAGCGCTGCTCTCCGGCCCGCGAGCTTTCCTTCACGATGCAGTAGCACATTCGTGAATGCTTGGCGGGAGGACACGGATGGCACTCCTGATCCAGATCGCGCCGGGATACGGCGACAGCACGAAACGGAACCAGCACGAGTCGACGCCTGCGCAGCGCCGCCGGCTCCTGGCGGCGGCACGCTGGTGGTGGCTGAACTGGACGAGGTTCGCCCCGGGAGGAAGCCTGAAGTAACGGGCCGATGTATGGGAGGCGGGGTGGTGGTGGGGGTAGCGGCGTGCTCGCCGCTACCCGGCCCGCTCCAGCGCACGGACGAGCTGCGCCTTGCTCATGCTGCTGCGCCCCGGGATGTCCAGCTCCTGCGCACGCTCGTACAGCTCTTCCTTCGACAACGCGGAGAGATCGTTCTTCGCCCCTGATTTCTTTGCCGCGCTGCGTCCGCTCGAGCCGCTCTTCGCGTCGCTGCGCCCCGAGCTCTTCCGCGCACGCCCCGACGACGCGCTACGTTCGCTCCTGCGCTCCTTCGCACCCTGCAGACTGCGCTTCAGCACCTCCATCAGGTCGATGACGTCGGAGTCCGCCGGCGCCTCGACTTCCTCCGGCAGCTCGACCGTATCCTCCCCTTTCTTCGCCTTGCGCTCGACCAGCTTGAGCAGACGCTCCGCCCACGCATCGCGCAGCTCCTTCTCGGCGAGCGACTGCTTCTTCAACCGATCGATCGCGCGCGCGTACGTCTTCACGTCTGCCGCCTTCGGCTTGCGCACGTCCGGCAGCCCCACGTCTTGCGGCTTCCGCAGCTCATCCGCGAAGCGCAGCGTCTCGGCGTGAAGGATCCCGTTCTCAGCGAAGATCGCGACGAGGTACTCCTTGCCGCGCATGACGAAGGTCGCGATCCCTGCCCGCTTCGTCTCCTCCATCACGGCGGCGAGGAGGCGATATGCCTTGGTCGATTCACCCGACGGCGCCAGAAAGTAGCCGCGGTTGAAGTAGCGCGGGTCGAGCGATTCCGCCGGCACAAAGCGACGCAGATCGATGTCGCGTGACTTGTCCGGCTCGAGCGCCTCGAGCTCCGCGTCCGTCACGAGCACCATCTCGCCGTCATCCATCTCGAACCCGCGCACGATCTCGTCGCGCTCGATGTCCCGGTCGTGCCGCTCGTCGTAGAAGCGCCGCGCAAGCGGCACGCCGTCCGGCGACAGCATCCGCAACGCAACGCGCTTCGGCCGCGTCGCCGGATACAGATCGACCGGCACACTCACCAACCCGAAACTGATCGTCCCGGACCAGAATGGCCGTATCCGTTCCCCGCCCTCTTCCTCCTGGTCGAGGTCGAGCTCTTCATCCTCTGCCATTCACGCCTCCACCGGGGCCCACCGTCACGCAGCACGCGCAGCTTTCAGGCTCTTCTCCAGCGCATCCGCCAGCGACTCGTCGGCCGCCGCCTTCCGGCGCGCGCGCTTCTTCGGCAGCTTCTTCCCCTTCGCCTTCGCCTCGACCAGCTCCATCACGCGTGCCGCATACTCGTCGCGGTACTGCTCGGGCTCGAATTCGCCCGTGAGCGCATCGACGAGCTGCTTCGCCATCTTGAGCTCGCGTGCATCGAGCTTGCGCCCGCCCGGAGGCTGCAGCGCGTCCGCGCTCACGACCTCGCCCGCGTGACGCATTGTGACGAGCATCAGGTAGCCATCCTCCGCACGCAGTCCGCCGACGTACTCCTTCTTGCGCATCACCCAGCGCACGATGCCCACGCGTCCGCTCTCCTCGAGGGCCTTCGCGAACGCGAAATAGTCGTCCGTGTTGCCGTCGGGCCCGACCCAGTACGGCCGATCGTACCAGTGCGGGTCCACTGCACCGAGCGGCACGAACCGCGTCAGCTCGATCTCACGCGACGGCTCAGGCTGGAGCTCCTCGAGCTCCTCCGAATCCAGGATCACGACACGGCCGTCGTCCGTCGGGAAGCCGCGCCGGGTCTCCTCGTACTCGACCGGCTCCTCCGACTCCGGATCGACCATCCGCTGCTTGAGCGGCTCGCGATCCGACTTGTGCAGCAGCCGGAAGCTCACCTTCCGCGGCTCCACCGCGCTGTACAGCTTCACCGGCAGCTCCGTCGAGCCGAGCGTGAGCACACCCTTCCATATCGCACGAGCCGCCATCAGGCCTCCTCGCAGCCCGGGCAGTACGACTCACGTGTCGCACGCACCACGACCGCACAGTGCGGGCAGAGCGCAGCATCGCACGCGACGCACCGCACCTCGACTTCATAGGCGTAACGCTGCAGGCAGTGCTCGCACACTTCCTCGCCGTCGTCGAGCCACCAGGGCATCGGCTTCAGCTGCAGGTTGGCGCCACGTCCTGCCGACGTTTTCACGGTTTCGGCACCCTGGTTCGTTCCACCGCAACGGGCGCAGAGCACGCGCCTCCTGCGCCCTCTGCGGTTGAAATGCTCGAGCTACTCCAGCCGATCCTTCTCCACTGCATCCGGATCGACCACGCGCCGGCGAACGACGACTTCCTCGATGATGCGCTCGTCCTTGTCGATCGTGCTCGCGTCGCGCGCGCGGTCGGCCTCTCGGACCTCGCGGTCGAGGCGCTCCTCCTCGATGCGGTCGATGCGGTCGTCGCGGTCGGTGAAGCCGTAGCGGACGTCACGTGTGCGCGAGTCGCGGATGTCCTCCTCGATGTAGCGGCGGTCCTCGTCGGTCATGCGCTCGCGCGCACGCGTTTCGAGAACATCCTCGTCGCTGCCGAGGTCGGCGCTGTCGACGATGACATGGCGGTGCTCGCGGTCGAGCTGCACGGCGCGCAATGGCACGTTCACGTGACGGCCACTGTTGTCGAGGTCGACTTCGAGCATCACGACCTCGCCACGCGCCGGATCGACCAGCAGATCCTCGACCTCGCCCACTTCGCGACCGTTCAGCGTGCGCACTTCCCAACCACGGATGTCCGGCTCGCCCGATGCGATGCGGTAATCCTTCAGCTCATCGATCGGGTACAGTCGCCGGCTGAACTCGGGGTCGGGGCCGACACCGGCTGCGTCGCGCCGGATCCGTTCGTCCCTCGCCATCGGTTGCCTCCTAGGCGTTGAGTAACGCGGATGCCTGCAGCAGCGAGATCGTGTCGAACGGTGTGCTCGTCGTTCCGGCCTCCGTACCGCCAAGCATTCCGTTCTGCCACAACCACCACCCGATGAGTGCCAGCACGATCACGAACACCAGCACCCACAGCCACCGCATCGATGATCCCTGCTTCCTCTCGACATGGATCTCCGCCATATCCACTCTCCCGCGGCAGGGCCGCGCAGCGGGCGCGGCTTCCGCGCATGTGCAATGCAATCCAGAAGCCACGGGAAACTGCCGGTGTGTGACCCGTGGGCAGACACACACCCGCAGGGCATGGGGATTGCCCGCGGGTGAATGCGGCCCTCCTGGACTCATGCCGGGAGGACCAGCGCAACTGCATCAGGAGCATCGAGCGTGGCAGCGGGCAGGCGGGCGAAGCAGACGGCGGCAGAGCAGCGTGCTCTCCAGAAGGACCAGGCGAAGCGCCGTCGTAAAGCGAAGGCAAAGCAGGGTCGGAAGAAGGACGTCGTGCACCCGCGTGATCAGAAGCAGCCCGAGCCGAAGATGCCCGAGCAGCACCTGGAGAAGCCGGGCCTCGAGTCCGACCTGCGCCCGCGCCCCGAATACCAGGCGCCCACCTATCGCGGGTCCGGCAGGCTTCAGGACCAGGTCGCACTGATCACCGGCGGTGACTCGGGGATCGGCCGCGCCGTCGCCGTGCTCTACGCACGTGAGGGTGCCGACATCGCGATCGTCTATCTGAGCGAGGACAGCGACGCGGAGGAAACGCGCCAGGCAGTCGAGGCGGAAGGGCGTCGCTGTCTGCTGATCCCCGGTGATGTTCGCGACTCTGCGTTCTGCGACGCTGCAGTCGAGCGGACCGTGGCCGCGTATGACCGGCTCGACATCCTCGTCAATAACGCAGCCTACCAGCAGCACCAGGATCGTCTCGAGGATCTGACCGACGAGCAGATCGACATGACGTTCCGCACGAACATCTATGGCTACTTCTACATGGCCCGCGCAGCACTGCGTGAGATGAAGGAGGGCGCCGTCATTCTGAACTCGGGCTCGATCACCGGGCTCGAGGGCGAGGGGTCACTGATCGACTACGCATCGACCAAGGGCGCGATCCACGCATTCACGAAGTCGCTCGCGGCGAACGTGATCAGCCGCGGTATCCGCGTGAATGCGGTTGCGCCGGGGCCGGTCTGGACGCCGCTCAACCCGGCCGACATACCGGCGGAGAAGGTGCCGGAGTTCGGCGCGTCGACGCCCATGGGCCGGCCGGCCCAACCCGAGGAGGTCGCACCCGCCTACGTCTTCCTGGCCGCGCCCTCGATGTCCAGCTACATCAGTGGCGAGGTCCTGCCCGTCCTGGGCGGGCAACCGATCGCGGGATAGCACCGCCCGACCTGTCCTCCCAGTGGTACACTCACGCCGTTCGGCCGTCCTGTCCCGAGGCCGCACACCCTCGTGCCGCCCGCTTCCAGACTCCGTAATCCGTTGTGCAACAAAGGATTGCACCCTCCTGCCACCTGCGGCACGGCTCTTCCGTAAGGAGCGTAGTGCGAGTCGGTGCGGGGTGCACCGGCGGACGCGCAGGGAGGAGGTAGCGATGCTGCTTCTCGAGAGAATTCTTCCGGACGTGCAGTCGCCGTTCCATGCGTACATGGAACTTCAGCGGCGACTGATGCGACGCTGGATCGCACGCGGCGGAAGTGAGCAGGCCTGGTGCGAGCGGATGGCACCGGCATTCCATGCACGCTACGGCCGCCTGATACAGCAGGAGAACTGAGCGGCGCCTACGCCGACTCGAGAAACGAAAGCAGAATCGCCCGCCCCGATGCCGGGGCGGGCGATTGTCTTTTGCTGCGTTGCGAACGGTGGGGCTCCCAGCCCCCTGGTACGGTCGCCTGTCCTATGCGATCGCCCGCTCGGGCAGTCGCGCCTTTCCCTGCGCGATCTGCGGCGCCATCATCTCCCGGAAGGCTTCGAACAGCTGCGGGTCGAATGCGCCGCCGCTGTCTGCGGTCATGATGGCGATCGCCTGGCGCGGCGAGTATGCCGGCCGGTACGGCCGCTCGGAGGTCAGGGCGTCGAACACGTCCGCGATCGCCATGATGCGTGCCGAGAGCGGGATCGTCCCCCGTGCGAGGCCGTGCGGGTACCCGCCGCCGTCCCAGCGCTCGTGGTGATAGAGGACCATCGGCCGCAGGTCGAACGGCCACTTCAGTGCCTCGACCATTTCCGCCCCGACGACGGGATGACGCTCGATCTCGCGCCGCTCCGCGGCGGTCAGCGCCCCCGGCTTCGTCAGGAGCGTGACGGGGATGATCGCCTTGCCGACGTCGTGAAGGAGGCCGCCGATGCGGTACCACGGGAGCTGCTCGGTCGCGATTCCGACACGCTCGGCGAGGGCGGACGCATAGAGACCGACGCGTGCGCTGTGGCCTTTTGCCTTGGGGTCAACAGCCTCTACTGCGGTGCACCAGCTCTCCGCGAACCGGTGGTAGGCCCGTTCGGATCCATGGAGCCCGGTGGCGGCGTGCGGAAAGCCGCTTCTCCCCTCGACCGGCGGAAACACACCCAAGTCAGCCTCTTCGCTGAAACGTGCTAGATGTTGCGATGCGGGTAAGATAGGCCGCCGTTCAGCCGTGCGGGTGGAGGCGCGGTAAGAAGTTTGTCAGGGTTGTGTCAAGAATTGCGTCCAATAGGGTATTTCGACCCGTTTACGGCAGATGTGCCGGCGCACGCGCGTCACCGCCCGCTGCCAGGCCTTTTCCTTCCAGCGCTTTCCTGTAACCCGGCACCAGACGTTGCGCCCCCTGCCGCGCGTTCACCCGCCGCGGACGGGCCCTTTCGCGCCGGAGCGCGCGTCCGGCGTTGCCGCACCGAGGAGCTCCTCCCAGGACTGCCGGCGCGCCCATCCGTCGAGCGTGTGCCAGTTGATGTCGAACTCGTCGCGGAGCGCGGCAACGTCAGCCTGCGGCTGGACCCCGGAGAGATGCTCGGATGCTGCCGCCATCCGCGGGTCGCTCGCCCACGCGGCCGCGAGCGGTTGCTCCTCGTAGCGCAGCGGGCGGCCCAGGATCCGCGCGAACGTGGCGGCCATCTCGAGGCCGGTCAGCTCGTCGCCCGCGAGGGCGAAACGTCGTCCCAGGTACTCGGCGGGCTGCTCGATCGCGAGTGCGACGAAGCGCGCGACGTCCTCCACTGCGACCTGCTGCAGCTTGCGACCCGCCGGCCAGGGCAGTGCGAGGCGGCCCTCGCGGAACTGAGCGAGGAAGTGCTCCGTCGTGAACGTCTCCATCAGCCACGTCGGCGCAACGATCGTATGCGGCAGGTTCAGCTGCGCGAGACGTCGCTCGACGTCGTGGCGCGCGTCGAAATGCGGGATGCCGGTCGGCGCAGCGGCCGCGGGGAACGACGAGTAGACGACGTGTGCGACGCCGGTGGCGGATGCCGTGTCGACGAGGGTCGTGCCGTGACGGATCGTGATGTCCGGATCCTGATCGGGCGGATGCGTGAGGAACAGGACGTCGCATCCCTGCATGCTCTCCTCGACCTCGGCGCGGCTGTCGGGATCGACCCAGGCGAGCCGTGCACCGCGGCGCATGAGCCGCATGGCCATCGGATGGGCGAGGTCGCGAGTCATCGCGATCACGTCGTGGCCGTTGGCGAGCAGCCAGAGTGCGACGGCGGAGCCCTCCACCCCGGTCGAATCTGCGACGAGTACCTTCAGGTTTCTCACGATCCCTCCGTTGGTCCCAATCTCTATTGCGCATGAAGCCGCGGCAATTCGTCCCCTTGTCCGGACAGCGGTTTGCCCCCCTGGGGGGTCAGACCCTGCCATCCTGCGGCCGAAGGCTACGCCATCATGCGGATTTTCGGCTGGCCTGGAGGTGCACGGTTCATGAACATGCTGGAAGGTCGAAGCGGACCCCAGCAGGAGGCAGAGATGAGGGCACTCATGGTGGCGATCGCGGCCGGCGCGTTGCTGACCCTTCCCGCGGATGCACTTGCCCAGTCGGGCCGGGCGTCCGGGACGGCGCGCGGCGCGACTGTCGAGCGCAGGGAGGGCCGCGTGTACGGTACGACTCGCGACCGCCGCGACGACCGACTGGATCGCCGGGAGCGCGATCGTGGCCGCTACGACCGGCGCGATCACCGCTACAACGACCGCTATCGCGGGAAGAAGGGTCCGAAGTTCTGCCAGAACGGACAGGGCCATCCGGTGCACGGCCGCGCCTGGTGCCGCCAGAAGGGCTACGACGTTGGCCGCGGCTACATCCGCTGGGATCGCGTGAGCTGGGACGACGTCATCTTCAACCGCCGCGACCGTCGCCACGACAGCCGGTTCGGCTCGAGCATCCTGCGTGACATCCTCGGTGGCCGCGTGTACGGCCGCCTGGATGATCACCGCCGCAGTGCCGGCTACGCAGACGGGCTGGTCGGCGCGTGGGGTCGCTCGGGCAACGGCTACGTCCTGAACGTCTATGCCGGTGACGTGCCGATCGCGCAGCTGATCGACGCCAACCATGACGGCCGCGTCGAGGCGGTGCTGCTGAACCGACGCTGATCTGCACGGGGCCAGCCGAGGGAATGCAGCCGGACGGGGGCGATGTCGCCCCCGTTCTCATTTTACCCTACCTTGTCGCTCCGCACACGCCACCGAGACCGGGAGGACGCATGCACCGGATCACCACGCGAGCGACACTGACCATCACTCTCATCTCCCTTGCCTGCGCCGGCGCCGACGTGCCCGCCGGCGACGCCGAAGCGGGCCCCGGCATCCGGGAGACCGACGAGGGCGAGTTCGTCGAGACGAGCGGCGCGGTCTGGGAGGCCGCGCGCCAGCGCGGCGTGAGCTTCCGCGCGGTCGGCCAGGAGCCCGGGTGGGTCGTCGAGCTCTACCCGGACCAGCGCATCCACGTCCTCGCCGACTACGGCACCGTGGAGTTCGACGCGCCATGGGCGGAGCCGGTGCCCGACGAGGAAGAGGAGAGCGTCGTCTACACGACGTCGACGCCGGAGCACTCCGTGCGGATGATCGTAACCGAGGTGCCCTGCACCGACACGATGAGCGGCGAGGGCTTCACACACGCCGTAGTGCTCGAGCTCGATGAGCGTGTGCTCTACGGCTGTGGACGGTCGCTGCAGTAACGGGCTCGGCCTCAGTACACGAAGACGGGAGTGCCGGTCGACACCTCGTCGTAGAGCCACTCGACGTCTTCGTTGAACATGCGGACGCAGCCGTGGCTGACCGCGTCGCCGATCGAGCTCTCCATGTTCGTGCCGTGGATCAGGTAGCCGTCGCCCATGTCGAGCTTCCGTGTGCCGAGCACGGCCGGCACCTTGCGCTGTGACGTGCCGAACGGCGGGATGAAGATCTTGCCGTCGAAGATGATCTCGTTGCCTGGCGTGAACGGCCAGAAGTTGCCGAACTGGTTCACCCGGCCGACCTCCGTGCCGCGCACCTCGATGTGCGTGCCGTCCTCCAGCTCCACCTTGCTCCCGGGCTTCAGCTGCACCGGCTCGAGCCCCTGCTCAGCGGCGATCTCGAAGTAATGCCAGTCGGGCGGGACCCAGATCGGCGCCGTCGCCTTCGCGATCACCGTGCGGCGGCCGACCGGCGTCTTGAAGTCATACGTCCTGCCACGGTACGTGAAGGGCTCGTGCTTGCCGACGGCGACCGGTGCGCGGAACTCGATCTCGTCGCCGTTCATCAGCCAGAGAGCGCGCGCCTCGCGCGAGATCACGATGCGACGTCCCTTTGCATCGAGCGCCGCCTTCCAAACGCGGCGCGACTCCTCGGCCTTCGGCGGGACCGAGGCAGGATTCGGCGGGACCGCGGCGCGCGCTTCCGCCATCGCGGCGCGCAGCCGCTCCGCAGCATCCTCACGATCCCGGGCACTGCGGCTGCTACTGCTGCTGCTGGCGCCGACCGTGCTGAGGTCGCGCGGCTCACCACGATGGAACGGGAGCGAGGCGCACCCCGCTGTCAGGGCTGCCATCAGGACGACCGGGAGAGGGACTACCCTGCGCATCATCTCGGCCTGTTTCGCTGCTGGTGTATCCCAGAGTGTACCACGGGCGCAGCACCGGGATCCCGTGCGGGACCACGGCAGGGTTCGGACCACACGCCAGGCGCACTCGTGCAATGCTCGACAGGATTGCATCCTGCGCTGCCCGACCGCAACGGCGCGCCGGACTGACAGGCTACAGGAAGGCGCCGGTAATGGCGAAGGCGATCGTCGCGATTCCGCCGGCAAGCAGCGCATACGGAAGCTGCGTGCGGACGTGGTCGATATGGTCGGTCGCAGCAGCCATCGACGAGACGATGGTCGTGTCGCTGATCGGCGAGGCGTGGTCGCCGAACACGCCGCCGGCGAGGGAGGCAGCGACGAAGGGCGAGAGTGGGAGGCCCATCGCTGCGGCTGCCGGCACCGCGATCGGCAGCATGATCGCGAACGTGCCCCAGCTCGTGCCCGTGGCGAACGCGATGCCGCCGGCTACCAGAAAGGTGAGTGGCAGCAGGATGTAGGGAGGCAGAAGGCCTGCCGTCAGATTCGCCACGTACTGGCCGGTACCGAGGTCGCGCGTGACGCCGCCCAGGGCGAGTGCAAGCAGCAGCACGAGCGCGAGACCGACGAGCCCGCCGGCGCCTTTGAGGCCGACCTGCGTCAGCTCGTTCACAGTGAAGATGCGCTGGGCGACGAGCATCACCCATGCGACCGCGAGCGCGGCGAGCACCGCCCAGAGCACGCTCGTCGAGCCGCTGCCTGCCGTGATGTCACCATTGCCCGTGATGAGGAGCCCCACCGGCATCATCAGCACGAGGGTCGCGATCGGGACGATCATGTTGCGCATCCGGCGCGGGTTGTCCTCGCGCACGTCGGGCGAGATCACGTCCGGATCGATCATCGGCTGCGCACCCTCGGAGAGCACCTGGCCGCCACGCGTGCGCTCCTCGGCCTTCTTCATCGGGCCGACCGCCCAGCCGGTGTATGCGACGGTGCCCGACAGCAGCAACGCAGAGATCGCGTAGAAGTTCACCGGGATCGATCCCGCGAACACACCGAGCGGATCGGCGACGCCCAGCTCGTTCAGGATGCCGAGCACGTAGGCACCCCACGCGTTCAGCGGGATGAGGATGCAGATGGGTGCGGACGTCGAGTCGATCAGGTAGGCCAGCTTCTCACGGGAGACGCGGTAGCGGTCGATCAGGGGACGTCCGATCGCTCCGGCAACCAGCACCGTGATGTTCGACTCGATGAAGATGATGCACCCGATGATCCAGGGCAGCATCCGCGCGCGGCGCGGCGACGTCACGTAGTCGCGCTGCTCCAGCCACCGCACGAATCCCTGCACGCCACCGGCCGCCTCGATCGTCGCGATCAGCGCGCCGATCACCAGCGTGAAGACGATGACCTTCGCGTTGCCGGCATCACCGAGCACCGCGATCGCGCCATCGATCGCGCCGCCGAGGCCCGCAATCGGGTTCCAGCCGGCGAGAATCGTGTAGCCCAGCCACACACCGGCGGCGAGCGCGAGGTACACGTGCCGCCAGATGATCGCAAAGGCGATCGCGAGCACCGGCGGCAGGAGTGACGTCCAGGTTGGCTCCATGGGGGGCGCAACTTGGGTACGGGACAGGATGACCGCAAGGTGGCCGCAGAGCGGCGGGTCCTGACGGCTGCGCCGAGCGTACGGGGACGTGAGGGTGACGGGCGGGAAGGAAGCCGCGGGCGACAGGCATGCCCTGCCGCCCGCGGCCAGAGGTTCAGCGGATGAACAGCATCTCCCGGTAGCGCGGAAGCGGCCAGAGGTCATCCGGAACGACCCGCTCGAGCCGGTCGCATACGGCGCGGACCTCGCGCATTGCAGGGATGATGTTGTCCCGCATGTGCAGCGCCTTCGAGTGGACGTCGTCGCCGCCCAGGTTCGCGTTCTGCTCGACGAGCCGGTCGAGCGCGACACGCAGCTCGTCGATGAGCTCGCCCACCTTCTGGGCCGTCGCGCTGACACCCGTACCCGCGTGGCCGACTGCAGCGAGACTTGCCGAGGCGCCACCCAGCTCCTGGAGGTAACGCACCGCCGCAGGCAGGATCATCGTGCTCGCGATCTCCGCCGTTGCCTCGCCCTCGATGTTGATCGTCTTGAAGTATTGCTCGAAGGAGATCTCGACGCGCGACTCCAGCTCACGCTCCGAGAGCACCTTGTACTTCTCGAACAGCCGCACGTTCTTCTCGTCCGTGAGCCGCTCCAGTGCATCCATCGTGTTGCGCAGGTTGAGCAGCCCGCGCTTCTCGGCCTCCTTCTGCCAGTCGTCGCTGTAACCGTCACCGTTGAAGATGATGCGCTTGCACGCGGAGATCTCGCGCGCCAGCACACGACCGAGTGCGTCCGGCAGGGAATCGCCCTTCTCCAGCTCCTTCCCCAGCGCGGTCGTCATCTCGTCGATCGACTCGGCGATGATCGTGTTGAGCACGGTCGCCGGCCAGGAGATCGACTGCGACGCGCCCGGTGCACGGAACTCGAACTTGTTGCCCGTGAACGCGAACGGCGACGTGCGGTTGCGGTCACCCGCATGCGCAGGAAGCTGCGGCAGGGTGCGCGCGCCGAGACCGAGCAGGCCCGCCTTCTTGCTGCTCTTCGCGCGGCCCGTCTTCTCGATCTGCGTGAACACATCCTCGAGCTGGTCGCCGAGGAAGACCGAGATGATCGCCGGCGGCGCCTCGTTCGCGCCAAGCCGATGATCATTGCCCGCATACGCGACCGACGCGCGAACCAGGTCCTGGTGCCGCTCGACGGCTCGCAGCACCGCCGTGCAGAAGAACAGGAACTGCATGTTCTCGTGCGGGTTCTCGCCCGGATCCAGCAGGTTGTGCGTATCCGTCGAGATCGACCAGTTCAGATGCTTGCCGCTCCCGTTCACACCCGCGAACGGCTTCTCGTGCAGCAGCGCCACGAGGCCGTACTTGCGAGCGACGTTGCGCAGCATCGCCATCGTAAGCTGCTGATGGTCCGCGGCGAGGTTCGCGTTCTCGTAGATCGGCGCCATCTCGAACTGGCCCGGCGCGACTTCGTTGTGACGCGTGTTCACCGGCACGCCGAGACGATACAGCTCACGCTCCACCTCCATCATGAACGCGAGCACGCGCTCGGGGATCTGGCCGAAGTAGTGATCCTCCAACTCCTGGCCGCGCGGCGGCTTCGCGCCGAACAGCGTGCGGCCCGTCAGACCGAGATCGGGACGGTTGTAGTAGAACTCCTGGTCGACCAGGAAGTACTCCTGCTCCGGCCCGAGCGTGACGTTCACCTCCTGCGGCTGCACACCAAACAGCCTGAGCGCCCGACGGACCTGCTCGTCGACTGCACTCAGTGAGCGCAGCAGCGGAATCTTCGTGTCGAGCGCATCCCCCGTCCACGACGCGAATGCAGTCGGGATCGACAGGTAGCAGCCACTCGCCGTCTCGACGATGAACGCAGGCGACGTCGGGTCCCACGCCGTGTAACCGCGCGCCTCGAACGTCGCGCGCAGTCCACCCGACGGAAACGACGACGCGTCCGGCTCGCCCTGCACCAGGTCCTTGCCGCTGAACTCGAAGACCGCGCCACCACCGACGTTCGGCGTGATGAACGAGTCATGCTTCTCCGCAGTCGTGCCCGTAAGCGGCTGGAACCAGTGCGTGAAGTGCGTGGCGCCCCGCTCGCTCGCCCACTCCTTCATCGCAAGCGCCATCGCATCCGCCACGGTTGCATCGAGCGGCTCGCCCGCGCGCGTCAGCTCCTGATAGCGCTTCCAGATCGCCTTCGGCAAACGCTGCTGCATTTCCTTCGGCCCGAAAATGTTCTCGCCGAAGATCGCTTCGATGTCCATCGGCCTGCGCGATGGCGTGACTCCATTCGGCGTCGCGTACGGGCGAACCGCGTCGATCGCCTGGAAACGGGCTACTCTGGACGGCATTTGACTCTATGCTCCTCGGGTCGGGGTCTCGTTGCAGCAGCGTGAACGCACCGGAACCTAAGAGCCGCGCGGCCGCTCGGGAAGTGGGGTCGTACATCGATTTTCGATCATTTGCCCGAAAGTCGATGTACGCTTCGGCAAGGAAGCCCGGCATTCCCGTGCGGACCGTGCATAAGAATCGTGCACAGCGTCACGTTCTGGATGAACACATACGGACCCGGAAGGGCGCGCACGGGCGCTCGGAGTGGCTATGCCTGCACGGTGTGCGCATTTTTTCGACCACCGTGCAACGACGGGGTGAACGGGTGGAGCCGCAGGAAATTCTGAGCGCCGAATACTGGGCCATCCTCACGGTCCTGGATACCGGTGCGCCGTACGCCGTGCCGGTCGTCTACGGCTGGGACGGCTCGGCCGCGTACGTGCTGATGCAGCCGGGCCGGAAGCAGCGCGCGCTGCGGGCGCAGCCCGTCGCCTGCCTGAGCGTGCCTGTCACACGGGATGCACGCGACGCGCAGTCCCCGCGAGCCGGTCTGCCGGACGCTCCGGGCGGCGCGCGCGGGGCGCTGTCTCCGCGCGGGATGGGTGGAGGCGGCACGGTGCTCGTGCGGGGACGGTGCGAGTGGGTGGACGAGCTGGTCGGGAAAGCGCACGCCGCCGATGTCGTGCGCCGCCAGATGGCGGGTCGGCGCGCGCCGTCCGTCCGTGACGCGGCCCGGCTCGTCCGTGCCGACGTCCTGAAGCTCGTTCCGGAGGAGATTCGGTGGGTCGAGGTCGCCCCTTTGTTCTGAGCGAGTCATGTCGGCCGGTCTGCCCGCCCGCCCCCTGATCCGCCGGATCCGCTGTCGATGCGCCTGACCGTCTGAGCGGCTTGCAGCCGGCCGGCAGTGGCCCGGGCGAGCCGGACCGTCACAAAGCCCTGCCTTCATGCCCGGCCGTGCCCGCCTCGATAATCCTGTCAATTCGCGGGAAAAAGGTGTCCGCCGTTCGCGAATCGCGCCGGGTGCCGAAACGGCAGGTGCCGCGTAACTCGTTGGATTTCCGCGCCCCCGCACGTCGATGGGGCGAAGCCGCCCCGGGAACGTGGTTTGCGACGCTGGCACTGCCCTGCCCCCGCGGGATTGTGCACAGGAGCGAAATCCGACATGAGCTCGAAATCACGGGTCCGACTCGACCCCTCCGTCCGGCGCCAGCTCGACGTGGCCGCTGCTGTCGCCAGCGAGGAAGTCCTGCAGCTGCACGCCTCTCGTGCGCTCGAGCTCGTCGAGCTGGCCGGCGACCGTGTCACGGCGCCGCGGATGCTCATGATCTACGCGCGGGTCCACCAGCTCGACGCGACCGCCGCACAGGCGGTCATGACGCGCGCCCTGGCCGTGCTCGGGCAGCGGGCCGCCGAAGCCGGCGCGCTGGTGCAGGCATGGAAGGAAGACGAGGAGGACGAAACACTGGGTGAAGCGCGCTCGCTGCTGCGTGCGGTGCGTGAGCGGCTGCGTGGCCGTGTGCACCACGATCTGCGTCGGTGGATCGAGATGCACATGGGCGAAGTGGAGATGGCGCTGATCGACCTGCACACCACGCACATCCTCCGCTTCCTGCACGTGCTCGGCGAGGAGTACCCGACGTACTCCGCGGTGGAAATCTACTCGCGGATGCTCGGCGTGCGCGACTCGCAGCGCGGCACGCTCTACCACAGCGTGCTCGCTCGACTCGCCGCGGTCCATCTGCCGCGGCCCATGCCGAAGGACTCCGCGCAGGTACCGCTCTTCGGCACGGAAGCCGCCCGATCCGCGCGGCGCGCGGTCTGATCATCGCGCGCCGCACGCGTCCGCCACCCTACCTGCCCTTCACGAACTCCGCGACATCGTCGATCACCTGCTGCGCGACGTTCCCCGGCGCCAGCATCGTCTCGCGTGGCGTGGACGGGTTCTCACCCGCCACGAACAGGTGGTCGAGGCCGGGATAGCTGACCAGCGATACGTTGGTTCTGCCCTCGAGCGTACGCCGCCAGATCGCGAAGTCCTCCATCGTCACCTGGTAGTCCCGCTCCCCCTGGAGGATGAGCATCGGCGCTTTCACGTCGAGCGCGCGTGACGGGGCGGCCACCTCGTTCAGGTCGTAGAAGTACTGCGCGGGAACGCCGAGGCCTCTCTCGTCCGGCGCCGCTTCCTTCGACGCCACGCGCTGCGCAGCCGCGCGCATCTGCGCGATCTGTGCCTTCGCCTGGGGGATCTGGTTCTCCGGCTGTGTCGCGATGTAGTCGAGCTGCGCGAGCATCGACTCCGCGAGCGGGCGCCCTCCCGCAGCCATCATGATCACACCCGCGAGCCGGCCGTCGCGGACCGCAATCTCCGGCGCGACCATCGCCCCGAGCGAATGCCCCAGCACGAACGCCCGCTCCGCATTGATCTCCGGCTGTGCGCGCGCCACCTCCAGTGCGGCCAGCACGTCCGCGATCGTCTCATCCTCGACCGTCGCGTTCGCAAGGTCCATCTTCGCCGCGTGCAGGCGCGTGCGCTTCTCGTAGCGGAGCACCGCGACGCCGCGCGACGCGAGCCCCCACGCCAGATCCTTCAATGGCTTCCTCGACCCGACCGTTCCATCGTGGTCGTTCGGGCCGGAGCCGTGCACGAGCACGACGACAGGCACGGGACCGCCCGTCGCAGTATTCGGAATCGTGAGCGTCGCGGGCAGCTCGAACGGCGCACTGCCGACTGTCAGCTCCCGCTCCGTGAACGAGGTCGTGTCCGCGTAAACCGGCGGCTGCCATCCGCCACCCGCCTGCGCAGCGGCGTCGCCAGCGCCCGCGCCGATCAGCACGACTCCCCCGAGTACAGCACAGATCCCCCTCATGAATGCCTCCACATTTAGATTGCTTTCTAAATGTCACGAGGACGGGCGGGGAAGGTCAAGATGGGTGGGGCGATCGTCACCGGTGGGGACGTCGACGTGGCCGGCGGCTCGGATGGGCGAAGGGCGCAGCGCATCGTCGTCCTCCGCCGCGGACGGCACGGGCTCGAACGGAAGGCGCGGATGACCGCACCGTGTGAAGATGCGCACACCGTTCGACGCGGATAGTATTGCGCGCCGGATGCGGCATCGGCTCCAGGTGGATGGTCCGCATGGCCGGATCGCGCCGGGACGCGCCGAGCCGAACGCGCAGAGAGGCGTCCGGGCGACGTTGGACGGACCGCCGAACGCCGGGCACTTCGTCCCCGCGCCCATCACCCGAACACCCAACCGCGGAGCTCCGTGATGCGACGTCTCACCCGCGCCTGCTTCCTCATGCTGATAGTCCTGTGCTGGAGCGTGACACCGGCGCGCGCACAGGAGTACGGCATGCTCGTGCTGGAGCTGCCGGCCAGCGCGCGTGCGCTTTCGCTGGGCAATGCGTTTGCCGTGGGTACCGTCGACTCGGACGCGCTGTTCTACGCGCCGGCGTTCAGCAGCGCGCTGCGCGGGTTCTCGCTCGGCGCGGGCTGGTGGTCTCCGGACGCGATGGCGCTGTCCGTGTCGGGTGCGGGCGAGTGGTGGGGCGGTGCACTCGCGGCCGGACTGCAGGTGCTGGATTACGAGGGTGCCCCGGCGTATGACGATCTGCGCGCCGCGGAGGCGATGCTGGGCGGTCCGGCAGCGACGCGGGTGAGTGAGCGTGTGGGGACGCTCGGCTACGCGCGCAGGATCTGGAAGCTCGAGGTGTCCGTGGCGGCGAAGCTGCTCGATCTGCGCGCAGACGGAGCGAGCGTGCGCGGGCCCGCATTCGACGTGGCGGTCGGGAGAGCGGTCGGTCCCGTACGGCTGGTGCTCGCCGGTCAGCATCTCGGTCCGGCGCTGGAGGGTGATGGCCTCGAGCTCACGCTTCCCTCCCGTGGCTCGCTGAGTGCAGCGACACGCCCGGTGCCCGTCGGTCCACTCGATGTCAGCGCGGCCGCCACGGTCGCGGTCCGCGAGGATGGGACCGTGCTGTCCGGCGGCGGGGTCGAGATCGGCTACTGGCCGGTCGTCGGCCGGACGTTTCTGCTGCGCGCCGGCCTGCGCGACCCGGAGGGCGGTACGACGCCGTTCACCCTTGGCGCGGGCTTCGCCGGTGACCGGATCGCGCTCGACTATGCATACGCGCCGTACGAGGACTCGCCCACGTCACGCGTTCACCGGTTCGCGGTGCGGCTGCGCTGAGGCTGGCGATCGACCGGTCAGTTACTGCACCTCTGCTACCCTCGCGCGCAGGAATGCCGGCTTCGGCCTGGCGAACCCGATATCGTCGATGACCACGGTGCCTGCGGGGGCGATGTCGAAGACGAACCGCACTTCGCGGAGCGTTCGCGGGTCTACGCCACGAAAATCCGCGAGCGGAATCACGTAGGTCTGCAGCACGAGCTCGCTGTCGGACCCGAAACGGTCCTCCCAGTCGCCGCGCCGGTAGACGCGGATCGGCAGCGGGCGGCGTACGGGGCCGTATGCGGAGAGAGGGACGCGCGCGGTTGCGCCGGTCGCATCCGCCACCTCGATCGCGAGGTCGACGGGTGGCAGCGCGTCGTCGTCGCTGCGCTTCCGTGGCGGTCGCCGTTGCGTGGGCCTGTCCGGACCGGTGGAATCCGCGGCGGCCGTGACCGGATCGGCGCGCGGGCCGGGCATGTCCTTCGTCGGCATGAGCAGGAACTGCAGTGTCGCGTTCGCGTCGAGCGCCCAGCTCGATGCGAGCGTGTCCGGCAGTGTCAGGACGTAGCGTGCAGGCGGGCCCATGCGGGTGGTGTCGTCACCTGCGATGCGGTTGTTCCAGCCGAGCGTCACCGCGTAGTTCTGCATGGTGCTGCCCTCGGCCGGACTGTTTGCGGAGCGCATCTGCAGTCCGCCCTCCTTCCACGTCGCCATCGAGTCTGCCCGTATCGTGACCCCCGGCACCGACCCCGTGGTCACGTCGATGTCGTCGTCGTAGCGTGCGATCGCGCGGAAGCTGCCCTCCTCGAAGCGCGTCACGTACATCGTCGGCGGCAGCCACTCACCGGCGACGCGATGATCGCGGAAGAGGGGCAGGTAGCGGTCGTCGTCGCGCAGCGTCGCCTCCAGGAACGCAGAGACGAACACCTCGGCGAAGCGACGCTGCTCCTCGGCGGGCAGCAGGCCGCGCAGGTCGAGGATACGGCCGCTGCGCGGGCCGCTGTCGTGTGCGCCCCAGACGGTGTTCCACTGGCCGTGGTTCGCCCGGTAAACGTAAACCGCCGACTTGAAGTCGTCCGGTCCCAGTGCGACGCGCTGATACTGACGCAGTCCCGCGAAGTTGGTGACGTCGCCGTCGTGCGAGCCGTGGAACACGAGGTAGCTCACGTCGCTGACCGGGACGAAACGGTCCGCGGGCTTGTACTGGCCATCGACGGGCGCGATCGCGATGAGCGAGCGAATGCCGAAGCCGAAGTCGAACGTGACGGTCGCATCGTCGGGGTAGTGTGCGAGTCGGTTGAACGCCGCCGCATGGCCGACAGCCTCCCCACCACGCGAATGTCCGATCAGCGCGATGCGGTCCATGTCCACCTTCCGGTAGAACGGACCGCCCGCGCTGTCATTGAGCTCACGCCAGAGCTCCAGGTGCTTCAGCAGCATCCAGCCGCGCGCGTCGTTCTCGTTGCGGATCGCGCCGTTCAGGAAGTTCTCGTCGATGGAGGCCAGGATGAAGCCGCGACTCGCGAGCAGATTGCCGAGATAGTCATAGCCGGGATCGGAGAAGTCCTTCATGTCGTGGTTCCCGTGGACGACGAGCACCAGCGGGAAGGGGCCTTCGCCGTCCGGGTACCAGACCCGCGCGTTGCGCGGGAATGCCTTCGGCGTGAAGCCCCAGTAGCGGTTGCGTGATCCCGCGGCGTCGCCGAGGGAGACGAACCTCGACGCATCGACGCTGCTCGTCCGGATGGTCACGGAATCGCGGAACTCCGGCCGGCGGCGGTCTTCTCCACTTCCGTAGTACAGCGTTCGCACCGGGTACGGACCGGGCGCGGCCGGATCGGGCGCGTCGATCGTGTGTCGTGCGAGCACCGCGTGTGCGTCATTCGGTGCGAGCTCGAGCGAGCCGCGGCATCCCGCAACGGCCGTGCAGGCGACGGTGAAGACGAACGCGGACAGCGTCGGAGAGAGGTGGGTTCGCATGGGTTTCAGTGCAACGGTGAGAATGCCGCCGGCGGGTGCGCAGGCGACCCGGCGAAGCTGCTCTCCCGGCGCGGGCGGCGCAAGCCGGACGGAATGGTGGTACGATCCGCGCCATCGCGTGTATTGTCTCCCTCGTCACACGTGCTCGGAGGATCCATGCGACGTCCCGTCATTTCGCTGCTCGCCCTGGCCGGGCTTGCGCTGCTCGTCCCGGTACCCGGTGCAGTCGCCCAGGCGCCGGCTCCCGCACGGGCGGACACGCTTCCGCTCGATCCGGCCGTCCGCACGGGCACGCTGCCGAGCGGCATGCGCTACTACATCCGCGAGAACGCGCGGCCAGAGGAGCGGGCGGAGCTGCGACTCGTCGTGAACGCGGGCTCGATCCTGGAAACCGAGGACCAGCTCGGGCTCGCCCACTTCCTCGAGCACATGGCGTTCAACGGGACCGAGCGCTTCGAGAAGCAGGCGATCATCGACTACCTCGAGAGCATCGGGATGCGCTTCGGCGCGGACCTGAATGCGTACACATCGTTCGACGAGACCGTGTACATGCTCACGGTCCCGACGGACAGCGGCGATTTCCTCCGGCAGGGCTTCCGCATCCTCGCCGACTGGGCGGATGCCGTCACGATCGACACGGCGGAAGTGCGCAAGGAGCGCGGCGTCGTGATCGAGGAGTGGCGGCTCGGACAGGGCGCAGCGGAACGCATGCGGCAGCAGATCTTCCCGGTGCTGCTGGCCGGCTCGATCTACGCCGAACGGCTGCCGATCGGCACACGCGAGAGCCTCGAGTCGTTCGATCCCGCACAGCTGCGTGCATTCTACGACCGGTGGTACCGCCCCGACCTCATGGCGGTGATTGCGGTCGGGGACTTCGACGCGGCCGCGGTCGAGGGAATGCTGCGCGAGGAGCTCGGCCATGTGCCGCCGCCTGCCGGGCCGTCGGATCGGCCGACGCACGCACTCACCGCGCCGGACACGACGCGCGTCGTCATCGCGCGCGACGTGGAGGCGACGAACACGCGCGTCGAGATCTACTGGCTGCGTCCCGCACGTGACCGCAACAGCGTCCAGGCGTACCGCCACGACCTGGTGACGTCGCTGTATAACGCGATGCTCAATGCACGCTTCTCCGAGCTCGCGCAGTCGGCGGATCCGCCGTTCGTGGGTGCGGGCTCGCAGGCGGGCAGCTTCGTCCGCGCCGCCGACGCATACGTCCTTGCCGCGATTGTGGCGGACACCGGCGTGGTGCGCGGTCTCGAGGCGCTGCTCACCGAGGCGACGCGCGTGGCGCGGCACGGCTTCACGGAGACGGAGCTGGAGCGTGCGCGCGCGAATCTCCTGCGCAGCTACGAGCTGGCATACGCGGAGAGGCAGAAGACCAATTCCGCGACCTACGCCGCGGAGTATGCGCGTCACTTCCTGGAGGGCGAGCCCGCGCCCGGCATCGAGTGGGAGTACGCGCAGGTGCAGTCCATGCTGCCCGGCATCACGCTCGCGGACGTGAACAGCGTCGCATACGACTGGCTGAGCCAGCCGGGTCGCACGATCGTCGTGCAGATGCCGGAGAAGGAAGGGCTCGTACCGCCGACGGCGGCTGAGCTGCGTGCGATCGAGGCGCGCGTCGCAGCCGCCGAGATCGCCGCATGGGACGACGACGCCGTCGCCGAGCCACTGCTGCCGTCGCTGCCCGAGCCGGGACGGGTCGTCGCGACACGCTCACTCGACGACATCGACGTCACCGAGTGGACGCTGGCGAACGGGATCCGCGTGCTCGTCAAGCCGACGGACTTCCGTGACGACGAGGTGCTCTTCAATGCGGTCAGCCCGGGCGGCACGTCGCACGCACCGACCGAGACGCTGCTGTCGGCGTCACTCGCGGCGCCCGCAGTGCAGACCATGGGCTTCGGCGCGTTCAGTGCGACGCAGCTCCAGAAGGCGCTCGCAGGCAAGGCCGTGTCGGTCATGCCGACCATTGGTGGCACGACGGAGGAGATCCGCGGCGCTGCGGCACCGAGCGACCTGGAGACAGCGCTGCAGCTCGTCCATCTCGTGTTCACTGCCCCGCGCGTGGACAGCACCGCGTTCCTCTCGCTGCGCGAGCGCATGCAGGCCGTGCTCGCCAACCAGGCGGCATCGCCGCAGGTAGCGTTCGGCGACACGCTCTCCCGCACGCTCACGCAGAACCATCCGCGTCACGTGCGCATCGACACGACAACGATCCGCAGCTGGTCACTCGACGAATCGCTTGCGTTCTACCGCGATCGCTTCGCGGACGCTGACGACTTCGCCTTCACCTTCGTCGGCACGATCGACACGACTGCGCTGCGCCCGCTGGTCGAGCGCTACATCGGTTCTCTGCCCACCCGACCCGGCGCCGACCAGGTGATCGACCACGGCGTGCGTCCTCCCGATGGTGTCATCGAGAAGATCGTTCGGAAGGGACTCGAGCCACAGGCGATGACGCGCATCGTCTTCACCGGCCCGTTCGAGTACGACGAGCGCAACCGCCATCTCCTGCGCTCCCTCGCCGACGTCCTCGAGATCCGCCTGCGTGACGAGCTGCGCGAGGAGCGCGGCGGCACCTACGGTGTCAGCGTCGGCGCAGGCTACTCCCACGCACCGTGGGAGAACTACTCGGTCACGCTCGGCTTCGGCGCATCCCCCGACTCGCTCGACGCACTTGCCGCCGCCGCACTCGCCGAGATCGAGCGCCTGCAGAAGGAGCCTCCACCGGCGGAGACCGTCCGGCACATCCAGGAGATCCAGCGCCGCGAGCTCGAGCAGGGCCTGCGCCAGAACGGCTACTGGCTCACGAACCTGTCCGGCCGGCTGCTCACCGGCGAGGCGCCGATCTCCCCGGAGCGGCAGCGCTCCCTGATCGATGCGCTCACGCCGGAAGCGATCAGCGAAGCAGCACGACGGTATCTGTCGCTGGATCGGTATGTGCGGGTGTCGCTGTTTCCGGAAGGCTCGTGATCTGTCAACCGCGTTTGGTTCACCGCGGGGGCGCTGGGGGACGGTTTTCTGCCACAGAAATCACAGAGTGGCACAGAGTGTGGGCTGAGTCGGCCGTCGCGCAGTGCCCCTTTCCTCTCAGCGAGGATACTTCCCGTAAACAACCCTCAGCGCGCCTCACGCCTCCGCGGTAAACAACAATCGGCGCATCACGGCCAACCATACGCCGACAGCAGATACGTCAGGTTGCCCGTCCCGTCCATGATCGGCTCGTTCGTCGAGTAGTCGCCGAAGTCGTCATGGAACACAATGAAGCCGGTGTTGAACGGCGCGAACTCGTCGGGATCGAGCAGCCGGATGTACATCAGGTTCTCGTAGATCGATCGGTATACGGGACCGTCGAGCAGGCCGCCGAGCTGTGTCTCGACACCGAGCTGGCGTGCGATGATGGAGTGCGGGTCGAGTGAGGTCCGGCCGTCGGCGGGGTAGCCGATCACCATCGAGACGCCCCACGGGTTGACGCCGAAGAGCCAGTCGACGGCCGCAGCTTCCAGATCGCGGTAGCGGTTGTCGCCGGTCATCGTGCGGTACAGATACGCGTGCGTGGCGAAGGACGCCATCAGGTTGTTCGAGCACCAGATGAACGGGATTCCGACGCGGAACGCGTTCTTCACGGCACGTGTCTGGATGGCGTCGAGGCCGCGCGCGTAGTAGCCGGCCAGGTGCCGGACCGTGCCGGGCGCGGCGTCGCGTGCGGCGCGCCACAGCTCGTAGTGCCCCTGGTTGTGCCAGGGGAAGAACTCGTAGTGACGGGCGGTGTCGCGTCCCATCCAGGGCGTGACGGGCTCGGCGGCGGCATACTCGAGCGCCTCGACGCGGTAGCGATCCTCACCGGTGAGTGCGTACAGCTGGGCGGCGCCGTGCTCCATGTCGTCGACCCAGTTCGCTTCTTCGTAGAAGTACGGCGCCGCGCCGGGCGCGGTCTGGCACGCACCGGGATAGCGGCGGCCGAGCTCGTACGCCGCCCTCGCCTTGCGCGCGAGCGTGTCTGCGAACTCTCTGTCGTGCTCTGCCAGGAGCTGCGCGCCGAGCGCCATCGCCGACGCATACTTGCCCGCGGTGGAGGCGTAGCCGTCCGCGCGGTTCTTGTACTGGAGCAGTCCCTGGGGCTTGCCCGTGCACGGGTAGACCGGCCGGTAGCCGCCCCGGCCCCACCCGTAATCGGACGAATCCGTCGTCGGCAGGTCCGGGAAGTTGTGATCGCGGTCGTCGGCGAGCTGATTCAGCAGGAGGTCGTCCTCCGGGTACATCTTCACGAGCCACTCGAGTCCCCAGCGCGCCTCGTCGAGTATGTCGGGGATGCCGTTCGCGCCCGGCAGCCCGGACGCGTCGAACAGGTCGTCGAACGCATCCGCATGGTCGCGGTACGCCAGCAGCATCATCACGGTCGCGTGCGCGGAGGTCGTGACGTACTGCAGGTAGTCGGCTGCGTCGGCCCAGCCGCCGGCCACCGGGATGAACTCCCCCTCGCGCGTGGGGTGGTCGACCAGGATGCCGTCCGTGCGGTGATGCACCGAGTCACGGAACAGCGGATTGAACAGCGACCGCTGCTGCCGCATGTAGTACAGCAGCGTATCGGCCGCGCCTGCATAGACGTCCGGCGCAATCTCGAACGTTCGTGATGCGAGGCCGTCCGCGACGATGCGGTACTCACCCGGTCGATCGAGTGCGCTGAAGTCGAGCCGGTGTGTTGCCGCACACGCCGCGAACTCGCCCGCCGCCTCTGCGCGCGCGGGGCCGAAGACCGTCCTGCCCGAAGCGTCGACGACCTCGAACGTCGTCAGCGCCACGGGTGAGAGCGAGCACGCCACCGCGACTTTCGGGGCGTCCGGCATGTAGCCGACCTGATTCACGCGAATGAACGTGATCGAGTCCGTGCGCACGCCATCCGGTGCCTCGATCAAACGCCGTTCACCCGCGACGTCGCCCGCACCGCGCGGCCCCGTGGATGCGCCGCACGCAGCCACGAGCGGCACGGCGAGGAGGAGCGCGATCCGGGCAGGCCGATGCAGGCACCACGCGACGTCGCTTCGCCAGCGCATTGCGAGGCGATGAGCGCCAGCTGGTGAATGCTGCGCGGCCGGTTTCGCGGGCATGGCGGAAACGGAAGAACGCTCCACGTCGCAGTCTCCAGGCTGTTGACGAACGTGACGGTCGGGCGGGTCGAGCGGGGAGTGTGCGGCCGCAGGTGGGTACGCGCAACTCATGCGCGCATGCGCATCGGCCGCCAGTCCGGCAGCGGCTTGCCCAGCCACACCCATGCAATGAAATCGACGAGCGGCGGCTTCGCGCCCAGCTCGCGCATACGCGTAAGAAGCTGGCCCCGGTGATGCGCGGAGTGGATCGCTACCTGCTGGAACGTCTCCGCGAGCGTCGCGCCGTAGCGCTGCGGGTACTCCTCGCCCAGCTCGGACGCCCACGGGAACACGACAGGCCGGGTCAGCGCGTCCTCGGCAAGGCGCGCCAGGTAGATTGCCACCTCCTCGTGCTGCGTCCGCCCCCACGCGTATACGTCGTCGAGCTGGGCGAACGCGCTCCGGTCCGGCAGCTCGAGTGGCTTGCGGTTCCAGATCGTGACGTACGCGTTCTGCACGACGTGGATGTGCACGACCAGGTGTCGCACGCGATCGTCGTCGTGGGCGGCCGGGGTTCCGAGCACACAGCGCCAGGTAAGTGCGTCCGCCCACGCCATGTGGGACATCAGCGCGCGGACGTCGGTGAGATCCATCGACACGCTCCGGATGGAGTGCTCGGCGGGTGGCACCCTGCGGGGGTACCGGTAAGATTCGCCGCCGTGTGCCCGCGGATCAAGAGCGGACTGGTGCCGGGATGGCGCGCTGACGCATCTTGCTACGCCACGCCGACCGCTGCCACGGAGGCCATGGTGCCCGATTCCCCCACGAGTCAGAACACGCGGCGTCGCTTCATCCGTCACGCGGCCGACGTCCCGATCGAGGTGAGCGCCGTCGACGGCGGTGCGCAGCACACGCGCACCGGCGTGGACGTCAGCGTCGGCGGACTATCCTTCCTTTCAGACGACGTGCCTCCCGTCGGCGCCCTCGTCGAGATCCGCATCGACTCCGTGCAGCCGCCGTTCACGGCGCGTGCGCGCGTGGTGTGGGCGCGGCGCGAAGCGGAGGGGTGTCGCGTCGGCGTGCAGTTCCTCGAGCACAACGACGCGTTCCGGGCCAGGATGGTCGAGCAGGTGTGCGCGATCGAGCAGTACCGGAAACAGCTGGCTGCAGCGGGACGGACGATCACACGGGAGGCGGCCGCCCGCGAGTGGATCGAACGCTACGGCAGCAGCTTCCCCGCGATCTGAGCAGCGTCAGGTGGACTCGCGCTGCTCACGGCGCCAGTCGAACCAGGACCAGATCGCCGGAACCACTGCGCTGAACGTGATCGCGATCATCATCACCGGAAACCGCCACGCCGACGGCAGGAACAGCGCAGACAGAACGATCAGCCCGCCGAGCACGAAGGTGCGGCCCGCAAGCCGGTGCGTGGACCGCCAGACGCGCTCACTCGACAGTGTCCACGGCGTCCGCACCCCCATCCACCAGTTCGAGCGCACGCGCGGCAGCACGTTCCCCAGGACCAGGAGCATCACGCCGAACGCCACGGTCATGATCACGTCCACGCCCGGCAGCGACCACCCGAGGGCAGCACCGATCGTCATCACGTGCACGACCGCCATGATGAAGATCGTCATGTTGACGATCACCCAGAACGTCGGCTCGAAGCGCTCGTAGTTCGCCGCACGCGGATCGATCTTCCGCAGGCCCTGCATCAGCAGCCAGACGAACACGGAGATCCCCGGCGGCAGGAACACGATCCAGCGACCCGACCAGCCGTCCACCTCGCCTCGCGCGTTCCAGTGCGATGGTACCTGCTCCGGCAGCTTCGGGAACGCCCACAGCGCCAGTGCCAGCATCGCAACGGTCAGCAGCGGCCCCACCCACTTCCGCTTCATCGCTCTCCTCCAACACCGAAAAAGTCCAGCATCTCCTTGAGCAGCTCCTGGAATACCGTCGCGTCCAGAGAGTATACGATGTTCCGCCCGTCGCGTGTCGCCTGGATCAGCCCCGCATCCTTCAGCACCGACAGATGATGCGACGTCGACGCGGGCGTGATCGGAAACAGCGCCGCGATCTCGCCTGCCGTCATGTCCCGCTCCCGCAACCGCCGCAGAATCTCGCGCCGCGTCGGGTCGGCCAGCGCCCGCATCGTATCGTCCAGCCCCATGCCCGCCTTACATTTAGATATCCGTCTAAATATAAAAGCCGCGGTGAGCCCGGGTCAAGAAACGAGTGGGGCATACAAGGAAGGGGGCGCGGCCACGCGGGTGGCCGCGCGTCAGATGCTGATCGGGCGGATACGCGTCGACGGGGCCGGGGCGGGGGCGGGCTCGGCCGAGAGCGCCGGCCTCACCTCCTTGCGGTGATCCCCGTTGACGCACGGGGACGCCGAGTCTCGCGGTGTTGCGGCTGCGGACTGCAGGAGCAGCGGTGTCGCCTGGTTCAGGCCGCGCAGGTCCCTGCCGGTCGCACCGAAGCCGAAGCCGGCGAACGAGCCGGCGAGCAGGATGACGGCCGCGACGAGCAGAGCCGCACTCATTCTATCGGTTGATCGAGCCATCTCACGTCTCCTCGGGAAGGGTCCGGCACCACTCAGACGTTTGTCCCTCTCCCATTGGAACGTAGAAAGGCCCTTGCGAGTTGCACGCCTGTTCCGGCACACGGCGTAAACTGATGCCGGGTAACGATTTTGGATTTTCGGTCGGAACCCGCGGACGGGCGGGAAGTCGCATTGCTGGGACGGTTTCGTCCCGACAGTGGTGCAGATTCGGGACTGCGGCGTGCGTGTTGACCACTGCCCGAGGGCGGCCGACTCCTTTTCCCGACGCAACTTCAGCCTCCGCCCGACAGGCACGGAGGTTTCGCGGGGCTATCGTGGGTCGTGGATTCACCGAGCAGGAGACGCCCATGGCTGCCACGATTCTGGTTCCGCTGGACAGCTCGAGATTCGGTGAGCACGCCCTGCCGGTAGCGGTCGGCATCGCGCGCCGTACGGGAGCGCGGCTGCACCTCGTGCACTGCTTCGAGCCCCCGCTTCCGCCGCTGTACTCCGGGGGTGGTGCGGCCTACGACCCGCAGCTCGACCGTATGCTGCGCGATGAGAAGGCGGCGTACCTCGCGCGGGTGGCGGACCGGGTGCAGCGGACGTGTGGAGTCGCGGTGCGGACGGAGCTGCTGAGTCCCCCGACGGTGCCGACGCTGGTTTCGTATGCGAGCGACGCCGAGGTCGATCTGATCGTGATGACCACGCATGGGCGTGGCGGGATCAGCCGTGCCTGGCTGGGCAGTGTCGCGGATGCGCTCGTCCGGCGGACGAGTGTGCCGGTACTGCTGCTGCGGCCGCGCGATGAGGAGGTGGTGATCACCTGCGAGCCGCAGACGTCGCACATGCTGATCCCGCTCGACGGCTCGGAGCTTTCGGAGGGCATTCTAGCGCCTGCGATCGGGCTCGCACAGCTATCCGGCGCGCACGTCACGCTACTGCAGGTCATCGAGCCGCAGCAGTCGAGCGGTGATTCGGCCGCGGCGCGCCGCTCCGCGTTGAGCTACCTGGAGGGCATTGCACGCGAGCACATGTCCGGGCTGGAAGTCGACGTCGCAGTCGAGGAGCACGAATCGCCCGCGGTCGCGATCCTCGAGTATGCGGCGCTGCACGGTGCAGATCTGATCGCACTCGCGACGCATGGCCGCGGCGGCTGGTCGCGCGTCGCGCTCGGCAGTGTCGCGGACAAGGTGGTGAGGGGGACTATGATGCCGGTGCTGCTCTACCGTCCGCCGGCTGTCGGCGCCGGCGTGCTGGCGGCGGCGGGCGGGCTGGCAGAGATGAAGGGCTGAGACGGAGCCCGTTTCACCACTGAGCGCGGAGGACGCCCAGCAACAACCGCCGAGGACCGTATCAGGACTCTGTGCTCCGCAGCGAATAAGATCCTGCGTGCAGCACCCCTGGCGCTGTCTCGGCGTCCTCTGCGCACTCAGCCTGGTCTTCCGAGTGGGCTCGCGGATGGCGCCGGCGTGCTCAGAAACTGAAGAGAGGCAGCTGATGTTCCGCTGAAGCCGGGGTCGCTAGTCCTTCTCCGGCTTCAGCAGTCCCGCGTTGAGCGCGTACCGTACCAGCTCGGACCTGTGTGTCAGGCCGAGCTTTTCCATGATACGCGAGCGGTAGGTGTCGACGGTCTTTGGTGAGATGAAGAGCTTCTCGCCGATCTCGCTGGAGGAGAAGCCTTCGGCGGTCATGGCCATGACGTCGCGCTCGCGCTCCGTCAGTTTCTTCAGCGGATCGTTGGCCTGCTCCTCCTTCTTCACGCGGAAGCCCTGGAGCAGAAGCTTTGCTGCGTTCGGGTAGAGGAACACCTCGTCACGTGCGACCGTCCGGATCGCACTGATCAGGTCTTCGTCCGCCGAGGTCTTGCGGACGTAGCCGCTGCCGCCGGCCTCGAGCACGGCGAGGAGGTACTCATCCTCTGCGTGCATGGTGAGCACGAGCACCCTGGAGCGGCCGTCCTTCGCGATCTGGCGGGTCGCCTCGAGCCCGCCCATCCCCGGCATCGACAGGTCCATGACGACGACGTCCGGCCTCAGCAGCTCGCAGCGCTCGATCGCCTCCTCCCCCGTCGACGCCTCTCCGACGACGACGAAGTCCTCCTCGTTCTCGAGCAGCGCCTTGAGACCGGCGCGCAGCACGTGATGGTCGTCACAGAGGAGAATGCGGATTGTGTCAGGTGCCGCCACGTTCGGTCTCCGTAATGGGGACGCGCACACGCACCTCGGTGCCGCGTCCGGGACTGGTATCGATGTCGACGGTCCCGCCGATGTAGGATGCCCGCTCCTGCATCCCGAACAGGCCGAGCCCGCGACCGCTGTCGTCCAATGTATAGTCGAGGTCAAAGCCGCGCCCGTCGTCGCGGACGACGATCTCGAGGACCCCGTCCTTGCGCTGCATACCCACGAACACGGTTTCCGCGCCGGCATGCCGCACGACATTGGACAGGGACTCCTGCACGATCCGGTAGACCGCGAGCTCGGCCTCCGGGGACAGCAGCCGCTCCTGGTCCTGGACGGCGAGCTCGAGCCGCAGGCCGCCGGCCTCGGCGATCGCCCGTGCGCGCGACTCGATCGCGGGTGCGAGGCCGAGCATGTCGAGGGCGGGCGGGCGGAGCCCGCGCGCCATCCGCCGCACCTCGTCGATTGCGGAGGAGATCTCCTCCGAGATCTCCTCGAGCAGCCCCGCCTGCTTCGCGGGGTCCGAGATCGTGCGTGCCAGTTTGAGCCGTACCCGCAGGGCGGCGAGTGTCTGGGCAGTCCCGTCGTGCAGCTCCCGGGAGATGCGGAGCCGCTCGTCCTCGGCAGCTGCGAGCGCACGCTGGTTCACCTCGCGCAGCCGCTTCCGCTGGATCGCGGTGCGGTCGAGCATCTCATTAAACGTCGCGATCAGCCGGGCGAGCTTCCGGTCGGCAAGAACGGTGAGCGGGGCGCGGGCCGCCTCGTCGCCGGCGTGCACCATGGACGCTGCGTGCTCGAGCCGGTCGATGGGGCGAAGCGCGAAGCGCACGATGATCGCGTTGACGACCAGGCTCAGCACGACGGTGCCGAGCGCAACCAGCAGGATCGTGTCAGTGACGGCATCGGTGCCGAGCTCGCGGTGCACGGCATACACGACGGCGAGGCCGCTGAGCGCTGCGATCACCGCATTCGCGCCGAGGATCTTGTAGAACAGCGGCACGCGCAGAAGCGCAACGACGAAGCGTGGCAGCCGCGTCTGCGGCCGCGTTGACGCGAGCGCCTCGCGTGTGGTCGGCATCAGTCGAAGCTCCGCAACAGCTGCAGCATCTCGACGTGCCAGGGATCGGCGGACGGATCGTCGGGATCGGGGCTCGGATTCTGTTCCGGCGTCTCGAGGATCAACGGCACGTCGAAGGAGCGGCGGTCCCTGAACAGCCAGCGGAACGGCTCCACGCCAATCGTGCCTTCCCCGATGTTCGTGTGACGGTCGCGATTCGACGCGAACTCGTTGGCGCTGTCGTTCAGGTGGAAGAACGCCGGCGGCTCGCCGATCGCCTTCTCGAACTCGTCGAGGATCGCGGTGAAGCGCTCCTGCGACGTATGGATGTCGTACCCCGAAGCGTGCAGATGGCACGTGTCGAGGCCGTAACCGGCGCGTGCGCGCAGCGATTTCGGGATGTGCGACAGGATCAGCGCGATCTCCTCGGCGGTCCGCCCGATCGTCTTTCCCGCGCCTGCCGTGTTCTCGACGAGCAGACGCGTCGAGGACTCCGGCGTGTGCTCGAGCGCCTGGACCATCGCGCGCGCCACGCGCTCCGCGGCCGCAACCGGATCGCCGTCGCTCGCGGAGCCAGGATGGAAGCAGACCTGCCCGACACCCAGGATCGTCGAGCGCTCCATCTCCTTTGCTAGGCCGGCCGCGGCGCGCTCCCACTTCGCGGGGTCGGCCGTGGCCACGCTGAGCACGTAGGCCGCGTGCACGACCACGTTCTCCGGCCGGATGTCGGTCTCCGCGAGTGCACTGCGGAAGCGCTCGACCCGCTCCGGATTGATGTTTGACTTGTCGCCGTAGAACTTGGGGATCGCCGTGAAGATCTGGAGCGCAGTCATGCCGGCACTCCCGGCGCGACGCGCGGTCATGTGCAGGCCGCCGACGTCGCTGGTGTGCGCTCCGAGATATCGAGCCATCGGTACTACCTTCCGTGGGACGGGGGATCGGCGGCGCAATGAATAGTAATCGTCTCGGGTCGCCGCCAGCCCGGACGCAGAAGCGCGCCCGCCGGGGAGGCGGGCGCGCGGTCACGTCGTGAACGAGGCCGGGCTGGCGCTCACTCCTGCGGACGCGGGGTTGCGGCCTCGATCGCCAGCTCGATCCGGACGTCGTCGCTCACGACGCTCACGCCCTCGACCATGTTGTTCCAGAGCAGGTTGAAGTCCTTCCGGTTCACTTTCAGCTCGCCCTCCGCACCGAGGCGTTGCCGGCCGCCGAGCGTTACCGGGCCGTTCAGCTCGAAGGGGATCCGGACCTCCTGCGTGACGTCCCGGATGGTCAGGTCGCCGACGAGCGCGTAGCCGTCATCGATCTGCTCCACGCGACGGCCCTCGAAGGTGATCGTCGGGAAGCGCTCCGCGTTGAAGAAGTCGTCGCTGCGCAGATGGTTGTCGCGCCGCTCGTTGCCCGTGTCGATGCTGGCGGTCTGGATGACGACGTGCGCCGTCGACTGCGTGATGTCCGCAGTGTTCAGCAGGAGGTGCCCCTCGAACTCGCGGAACTCGCCGCGCACGGTTGCAACGCCCATGTGACGTACCGCGAAGCCGACCCGGCTATGGCTGCGGTCGATGTCGAACCGCTGCACCGTGTCGGGCGCGGCGGCGGTAAGGAGGAGCGGCAGCACCAGCGCTGCCGCGGCGGACACTCGATTCATCTGCGTCAGTACTCCATCAGGGGTTATTGCTGCCGCGCAAGTGCGCGGTAGTACTCTTCGACCATGCGGCGGAACTCCTCGGCGACCTGGCCGCTGCCGCGCACGCGCGGCGCATCCTCGCGCGATGCCAGAAGCGCGCGTCGAAGCGCGAACTCCACTTCCTTTGCACCACCCACGACGTCCCGGCGCAGGCGCGCGAGCGCCTCGGGATCGGTCAGCGCGCCCGCGCGATCCAGGCCGCGCATCGCGGAGAGCACGTCCTCGAGCTGGTCCGCATCGATCCCGCTGCGCCTGAGCTGCTGGCGCAGCTCCTCCGCCTCCGCGATCCGCTGACGCAGCGCATTGCGCAGCTGACGCCCGTCGCCGCCGCCGCGCGGCGGACCATCGCCGGACTGCGCGGACTGCTCCGACTGCGCGCGCTGCTGCCCGGGCCCATCCGCTTCCGCCCGGGCCTCGGCCTGCGCCTGCAGGGACTCGAGTCCGCGCGCGAGCTCGGCGGCCCGCTCGACCGCACGCTGCGCGTCGTCGGCCTGCGCGCCGGCGGCGAGTGCGACGCGCGCGCTGTCCAGCCGCTCGCGCACTTCGTCGATGCCCGCGGCAATCTGCTGCTCCATCCGCTCGACCTGCTCCGGGGGCGCCTGCGGGTGCGTCAGGTTGCGCGACCATTCGACCATCTCGCGGAGCTGCTGGTCGCGGATCGCTCCGGCGGCCGCCCGGAGCTGGCGCGCAGCATTCTGGCGGTCGCGCGCACCGCCCGCCATCCCGTCCAGCCGCTGTTCCAGCTCACCGAGCCGCTCTGCCATCTGCGTCTTCTGCTCGATCAGCTCCCGGGCCTGTCGCGCACGGTCGGCTCCCGTCTGCCGCTGGAGGTCGCGCATGCCCTCGGCCACCCGCCGCTGCTGTTCCGAGAGCCGCTCCAGGTCGCGCCGCGCCCGCTCCGTCTCCTGCTCGAGCTGCTGTGACTGGTTCTGCTCCAGACGACGTCGCGCATCGTCCAGCCGCTCGAGCGCGGCCTGCGCCTGCGCCGTGCTGCCTCCGCGCCGGTCTGCCGCGGCGCGGCGCATCGCGTCCGCGGCTTCCTGCATGCGACGGGCTGTCTCCTCGAGGTCGCGACGCCCGGTCTCACGGGCGAGCCGCTCGAGCTGTCGCGCGGCCTGCTCGGTCTCCTCGGCGAGCTGCCGCTGTGAGGCGCTGCTGCCGCCCTGCGCACTCTGCATGGCACCTGCACGGCGCTGCCGCTCGAGCTCCTGCTGCTGCCTGCGCGCGAGCTCGCGCAGCCGCTCCAGGGTCGCATCCACACCCTGCTGCGTCGCCTCGCGCTGCCCCTGCTGCACGGTCTCGTACTGGTTGTTCAGCCGGTCGAGCTCCAGCTCGAAGAGGTCGGCCAGGTCCTCGGCATCCGGCGCACCGCCGCCGCCACCGGCGTTCTGCTGCATTGCGACCTGTACATCACGGTACATCGCCTCGGCGCGCTGCAGCTGCTGCAGCGCCCGCTGCTCGCTCGGCAGGGCGCCATCCGGGTCGCCGGCGCGCAACGACTGCACCGCGGCCTCCATCTCGCGCATTGCCTGCGGAAGGATCTCGGCGATCCGGCGGAAGGACGTATCGGCGGTGATCCCGCGGCTGTGCATGCGTTGCGCGAGCGTCTCGACCTGTCCGTGCAACCGCTCCTGCGCGAGTGCGATCGTGTTCAGGTCGTCTCTGCGCTCCTCTCGATCGCCTGCGCGGATCACATTGAACGTTGCCGCGATGATCTCGCGCTGCGTCTGCGTCAGGTCGCCGTTCTCCTCGCCCTGCCCACCGCCGCCGGGCGGCGCCTGGTCGGCCTGGCGGTAGTCGCGCCCGAAGGGTCGGATCGCGAGGAAGTAGATGTCGCTCGTGACGTCATGCCCGCTCGCGTCGTGTGCACGCGCGTAGTACGACACCAGATCGCCGGCCTGCAGGTCCAGCTCCTCCAGGTACAGCGTGTGGCCGGCCGTGACCTGCGCCAGCGCGCGACCGTCGTAGATCGACACGCTCTGCTCGGCGCCACCGTTCACCGAGTAGATGAGCTCGATGCGGCGGACGCCGTAATCGTCATCCGCCTGCGCCTCCAGGTGAATCTCCTCGATGCTCGTCGGTCGCGTATCGCGGCCCGGCTTGCTGAAGCGGACGGTGGGACCCCGATCATCGAGCGCGTCGATCGTGTAGCGCGGTGACGCTTCGAGCATGCCGCTGCCGGCATCCAGCTCGATGTGGTAGTAGCCGGGACGCTCCACCACGAACTCACCCGTCAATGTGCCGTCGGCCTGCAGCGTCAGCGCGCGGGCGTCGTCTCCATCGAGCACGATCCTGCCGCCGGTGACCGGGACGGTCGGCGTCGCGCGAAGCCGCACGGTCGTTCCGCGCAGCGCAGCAACGTCGCCGCCGACCTCGACGACCTGCGGCTGCAGGTTCGTGTACGCCGGAAAGACGTACTCCATGGCAAGCCGGTCGACCCACGGGAGGTCGGCCACCGTGATGCGGTAGACGCGCGATCGCACGTCGCCGGATTCGATGAAGTACTCCGCGTCCGCGCGCAGCGTGAAGAGCAGTGCCTCGAACGTGGTGCTGTCGCCCGCCTGCTCCATCGGGATGCGCGCGAACGACGAGTCGGCGCCCGTGCGGACCAGCACGTCCGCACCGGACGCCACGAAGCCGCGCAGCACACCGCGCACGGTCGCGTCCGCACCGCGCGCGATCGTGGTGTCGCCCGGCAGCACGTCGATGCTGTAACGCGGTGCGCTCTCGACACGCGCGAGCGGGTTCAGCAGGGTGTCCGCACCGTGCCGCACGGTCGCTGGCCGGGCGGCGATGAGGCCGAAGGACACGGCCATGACGGCGGCGAGCATTGCGCCTGACCAGCGCATCTCGCGCAGCTCGAAGTCGCGCCCGTCGTGGATCGCGTGCATCCGTTGCAGCGCCTGCTCGAGCGTATGCCGCAGAAGCGCTGGCGACGCATCCCTGCTGTCGATCGCACTGACCAGCGCGTTGCGCAGCGTCGGCTCGTGCTCCTCGATGTAGAGTGCAACCTGCTGATCCGTGGGCCGGCGCAGCAGTGGCCGGACCAGCCAGTACCATGCGCCGGCGAGGACAGTCCCCCAGCCGAACACGCGAAAGGCGATGATGGCTGCGAGCCCCAGGCCGCTCCGGCTCACGACCCAGGAGAGCACCAGGAAGAGCGCGAGTGCGGCCGCGCCCGTATATGCAAGGCCGCGGAGGATCAGCTTTGCACGCCAGCGGTTGCGGACGGCGCGGATCAGGTCGAGCAGCCTCGGATCACTTCGCTTCATGGTGTGCCTCCGCTCCGTAATGCCCGGGAGGGCCGCGTCGCCAGCACCGACTCGATGGTCAGCAGCACGATTGCTGCCGCCAGTACGTACCACCACAGTGCCTGTCTGCGCTCGCGCTCCTCGATGGTGAGCACGGCCGCATCACGCACCGCCGTGTTCCCTGCGGACGCGGGCGCGGCTGCCGCGGCGAGTGCGGCCGGCTGCATCGTCGTCAGGTCCGACTCGGTCCGGTCGAGGTTCGCGGCGACCGTGCGGACCACACCGCTACCGTCGGGCTCGCGCAGCTCGTAGAAGCCCGCCTGATCGAGCCGCAGCACCTCGGCCCCGCGCCCATTGGCCGCCCGCACGGGCGTGCCGTCGGGGGCCACGACCACGAGTGTGCTGTCCTCGATGACGAGTGCATCGCCGACCGTCATGGCCGGTGGCTCCGCGCGCCAGGCCGCGCCATACGAAGCGAGCCGGTGCAGCAGGGGCACGAACACCGGCTGCAGGGGCAGGTCGCTCCACCAGGTGTCGAGTGTCGACGTGAGTACGAGAGCGCGACCGCGCCCGCGCTGCGCCTCGAGGATCGCGATGCCGCCGTCGTCGAAGCGCGCGAGCACGCGCGTGGAGTCCGCCGGCTGAACGCCGCGATACCGGTAGTAGCGCGCGCCGGCGAGGTCGCCGTTGCGCGGATCGCGGAAAAGGCTGAGCACCGGGTGCCCGTACTCCGCCCAACCGATCGCGCCACCGCCATCCCGCGTCCGGTCGATCGGTGCACCCGCGTCGCCGATCCATCCGGGGAGGGTGCCGGTCGCACCGAGCACGGCGATGACACCACCGCCCGCCGCGATGAATGCGTCGAGCCGCTCGCCTTCGGTCCCGGTCGGCCACGGTGCACCGTTCAGCAGCACGAGGTCCGCGCCCGCGAGGTCCGTGGCCCCCGGGCCCGTCACCGCCGTCACGCCGTACGCGGGGTCCTGCCCGACCGCCAGCGCACGCTGCAGGTAGAGGGCGGATGGTGCGCCCGTGCCGCGCCCCTCGAGCAGCAGGACGCGCAGCGGCCGTGCCGCGCTGAGCACGAGGTGGTACTCGTCGTCGGCGGGGAGATCGTCGGCATCGAGCCGGACCGTACCCCGCACGGCGCCGGCCGGTAGGGTCAGCGGTGCGAATGCGACGTCCCTCACCGCACCCGGCTCGACGTCGAACGGAACGGACTGCACGTCCTGCCCGTTCACCTCGAGGACTGCAGCTCCCCGACGTGCATCGGGGCCACGGTGTGCGATGCGCGCATTCACGCGCACGCGCTCGCGCCCCTCGAACTGCTCGCGGGAAATCGAAACGGCGGCAAGCATCGTGTTCGCGGGCGCGTCATCCGTGATCGGCACGGTCGTGAGCGCGATCCCCTCGGGCAGCAGTGCGCTCTGGTCACCCTCCCAGCCGCCCTGCTGGAAGTCGCTGATCAGCACGACCTCGCGCCGGGGTCGATCGGACGCGTCGAGAAGCGCCTGCGCCATGCGCAGGCCGGCGGCGTAGCTCGTGCGACGTGGCCCGACCCGCGCGGTATCGAGTGCAGCACGCAGCACGGCCCGATCCCCCGTCTGTCCCGTCACGGCTTCGGCGCGCTCGTCGAAGAAGGCGATCGCCGCGCGATCCTCCTGCCGCAGCGCATCGACCTGTGCACGTGCCGCCTCCAGCGCACGCGCGAAGCGGTCGCCGTAGCCCATGCTCCAGGAGCGATCGATCAGCAGAACGACGTCGCGTGCCGGCAGCAGCGCTGCGCCGGCCGCGGGCACGCGGTCGACGAACGGTCGCGCGAATGCAGTCGCCAGCAGCACGAGCGCCAGCACGCGCATGGCGAGGAGCAGGTGGTCGCGCAGCCGGCGCCGGCGCACCGACCTGTGCGGGATCCTCTTGAGGAACATCAGCGACGGGAAGCGCACGGCGTGCGGACGCTCCCGATGCATGAGGTGGAGCGCGATCGGCACGCCGACGGCAAGGAGCCCGAGCAGGAAGAGCGGCGCGAGGAACGTCATGCAGCGCTTCCTCCGTTCGTGAGGCCTGCATGTTCACCGCTGACGCGAGCGCTCGCCGTCATGCGCTGCCTCCAGTCCTCCGACCTGCCCGCTGCAGCCGCTCGCGCTCGGAGAGCAGGTGGAAGAGCGCGTGGTCGAGCGGCTGCGACGTGTCGAACATCGCGTAGTCGATCCGGTCGGCGCGCAACAGCGTGCGCAGCGCGCTCACGTGCGCCTCGACCATCTCGCGGTAGCGCTCGCGCAGCTCGTCCGGCACGACCGGGATGCGCTCGCCGGTCTCCAGGTCCTCGAAGCTCTGCGCCGCGTCGAACGGAAAGGTCAGCTCCGTCGGGTCGAGCAGGTGGAAGACGATGACGTCGTTGCCCGCATAGCGCAGCGCGCGGACGGCGTCGGCGACCGACTCGGGTTCCTCGTACAGGTCGGATATCAGCACGACGATGCCGCGCCGACCGAGCAGCTCCACGATCTTGCGCATCGACGGCACGAGGGATCCCGGCCGCCGGGGTGCCGCCCGCTCGAGCGTGTGCAGCAGGATCTCGAGATGCTTTGCGGATGGAGGCACGTAGTCGACGACGTCGTCGTCGAACGTAACGAGCCCGACGCGGTCCCGCTGGCGCGAAGCGAAGTACGCGAGCGAGCCCGCAAGCATGCGCGCGTAGTCGAGTTTGGCGATGCCCGTTCCCTGGTACACCATCGAGCCGGAGACGTCCAGCAGCACGACGAAGTTCGCGTTCGTGTCCGCCTCGAACTCCTTCACGTGGTAGCGGTCGGTGCGCGCGTAGAGGCGCCAGTCGATGCGGCGGATGTCGTCGCCGGGCATGTACGCGCGGTGCTCGGCGAAGTCGAGTGACAGGCCGAGGTACGGCGAGCGGTGCAGGCCGTTGATGAAGCCGTCCACAACGGTCTTGGCGACCAGCTCCAGGTCATCGATGCGCTGGAGCACGGCAGGATCGACGAAGCGTGCGCCCGGAAGCGCGCGGGCCATGGTCACGTCAGCGCATCCCCGATGCGGGCGGGCTCACCGCATCCAGCAGCCGGTCGATCACCGTGTCTGGCGTGATCCGCTCCGACTGCGCGTGGAAATTGAGCAGCACCCGGTGGCGCAGGACCGGGTGCGCGAGTGCCCGCACGTCCTCGAACGCGACGTGCGTGCGACCGTCGAGCAGCGCCCGCGCCTTGGCGCCGAGCGTCAGGTACTGCGCCGCGCGCACGCTCGCCCCGTAGCCGACCCATTCGCGGACGTGTTGTGGCGCGCCCTCGCCGGGCCGCGTCTGCCGCACCAGTGAGACCGCGTACTGCAGTGCTGCATCGGAAACGGGCACTCGCCGCACCAGCTGCTGGTACGCGAGCAGCTCGTCGCCAGTCATCACCTGCTGCGGCGCCTCGCCCGCCGTCGACGTCGTCGCGCGCACCACCGCCAGCTCGTCCTGCTCCGGCAGGTGGTCGATCACGATCTGGAACATGAACCGGTCGAGCTGCGCCTCGGGCAGCGGGTACGTGCCTTCCAGCTCGATCGGGTTCTGCGTAGCGAACACGTGGAACGGCTCCTCCAGCGTGTACGTCCTTCCCTGCACCGTCACACGGTGCTCCTGCATCGCCTCGAGCAGTGCGGACTGTGTCTTGGGCGGCGTGCGGTTGATCTCATCGGCGAGGAGCACGTTGGTGAAGACGGGGCCGGGTGCGAACGTCATCGTGCGGCGACCGTTCACATCCTCCTGCAGGATGTCCGTGCCCGTGATGTCGGACGGCATCAGGTCGGGGGTGAACTGGATGCGCGCGAAATCGAGTGCGAGCACCTGCGCGAGCGTCTGGACCAGCAGGGTCTTCGCCAGGCCGGGCACACCGATGATCAGCGAGTTGCCGCCGACGAAGAGCGTGAGCAGCATCTCGTCGATCACCGCATCCTGACCGATGATGCGCTTGCGCAGCTCGGCACGGACGCGCTGCGCGCCGTCGCTCATCCGCTCGGCAAGCTCGACGTCGTCGCGTCCGAGTGGTGCCTGCTGTTCCGTTACGACCGATGCCATCGCCACGCGTGCCCCCTGTTGTTGCTGTCTAGCGCGTCAACGTGTACAGCACGTAGTTCACGCCGAACTTGTATGCCTCGTTGGTCAGGTCTACCGGGAAGAATCCCTCCGCGGCGAACTCCCACAGCTCGCCCAGGTCGTTGTTGTAGTTCGCGACGGCGAGCATCCGCTTCGAGGTGTCGTTGTCGACGAAGAAGCCGTAGAAGCTGGCAGGCACGCCGCGGTACGGGTGGAGCATCTCGAGCGTTTCGATCTCGAAGAACGACTGGAAAATCGGCGCGTCTCTCGTGAGCGGCACGGGGACGATGCCGGGCCAGACCCGCTGCATGTTCGCCGCGAGCTGCCGGAACGCGCGCTCGCCCGTGAAGTCGTCGAACATGACGAAGCCGCCCTTTTCCAGGTACGCCCGCAGAGCCTCGATCTCCTCGGGCGTCGGCTCCCACTCGCCCGGCTCCGAGAGCAGCGCGACCGGGTACCGGAACAGCTCGGGGTCGCCCAGCCGGAACACGTTGCCGCCATCACGGAACGCGCGCACGTACGTGAGCTCCGCGAGGATGCTGCCGAGGTTGCGCTCCGCGAACGGGTAGTCGTGATGCCAGGGTGGCTCGCCGAAGCGACGGAAGCCGCGCGTGTCGTACCATATGCGCGCGAACTTGAACGTGCCGTCATACTCCGTGTTGTCCGGCCAGCGCTCCGGTCGCTGCTGGGCCTGCGGTCGCTGGGCGGCGCGCGCATCGACCAACGCGCCCGCGGCCGGCACGGCGACGAGGAATGCGAGGGCCACCAGCCAGCGCTTCATCGCCGCACCTCGAGCAGCAGCATCTGCGCGGCCTCGTAGTTCGGCGCGATCTCGAGTGCCTGCAGCACGGTGCGGCGTGCGGCGGCGTTGTCACCCGCGCGGTGCAGTGCGACCGCAAGCTGGTAGAGCGCCTCGGCGCGGTCCGTCGGACCGAGTGCGACGAGCGCCTCGCGCGCATGAACGACGCCCGCCGCGTTACCGGCCGCCTCGTGATGAGCGGCGAGCTGGCGGTAGAGATCGGGGTCGTACGGATGGATGTAGACGGCGCGCGTCAGGGTCTCCGCAGCGCCCGCATGATCGCCGATCGAAGCCTGCAGCGCCGCCAGCTCGCGGTGCGCGTCCAGGTCGCTGCCGGCGACCGCAACGTGCTGTGTCAGCAGCTCAGCCGCCGCTGCCGTGTCCCCCTGCTGCAGCCGCACCCGCGCGAGCAGACGACGCGGCGAGTCCGCGCCGGCATAGTCCGGGAACAGCGCGATCGCTTCCTGGAGACTGCGCGCGGCCGTGTCGAGGTCACCGTCCTGAAGGGCACGCCGTCCGCTGTTCAGCCGGTCGAGGAACGCGCCGCCCACACGACCGTCCCGGACCGTCACCGCCGTGAGCTCGGAGTCGTAGCGCGCGCGCAGCCACTCATCGAACGCGCTGTCCAGTTGCGAGGGCGAGAGACCGAGCACGCGCTGCACGACGTCCGTGTTCGAGCGACCGTCGCGGTACGCCGCAAGCATGGAGCGCAGCGCACCAATGCCGCGTGTCTCCTCGATCCACTCGACGACCAGCGAGGCCATGTAGTACGACAGCGCAACCTCGCCGGGGAAGCGCGGCCGCACGAAGCCGTCGTTCAGCTCGCTGGGCGGACGCAGCCGGCCCGTGGTGTAGGCGACTGCAAAGTCGAGCGAGAAGTGGTCGCCCCACCCCGGCCGCGCCCGGCGCTCCTCGCGCACGCTGATCCCTTCCGTGAGCCAGCGGGGCACGCGGTGCGCGGACGCGCCGAGTGTCACGGCATGCGCGATCTCGTGCCAGAGCGTGGAACCCCAGTGGTAGGAGCCAGGCTCGCGCGCGGCCGGTGAGTTCATCGCCAGCGTGCTGCCGAAGCTGACGCCCAGCGCCCCGAGCCCGGCGAGTCCGACCGTGCGGACGGAGAAGTCGGCGTGTCGCGGGTAGACCTCGACGCGAACAGGGGTCTCCGGCTGGTGCCCGTAGCGCTCGGCCAGGGCGTCGTACGCCTCCTCTGCGAGTGCAGCCGCGTACGGGAAGAGGAGGTCGGCCTCGTCGCGGTGGAGGAAGAACGCGAAGCGCGGCGTCGTCCGCTCGACGTAGCGGGGGTATGTGTCGAGCAGGTCGAGTGTGTTCTTGACCCAGACGTTGAACGGGTCGCCGGCGAAGGCCGTCTCGAGGGATGCGCGTGCGGTTGCGACGTCGCCGGTGCGCATGAGGTTGAGGCCGCGCAGCGCATGCGCCGACCAGTCGGTGGAGTCGAGCGCGATCGCACGCTCCGCCATCCGGACCGCATCGGTGTAGCGGCGCGTCTGGACGGCAAGCTCACCGATCGTCGTGTAGACCGCCGAATGCCGGGGATTGCGCTTCAGTACCTCCTGCACGAGCCGGTTCCAATCGGTGCCACGCAGGTATGCGTTTGCGGCGGCCAGGGTACGGGCGTCGAGTGAGCTGCTGTCGATCGCGAGGGCGCGGTCGATCGCCGCCTGGGCACTGTCGTACTGCTCCGCGATCATGCGCATGCGGGCACGGAGCAGGTGCGCCTCGACCAGGTTGGGATTCGTCGTGAGCGCCGCTGCGATCGGCTCGCCGGGATCACCCGTGCCCTCGATCATCCGTACGCGGGCCATGCCCAGCAGCGCGCCCGGATGTCGTGGGTTCTGCTCGAGCACCTCGCGGAAGAGCGCGCCCGCATCCGTCGTGTTGTACTTCTCGAGGAACAGGATTCCCTGCCGAACACGCGCGTCGTGGTTCGCCGGATCGCGGTCCACCGCCTCGCCCAGTGCGCGATTCGCATCGTGGAAGAGCTGGGCGTCGCGACGACCCAGGTAGCTCACGGCAGCGCCAACCGCGGCGAGCGCTTCGGAGGAGCGCGCCGCTCCAGTGTTGTAGAGGTCGATGAAACGGTCGAACACGTCGAGCGCACGATCGTGGTCGCCCCGACGCCAGGCAATCACGCCGGCATTCAGCAGAGCGCGCTCGGCGCCGGCCGGGATCTGCGCAGGCAGCGTCGGCGTACCCTGCGCCGATTCGAGTGGGGATCGTCCGTTGACGACGAGCAGGAACGCGCGCTCCGCGTCCGCTACCTTCCCCTGCGCCAGGAGCGCCTCGCCGTACGCGGTGCCGAGCGCGGGGGAAACGATGCCGGTCCATCCACGCACCGCTGACTCCGCGTCGTCGTAGCGGCCGACTTCGAGCAGCGCCCGGACGAGCGCAACGATCGCGTCCGAATTGTCGGCCTGCGCCGCGCGCTGCAACGCGTGGATTGCCTCGTCGTAGCGCCCGGTGCGCAGCGCCTCGTGGCCGTCCTCCTGCGCGCGTGCGCAGCCCGGCTGGAGCAGCAGCGCAACGGCAACGAGCAGCAACGCGCGACGGAACCCCTGCATACGCCGGTCGATCGATCGCCTCATCGGCTGCCTCCCTCGATGCGGCGGATCGCCTGGTTCGTTGTTGCCAGCTCGACGAGCAATGCTTCCAGCTCCTGCTCGTACTGCGCCTCGTTCATCGACGACCGACGCGCGCGCAGGGCGTCGACCTGCGACTGCAGCGCCGCTCGTCTCTCATAGAGCGCGCGCAGCTCCGGGCTCGCATCCGCCGGTGCCTCTGCGGTTACCGCTGCGCTGCCCCCTGTGCCGAACCAGATCGCCGCCGCGACCTGCGCGTCGGTGCTGCTGCCGTCCGGCTCCGTGACGCCAATGCCATCGCCGTCTGCATCCAGCAGTGCGTGTTCGGTGCGCATCCGGTTCGTGCTCGCGTACGCACGCTCCACCTCGAGGCGCGCATACGCGAAGGCCTCGAGCAGTGAGACGCGGCCGTCCTTGTCGGTGTCCCCTGTCCCGCCCTCGAACGCCGCGGCGAAGTACTCGCCGAAGATCGTTTCGTTGTCCTGGCCGGCCGACCGGGTGGCGGTGATGATGACGCGGTTCGCTCCGGCGAGGGGCTCGACGAAACCACCGCTGGCGCTCGCCGCGTTCACGATGATCACGCGCTGTGTCGGAAACGAGGTCAGCATGGCGGCCAGCTCGGATGCGGCCAGGTCGGGGCCGGGAAGGTTGATGCGTGTGGCGCCGCCGTCGCCGGAGCCATGGCCGAAGAAGACGAGCAGCACCTGGTCATCGGCGGCGGCCGCAGCGGCGATGCGCACGACCTGCCGGCCGATCTCCTCCTTCGTCGAGCGGGCGGCCGCACCGTCGCCGCCCCGCTCGTCGAGTCGGACGATGTCCGCCGCTGCAACGCCCGCCTCCCGGAGCCCGGTCGCGAGCGACCCGGACCACGCGCTCCACTGCTCGGCGAAGCGAGGCTCACCGGAGATACCGGACACGATCAGCACGTGCGTTCGCTGCGCTGCGGCGGGCGTGGCCGCCACGAGGCAGGACAGCGCCGCGTACAGCGCGGGGCGCACGAAGCGGAGCGAAGGCCGTCGCATGGTCATACCAGGCCCCACCGCCGCCGCATGCCCCATTCCGCGCCGACGAGTCCGAGCATCAGCAGGAAGAGGATCGGCATGTCCCACAGCTCGCGTGTCTCGACCATGCTCGCGCCGTGGCCCGCGACAGCCAGGTCCTCGGGGAGCCGTTCGATCTGGTCCAGGGTGTAGTAGCGGCCGCCGGTTTCCTCGGCGATGCGCCGCAGCAGGTCGGCGTGCAGGCCGGCGTCGTAGTACTCGCTCGTGCCGGGCGCAACACGGAACCATGCGGGCTCTCCGGTGATGGTCCGGCCGTCGACCGTGGCGACGACGTCGACGCGGTGCAGCCCCTCCTCCCCGGCGGAGAAGCTGGCTGCATACGCGCCATCCCGGTCGATCGTCCACGACAGCGGGACTTCACTCGTCGTGCCCGACGGCCCCGTGACACGGGCAATGACCTCCGCGCCGTTGACGCCGATGTAGCGCTCGTCGTCGACCTGTGCCGTCAGCCGGAGCGGCTCGCCGGTGCTGACACGGTCGCGATCGACGGACGCAACGACCTGGCGCGGCACGCCGTCCACGAGCCAGCGCAGCATCTGGCGCCAGAACGTCTCGTGCGACATATCGTCGACGGCCACGTCCGCGTGCATCTGCCAGAGCCACGAATCGTGCGGTGTGAAGACGACGGACTGCCCACGCCCGTAGCGCTGCGCTGCGAGGACGATGTGATCGCCATCGTCCGCTTCACCGGTGAGCAGGACACTGGCTCCCGGCTTCGCCCGACCGACGCGGTTGAAGACGGTGAGTGGCGGGAGCCGCTGCCAGACTGCGGCGGCGGAATCGGTGCGCGCGGCGAGTCGTGTTACTGCATGTGCAGCGCCGTCGCGCGTTGGACGGATCCGGATCTCCTGGAAGTAGGATCCGCCTGCCGGCTGCGGCAGCGTGACCGGCAGCACTTCGGCCACGGGCGTTCCCGCCCAGCCCCCTTCCGCCAGCGCACGCGGTCCGCCGAGCATGAGCAGGCTGCCGCCGCGCACGCTGACGAAGTCCGCGATCATCCGGAGCTGGTCATGCGTGAAGAAGCTCGCTTCCACGCTCCCGAGAATGAGTGCGCGGTAACGAAACAGCTCGTCGCGGGTGCGCGGAAAGTTGTCGGCAAGCTCACCTGCACTGTCGACGGCGAACCGCATGAAGCGGTTCGCGGCCGTGCGCTGCAGCACGACGAGCTGCACGTTCTCGTCGTCCTCGATCGCGCGTCGCAGAAACTTCATCTCGAAGCGCGGTTCACCCTCGAAGTACAGGATTTTCTCGCGCGCATCCCGCACGTGGATCAGCATGTCCTGCACGTTGTTCTCGGGGATGCGCTCGTCGTCGCGCGGTGCGATGTGGAAGCGGAAGCGCCGCGCGCCCGCCTGCTCGGCCGTGAACGACACGCGCACCGGCATCGGCACACCGTCTCTCGGCAGCTCGACGGTCTCGCGTGCGACGATGCGGCCCTCGTCTTCGACGATCAGGTCGGCCCGTTGCCCGGCATAGCCTCGCTGCGCGACGATCAGCTCTGCCGCAACCGCAGTTCCCTGCAGCACCTCGGCAGGTGCGCCGGCACGGCTCAGCTCGATGTCGCGATCGACGTGCTCGCGACCAACGCCGACTGCGTACACGGGCGCGCCGGTGGCGCGCAGCGCGAGCAGAGATTCGGTGAGTGCCGCGGCGTCGCTCTCGCCGCCATCGCTCACGACAACGATGCCGGCGACCGGCAGCGAGGCTAGGTCGGCGCGCGCGCGATCGAGTGCAGTCGCGAGACGGGTGCGCTCACCCGCGAACGTCAGGCCCGTGACATCGTCCAGCCGCCGTGCGGCATCGGAGAACGCGTACTGTCGGACACGAAACCGATCGGAGAGGGCCCGCAGCAGCGCGCCGTCCGGTGCGAGTGCCCGCTGCACTGCCGCCGCCCGGGGCTCACCTCCGTCCGCGACGCGCATGCTGCGTGAATCGTCCACGAGCACTGCCACATGGTTCTGCTGCGGCACGACCGTCGACAGGACGAGCTGGGGGCGCAGCAGGCAGAAGCCGAGGATCAGGAGCACAGCGATGCGCAGCGTCGCGAGCACGGCGTTCTGCAGAATCGTGCGGTGCCGTGCACGCAGGTAGAGCAGCGTGACACAGGCGGCCGCGAGAGCCACGAACGCGATGATCCACGGCGCCGGCAGCGGCGGCGCGAAGCCGATACGGCCGGCGTCAAAGACCGCCGGCCGGTACTTGAAGAGCAAGGCGAGCAGACCGTCCACAGTGCCAGCGCGCTGAGGTGAGGGTGCGTGTGGAGCTGCTGTTGCGTCGGGAAGCGCCCGCCGTGAGCGCGGCACCGCGGCGTACGCGGCGCGGGTATGACTCGTATTCCTGCTCTACCGAAGGACGCGCAGCAGGTTCCGTGCGTTGAGCCGGTGCGGGACCGTGGCTGCCCGGTCAGTGGTCGACCCGCCGCACCGTGTGACGGAGGCGCCGACCCTCAACGTGCTGGTGTCGGAGCGCGTCTTCCTTTACAAACACCCGGTCGGCGCGCACTTTGGCTGGAGTCCTGCCAGGAGGCGGCTCCCGATCGCCTCCTTTCCACAAAGGTCCAGCGACCCTCGAGGAGTGAGTCATGAGCCGAGCGCGTGGCGCAGCGGTGACGTGCGCCGTTCTCTCCCTGCTTGCCGGCTGTGCGCGTAACCCGGCGCCCCAGCAGCCCGCACCCGCAGCTGCGGTGCAGGCGCGGGGCGACAGTGCCGCGACCGGCGGGCGCCAGCAGGGGCCGCGCCCGTATCGCCGAGTGGTGACGGGCAGTGCGATCACGTCGACCGGCCTCGTGACCGTGCACCGTGTCGACGACAAGCTGCTGTTCGAGATCCCGCGCCCGGTCTTTGGTCGCGACATGGTCCTGCTGCGCCGGCTCGCGGCCGGGCGTGGCAGCTCCGCCAGCGCGTACGTGCGCTTCGAGCGGGAGGGCAACCGCGTTCTCCTGCGCCAGCTCGACTACGACGTGACCGCAGACTCGGCTGCGGCGATCGCGCGTGGCGTCCAGCGCCTGCGCTTCGGTCCGATCATCGCCTCCATGGACGTCGCTGCGTGGGGGCCGGACAGTGCGGCGGTTGTCGATGCCACGAAGCTGTTCACGACGAACATCCGCGAGATGGCGGCGGTCGAGTCGCCGAACGCTGAGCGCAGCTTCGTGCGCTACGCCTTCGCGACGCCGACGAGCATCGAGGTCGACGCCGTGCAGACCGGCAACGCGCCACGGCCCTCGGGCCCGTTCGCACCCGCGCCGCAGCCAGGCGACGACCGCAGGCCGGAAACGGTGAGCGCGGACGTCCACTGGTCGTTCCGTGTACTGCCCGAGAACCCGATGATGCCGCGGCTGTGGGACGCGCGCGTCGGCTACCTCTCGATCGCGACGTTCGACTACTCGCGGCCGGAGCACCGGGCAGAGCAGCGTCGCTATATCCGCCGCTTCCGGCTCGAGAAGCAGAACCCGTCGGCGGCGGTCTCCGATCCGGTCGAGAAGATCGTCTTCTGGATCGACCCGGCCACACCCGAGTGGCTGCAGCCGTGGGTCAAGCGCGGCATCGAGGACTGGATCCCCGCCTACGAGGGCGCGGGCTTCAGCAACGCGATCGAGGGACGCGTCGCGCCGACCGAGGAGGAGGACTCGCTGTTCTCGATCTACTCGGCGAACACGTCGGTCGTGTACTGGCGACCGTCCGAGGTACAGAACGCGACCGGCGGCCAGGTCGTCGACCCGCGCACGGGTCAGATCCTGAAGGCCGAAGTCAACATGTACCACAACGTGATGAACCTCCTGCGCAACTGGTACTTCACGCAGGTCGGCCCGCTCGATCCGCAGGCGCAGTCGCTGCCGCTGCCCGACTCGCTGATGGGCGAGCTGGTCCGATACGTCGTTGCACACGAGGTCGGCCACGCGATCGGCTTCCCGCACAACATGAAGGCCAGCTCGATGTACCCGACGGACAGCATCCGCAGCGAGAGCTTCCTGCGGCGGATGGGCGGGCACGTCGCAACGCTGATGGACTACTCGCGCTTCAACTACGTCGCGCAGCCGGAGGACAACATCCCGCCCGAGCTGCTCGTCCCCGGCATCGGACCGTACGACAGGTTTGCCGTGATGTGGGGCCACACGCCGATACCGGGCGCGCGTACGCCGGACGATGAGCGGCCGACTCTCGATCGCTGGGCACGGATGCAGGACACGATCCCGTGGTTCCGCTTCTCGACGGTCGACGCGCCGAACGACCCCGGCAACATCACCGAGGCCGTGGGCGACGCCGATGCGGTGCGCGCGAGCGAGCTGGGGCTGCGCAACCTGCGACGCGTGGTGGACATGCTGCTCGACGTCGCAGAACAACCGGGCCGCGACTACGCACTGCTGAACGAGCTGTACAGCAACGCGATCACGCAGTGGGGCCGGTACAACGGGCACGTCGCCGCGATCGTGGCAGGCGCAGAGACACAGGAGCGCTACGGCACGGGACGCCGCTTCGACCCGGTGCCGCGCGAGCGCCAGCGCGAGGCCATGCGGTTCCTCGCCGCGAATGCGTTCCGCGTGCCGGACTGGTTCGTCAATGACGAGATCCTGTTCCGCATCGAGGCGGAGGGCCACGTCGACCGCATCCGCCAGGCACAGGCCGGTGTGCTCGGCACGCTGCTCAACGAGTTCCGGATCCGGAGGCTCGCGGAATACGAGGCGCTGCTGCCGCCCGGTCGCGCGTACACGGTCGGCGACATGATGGAGGACCTGCGGGCGGGCGTGTGGGGCGAGCTGTCGGAACGCCGCGTCGACATCGACGTGTATCGGCGCAACCTGCAGCGCGCGCACATCGAGGCGCTCAGGAACCTCCTGACGCCGCCCGAGCAGCCGCGCAACGCCGCGTTGTTCGGACCGCAGCGCCCGCGCTACCCGTCGGATACGCGCGCCGCAGCACGCGGTGAGCTGGTCACGCTGCGGCAGCAGGCGAACGCCGCGCTCAGCCGCGCAGCGAACAACATGACGCGACTCCACCTGCGCGACGTCGTCATGGAGATCGACCGGATCCTGGACGCGCGGCAGTAGCGCGGACAGGTCGAAGGCGCCAGCTTCTCGTCCGCCGACATTCCGCCGCGTTCGCGGTGGAACGAGGCGCGGATCGGTGAGCAGGTGATAGCACAGATCGGGCCGGCGACCCCGCGGATCGCCGGCCCGATCTGTGTCTCGCTGCACGGTCATTCGTGACGGCGTCGAATGACACCTGAGCCGCCGGCCACGATTGCGAGCAGCGCGGCGGCGAATGCGATCCCGGCGGGGTCACCGTCGGGGCTGTCCGTGGCGTTCGCAGGGGCTCGAGCCCCGGTGCCGTCGGCGCCCGATGCGAGCGCATCGGCGGTGCGCAGGGCGGCGATGATCTCCGCTTCACTGACATCACGCGGCACCTTCCACCCATCCTGCCGCAGGACCGGTACGTCGACCGCGCTCACCACGGCCCCTTCGCCCAGGGTGACGAGTGCAGTGGCCGGCGCGCGATCCGCCCGCAGCCGCACGACTGCGATCCACGTCCCGTCCGCAGGCCGGTCCGCATACACGGCATAGACGCCCGGCCGGCCGGTTTCCGCGATGCGCGCCTCGATCGTACGGCGCTGGCCGTCTATCAGCCCTTCGAGCGTTGCGCGGATCTCGGGTCGGATGTGATCGCCGTGGTGGTATGCATGGACGAGGAACATCGCGTCGCGCGTGCTGCGATCATGCGGGTTGGCCGGATACTCCACGCTGATCCACGGCGGCCCCGCAGCAACAGGCTGCGCGGCCAGGGCGAACACGGACACAGCGCTCCCGAACAGAACGACGCGCATCGTGCGGTACATGAGCTCCTCCCGGTAGGGGTTGGCGAACGATGGCGTCGATGTGATGTCGCGGGAGCGTCGAAGGTTTGAATCGAGGAGGATCGGGTTGTGCGCAGACGGGCATCAGGGGGTGTCGAGCGTGATCGGGCCCTTGAACGTACGCACCGTGATGTGCGCGCCGCCTCCGTTCAGCGTGGCCACGTGATCGCTGCCCTTGAAGCCGCGGCCGGTCTGTACGAGGCGCGCCTTCAGTGCGTTGGTGATCACACCGTCGAACGTGTTCAGGCTCAGCTCCGCGGCCGCATGCTTCGGCAGACGCAGCTCGACCGGCCCGCCGTGATTGACGAAGTCGAGGCGTGCGCTGCGCGCAACGGCGCCATCGTAGCGGATGCCGCCGTCGACCGACTCGAACCGGCCCTGCGCGATTGCGCCGCCGTGGATCAGGGTAGCGCCGCTCACGGTCTGCGTGAACGCGTCGTCGACGCGGCCACGGAGCTCGACGGCGCCGCTCGCCGTCTTCAGCCGTGCGACGCGCGTCTGCACGCGAGCGGCAATGCTGCCGCTCATCGACTCCGCGAACAGCTCACGCGGCTCGCCCGCCACGTCGATGTCGCCGGATACGGAATAGAGGTCGACGCCGCCGCGTACGGCCTCGACCACGATGCTGGCGTCCACGGTCTTGATCCAGACGGAGCTGCCCTGCGGCACGCGCACATCGAGGGTCGATGGCGGCAGACTGTCCGACCCCTGCGGCCACAGCCCCAGCTTGCTGCCGCCCTCGCCCACACCGATGTAGAAGCGGTCCATGCCACGCTCGTGCGCGGTGCCCGTTACCACGATGCTGTCCCGGTCCCAACCGGCAACGCGCAGGCTGCCCGCATACAGGTGGATCCGCACTGCGCCGCGCGGCGGCGCCGCATGCCGCTCGTCCAGTGTTCGCTGCGCGCTGACTCCGGGCGGCGTCGACGCGGCGCCCGACACCAACAGCGACAGGATCAGCAGCGTGCGTGTACCGACGCTCAACCCGCGTGCGGGCGGGGTCTGCCGCCGCAGCGCACGCCCGGGCCCGGCGACGGAGTGTGGCTTCACCCGCAGGCGCGCGCCACGCATCACGTGCCTCCGCGCGCAGCGCCGCGCAGGAGGTCGAGTCGCTTGCGGTGCGTGGCCAGCAGCAGCTCCTCGAGTACCGGGTTGCCGGGGTCGCTGCGCAACGCCGCACGCGCCTCTGTCAGCGCGCGATCGATGATCCGGAGGTTCTCCTCGAGCACACGGACCGTGGCGGGATCGAGTGTCTGGCGGCTGTAGGTGAGCAGTCGCTCCATCTCTGCGGACTGGTGCCGCCAGAGGTCGTCCACCGTGCCGGACGATGCGACTGCTCCGTCGGGTGAAACCGCAGGTACGGTGATCCACCGGACGCCGGCCGCCGCGGCGGCAAGCACGACGATTGCTGCAGCCGCGGCAAGCCACTGAACGCGCGTGCGCCGTGCAGCAGATGCATCGATGGCTGCGTGAACACCGGGGAGCAGGTCCCGCTCGGGGGCGATCGCTGCGGGAAGCTCTCCCAGATCCGCGAGCAGGGCGCGCAGATCTGCGACCTCGGCGCGGCATGTGGGGCAGACGGCCAGGTGCCGCTCGACCAGCATGCGCTCCTCGCGACACAGCAGGTCATCCACGTAGTCGTGCAGGCGGTCCGTCGGGACGTGTGGGGCTGTCATCGTTCCAGCACCTTCCGCAGAAGCATGCGCGCGCGATGGAGCTGCGCCTTTGCCGTACCCGGTGCAATGCCGAGCATGCGCGCGATCTCCTCGTGCCGGTAACCCTCGACGTCATGCAGCACGAGCACAGTGCGCGCGCCGCGCGGGAGCGCGGCGACGGCTCGCGCGAGGTCCATGCGTGCTTCCGGCTCGCCGGACGCTCCCGCGTCAGTGGCCGCCGCATCGGCCATCGGCGTGAGACGTGCGGCCTGTCGGCGCTCGGTGCGGCCGTCGTTCAGCACGATGTTCACCGCGATGCGATGGATCCAGGTCGTGAACGCGGCCTCTCCGCGGAAGCTGCCCAGGCGCTGCCACGCCTGCACGAACGTGTCCTGCGTGAGCCGCTCCGCGGTCGCCCGGTCGGCACAGAGCCGCAGACAGACGGCGTACACGCGATCCACGCACGCAGCGTACAGCGCGTCGAACGCGACGCGATCGCCGGCGCGCGCCCGGGAGACGAGCGCTGCCAGCCCGTCGCCGGTACCATCCGGTACCGCCGGCTCGCCTGCCGCCATCACAGCCGGCCGACCCGCTCGCATCGCAATGCTCTCGTGCACACCGGTCTGACACCGCACAGGGCCGGATGGTTTGAAGGAACGGGAGGCCGCGGTGTAGATCGCCGTCGGTTGGCCTGAAGCGCGCATGGCCGCAGCCGGGGTCTCGTAGATGCCGCGCGACTTCATGCGCGCGCTCGCGGGTATCGACAGCGAGCTCCGACGTCGTCCAAAGGCAGGCCGCCAGCTCGCGCTGCGCAGCCCCGGCAACGGGACCGGAAGACTACGAGGCTGCGTCCCGGACGCGGTCACGCAACCGCTTCACCACCGCCTGACACGCCTCGCAGCGAACCAGGTGATGTTCGACCTCGGCCCGCTCCTCCCGGCAGAGGAGGTCGGCCACGTAGTCGTGCAGCCGGTCTTCCCGTGGATGGCTGTTCATCGTGCTGGCAGGTTGCGGCAGGATGCAGGCCGCAGCAAGGGACCCCCTGAACGGTTTGGGCCGGCAATCCAGTCGGATCGCCGGCCCGGTTTCGCTCTCTCCCGCGGGTGATCGGGATATCGCGAACGAGGCAGTGATGCGTTTCCGTGCATCAGTCCGTGCAACGCGCCCCCTGCCGGGCCGTTGCACCGGTTCGTTGCTGAACCGTACCGCGCACCGGACCAGGTGGTGCGCACCACGCCTCGGCGCGCTGCGAGGCAATCCGTGTTCCCCGCCCGTGCCACATCTGCGTAAGTGAATGCTGTATATGCACGTTGCGATGCACGTGGGACCGTATGCACAGGGGTGCGCGGTGCGTCGCGTCGCGCATGTTGTAGTGGGAAACGGAAAGGTTTAGCGCGGAATCAGCCGCAGGCCCGCGTGACCGCGGTCGTGATCTCGTCCATCGTGAAGGGCTTCTCGACGAAGCCTGCCGGCCGCACGTCGTCGGGGATGGGAACGTCCTCCGTGCTGTAGCCTGACATGAACACGACCGCCGGTCCGTTCTCACGACCGAGCGCCGCGCGTGCGACGTCCACTCCGGATTCGTCCGGCAGGGTCACGTCCAGCAGCACGACCATGAAGTCATCATCGGCGAGGGCTCGCCGCGCCTCTGCTCCGGTCTGCGCCTCCACGACCGGGAAGCCGGCCTTCTCGAGCGCGCGCCGGGTGACCGCACGCACCACCGGCTCGTCTTCGACGACGAGCACGCGCCCGTGCCGGCGCCGCGATGCGCGTTCCGCCGCCGGCTCCGCGGCGACCTCCTCCCGCGGCTGCTCGGCAGCCGGGAAATGGATCGTGAAGACGGTGTTGCCGGGCGTGCTGTCGAGCAGGATGTGTCCGCCCGTCTGCGCGACGATGTTCTGCACGGTCGCGAGGCCGAGCCCGGTGCCGCGTTCACCCTTCGTGGTGAAGTAGGGCTCGAAGACACGCGCGTGGAGATCGCGTTGTATGCCGGTGCCGGTGTCCTCGACGACGAGGCGTACGAGTCGGTCGCTGCCCGCGATGCGCGCCTGGGGTGGCGCGCTCTGGACCGGGATCGTCGTCGTCGCGATACGCAGGCGGCCCCCGTTCGGCATGGCATCGCGGGCGTTCACCGCCAGGTTCAGCACGATCTGCTCGATCTGGTGGCGGTCGGCGAGGATGGGGGCGTGTCTGTCCAGCTGCAGCTCGAGATCGATCCGCTCGTTCAGGAGCCGCAGCAGGAGAGGTCGCATGGCGCGAACGATCTCGCTCACATCGACCGGCTCCGCGCGCGTCACGCGGCTGTGACTGAAGGCGAGCAGGTGGCGCGCGAGCGATGCGCCGCGATCGGCGGTATCAAGGATCACCTGCACGTCTTCGCGTGCATCGGGGGGCAGGTTCCGGCGATCGCGCAGCAGACTCGCCGCGCCGGTGATCGCGGTCAGCAGGTTGTTGAAATCGTGCGCGACGCCGCCGGCGACCCGACCGATCGCCTCCAGCCGACGTGTCGCTGCGTAGCGCGCCTCCTGCACTTTGCGCTGCGTCACATCCAGCAGCATCCCCAGCACGACCGCGCCACCACCCAGCTCCGTCTGCGTGATCTGCGTTTCCGTATGGATGATCGAGCCGTCGGCACGGACCGCGCGGAAGCTCAGCGTGGAGTGAGCGCGCAGGCTGCCTGCGCGCTCGATCACGTGACGCACACGTACGCGCTCGCCCTCCTCGACGATCGTCGTGAGGCTTCGACCCGTAAGCTCACCGGGCGCGTAACCGAGGATCTCGTTGAAGCGATCGTTGGTGTAGGTGAAGCGGCCGTCGCGCACGGCGAACACGCCGGTGAGGGACTGGTTGAGAAGGATGGCGAGATTGGCCTCCGTCTCGCACGATCGCTCTCGCAACCGCATCTCGACCTTCACCCACGCAAAGATCAGCGCAGCAACGACGGCCATGAACAGCCAGCCCTTCAGCGTCTGCGCGAGCGGGATCTGCTCCGGATCGAGTAATACCTCCAGGACCCGGTCGGAAAGCAGCACCCAGAGCGCTCCGAGGATGAAGAAGCGCGCTGCTACGCGTAGCGCTGCACGGGTGCCGGTGTCCATGTATTGGCGGTCCGCCGGCTCATTCCACCAGGACCGCCGTACCGCTCACACTGACCATCAGCATGTTGCCGCCCTGTCCGATCCCGATCGTCTCGTAATCGAGATCGACGCTGACTACTGCGTTGGCACCGAGCGCCTCGGCCTCGGCCTCCATCTCCTGGAGCGCGATCTCCTTCGCCTTGCGGAGCTCCTCCTCGTAGGCTGCCGAGCGGCCGCCCACGATGTCGCGGACGCTCGCGAAGAGGTCTCGAAAGATGTTCGCCCCGAGGATTGCTTCCCCGGACACCAGGCCGAAGGTACGCACCGTGCGCCGCTCCGGAACTGCCGGCGTCGTGACAACCAGCATGTCTCCTCCTCCCCGCGCCCTGTTGCGTGACAGTTGTTGCACGGCCTCGTCGGTCGTCACCGCACAGCGCCGCGCTCCACGAATTTCGCTGGGTGAAGCCTCTTCCTCGATCCGCAGCCGCTGGCTTCCTGCAATGACCATGCGCGGCCGCCGGCCTGATGACGCCGGGCGATGCGGACCGCCAACGCAGGGCAGGCCCGGACGCTGCGCCGGCTACTCGCGCGGATACACCTTGAGCGTCTCGTAGCGCCGCAGCTCGACCTGCCCGGCCGGCGCGCCGGGCCGCTTCCGGACGTCACCCGCCCGACACAGATGCACGGCGACCTTGCCCCGCGCATCCCGCGCCTTCGAATGATACGCAGCAAGCTCGGCAGCGCGCTCGAGCACATGACGCGGGACCGTGTCACCCTCCAGTGATCGCACGACGACGTGGCTGCCCGCGTAGCCCGCGGCGTGAAGCCACCAATCGTTGGGCTTCGCGACCCGGAACGTGAGCAGATCGTTGTCCGCGGCCGCCTTGCCGACCAGGATCTCGCAGCCGTCCACCTGCTCCACGGTCCGGTAGGCCGGCCCCCGCTCGTATCGTTCCTGCCTCATCTCTATCCGAATTCAACGGGCCGCTTGACCCGACCGGGCTACCCCCCCGATCCTGCCTGAATGCCTGACAAACTCATCGAAGGACTGCGCCGCTTCCGGAGCGAGGTCTTCCCGCAGTACCGCGAACATTACCGGAACCTCGTCGACGCGGGCCAGAAGCCTGCGACACTCTTCATCGGCTGCGCCGACTCGCGCGTAATGCCGGAGGTGTTCACAGGCGCTGGTCCAGGCGAGCTGTTTCATGTCCGCAACATGGGCGCGTTCGTCCCGCCCTTCGAGGATGACCGGAGCTTCCACGGCACGTCGGCGGCGATCGAGTTCGCGATCCAGGTCCTCGAGGTGGACGAGATCGTCGTCTGCGGTCACACGCACTGCGGCGCGATCCGCGCACTCTACGATCCGCCGAAGGGCACGCCGCACATCGATCGCTGGCTCGAGCTTGCCAGTGCGGCACGGCTCGCCGATCCGGTGCTGGACAGCAGGGGCTGCCCGCACCCCGAAACGCTCCGTCGAACCGAGCAGCGGGCCATCGCGCTGCAGCTCGAGCGCCTGCTCACCTACCCACAGGTGCGCGAGCGAATCGAGTCGGGACGACTGTTCCTGCACGGATGGCACTACATCATCGAGGAAGGAACCATCGACATCCTCGACGTCGAGCAGGGCGCCTTCGTGCGGATGGAATCCTGACACAGCCTCCGTCCGATCCGCGGCTCCGCCACGCGTGATACGCGCGGCCAGCGGGCACGCCTACATCGGCGGTATCGTCAGGTGTATTTCCTCTCCCGGGACGACAGCGATCGTATTGCTGATCGGTGTGCCCTGCGCGGCCAGCGGGTCCGCGAGGAACCGCAGGTTCGTGATGCCGAACAGGAGGTAGGAGGGAATCTGCAGCCGCTCCTCCGACACGGAGGACACCCGTCCGATCCGGATGCGCTGACCGTTGTCGCGCACCACGTAGATCGTCATGTCGTAGCGGCTCTGGTTGTCCACGGTCACGTACGTGGGCGTCTCGTCACGTTGACCGCCGCCGCTTGCACATGCGCCCGCGACCAGGACGAGCGCCAGGGCGGCCAGTGCAGTACGCAGAAGTCTCATGTTACCGTCTCCTCCGTTGGGGAAATGCGGGTCCGCAGAATCACCGGCCGCCGCGCGCGGTTCACGCGCAGGTTGAGGATCTCGACGAAGACCGAGAACCCCATCGCGAAGTAGATATAGCCCCTCGGAATGTGCTGGTCGAACCCTTCGACCACCAGCATCACGCCGATCAGCAGCAGGAAGCTGAGTGCCAGCATCTTGACGGTCGGGTGCTCGCCGACGAACCGGCTGATCGTCCCGGCGAAGGCCATCATGAAGATGATGGCGATCACGACCGCGGTGACCATGACCCCGATCTCGTCGACCATGCCGACGGCCGTGATGACGCTGTCCAGGGAGAACACGATGTCGAGCAGGGCGATCTGGATGAGGACGCTGGCGAGGGACGGCCTCACCTTCTTCGACGTATGGCCCTCCTCGCCCTCGAGCCGGTCGTGGATCTCGGACGTCGCCTTCGCGATCAGGAAGAGCCCGCCGAGTATCAGAATCAGGTCGCGTCCCGAGATCTCGTGTCCGAGCACTGCGAACAGCGGATCCGTCAGCCGCATCACCCACGCGAGCGAGAGCAGCAGAAGGACGCGCATGATCATGGCGAGGCCGAGCCCGAGCAGGCGGGCCTTCCTCTGCTGGTGCGCGGGCAGCTTGTTCGACAGGATCGAGATGAAGACGATGTTGTCGATGCCGAGAACGATCTCGAGCAGCGTCAGCGTCGCCAGGGCGACCCACATTTCCGGACTGCTGATCCAGCCCATTGTCCCTCACGGATCCGGAGTTCGTTCGGCCGTTGTGCCGCGGGCAGTCATTTGCAAGTTATGGTGCACCCCGGCGGGCCGCGCGAGGCCACAACGACCTTGACCGACCTGGGCCACGCCCGCACAATGGGCCCCGTTCCGGATCCATCCAGCTCGAGGTGACCATGACCGTCACGCCACGCCGCGTCGTCGCGGCACTCCTTCTGGCCGCGCCCATGCTGGCCGGGGGACTGGCCCCGCTCCCCGCAGCCGCGCAGGGACGCGCCCCCACTGTCGATGACGCCACGTCCCAGACCGATGTCGTCACGATCAAGGGGCAGCGGGTACCGTACAGGGTGACGACGGGGACACAGCCCGTCTGGAACGAGGATGGCGAGCCGATCGCGTCGGTGTTCTACGTCTACTACGAGCGAACCGACGTCCGCGACCGCGCCAGCCGCCCGCTCGTCATCTCGTTCAACGGCGGTCCGGGCTCCGCATCCGTGTGGATGCACATCGGCTATACGGGCCCGCGCTTCCTGCGCATCGATGACGAGGGCTTCCCCATCCAGCCGTACGGCGTGGTGCCGAACGAGCACTCGATCCTCGATGTCGCTGACATCGTATACGTGGATCCGGTCAATACCGGTTTCTCGCGGATCCTCGGCGACGCCGATCGCAAGCAGTTCTTCGGCGTCAACGAGGACATCGCGTACCTCGCCAGCTGGATCGACACGTTCGTCTCGCGCCACGGGCGGTGGCCCTCTCCCAAGTTCCTGATCGGCGAGAGCTATGGGACCACTCGCGTGTCCGGCCTGGCGCGCCAGCTCCAGAACGCGCACTGGATGTTCGTGAACGGGGTCGTGCTCGTGTCGCCGACCGGTCTGGGCGTGCCCCGGCAGGGGCCTGTGGGTGCCGCGCTCACACTGCCGTACTACGCTGCGACTGCGTGGTACCACCGCCAGCTCGAGCCGTCGCTGCAGCAGCGCGACCTCGATGACCTGCTTCCCGAAGTCGAGCAGTTCACGATCGACCGGCTGATCCCTGCGCTGGCGCGCGGCGGCTCGCTCGACGATGCGACGCGTCGATCGCTTGCACGCGAGATCGCCCGCTACAGCGGCCTCTCCGAGACCGTGGTGCTCCAGCACAACCTGGCCGTGCCGACGTCGTTCTTCTGGAAGGAGCTGATGCGGGACGAGGGGTACACGATCGGACGGCTCGACTCGCGCTACCGCGGGATCGACCGCAGCGACGCCGGCGTCCGCTACGACTACGACCCTGCGCTGACGTCATGGAACCACGCGTTCGCGCCCGCGATCAACCACTACCTGCGCGACGTGCTCGGCTACGAGACGGACCTGCAGTACTGGCTCTTCGGGCCGGTCCACCCGTGGAACCGGGAGGGTGACAACACCGGCGAGAACCTGCGCCAGGCGATGGCCGAGAACCCGTTTCTGCGCGTGATGGTGCAGTCCGGGTACTTCGATGGCGGGACGGACTACTTCAGCGCGAAGTACACGATGTGGAACCTCGATCCGAGCGGGAGGCTGCGCGACCGCATGCGCTTCGAGGGCTATCGCAGCGGCCACATGATGTACCTGCGGCGCGAGGACCTCGCGACGGCGAACGAGCACCTCCGCGAGTTCATCCGCGGCTCCATCCCGCCGGAGGGATTCCCCGCGCGCAACTGACCCGAACGATGGTCGACATCGGGTGAGCGCGCCGCCCCGGGGCGCGCTCCCCGACCGGGATGGCGATCACGCGCTGCGTCGTCGTGCAGGCGATGAGGAGGCGTGTTGACGGGATCGGCCCGGACGGGCCCGGCGCTCACACCGGGCCGGCCATCGACCCGAGCTGCATCGGTATCCCGTAGCGCTCCTCGAGCAGAGCTCGGTGGTGCAGCTCGTGACCCGCACTGATCCAGGCAAGGGCGCGCACACTGACCTCGACGCCGTTCGCGGTGCCGGTCCGGGTCCACGCGGCGGGCGGGAGGTGGCGGAACAGCGCGACCGTCGCTGCACGCACCGAGAGCAGCTCATCCAGCAGGTCGTTCAGTGTACGCTCGCCGAACTGTCCGGCGGGGACGTACGCGTTCTCGTCGAAGCCCGGCAGGGGCGTCGCATCGCCCCGACCGAAGCGCAGCGCGCGGTGCGTGAAGACGCGCTCCGCATCGCAGAGGTGCCCGATGACTTCCTTGACCGTCCACTTGCCGGGCGCGTAGGCGTGGTTCGCACGCGCATCGTCGAGGGCGCGCAGCGGATCGATCGTCGCCACGACCTGGCGGACGAGGGTCTCGGTGATATCGCCGTCCGGTACCCTGCGGACGTACTTGTCGTAGTACTCGTCATACTCGCCCCGTGCGGGGCGGACGGACCGGACTGCCTGCATAGGTACCTCCGCGCTGGGGTTGTGCAGCGGCCGCGCGACGCCAGTCTCGTGCCGACCTGCAGGGGAAGAAGAGGGGCGGAGCCGACCGGTTGAATGGTGCGACGCGGGTGAGTTCGCCGCCGCCACCGGACGCGCCGAAGCGCGCGCGCCGATCGAGTCCGCCCCTCGAGCTTCGCAGTCGCAACTGCGAACACATCAACTTGTATATCGGGGACGCCGGATGTTCAAGTGTGTTCAGCTCACGACGTCGACCAGCTCCAGCTCGAACGTCAGGTCCTGTCCCGCCAGCGGATGGTTCGCATCGAGCGTGATTCGCTCACCCTCCACCGCCGTCACGTTCACGACGAACTGGTGCTCGCCCTGGCTCATCTGGAGCTGCTGTCCCACCTGCGGATCCAGATCGGGCGGGAACTGCGAGCGGTCCACCTGCAGCATCAGCTCCTCGCGCCGTTCGCCGTATGCCTGCGCAGCCGGAATCGTGATCTTCTTCGACTCCCCCTCCGACATGCCGTCGACTGCCTCGTCGAAGCCGGCGATCACCTGTCCGCTGCCCACGGTGAACTCGATCGGGTCCCGCCCCTTCGAGCTGTCGAAGACGGTGCCATCATCGAGAGTGCCCGTATAGTGGACGCGCACGGTATCGCCCTTCTGCGCCTGCGCCATCTGTCCTCCACTCGTTCGTTCAGTCAGGGCCCTCCGAGTGAGAGCACCAGCTTCGAACATCGCCCCGATGCAAGGACAATGCAACAACGGCGCGACGGCCGTCGCCGGGGGATCTCCCGGTGTGTTTCCGTCCCGGATATGTGTCGCGGAGCACGTTGAGCGTGCGTCGCACTCACGAGCGTCGAGGAGGGCGCGGCGAAGGGAGATGCGCGCAGCCGGTGACACCTCCCGCGCGGTCGGTACGCAGCCGCATGCGCCCCAAATGAGAAGCGCAGCCCGTCTGACCGGGCTGCGCTCGAGTGGACCTGGCGTTACGAAGCGGAGCGCTGTCTACTCCTGCTGTGCGTCCTCTCCCGCCGTCAGAAGCCGCTCCGCGTGCTCGGCGCTGAGCGGTGTCGAGAAGAGGTAGCCCTGCGCGAACTTCATCCCGAGCGCACGCAGCTCATCCAGCTCCTCCGGCGTCTCGACGCCTTCCGCGATCGTGTCCACGGAGAGCGAGTTCCCGAGAGCGACGATCGTCTGGACCATGCCCGCACTCTCCGGGTTCGAGCGCAGGCCGCGCACGAAGCTGCGGTCTACCTTCACATTGGACAGCGGCAGCTGCTTGAGCTGCTGCAGCGACGAGTAGCCGGTCCCGAAGTCGTCGAGGCTGATCCGGATGCCGCGATCGGCGAGCGCGCGCAGCACGCCGCGCGCGAGGTCAGGCGCGTAGTTGACCGCGCTCTCCGTCAGCTCCAGGCGCAGGCAGGACGGATCGAGCCCGGTCTCCGCCAGGATCTCGTCGATACGCACGAGCAGGTCCGGCTGGACGAACTGCCGCGCGGACAGGTTCACGCTCATCGTCGTCTGCAGCGTGCTGCGCGGGAAGCGCTCACGCCACGACTGCATCTGCCGGCAGGCCTCGCGCAGCACGTACCAGCCGATCTCGACGATCGCGCCCGACTGCTCCGCCACGTTGATGAACTCGCCCGGCAGCAGCGTCCCGCGGCGCGGATGCCGCCAGCGCACGAGCGCCTCCAGCCCCGTCACACTGCCCGCATCGAGGGCGATCACCGGCTGGTAGTGCACCGCGAACTCGCGCCGCTCGATCGCATCCCGCAGGTCGGACTCGAGCTGGAGCTGCGAGAGCGCACGACGGTGCATCTCGAGGTCGAAGATCTCGTAGTGCGCGCGGCCCGACGTCTTCGCCCGGTACATCGCGGCGTCCGCATCACGCAGCACGTCGTCCGGTGTGTCGTAGCCGCTCGTGCTGAGCGCGATCCCGATGCTGACCGTGACCTGCACGTCGCGGCCCTGGATGGAGAACGGCGTCTTCAGGGATTCCAGGATGCGCTCGGCCACACGCGTCGCATCACTCGCGTCGTTGATCGCATCGACGATGATCGCGAACTCGTCCCCGCCGAGCCGCGCAATCGAGTCGTCCTGGCGCAGGCAGTCCTCCAGCCGGCGCGAGACCGCCTGCAGCAGCTCGTCTCCCGCGGCGTGGCCAAACGTGTCATTGACAAGCTTGAAACGGTCCAGGTCGAGGAACAGCACCGCGAAACGGTACCCCGTCCGCCGGCGCACGTGGCGCAACACGCGCTCGAGCCGGTCCATGAACAGGAGCCGGTTCGGCAGGCCGGTCAGAACATCATGGAAGGCACTGTGAATGAGCTGCTGCTGCGTGCGACGGTGCTCCGTCACGTCGTGCAGCGAGATCAGGAAACCGCCCTGGCCGTCACTGCGCGGGTACGCTGCGGCGAGACACACGATCGCAGCCCCGTCCTTCCGCTTCAGTCGCAGCTCCTGCTCGGGCAGGTCCGAGCCCGGGCGCAGCGCATGCGCGACGCGCGCCCGATCGTCATCATCCAGAAGCAGGTCGGGCAGCCGGACGTCGTACAGCTCCTCTTCCGTATAGCCGAGGAGCAGCATCGCTGCCTCGTTCACCTGCACGATCAGACCATCGCCGCCCGTGATCAGATACGCGTCACGCGCGTGCGCGAACATCCGGCGGTAATCCTCCGCCGTGACGACCCGCTCGGGGGGAACCCGGGACGGGTGCCTCATCCGCATCGATGGACTGAAGGTGTCGAAGATTTCCACCGCGTGCATGCCTCACCGGGTGCATCCGCTCCCGCACCACCGTCGGCGCGGGACCAGAGCGTCGTTGCTCACGTTGCCATTCCGGGGACCCCTCATCCCTGCCAGCCGGGTGCCAGTGCCGCGGCTCCCGCCCGGCGGCTCGATTACAAGGGCGTAGCTATCGGCAGGACATGGCGTTATCCTGAAGGGTCCGTGCGCGTGGATCTGTGGCCCTGCCCGCGACACTCGCCCTATCCCCCGGCGAGTTCGTTGGACCTGCGCAACACTCCGATTCACGTTGACGCCAGCACGCCGGCGTCAACACCGCGGCGGCACGCAGAGTTTAGCAGAACCCGGAAAAAATGGTGGATGGCGCATCGGCCGCAACCGCGCCGGACCCGTCCGCCGCGACGACACCCACCCGTCGCGCGGCCCTGCTTCGTCCGGTAATGATTTGGCTGGTAAGGTCTTTTGCAAAATGAAAGAAATCGTGCAGGCGGAATGCGAGCGATATCCTTGCCGGCCGGAAAGGGGAGATCTAGGTTGGAACGTACCCCGGACGTAACCACGAGCGGTCGATGATGACACGACACCGAACGGACCATCTGCTCCGGCGTATCGGGCTCCTTGCGTTTGGCCTCGGGCTGTTCGTATGGGCGGAGGATGCGGTCGCGCAGCGAGCGTTCGTGCTGAACGCGGTGCCGAGCGTGCGGGATGCGTTTGCGGCGCCTGCGCCGCCACCGATCCTGGACCGTGCCTACATGCGGGACCAGCTGCGGCACCCGCGGGTGGTCGACGCGTGGGTCGCGAAGCGCTTCAACGTGATCGACATGTTCGAGTCGCAGGGGGTCACGTACCCGGCGGCCGAGGTCTACCTGCGGGTATTCAAGCGTGAGCGGGAGGTCGAGCTGTGGGCGCGTTCGCCGAACCAGCGGGAGTTCACGCTGATCAAGTCGTACGAGATCTGTGCGCTGTCGGATCTCGGCCCGAAGCGGCGGCAGGGCGACGGGCAGACTCCCGAGGGGTTCTACTGGATCGACTTCCTGAACCCGCGCAGCGAGCACCATCTCTCGATGCACGTGAACTACCCGAACGCTGCGGACCGGATCGTCGGTCGTCGAGGCGCGCTGGGCGGTGACATCTTCATTCACGGCGGGTGTGTGACCGAGGGCTGCATCGCGGTCACGGACGAGTCGATCAAGGAGCTGTACTGGATCGCGGTCGAGGCGCGTGCGGTCGGGCAGGAGCGCATCCCGGTCCACATCTTCCCGACGCGCCTGGATGAGCACAACATGGCGCGGCTCGCGCGCGTGTTCCGTGAGCAGCCGGAGCTGGTCGATTTCTGGCAGCAGCTTCGTGGTGGCTACGAGTACTTCGAGCGTACGCGCACGCTGCCGGAGATCCGTGTCAGCTCGCGCGGCCGTTACCTGATGCCCGGCGAGGTGGACGAGCACGACAAGTCGCTGCCGGTGCTGGGCGAGCGCGTGGCGAGCACGGCGACGACGCTGCGTCCCGAGGCCCAGCGAGCGCACACGCTGCAGCAGCGTGGGCGCACTGCGCAGGCCGCGCCTGCGCGCGACGGTACGAAGATGCTGGTGCTGGGTGAGCCGGTCAGCCTGGCGCCCGCGCTGCCGGGCGACTCTGCATCCCTCGGGGGCGCGCAGCGTTGATCCGCGATTTCCGACGTATGGGGTGACGACGATCGCCGCCGCAGCCCGCAGGGTCTGCGGCGGCGTCGTCGTTCCGGGCACGATCCTGCCGATGAGTCCGACGAACACACGAATACAGCTGCGACGGCTTGCAACGGCGCTGACGCTCGCACCGGGTGCGGAGGGCGTACTGCGTCGTGTGCTGGAGCGTGCGCTCGAGCTGACGGATGCGGACGCGGCGTTCATCGAGCGCGCGGGCGGTGGTGAGTGGGAGGTCGAGGTCGTCGCGTCTGCGGGCACGGGCGCCCCCGCGGTCGGCGCGTCACCACCGTATCTGATCCCCCGCGCGGTCGCGCAGGAGCGGATCACGCTGGTCGGTCCGGACGGCACTGCGCGCGGCGCGCTCGTTCTGCTCCGCGAGACGTCCGGTGCACCGGCTTCCACGGGCGAGCTCGATCCCGGAGTGCAGCTGCTGCTCGACGTCGCCGTCGACGCGCTCGAGGTGCGAGCGCTGGTTGCCGAGCTGGACGAGCGGCGGCGTGCGCTCGAGGATGCGCTCGACGAGCGGTTCCGCCTGATCAGTGGCATCACGTACGAGCTGCGCGAGACGCTGGGCGCGGCGAGCGAGTACGTCCAGCTGCTGGACACCGAGCAGGAGCTGACACCGCGGCAGCGCGAGTACATCGAGTCGAGCCGACGCACGATCTCGGCAGGCCTTCGCCTCATCGGTGACCTGCTCGAGCTCGCGCGCGTCGAGGCGGGCCGGCTGCCGGTCCAGCTCGAGCCCACGAGCGTGGGTGCGCTGCTGCGCGACATGGCGCGCGACTATCAGCTCGCGTCAGCGACATACGGCGTGCACGTGGACATCGACGTGCCGCGCGACCTGCCGCTCGTGGTCACGGATCCCGACCTGGTCGGCCAGATCCTGGACACACTCCTGTCGAACGCAGTCCGGTATACGCCGCCGAACGGCACGATCCGCGTGCGTGCGAGCATCCAGCCCGGCCGTCGCGCCGGCGATCCGCGACGGTGGCTGCGCGCGACGATCACGGACACGGGGCCGGGTGTCGACAGCTCGTACGACGTCTTCGAGGCGGTGGAGCGCGTGAGCAGTGGTCGCGGCGCGCCGGGCTTCCGCCTCGCGATCAGTCGCAACGTCGCGCGTCTGCTCGGTGGTGACCTCACCCTGGAGCGGGAGCCGGGCACCGGTGCGAGCTTCTCGCTCTGGCTGCCGCTGTCGGACTGATGATCGGACTGATCAGGCGACGAGGGCTGCCGCCATGCTTGCGGCGACCTGCACGGTGAGGTTGTCGAGGCCGTGGTTGCTCACGGCCTCGACCAGCGCACCGGCGATGCCGGCCGCCATTCCGATGCGCAGTGCGACGCCTGCCTCGAAGCCGGCCAGCAGGCCGCCGATGACGGCCGCGGCCGCGCCCACCACGAGTACTGCTGCACTCCCTTCCCAGCTGCGCGTCGCGGGCACGCCCGCGAGTGATGGCACGCGGTATCGGTGTCTGCCCCAGCGCGCGCCGACCGGCTCGCCCACGGCGTCGCCCCATCCCGCAACCAGGTAGCCGACCCACGCCCACGCAGGAACGATCAGGTTGGACAGCACGCCGCCCAGTGCCGTCGTGACGAGTGGGACGACGATGAAGAGCGTGCCGCGCGGCGCATCACCGGGTCGCGCGAGTGCCTCATAGAAGACATGTCCCGCGCCGCGCCAAACGGCGAACAGCACGATGAGCGCGACGATGCTGCCGAACACGACCACACCGCCCAGGCCGGACGTGAGCTGGATCACGCTCGCCGCGGTGAAGATCGTGAAGTGGAAGACCTTGCGTGTGTAGGCGGTACGTACGCCGCGGGTGCGCAGGTGTGCAGCGAGTGCGGCGGCCGCGAGGCCGACGAGCAGCGCGATCGGCGCGACCGTGAGGAGCGCGTCGAGCGACGGCACGAAGCGGCTCAGCCAGTGCGGCAGCATGCCTCCCGGGCAGCGGTCGGAAACAGGACGCGGCGCCGTTCCGGTGAACGGCGCCGCGAATCTACATGCTGCGGGTCTGCCGGGCGACCCGGCTCACCGTGCATGGGTGTCCGCCGGGTGCTTCAGCCGTGATGTACCTCGAACCCGCTCTCCTCGAGCTCGTGCGCAGCGGTCGTTGCCTCGTCGCGCACGATCTGGCCGTCGAAGAGGTGGATCGTGCGATCCGCCTCGCGTGCGTAGCGGGGATCGTGCGTCACCATGCAGATCGTCGCGCCATCGGCGTGCAGCTCCTTCAGCAGCGACATGACCGCCTCGCCGTTCTTCGAGTCGAGGTTACCCGTCGGCTCGTCGGCCAGCAGGATGAGCGGCTTGCCGACGATGGCGCGTGCAACAGCGACGCGCTGCTGCTGACCACCGGAGAGCTGCGACGGGTAGTGCTTGGTGCGGTGCGACATGCCGACGCGCTCCAGCGCCTCCTGCACGCGCTCCTTGCGCTCGCTGCTGCTCATGCCGCGGTACGTGAGCGGCAGCTCGACGTTCTCGTAGACGGTCAGGTCACCGATCAGGTTGAACGCCTGGAAGATGAACCCGATCTCCCGGTTGCGGACGCGTGCGCGCTCGCTCGCGGAGAGATCGCTGACGTCCTTGTTGTCGAGCATGTAGGTGCCGTCGGTGGGCGTATCGAGCAGGCCGAGCAGCGAGAGCAGCGTGGTCTTGCCGCACCCGGAGGGACCCGCGATCGAGACGTACTCACCCCGCTGGATCTGCAGGTGTACGGCGGACAGCGCGTGCGTCTCCACCTCGTCGGTATAGAACACCTTGCTGACGCCCTGCAGGTGGATGAGGGGCTGCGTCATCTGATCCATCGTGACTCTCCTTGCGCTCGCCTGAGCTGTGGGTTCTGCACTCGACTCTGGTTCTGACACTTCATGGGCCGATAGCGCTGCATTTCGCCTACTGGATCCGCACCCGCGGATGGCTGTCCCACTGGGACATGTCGGACAGGATGACGACGTCGCCCTCCTGGAGCCCGCCACGGACCTCGATCGTGTTCACCGAGTTACGGCCGAGCTGTACGGTCACGCGGTCGGCGTAGCGGAAGTCCGGTGTGACCTTGAACATGCCGACCGAGGACTCGGGGTTGCCGAACGCCGGCCGTCCGACGAACAGGACGTCGGGCAGGCGCTCGATCTCGATCGTGCCGTCCACCGACAGGTCAGGCCGGGCGCCGGGCGGCAGCTCGCCGTCCAGTGCCACGTCCACGCCCACCGACCCGTTCTGGGACGCCGGGTCGATCCGCACTACGCGTCCCTCGACGATTCCGTTTCGCGTGTCGATCCGGGCGAGCTGCCCGATGGCCACGTCCTTGGCCTGGACTTCGGGGATGCGCAGCTCCGCCTTGAGACGGCCGGGCTGGACCACGCGGGCGAGCTCGACGCCCGGGTTGACCCACTGGCCGATCTCGAGGTCGAGCCGCTGGAGCACGCCCTCGGCGGGCGAGACCACGTTCATCGACTCGAGCTCCTGGCGGCGGAACCGGACGATGCTGCGCAGCCGGTCGACCTGCGCCTGCTGTGCCGAGACCTGCTCCTCGAGCTGCTCGCGCATCAGCTCCAGGCGCTTCTGCTCCACCTCGAGCCTGACCTTGTTCTCGTGGAGCGCGTCCTTGCGTGCATCCGCCTCGTTGCGGGCGATCAGGCCCTTCTCGGCCATGTCGTCCGCCGAGCGGGCGTCGCGTACCGCTGTGTTATAGAGCGACTGAACCTGGGCAATGGTTGCCTCCTGATTCAGGATCTGGGTCTCCAGCGTGGAGCGCTGGCTGACCAGCTCGCTCTCCGCGGCGCGGAGCTGCCGCTCGGCCTCGAGCAGCTGGAGCTCGACGTCCGGGTTGCTCAGCCGCAGCAGCGGCGTGCCTGCCTGTACCTGGGTTCCGGGCCGTGCATAGATCTCATCCACGCGGCCGGCCGTGATCGCGGGGATCAGCCAGATGTCCTCCGGCACGAGCGTGCCCGGCCCGCGGACCTCGCGGACCATCGGGCCGCGCTGCACCGTGTCGACCCAGATCGCCGCACGCTCGACCCCGGGCGGTGCCGGCTTGAGCTGCGAGAGGCCGAGGGTGATCAGCGCCGCTACGACGACGCCGCCCGCAATGTAGAAGGGCTTCCGCTTGCGCTTCGGGTTTGCGCGAGGCTTGTCCATTTCTCTTCCCCGTATCTGGAGTGCGCTGCGCTCAGCGCAGCGGCTCACCCACCGCGGCCTCGAGTGCCGCGAAGTTTTCGTGGAACGTGTAGATCGCGTTCAGGTGCGCGTTGTCTGCTTCCGCCTTCGTCGCCTGGGCCTGCGCCAGCTCGACGATATCGCCTGCGCCGAGCCGGTAGCGCTCGCGCGCAAGCTCGAGCTGCTCCGCCGCCGCCGCGACGTTCCGCTCCTCGATCGCGACGGTGCGATACGAGGTGAGCAGCGCGACGTACGCCTCCGAGACCGCCGTGCGGCGTGCCAGCTCCTCCGCCCGCCGGCGATGACGCGCGTCCTCCGCGGCGCTGCGCGCCTCCTGCACCTGCCGCTCACGCGTGAAGCCGTTGAAGAGCGGGAAGCTCACCGAGAGCGTCACCGTGGCCGGGTTGCTCGTGAAGTTGAACGGGAACACGTCGTTCGAGGCCAGCAGCTCGCGCTCGTCGTCCGGCGTCAGCACGAAACCGGAGCAGTCCTGCGGCGGGTCACCCAGCAGCGCACCGATCCGGTTGCTGTAGACACAGTTCGAGTGCAGCCGCTGGACCGTGGAGCGCGCGTCGTCGAGCAGCGCCTGGTCATCGCCGATCTGGCGGGCGTAGCCGCTCAGGCGCCCCGCGAGACGCAGCGACGGGAGGTACTGCATCTTTGCCGCGCGGGCGCTCGCGACGCCGGCCTTCTCCGACGCGCGGGCCGCCACGAGCTGCGGATGGACGGCGAGTGCCCGTTGCGTCAGCTCCTCCAGCGTCCATGTCGGCTCGAAGATGTCGAACGTGCTCACCAGCTCGAGCGGCGCATCCGGCGAGATGCCGAGCGTCTGGATCAGCCGCAGCTTCTCCACCTGCGCGGTCTGCTCCGCCTGCAGCAGCGCGACCTCGGCGCGTCCGCGCGAGACCTCGGCGTTCGTCACGTCGAGGCGTGGCGCCGCTCCGGACTCGAACTGCCCGACGGCCAGCTCGTAGCTCTGCTGCGCGGACTCGAGGTTCTCCCGCGCAAGCTTCACCGCGTCCTCCGCGCGCAGTGCGGCCAGGTACTGCTGCGTGACCTCGGTCGCGAGGGTGAAGCCGGCAGCGTCGACCTGTGCCGACGTCGCCTTCCGGTTCGCACTCGCACGCGCCGCCTGGAACAGCGTGGCGCCGCTCAGCTCGATCGCGCCCTCGATGCCGTAGCTCGAGTAGTACGACGACGGCACCCGGTTCACGCCGAGGTCCGCGCCGGTCAGGAACCCGAGGTTCGGTGTGCCTTCCGCCACGTACTGCCCGGCACCGCTCACGCTGACGGACGGCAGAAAGGCAGCATACGCCTCACGCTGCTGCCAGATCGCATCGCCCTCGTCGTTGGCCGTGATCAGGTACGTCGGGTTGCTGCCGCGCGCGATCTCGATCGCCTGCTGCAGCGTCAGTCGCATCGCCGGTCGTTGCTCCGCCGCTGCGGGCGGTGTCGCTGCCTGCGGCTCCTGCGCCGCCGCATCGCCCGCGAGCGCGAACCCGAGCACGGCGACCAGCATGCCGCGCGCACGCCGCGAGGGAAGCGTGTAAACCATCTCTGCTCCTTGGTCGATTGGCTGACGATGCGGGCCGTACGCGCCTTCGCTGTGGAAGGTTGCAGTGCGGCCGTGCTGCGGGTCCTGAGGAAAGGCCCGTGCCGCCTGCCGCAATATCTGCAATCCGCATCACGACAACGATTTACGGCTGACCCGGCAGAGCCCGGAGGTGTGCGGGTGTGCGCTTATGGGACCGGCGGTTCCAAGGATCGCGACGGATCCGCGACAGCCCGCAGCGACGGAATATCGCACGATTACGAAACCGTCACTACCTGGCCTGCCCGGGTCGCATTAGCTTTCGAGTCTCCCCGAATACCCTGCAACCATCGGTCTGTTGGGACTCAATCCAGCGGGAAAAGGTTGGATGATCGAGGAAGTGAAGAGGGCCCGGACAGTGCCCCCCGGGGCGCGCTGCCCGCGTGGAGCGGCGGTCGCCGCTGCGCTGCTGACGGCCATGGTCGCGGCGGCATGCGACGTCCCGACGGCGCTGCCGAGGTTCGAGAACACGCTGGTGCTGCCCGCACCGGACGTATCGGTCCCGGTGACAGGAGTTCCGGCGCCGGCGATCCCGATCGAGGTAGACCTGAGCAACGTGGACGAGGACTTCGCGTCGCGCGCGCGCGGCGGCGAGATCCAGTTCACGCCGGTGAATCCCGAGGTCGCGACCGGATCGCTGGAGATCACGATCCGCGACATGGATTCGAGCGTCGTGGTGACGCAGACCGTGACCGTGGATGGGTCGGGGGCGCCTCAGATCGTCCGTATCGACCGGGACCCCATGCTGGAGTTCCTGGGTGGCAACGTGGAGATCACGGTCACCGGCGTGCTGGGGCCCGGCAGCGTGCCGCCGCGCTTCCTCACGCTGGAGGCGCTGGTGCGAATCACCTTCGAGGTCGGGGGCGACTGATGCGGATGCGAAACCCGATCTCCCGGACCGCGCTCATGCTCGTTCTGCTGGCAGCGAGCGCAGCGCCGACGTCCGCGCAGCTGCCGAGCGCCTCGACCGGGGCACTCGGAATGGGCGGCAACTTCACGGCGGCTGCGCGCGGCTTCGGCGCCGTCGCATGGAACCCGGCGCTGCTCGCGTCGTCGCGCAACGAGATGGCCTCGATGACGCTGCTCACAACGATGGGCGGCGCGGGCATCGGCCCGATCGAGCTGAGCGACATTGCGGACTACTCGGATCGCCTGGTACCCGAACCGGTGAAGCAGGAGTGGCTCGACCGCGTACCCGTCGGCGGCGCGGAGCGGGGCACGGTCAACGCAGACCTGACGTGGGGCGCAGCGCAGATCGGCCACTTCGGGCTGCAGGTGTCATCGAGCGTGCGGACGATCGCGGACCTGTCGCGTGACGTGCTGCAGCTCATCCTGTTCGGCAACATCGACGAGGATGGCAACCCGGCGAGCCTCGATTTCGCGGGCTCGTCGCTCGATCTCGCGGCATACACGACCTTCGCGGGCGGGTACGCGCATCCCTTCGAGATCCTGCCGGGAATGCGCCTCCTGGTCGGCGCGACCGCGAAGTACACGGTCGGCCACGTCGTCATCACCGGCGATGATTCCAGGGGGACCGCAACGGGCACCGGCTTCAACGTCGCGTTTCCGATCGTCAACTCGGTGATCGATCCGGACAGCTTCACGCTCAACAATGGTGGCGGCTTCGGCTTCGACGTGGGCGCCGCGCTCGAGATGGGGCCCTGGACGTTCGCGGCCGCGATCGAGAACGTGGTCAGCACGTTCGAGTGGGATATGGACGACCTGCGCTTCCGGCCGCTCACGCTCGAGGCGGTCGAAGCCCGGCTCGTGGCCGACACCGAGGAGCGGCCGTTCGACGCGGCGCCGGAGTCGCTGCGCGAGCACGTGGAAGAGCTCGGCTTCAAGCGGTCGGTGTCGCTGGGCGCCGCGTATCGCCCGAGCTCGATGCTGCTCCTGTCGGCGGACCTGCGTCATGGCTCGAACGACGGCATCGTGACGGACGCGACGTCGCACCTCGGTGCGGGCGTCGAGTACCGGCCGATTCCGTGGCTCCCCCTGCGCGCCGGCGCAGCGGCCATTCAGTTCGGCGAGGACAATGCGGGCTACCAGGTCGGCGGCGGTATCGGCGTGAACCTCGGTGGTTGGAACCTCTCGGCGAGCGCATTGCAGCGCGACACGGAGCTGTACGGCGGCGAAACCATGTTCATGGCGACGATTTTCGCCACGGGTCTGCCGTAGACCGGATTCGGACGAGTTACGGAATGTTCCGGCGATGGCGCCCCCGCACCCGGCAGTGTGCGGGGGCGCCTCGTCCGTTGTGGTGGCGCCGATGTTGCCTCCGCGGGACGTCTGCGCGCAATGCGATCTGAAAAACGACATCGGGAGCAGGAATGCGAAGTGGACACGTCGGGTCGAAGGGGCTGATCCTCGTACTGGCGCTGCTGGCGGCGGGCGCATGCTCTGCCCGGTCCGAAGGACCGGCGCAGCCGGAGCCGGACGCCCGCGCGGCCGAGCGTGCGGATTCGATTGCGCGCGAGCGCGCTGCCGAGGCGCGCGAAGCGGCACGGCGCGCGGAGGCGGAGCGTCTGCGTGCGGACTCCATCGCGCGCGCCGACTCGATTGCGCGCGCGCGTGCCGAGGAGGAAGCACGCGCGAAGGAGGACGCCGCACGTCGCGCGAGGCTGCTCGAGGGCTCGATCCTGCCGCGCCGTCGCATCGTCGCGTACTACGGCAATCCACAGTCCGAGCGCATGGGCATCCTCGGCGAGCTTCCGCGCGACCAGCTGCTCACACACCTGCGTGAGCGCGTTCGGGAGTGGGAGCAGGCGGACCCCTCCACGCCGGTCGTGCCTGCGCTGCACATGATTGCGGTGATGGCAGCGGGTGACCCGGGACGTGACGGGCGCTACCGCGTGCGCATGCCGGACCGTGTCATCCAGCGCATCATCGACCTGGCCGCGGACGCGAACGCGCTCGTGTTCCTCGACATCCAGCCGGGCCGGAGCACCGTGCAGGACGAGCTGCCGCGCCTGCTTCCGTGGCTGCAGCGGCCGACAGTGCACCTCGCGCTCGACCCGGAGTGGAACATGGGCCCCGAGGGCACGCCCGGACAGCGCATCGGCTCGATGGACGCGAGCACCATCAACTACGCGATCGATCAGCTCGCGAAGCTCGTGGACGAGCATGACCTGCCCCCGAAGATCCTGATCGTCCACCGCTTCACGCGCGACATGGTGCGCAACCCGGAGCAGATCAAGGACGATCCGCGCGTGCAGGTCGTGCTGAACATGGATGGCTGGGGCGCTCCGACGCTCAAGCGCTCGAGCTACAACAGCTTCGTGGCGCCGGTGGGAGACGTGCACAAGGGCTTCAAGCTGTTCTTCAAGAACGACACGCGCGACGGCAGTCGGCTGATGACGCCGTCGGAGGTGCTCTCGCTGTCGCCGAAGCCGATCTATATCCAGTACCAGTGAGGCGGGCCGGGTCCCGGGCCTGGGCCTGGGCCCGGGCCCGGGTTCTGCGGAAGCACGGGGGCCGCGCGGCGTCAGCGTTCGACGGTGCGCGGCCCTGCTCGTTTCGTCCGGGGTGCGACCATGGTAGGGGCCGGTGTGATGACGCGACCGGCTGCTGCCGCCTGATCAGTCCTGCCTTCTTCTCCTCTGCCTCTTCCGGAGGTTCCTCATGCGCCCCCTGCTGCGTGTCAGCATCGTGTGCGGTTTCGTCCTCATCGGGTGCAGCGATGATCCTGTGGATCCGGATCCTCCCGAGGTCCCGGAGCCTCCCGGCGCGCCGCCGGCACTGATGCGTCACTGTGACGGGGAGCTTTGCCTGGCGCTGATTGCGGAGAACTTCACGATGCCCCTGCAGGTCGTGTCCCCGCCGGGGGATCATCGCGTATTCGTGGTCGAGCAGCGTGGGCGTGCCATCGTGCTGGATGAGACCGAGCAGCGCACGTACATCGACATCAGTGCCGACGTCCTGATGCGCTACGAGAACGGTCTGCTGGGGATGGCGTTCCATCCGGCGTTTGCATCGAACGGACGTGTCTACCTGCACTACACGGATGCAGGTGCCGACAACATCGTCGAGGAATTCATCGTCGATCCGGCTGCGGATGTCGCGCAGAGCCCCGTGCGCCGTGTCCTCCTCCGTGTCGTCCACGAGGACACGACGAACAACCACAAGGCGGGGCACCTCGCGTTCGGGCCGGACGGATACCTGTGGATCTCGGTGGGCGACGGCATGGTGCCGTCGATGGCGCGGCGTACGACAGACCTGCGCGGCTCGATCCTGCGCATCGACGTCGACGCGGGGCAGCCATACGGTGTTCCAGCGGACAATCCGTTCGTCGGCGACGGCACCTCGATGCCTGAGATCTACTATTACGGGCTTCGCAATCCGTGGCGCTTCTCGATCGATGCGCAGTCAGGACTCGCCTTCATCGCCGACGTCGGCACGAACCAGTACGAGGAGATCAACGTCGTCCCGTACGACGAGGGCGGTCACCACTTCGGCTGGCCGATTCGCGAGGGACCGGACTGCGCGTTCAGCGAAACCTGCGAATCGGACGGGCTCACGCCGCCGTCCGCCTACTTCTCCCACTCTGACGTGCCGCGCGTGTGTGCGCTGATCGGCGGTGCGGTGTACCGCGGCGACGCCGTACCCGCGCTGCGCGACCGCTACGTCTTCGCGGATGCCTGTGCAGGGCTGCGGACTGCTGCCTTCGATGCAGCGGGCGAAATCAGTGACCTGTCGGAGTGGATGTTCGCGGAGGTGCCGGGCGTCGGCGCGATGGACATCGTGAGCGTAGGCCAGGGCGGTGACGGCGCGGTGTACCTGGCGATGCACGCACGCGGTGAGGTGTACCGGATCGAGGCGCCCTAGGCGGCGCCCCCCGAGTAGGTCCGCTCGACGTAGTCGTCGAGGATGCGCAGGAACTCCTGCACGAGTCCTTCGCCCTTCAGCGTCGTGTACAGCTTGCCATCGACGTAGACCGGCGCCTTCGGCTCCTCGAAGGTGCCGGGCAGCGAGATGCCGATGTTGGCGTGCTTCGACTCGCCCGGTCCGTTCACGACGCAGCCCATCACCGCCAGCTTCATCTCCTCGACACCCGGGTAGCGCTCGCGCCACTCGGGCATCCGGTTGCGCACGTACTCCTGGATGTCCTCCGCCATGTGCTGGAAGAAGGTGGAGGTCGTACGGCCGCACCCGGGGCAGGACGTTACCTGTGGCGTGAAGCTGCGCAGCTCGAGCGACTGCAGGATCTGCTGTGCGACGAGCACCTCCTCGGTGCGGTCGCCACCGGGCTTCGGGGTCAGGGACACGCGGATCGTGTCGCCGATGCCCTCGTTGAGCAGCACCGCGAGGCCTGCGGTCGACGCGACGATGCCCTTGGCACCCATGCCAGCCTCGGTCAGGCCGAGGTGCAACGGGTAGTCGCAGCGCTCTGCGAGGAGGCGGTAGACGGTGATCAGGTCCTGCACGCCGCTCACCTTGGCGGAGAGGATGATGCGGTCGTGCGGGAGGCCGGTCTCCTCCGCGAGCTGCGCGGAGCGCAGCGCGCTCTCGAGCATCGCGTCGATCATGACGGCCTTCGCGTCCTTCGGCGTGGCGCTGCGTGCGTTCTCGTCCATCAGCTCGGTCAGCAGCTGCTGGTCGAGTGAGCCCCAGTTCACGCCGATCCGGACGGGCTTACCGTACTCGATCGCGCACTCGATGATCGTGCGGAAGTTCTCGTCGCGCCGCTTCGCGCCCACGTTGCCCGGGTTGATCCGGTACTTGGCGAGTGCACGCGCGGTCTCCGGGAACTGTCGGAGGAGCAGGTGGCCGTTGTAGTGGAAGTCGCCGACGATCGGGACGTAGACGTGGCGCTGCTCGAGCAGGCGCACCATCGCGGGCACCGCGGCCGCGGCTTCCTCGTTGTTCACCGTGACGCGCACGAGCTCGCTGCCAGCAGCGGCAAGCGCGGCGACCTGCTCGGCCGTGGCATGCGGATCCGCGGTATCCGTGTTCGTCATGGACTGCACGACGATCGGGTGGCCGCTGCCGACCTTCACACCGCCGACGTCGACGGTCACGGTGCGGCGTCGCCGGACGTGCGCTCCCGCCGCCAGCTCTGCTGCCGCCCCCGGCAGCACCCGCAGCCCATTCTGTACGCTGCTCATGACTTCGTTCCGCCCAGCTCCTGGTCGATCGTCGCAAGCGTGGCGGTGCGTGCGCCGGCGCGGATCATCTCGTCGATCGCGCGTGCAACGTCGCCCTGCTTCACGTCGATCCCGCGTACCGCGTCGAGCAGCAGGACCGCGTCGAGGCCCTGCCGGAGCGCGTCGAGCACGCTCGCGCGCACGCAGTACTCCGTGGCGAGGCCGCCGACGTAGAGGGTGCGGACACCGCTGTCGCGGAGCCGGTCGCCGACCGGCCTGCCCTCCTCGTCCGTCGCCTCGAAGGCAGAGTACCCGTCGTCGGTGGGGCTGGTCCCCTTCGTGACGACGGCTGCACTCGCGGGCAACGCGAGGTCCGGGTGGAACGCGGCTCCGGGCGTATCCCGGACGCAGTGGGGTGGCCAGGGGCCACCGCCGGACTTGAAATGGCTGGTCTCGGGCGGGTGCCAGTCGCGGGATGCCAGGACGGGCAGACCCCGGCTCGAGAAGCGGGCGATGTAGTCGTTCAGTACGGGTACGACGGCGTCGCCGTCCGGTACGGCGAGCGCGCCGCCCGGACAGAAGTCGTTCTGCACGTCGACCACGAGGAGTGCGCTCTGTGCCATGGCTCCATCTCGGGTTCGTGGAAACCTAGCCCACGCGGGGTGGCATCGGGAGGGGCTGGCCGGAAGCTTGCGCCGGGAACTTCCTGCAGCCAGCGGTGGAGAAGCAGGCTGTCCGGGCTTAGATTCCGGTCACCAGCACGCGCGGTCTTCCGCGCCGTATCGCAGAAGGGGCATGCTGAAGAAGCTCACAACTGCCGGTTCGCTGCTCGTCGCGATCCTGATCGCCGACATTGTCACGAAGCGCTGGGCGCTCGAGGCGCTGGCGCACGGCTACACGATCGAGCCGTTCGGCGTGCCTCTGACGCTGGCGTTCAACAAGGGCATCGCGTTCGGCATCGGCATCCCCGACATGGGCCGCTGGATCGTGGTCGCCGCGTCGATTTTCGTGATGATCGTGCTGGCAGGCATGCTGCGCGACGCGCGCGAGAACGATCATGTCCGGATCTTCGCGATCGGGCTCGTGTGGTCGGGCGCGCTCGGCAACCTGATCGACCGCGTGCGCTGGGACGCGGGCGTCGTCGATTTCATCGGGCCGATCGACCTCGGCTTCATGCACTGGCCGATCTTCAACGTGGCGGACATGGCGATCACGACCGGCGCGATCCTGCTCGGTCTCTCGCTGCTGCGCGAGGAGAGCGCGCCGGCACCGGCCGCGGCCGCACAGGCCCTCGATTCGGGAGAGTAATGTCGACTGAGGCGAAGACGAACGGGATGCCGGCACCGGGCACGCCGGCGCCGGAGTTCACGCTGCAGACGGACGAGGGTGAGGCGCTCAGCCTCCGCGACCTGCGCGGCCGGAAGGTCGTGCTCTACTTCTACCCCAAGGACGACACGCCGGGATGCACGAAGCAGGCGTGCGGCCTGCGCGATCGGATCGGCGACATCGAGAAGACCGGTGCGCGCGTCCTCGGCGTGAGCCCCGACTCCGTGAGGAGCCACCAGAAGTTCCGCGAGAAGTACAACCTTCCCTTCACGCTCCTCGCCGACGAGGACCACGAGGTCGCCGAGGCGTACGGCGTGTGGAAGGAGAAGTCGATGTACGGAAAGAAGTTCTGGGGCAACGAGCGCACGACGTTCATCATCGACGAGGACGGTCGAGTTGCGCACGTGCTGCCGAAGGTGAAGCCGGAAGAACACGCGGACCAGATCCTGGAACTGCTCTGACCACTGACGCGTTGCACGCTGCGGCCGTCCGCGTACCGTGCAGCACTTCCAATCTCGGGGCGGGCTTCGACTGCATCGGACTCGCCCTCGAGCGATGGCTGGACGCCCGCTACCTGCCTGACGACGGGCCGCTGCGCATCGAGCGCGGCGGTACGCTCCGCTCCATCCAGGCCGACACCGACGACGACATCCTGGTGCACGCATTCCGCGCAGGACTGCGGGCACGCGGCGTCGAGACCGCGACCGGCCTCATTCACGCGACGTCGGACATCCCGATCGCGCGCGGCCTCGGCTCGTCCGGTGCCGCGACCGTTGCCGGCCTGGTGCTCGCCGCCGCCGCGCTCGGCCAGGCGCTCGATCGCGAGGCCGAGCTGCAGCGCGCGTACGAGCTGGAGCACCACCCCGACAACGCGGCGCCGTCGCTCTACGGCGGGCTCGTGGCGGTCGCGCGCGGTGATGACATGCTGCGCCCGTTGTCACTGCCGCTCGCGGACGAGCTGACGTTCGTGTTCGCTGCGCCGGACGTCGAGGTCTCGACCCGGAGGGCGCGTGAGGCGCTGCCGGATCAGGTGCCACACGCGGTCGCAGCGCGCGGGCTAGGGCGCGTTGCCGCACTCGTGCAGGGGTTCGCATCGGGCGATCCCGTGCTGCTGCGCATCGGCTTCGAGGACGAGCTGCACGTGCCGTATCGACTGCCACTGATCCCGCTCGCGCAGGAAGCGATGGATGCGGGACGCGAGGCGGGCGCGTTCGCGGTCACGATCTCCGGCAGCGGCTCGGGCCTGATCGCGGTGACGGCGCGCGATCGTGCACACGCGGTCGCTGAGGCTATGGCGCGCGCGTTCGGCGGTGGCGTCGCATTCACGAGCGACGCCGACCGGCGCGGCGTCGTCTCGCTCGATCAGTGAGCGTATGCACACGACGAACGATCCGCGCGTGAACGCACGATTCAGCGCCCCCGGCATCCTCACGCGCTGGCGCGAGCGCCTGCCGGTGACCGACGCGACGCCACTGCTCTCGCTCGGCGAAGGCGCGACCCCGCTCGTTCGTGCACCGCGCCTCGCCGACTGGGTCGGCGTAGACGAGCTGTGGCTGAAGTTCGAGGGCGCGAACCCGACGGGCTCCTTCAAGGACCGCGGGATGGTCCTCGCCGTCGCGAAGGCCGTCGAGGACGGCGCGCACACCGTGCTCTGTGCATCGACGGGCAACACGTCGGCGAGTGCGGCGGCGTACGCTGCAGCCGCGAGCGTGCGCGCGGTTGTCCTGCTGCCGGCGGACAAGGTGGCGGCCGGCAAGCTGGCACAGGCGATCGCGTACGGTGCGCGCATCGGCTCCATACGGGGCAGCTTCGACGACGCACTCGCGCTGGCGCGCGTCGCGTCGGAGTGGGACGGCATCGCGCTCGTTAACTCCATCAACCCGTTCCGCATCGAGGGACAGACGACCGGCGCATACGAGGTGGTCGAAGCGCTCGGCGACGCACCCGACGTCCTGGCACTGCCGGTCGGCAACGGCGGCAACATCACGGCTTGGGGACTGGGCTTCCGTCGCGAGCTCGATGCCGGGCGCGTTACGAGCCTGCCGGTCGTAATCGGCGGTCAGGCGGAGGGCGCCGCGCCGTTCGTGCATGGCTCGCCGGTCGATCGTCCCGAGACGATCGCGACCGCGATCCGCATCGGCAGGCCGGCGACGTGGGAGCCCGCGATCGAGGTCGTGCGGGAGACGGGCGGTGCATTCCGCGCGGTTCCGGACGCGGAGATCCTGGACGCCTGGCGCGCGATCCCGCGGCTGAGTGGTGTGTTCTGTGAGCCTGCGTCCGCGGCCGGTGTCGCCGCGCTGCGCCAGGCGGTACGCGCCGGCAGGATCGACCCGGGTACGCAGTGTGTCTGTGTGCTGACCGGCAACGGGATGAAGGACCCCGATACGGCGGCAGCGGCAATGACGGCGGAGCGGCTCGAGGTGCGCGACGAGCGCGACCTCGACGTGCTGTTCAGCCCCGACGCGTGACGCCCAGGCCGGGCGCGTCGTTCAGGCGCATCCGGCCGTCGCGCTCCATGCCGGGCCCCTCGAACGGATCCTCGGCGAGGAGTGCCGCGCCATCGAGGTCGACGTAGTCGACGAGCGGCGCGACCTGGGCCGCTGCCGCAATGCCGAGCGTACTCGTGACCATGCAGCCGAGCATGACCTGCATCCCGTGCGCGCGTGCGACGTGCACCATGCGCACCGCCTCTCGCAGGGACCCGCACTTCTCGAGCTTGATGTTCACGCCGTCGACGGCGCCGACGAGGCGCGGGATGTCGGCCACGGTTCTGCAGGATTCGTCCGCGATGATCGGAATCGGTGACGCGGTGCGCAGCAGGCGGAACGACTCGACGTCATCGGCCTTGAACGGCTGCTCGATCAGCTCGATGTCCAGCTCCTGCAGCAGCGGCAGGCGTGCGATGGCACTCTTCAGCGTCCATCCCGTGTTCGCGTCGATGCGGATCCGCGCATGGGGTGCTTCCTCCCGCACGACCCGCAGCAGCTCCTCGTCACCGGGCGAGCCGACCTTCAGCTTCAGGATCGGATAGCCCTCCGCCTCACGCACCCACTCGCGCAGCTCATCCGGTGTGGTGAGTCCCAGCGTGAACGAGGACGCCGGCGCCGTTTCCGGAGAGAGTCCCCACATCTTCCAGACCGGCACACCGAGCCGCTTGCCGACCAGGTCGTGCAGCGCTGCCGAGACGGCGACGCGCGCTGCCGGATTTCGCCCGACGGCGAGCTCGACCGCGCGCTCGATGCGCTCGAGCGCGAAGGGATCACCGTCGGCAGCGTCGCTCACGGCCGCCGCGTAGCGCGCCAGTACCGCTTCGACCGTCTCGGCCGTCTCACCGTAGTAGACGTTCGGCGCCGCCTCGCCCCAGCCTTCGACGCCGTCAGCGTCCGTGATGCGGACCCAGACGGCGCGGCGAGCCGGCGGCGCCTTGAGGCGCGCGATGGAGAAAGCGTGCGTGGTGCGCAGATCGAATGTCTCCCAGCTCAGCCTCACACGCCCTCCTGGTACAAATGAGCAGGAATCGGAATGCCCGAATGATGCCTCGCGGGTATTATCCGGCCTGCACGAACGAACGCAAGGCGCAATGGCGCCACTGGGGTGATACATGACACCATCCGCACCGAGCCGCGGGAAAGTTGCCGCGGCTTTTGCAATCGTATACGTGATCTGGGGATCGACCTACCTCGCGATCCTCTACGCCATCGAGACACTCCCGCCGCTGCTGATGGCAGCCGCCCGCTTCTTCCTGGCGGGCGGGCTCCTCTTCGCATGGGCGCGCTCCCGCGGCGTGCCGATGCCGACGCGCAGACAGTGGCGAGCGTGCGCGGTGGCCGGGCTGCTGATGCTGATGGCGGGCAACGGCGCTGTGGTCTGGGCGGAGACGCGGATCGCATCCGGCGTCGCCGCGCTGATCGTCGCGATCGTGCCCTGCTGGATGGTGCTCTTCGAGTGGCTGAGCGGCGGTGAGCGACCGACCGGCCGCGTCGTCGCGGGGCTGGGCCTCGGCCTGCTCGGCCTCGGGCTGCTTGTCGGGCCCGAGGGGTTCATGGGCGGCGGGCGCATCGACCTCGTGGGCGCCGCGGTGCTCGTGCTCGGTGGCTTCGCGTGGGCCGGTGGCTCGATCTACGCGCGCGGACACGACTTCCCTGCCCCGCGGATGTCCACCGCCGCGCAGATGCTCGCAGGCGGTGCCGGCCTGCTGGTAATGGGCACACTCTTCGGCGAGTGGGGCCAGCTCGATCTGAGCGCCGTCAGCACGCAATCCATCATCGGGCTGCTCTACCTGGTGGTGTTCGGCAGCATCATCGCCTACTCCGCCTACGTCTGGCTGCTGCGGGTGAGCACGCCGGCCAGGGTCTCGACGTACGCGTACGTGAACCCGGTCGTGGCCGTCATCCTCGGCTGGCTTTTTGCCGGCGAGGCGCTCACGCTGCGGATGGGTATCGCCGCGGCGGTGATCGTGGCGGGCGTCGCGCTGATCACACTGAAGCGGCCGGCGCCCCGGGCGTCGCAGCAGCCGAAGCCGGAGGTTCCGCGGCGGCAGGCAGCGTAGGCGGGGCGCCGAAGGCCGCGCCGCCGGCTCGACCGGCCGCTTCCGAGCGGCCGCGGGGGCTGGCGTTTTGGGGGCCGGCCCCATCGCCCGTGGCCGGCATCGACGCCCGTCCGCCGCGACCCGCTCGCCCCGCGTCCGGCGGCTGGACGGGACCCAGCGCCGACTTGACCCGCCCCGCAGGCCGGCCCAAGATGGCGGGACCCCGTCTGGCGATTCCCACAATCCGGATGCCTACCGTGCTAGCAACCCAGATCCGACAGAAGGAGAGCGTCTTCTACTTCGTCGCCTTCCCGGCGGAGGAGATCCTCGACCGCGTCCGCTTCATCAGCCGGTTCTACGGCGACGGCGAGCAGATCGCGCCGGAGGAGGTGCCGCAGGGCGACGACGTCGCGCGATTCGTCGCGAAGATCGAGCGCAGCGACAAGGCGTTCCAGCGTCAGGTCTCGAAGGCGAAGGTCAAGGCGATCCAGAACTTCTACGAGACCGCCGGTGCGCAGCCGCCGATCCCGGGCACGATCCTGCTGTTCACTCCCGAGCGGCTCCGCTTCTCGCCGATGGGCAACCTGGACAGTGTCGGCGACCTGCAGATGCCGCGCGAAAAGTTCCTGATCATCGACGGGCAGCACCGCCTGGCCGCGCTGGAGTTCTACCTGCGCGATCATCCGGACGATGCGCGGACGATCAACGTGCCGACGATCATCTTCGACGGCCGTACCGACGACTTCGCGGCCGAGATGTTCGTGATCATCAACTCGACGCCGACGCGCATCAACCGCAGCCACCTCGTCGACCTCTACGAGCGCGTATCCTGGGCAACGCGCGACCGCAAGCTCGCAGCCCGCATCGCGGACATGCTCTACAGTGAGAGCGACAGCCCGCTGCGCTACCGGATCAACCGGCTGGGCGGTCGCAGCCGGCAGGAGAAGTGGATCCTGCAGTCGGAGCTGTTCAACGAGCTGCACCGCTGGATCAAGGCCGACTACCCGGATCCCGAGGATGCGCCGACCCCGTCGGCCGGCGCGCCGAAGTACTACGCGCACGTGCGCGACTTCCTGAAGGCTGCGCAGCGCGTCTGGGGCGATGCCTGGGGTGACCCGCGCTACATGATCACGCGGCCGGTCACCCTCAAAGCCATGATCCGCGTTGCCGCCGACCTGGCCGACGAGGATATCCCGGCGCAGGACCGCGTGCGGGAGTTCGAGCGACGGCTGGCGCCGTGGGCAGAGCGTGTGCGTGACTTCCGGCAGGAAGGCTTCTACGAGCGCTTCGCGGCGCGCGGCCAGGTCGAGCGGGTGAGCCGGATCCACCGCGAGCTGAGACGACTCGTGCTGGATTAGGCCTGTCCGGCACTCGTTTGCGGGCGGTGCGCTCCGGTGCACCGCCCGTTTTTCTACGGCGCCGGACGACGACCCTTGTTACTCGCTGGCGTCGTTCGAGGATGTCGCTGTGACCGCCAGGTTCTTCAATGAATCGCCGGTCAGGCGGTAGACGGTCCACTCGTTCATGGGACGGGCGCCGAGCTTGTTGTAGAAGTCGATGGCGGGTTGATTCCAGTTCAGCACTGCCCACTCCATCCGGCCGCACTCCCGCTCGACGGCAATACGCGCCAGCTCGCGCAGCAGCGCGAGGCCGACTCCCTTTCCGCGATATTCCGGCAGCACGAACAGGTCTTCCAGGTACAGTCCCTTCCTTGCAAGGAAGGTCGAGTAGTTGTGGAAGAAGAGTGCGAAGCCCGCAGGCTCGGCGTCGACGCTGGCGAGGATGACCTCGGCCTCGGGACGCTCACCGAAGAGTGAGCGGGTCAGGTCGGCTTCGGTGGCGATGCATTCGTGCGCGAGCTTCTCGTACTCGGCGAGCCCTCGGATGAAGCGCAGGATGAGTGCTTCATCACCTGGTTGGGCGTTTCTCAGATGTATCGTTGGCTGCATGCAGGTTTATTCACCGCTGAGGCGCAGAGGGCGCCGAGGTTCTTTCTTTCACCACAGAGCTGCACGTGGAACCGCAGAGCGGTTCTCGGCGATGGTATGCCTCGCGGCGGCATCGCTCTTCCGTGTTATGCAGCTGCCTCGTGGCATCTCGAGTGGCCGGCACTCCGTCGCCTGCGAATGCCGCGAGGCAACTGCTTCACCGAACTCCTTCAATGCCGATGCAGAGTCTGCATCGTGATGATGCCCCTGTGTTTCTCTGTGGCCTCTGTGGTGAACCGAGAACTCCCAGCGTCCTTCGCGCCTCTGCGGTGAGAAGACTCACTGCTGCCCGCCGATACGGTACTCGTGCGGCGGCTCCGCACCGAGCAGATGCCGGACGAAGTAGTCCCACCGGCGGCGCATCATGTAGTTGTTGTCGACGCTATAGCCATGCCGTGCGTTCGGGAAGATCAGCAGGTCGAAGTCCTTGTTCGCCTTGACCAGTGCGTCGACGACCAGGTACGTGTTGTACGGCGGGACGTTGTCGTCCATGCCGCCATGGGCGAGGAGGAGCTTGCCGCGGAGGTTGGCGGCGTGCGTCTGGTTCGCGACCTCCTCGTAGTTGTCGCTCGAGCCCTGTCGGACGAGCAGGCCGTGGTAGCGCTCGCCCCAGTCGTCCTCGTAGTTCCGGTTGTCGTGGTTCCCGGACTGCGCGACGCCGACCTTGAAGAAGTCGGGGTAGCGGAACATCGCGGCCGCGGTCGCGAACCCGCCGCCGGAGTGGCCCCAGATGCCGGCACGCTCGATGTCGATGAACGGGTAGCGCTCGGCGAGCTGGCGCATTCCTGCGACCTGATCGGGCAGCGTGTTGTCGCCCATGTTGCCGTAGTACGTGTCATGGAACGCCTTGGAGCGTCCGGGCGTGCCCATGCCGTCGATCTCGACGACGACGAAGCCGAGCTCGGCGAGTGCCTGATTGTCGCCGCGTGCGGGTGAGAAGCTGCGCGTGCCGACGCTGCCGGACTGCGGGCCCGGGTAGATGCGGTTGACGATCGGGTACTTCGCCGTCGAGTCGAGCGTGGTCGGCGTGTACATCAGGCCGTAGATGTCCGTTGTGCCGTCGCGCCCCTTCATGCGGATCGGCGTGGGCGGCTTCCAGCCGGCCGCGAGCAGGCGCGAGATGTCGGCGCGCTCGAGCTCCCGTACCACGCGACCGCTTGCGTCACGCAGCACCGTCACCGGCGGCGTGTCGGGCGTCGAGTATGTATCGACGATCCAGCGGCCGTCCCCCGAGATCGCGACCTCGTGGTTCGCGTTCTCCGGTGTGAGCAGCTGCTCGTTGCGGCCGTCGAAGCCGATCCGGTACAGGTGGCGGTAGTACGGATCGCGCTGCGGGTCCTTCCCCTGCGCCATGAACCAGATCGTCCGCGAATCCTCGTCGACGTGCAGGATGTCGGTAACGTTGCCATCGCCGGTCGTGATCCGGTTCTTGAGCTGACCGGTATTGAGGTCGTACAGGTAGAGGTGCACCCAGTTGTCGCGCTGCGACCACCAGATCACCTCGTTCGACGCGGGCAGCACCTTCCAGAGGTTCTCGCTCAGCGACGCGTCGCCGATCTGGGTGTTGCTCTGCTCGTGCAGGACCGTGCGCACCGCGCCCGTCCGCGCGTTCGCGACGCGCAGCCACGCCTGCTTGTGGTCGCGCGAGCTGGAGATGAACGCGACGTGCGAGCCGTCGTCGAACCACTGCAGGTCGCAGATGGTGTTGCCGCTGCATGCGACGTGGTCGCTCACCGTCGAGCGGTGGGCGTCCGGCTCCATCTGCAGCCGCACGACCTGCGGGCGGCCGTCGCCGATGCCGTTGATGATGACACGGTGGATGCGGAAGACGACGCTGTCGCCCGGGACCGGGTACGCCCACTCCATCTTCTCGGGACGACCGACGTTCGTCGATGCGAGGACCATGTTGCCGACACCGCGGCTGTCGTGCTGGAACGTCGCGATGCTGCGGGAGTCCGGCGACCAGGTCAGCACCGGCTCGTCGCTGTGCGTCCAGCCCGCATTGTCGGTCGCGTAGCCGAACCCTTCGACGCCGTCCGTCGTGAGCTGGATCTCACGACCCGTAGCCAGCTCCTGGACCCACAGGTTGTGGTCGCGGATGAATGCGGCCCAGCGGCCGTCCGGCGAGACGCTCGAGCTCGGCGGCGCGCCGCGGCCGTTCTGCTCGCCGTCGCAGGTGTACTGCTGCAGGTCGCAGACGAACGTCGAGCCCTGGATCCGGAACGTGATCGAGCGGCCGTCCTTCGACAGCTCCATCCACTGGAAGGGCACGCGGTCGAGAGGGACGCGGCCACCGGTCACGGCCGCGAGCGCGGCGGCGAGGCGCGACTGGTCGAACGCTTCCGCGCGCGTCCCCTGCTCGGCGTCGACCTGCACGAACGCGACGCCATCCTGCGTCGTCGTGCGGTACCAGAAGCGTCCGCCCTCGAGCCATGCCGGCGTGCCCGCGAGGCCGGTCACGAGCGGGGCCGTGTTCGGGGCGAGAAAGCGCTCGGCGCGCGCGTAGTCGGCGGCCGTGAGCTGGCGCTGCTGTCCGGCGGCCGGTGCCGCGAGGGTCGAGGACAGGAGCAGGAGCAGAATTGCAGGGTGTCGCATGATATCGATGCTTCCGATGGTTGAGGCGATTCTTCCGGACTGCGTGTCAGTCGAGCCGGGGCACGCGGACCGCGCTGCCTTCCGCCAGCGGCAGCGTACTGATCGACACGATCCGTCCCCCGGATGTTCCCGTGTTCCGTATGGCGCGTGGTCGACCGGCCGGCAGCATCAGCCGCACGATCGCGCCCGCGACGATGCGGAGGTCGTGGGCCGCAGCGCGCTCACGCAGCCGCCTCCTGCGACGCGCCACGCAGCTCGGCCAGCGCGCGCTTCACGTAGACCGGCACCATCGCGCGTCGCCACTCGGGATCGACGATGATGTTCTCGAGCGGATGGCACTGCGCGAAGGCGCGCTCCGCAACGGCATCGACGACCTCGTCCGTCAATCGCTGGCCCGCCACGATCTTCTCGAGGCCGCTCAGCTGGCGCGGGCGCGAGCCGAGCGCGCTCACGACGATGCGGAGGTCCTGGACGACGTCGCCCTCGAAATCACCGGCAACGGCGATCGACAGGAGCGGGAAGTCGATGGATGCGCGCTGGCGCAGCTTCACGTACGTCGCGCGAGTGCCGGGCTTCGGCAGCGGAACGCGCACGCGCGTCACGAGCTCGTTCCAGCCGCGCAGCGTGTTCTCCATACCGTCGGCAACGAAGAACTCGCTGACCGGCAACGAGCGCTCGCCCTCCACACTCGCGAGGTCCACGACTCCGCCGATCGTCATGAGCGCGGGCGGCGTGTCCGCCGAATGCGCCGCGACGCACTTCTTCCCCACCTTCGTGACGTGGCAGACGTCGCCGTCCTTCTTGAGGCAGAAGCCCAGCGCCTCACGCCAGAAGTACGTCTGATTGTAGTACGTGCAGCGCGTGTCGAGGCAGAGATTGCCCCCGATCGTGCCCATGTTGCGGAGCTGCGGCCCCGCGACGAGGCCTGCGGCGCGTGCGAGCGAGGGCGCGTGCTTACGGACGAGCGGATGCCGCGAGAGCGTCGTCAGTGTCTCCGCTGCTCCGATCACCAGCTCGTTATTCTCGACGTGGATGCCGTGCAGCTCGGGGATCTGCCGCAGTGCGACCAGCCGCTTCGGCGTGAAGAGCTGGTGCTTCATGTTCGGCATCAGGTCCGTCCCGCCGGCAATCGGCATGGCGGAGCCCGGGTTCGCCGCGATGATGCGGAGCGCCTCCTCCAGCGATTCTGGCCGCTCGTACGCGTAGGAGTGCAGTCGCAGCATGATCGCTCAGTGCGCGGCGGGCACGATCTCCCGGATCACGCCGTCGTGCTTGTTCAGGATGAAGACCCGGCCGCCGGTTGCTTCGGCGAGACGCAGGTCCGCACGCTCGGTCGGCACGCGCCCCTGGCGCTGGGCCGCCGCACGGATCAGCGAGAGCAGGTTGGCGGGCTCTCCGCCATTGCTGCGCAGCAACACCCGACGGAAGTCCTGGTTGCCGCCGGCGGGCGGGCTGTTCGCATCGAAGGCGAAGATCTCGCCGCTCACGAACTCGCCAAAGAGCACGCGGTCGCGCAGCGCCGCGATCCGGTCGTCACGGTACACGACGACACCGGTAGCGGCCTGCCGGCCGGGCATCAGCGGATCGCCCCGCCCCCATTCCACAACCGGGTACGTCATTGCGGGGTCGCTGCGCGGGTTCATGGGGTCGACACCGCCACGGCCGACGAAGCGGAAGCTGCCTTCCCAGACGTTCCAGCCCAGGTTTGCGCCGGGCGTCACGGGACTGACTTCCTCGACCGCGTTCTGCCCGATATCCGCAACGTACATGGCTCCCGTATCGCGGTCCCAGCCGAAGCGCTGCGGGTTGCGCACACCCAGGGCGTAGATCTCGCCCAGCGCGCCGTCGTCACCGACGAACGGATTGTCGGCCGGGATACCGTACTGGCCGTTCGTGCTGCTCGTGCCGAGCGGGTCGATGCGCAGGATCTTGCCGAACGCGGAACGCCGGTTCTGCGCGAGGTTCAGCGGATCACCGCCGCTGCCGCCGTCCGCCGCGCCGACGTAGAGCAGACCGAAGTCCGGATCACCGGGCCGCGCGTGCGGCCGGAAGGCGATGTGGCCGCCGTTGTGGTTGCGAAACGGCTGTTCGAAGCGCATCAGCACGCGCGGTGCACCGCCATCGTACGTCGCGGCATTCGGATTCTGGGCGCGCCACTCGAGCAGCACCGTGTGGTGCGTCGCCTCGCCGCCGCCCGGGAGGAAATCGGGGGCGCCGCCGGGCCGGACGTCAACGTAGGTGTAGAGGCGGCCGTACCCCGGTGTCCCCGCCTCGGCAAACTGCGGATGCAGCGCAAAGCTCTGGAAGCCCTGCTCCCGGCCACTCGCCTCGACGTCGAAGCCCCAGCGCGGGTCGTCGATATCGAGGTAGAGCGTTGCGGATCCGCCATCGCGCGGCAGCGTGTAGAGCGGCCCTCGCATGTCGTTCACGAACAGGCGCCCGCTAGCCGGCTCCTCGACGAGCAGCATCATGCGCGCGGGATCGCCCTCGAAATCGGGGACGCGCGCAAACTCGATCACATCGACGATCACCGGATCACTGGTGTTGACCGGCTCCGGGAACGGGCTCGTGGTCTGGGCATCTGCGGAGCACGCCGTCGCCAGGAGGGCGACGGCAGCGGGCATGATTACCGGACGACGCATGATCGGCTCTAACCAGGGGCGTTGGTGGCACTCGAAACACCAAGGGACCTGCAACCTACCCGCGGTGCCCCCGGGGGTAAAGGCGGGACGGGGCGGACTTCCGCGCCCGGCGACCGGGCGCGGCGGCGCGGCAGCTCAATCCAGCCAGGTCGTCAGCTCGCGCGCATCGATGCGTGGCTTGGCATCGGGCACCTGTGCCGGCTCGCCGACATGCACGATCGCGACGATGCGCTCCCCCTCGCGAACGCCGGCCGCCGCGCGCGCGCCGGGGTCATCCATCACGGCGCCCGTCTTGATGTGCGTGCCCAGCCCCATCGCCTCCGCCGCGAGTGACAGATTCTGCAGGCCCATGAAGATCGCGGCGTAGTCCTCCTCGCGAACCTCGGGGTTTTCGTCCTGGACCATCGTGACGGCGATCATGACGGGCACGGCCTCGTGCTCGCGGATCACCTTCTCGCGCACGGCCTCCGCAGCGGCCGGGTCCTCGACCCGGCGTGCCTTGCGCGCGCCGAGCGTCGCGCCGTACTGCCTGCGCGCCTCCGGTCCCATGACGTAGAAGCGCCACGGCTGTGTCATGCGGTGGTTCGGGGCGCGCGTGAACGCCTGCAGCAGCCGCATCACGTCCTCGCGGCTGACAGGACTGTCGGTGAAACGCTTGATCGAGCGTCTGCTCTCGATTGCTTCGAAAACGTCCATCAGTCTTCCTGCGAAGTGACACTCCCCTGCGACGTCATGTAGTCGACGGCAAGGTGCGCGAGTGCGCGGACGCCGATGGGCAGCGCGGCCTCGTCCGCAAAGAACAGCGGCGAGTGGTTCGACGGTGCCGTCTCGGGGTCCTGGCCCTCGGGCGTGATGCCGAGCCATACGAAGAGGCCCGGCGTCTCCTGCGCGTAGTAGGAGAAGTCCTCGGCGCCAAGCACGGCGGGCCGCTCGATGGCCCTGCCGCCCGTGACGCGCTGCAGGGTCGGCAGCGCCCAGGCCGTGAGCTCCGGGTCATTGAAGGTGACCGGATAGCCGAGGTTGATGTCGATGTCGACGGTGGCGCCCTGTGCAGCCGCGATGTGCTCCGCAGTGCGCCGCACGCGCTCGTGCACGTCCGTGCGCATCTCCGGGTCGAGCGTGCGGATCGTGCCGACCATCACGACGGTGTCGGGGATGATGTTGCTGCGCAGCCCGCCCGTGAACTGCCCGACGGTAACGACGGCCGGTGCCTTCGTGAGATCCGACTGCCGGCTCACGACGGTCTGGAGCCCGAGCACGATCTGCGCTGCGGTGACGATCGGGTCGACGCCGCCCCAGGGATACGCGCCGTGCGTCTGCTTGCCACGCACGACCATGCGCCATGTATCGGATGCCGCCATGATGCCGCCCGCCCGGTACGCGATCGTTCCGACCGGCAGCGGGGTGACGTGCAGGCCGAAGACGGCGGCGGGCTTCTCCTTCGCGAACAGCCCTTCCTTCAGCATCAGCTGTGCGCCGCCCTCCTCACCGGCGGGTGCGCCCTCCTCCGCCGGCTGGAAGATGAACATCACATCGCCGGGCAGGTCGGACTTCATTGCTGCGAGGATCTCCGCGACGCCCATCAGAATCGCGACGTGGTTGTCGTGGCCGCACGCGTGCATTACGCCGACTTCCTGGTCGTTGTACTCCGTTCGCACCTTCGACGCGAAGGGCAGGTCAACCATCTCGGTAACCGGCAGCGCGTCCATGTCGGCTCGCAGCGCCACGAGCGGACCCGGCTTACCGCCGCGCAGCATGCCGACCACGCCGGTGTGCGCGATGCCCGTCTGCACCTCGAGGCCGAGCGAGCGGAGGTGATCCGCCACGAGCTTCGACGTGCGGAACTCGCGGTTGCCGAGCTCCGGGTTCTGATGGATGTCGCGTCGCCATGCGACGACGCGACCGTTCACCTGGGTGACGGCCGCATCGATCCGCGCACGCAACGCATCCGCCTCCTGGGCGTGCGCAGGTGCCGTCGCACCTGCGGTCACGGCCATGCTGACCAGTATGCTCGAGGCAAGGCAGCGGACGCTGCCGGCAACGCTCCGGCTCATGGGATCGCTCGCAATCAAGGGAGTGGTTACGGGAGTCTCGACCGTGCGTGACTCCGGAGGTCGCATCCGGACGCTTCACTGGTAGCACTCCGGGGCACGTCCGGCAACCGAGCGCCCGGCGGCGCGGGCCGTCGCGCGCACCGCAATGGCCCGGGCTCATCAGGGGACTTCCACAGGGAGCCGCTTGAGAAAAAGAGAGCCGGGGGAAACCCCGGCTCTCCATGTTCTGCCTGACACCCTCGCGGCGCCGACGGCATGCAGCCGGCCGCGCCACCTTGCTCAGCTGTCCGTCACCCGCTGATGGTCGGGTTGTTGAAGCGCTCCACGTCGGGCAGCGGCAGGCACGTCGTGTTGCCGTACGCGCCGCCCTTCACCGGGTACTCCGTGCCCGGTGCCGGAACCAGCGGGAGCTGGAAGCGGTGGATGTCGTGCATCCGGAAGCCCTCCACGAACAGCTCACGCCGCCGCTCCTCGATGATCAGGTTGCGGATGGACGCGGCATCGGTCGGGCCGGTGTAGTCCGGGATGCCGTGCGGCGCACGCAGCGCGTTGATGATGTCGACTGCGTCCTGACCGCCGCGCGCCTCCGCGAGGATGAGCTGCGCCTCCTCGTAACGTGCAATCGGAATCGGGCTGTCGTACGCCAGGTATTTCTGCTGGATCCAGCCGATCTGGCCGTCGGACGTGCGCAGTCCGCTCTCGACGGTCAGCGAGCGCGGGTCCTCCACGCCCTCCGTCATCAGGTTGCGCGACTGCGGCTCGATCGTGTAGTTGCGTGCCTGCACGTTCGCGTGGAAGATGCGGTTGTAGCGCCGCCCCTCCGACGCGGATGCGGACGCTTCCAGCCGGAAGCCCGGTGGCACCTGCGCCGCTGCCGCTTCGGCTCCTGCCGTGTTCCCCTGATACAGCCGGACACGGGCGAGGCCGACGTTGGCCGCGTGCTGGTAGTTCGGGACGTTCGCCTGCTGCGCCAGCGTGAGCGCCGTCGCGAACCGGTTCTCCGCCTCGGCGAAGAGCTGCTGGTTCGTGATCTCCGGGCCCTCGTCGATCGCGGCGGAGCACATGGCCATGCCGAGGTGTGCGAGGCTGAAGCCTGCGTACAGCGCGCTCGCGGCCATCAGCGAGTCACGCCTGGCGACCTGGTCCGCCGTGAACGCCTCGAGCGTGCGGTACGCGTTGTCCGCCGACCAGCGCGCGACCGACAGAGGCGAGTAGATGCCCATCCCCTGCGCCGACGTGCAGCCCGCGGTGCCGTAGATGCCACCCGGCTGCGTGTTCGCGTCACGGCGGTCATACGGCCACTGCGCCGCACCGAGCTGTGCGTCCGCGAACTCGTCGGAGATGATGCCGGTCACCATGATCGCGGCACCGAGCGCACACTCGAAGTTGCCGATCGCGCCGTTCACGAGCAGCGGCGCCGCGTCGGGCGATTCCAGATTCTCTGCCGGGAGAAGGCCCGGCGCAGACACATCGAGCCACTTCTCCGTATCGCACGCGGTCAGTGCAAGGGCCGCGAGCACACACGCCGCCAGCGTCCTCCGCGAGGAGCCCCGAGCGTGACGTTCATTGCGCATCGTCATCGTTACATCTCCTCAGAAGCTGACGCGGAAGGTGGTCACGAACGACGCGAGCTGCGGCAGGTTGCTCTGCTCGAGGCCGACGTTGCCGCCTTCCAGGAACTGGTTCTCCGGGTCGAGACCCGTGTAGCTCGTCCAGGTGTGCAGGTTGCGCGCAGCGACGTTGATCGAGCCGGCGCGTGCGCCGATGCGGCTCATGATCGACTGCGGCACCGCGTACTGCAGCGAGATCTCACGCAGCTTCGCGAAGCTCGCATCCGTGAACACGAACGTGCGCAGCGGACCGTTGCTGCGGATTTGCGCGATGAGCGCCGGGTCGTACTCCTCCGGGAAGTAGTTCTCGCGGCACAGCGAGAAGACCTGGCAACGGGCGCGCAGGTTGTTGTCGAGCTTGCGGTAGCCCGTCTTCACGTCGACCAGCGCATAGAGCGTGAGCTGGTTCCAGAACCGCAGGCTCGTCGAGACCGAGCCCTCGAACGAAGGCGTCGTGCGACCGATGTAGAGACGCGGCGCAACGACCTGGCCGGCCTCGTTGTAGCACGGTGTCACACCGCCCACGCCGTCGTCGCACATGACGTTCGAGATCGTGTTCGTCGCCGGGTCGAACTCGGCGCTCACGACCTTCTCTGCGAACCAGGAGCGCGGAGCGTAGCCGATCTTGTGCTGCGTGTAGCCGCTGATGATCGTCGTGTCACCGCCCACCAGCTTGGTGACCTCCGCACCGTTCGTCGCGGCTGTGAGCGTCGCGTTCCACGAGAAGTTGTCGCGGCGCATCAGCTGCAGGTTGAGCAGCGCCTCGATACCGCGGTTCACGATCTCACCCGCGTTGACGTAGCGTGGCTGCGTGAAGCCCGAGGACGGTGCCGAGTTGCGCAGCAGGATCGCGTCCGTCGTGCGCTTGTGGTAGTACGTGAACTCGAGGCCGATCTTGTCGTCCCACAGCGCCGCGTCGAAACCGGCCTCGATCTCGTGGCCGCGCTCCGGACCGAGCTCGGGGTTGCCGACCGTGTTCGGCGAGACTGCCGGCGAGTCGAACGGACCGGTGATGGCCTCGTACGTCCGCAGCGCCGAGAACGACAGCGGCTGCTGACCGGACTGGCCGTACGCCAGGCGGAGCTTCAGGCCGTCGATGAAGTCCGGCAGCCGCTCACCGATCGCCGGCTCCTCGTTCAGCACCCAGGACAGGCTTGCCTTCGGGTAGATGACCCAGTCGAGGTCCGAGCCGAACGCGCTGTTGTTGTCGACGCGTGCGGCCGCCGTCAGGAACAGCCGGTCATTGAGGCCGAACTGCTGCTGCGCGTAGAGACCCAGGGTGTTGTTGTCCAGGTAGTCGTCGGCCGTGTACGTCTTGCGGGCCGCCGCCTCGACCGTCTCGAGACCCGGCGCGGCGAACTCGTTGCCCTGCACGCCGATGAACTCGATCCGCTTCTGGTAGTACTGCACGCCGAACGACGTCGCCGACGAGAGATTCTCCCGCAGGTTCGTGTTCAACGTCGCGGCGTAGTCGAACGTGTTGTTGTAGTGCGTACGGCGCGTCTGGTACTTGTAGCCGAGGCTGCCCGTCGGACCGAGGAAGTAGATCATCGTGTCCGCCTGCGGCGAGATGCGCGGCTGGAACTCCTCGTTCTGCTCGGACGTGAAGTCCGTACCGACCGTCAGCCGCTGCGTGAGCCACGGGAAGGTCTTCCAGCTCCCGGTCACGCTGCCCGTGAAGCGGTCGATCCCCTGCGTGGCGTCGAACAGGTAGTACCGCTCCGGCGGCGCGCTCTGGAAGCCGCGCGTGAAGCCGCAGCCGTACGGCGACGACTCCGTGCAGTTCTCACCCAGGAGCGCCGGGTTCGAGAAGACCGCGCCCCACATTGCACCACCGCAGCCACCCTCGCAGGAGAGCTGGATGTCGTTCTTCACATAGCCGACGCTGACCGAGACATCCACGTTCTCGTGCGGAAGGATCTGCAGGTTCGCGCGCGTGCTGATCTGCTCCTTCCAGTTGTTGCGCTCCGCACCCTCGGCGTCCTCCATGTCGAAGCCGAGGTAGTAGCGCAGCGCATCGCTGCCGCCGGAAACGCTCGCGCTGTATTCCTGCACCCGACCCGTCCGGAAGATCGGACGGCCCGCCTCGCGCTCGCGCTTGGTGATGTTCAGCGTCTGGACCTCACCGCTCGGCGCCCGCCAGTAGTTCACCGGCATACGGCCCTCGGGGTTCATGAACCAGTTCGCGCCCTGCGTGACCGACAGCGTGTAGCGCGTGCCGCCCGGTGCACCCTTCTTCGTGATGATGTTGATCACGCCGCGCGACGCCTCCGTGCCGTACAGCGTCGCAGCCGCGGGACCCTTCAGGATCTCGATGCTCTCGATGTCCTCGGGGCTGAAGTCGTTCAGACGCGAGATGACGCCCGAGCTGAATGCCTGGATCGAGATGCCCGACCCCGACTCGTTCAGCACGCGGACGCCGTCCACGTAGATGAGCGGATCGCCCGACAGCGAGAACGTCGAGTTGCCGCGCACGCGAACGACCGAGCCCGAGCCGATCATGCCCGTACCCGGCATGATCACGACACCCGGCGCACGGCCGTTGATCAGCTCCTGCACCGAGCTGATCGGCGCGATCTCGACGGCTTCGGCCGCATTCACCGATGCGATCGAGTTACCGATCGCACGCCGCTGCGTGCCGCCGACCTGGCCCGTCACGACGATCTGGTCGAGCGCGAGCGCAGACTCCGACAGCTCGATCCGCACGTCCGTCGCGCCGACGGGAACCGTCGTGCTGACCTCCCGGTAGCCGATCATCACGACGTTGATCGTCACCTGGCTGCCCGAGAGTCCCGTGAGCGCGAAGCGACCGTTTGCGTCCGTCAACGTGCCACGATCGGTCCCTTCCACGTAGACCTGCGCGCCCGCGAGTGGCCGCAACGAGCCACTCGAGACCACTGTGCCGAGAACACTGCTGCTCTGCTGCGCCTCGACCGGTGCGACCAGCGCGAGCAACGCAGGCACCGTCCAACAGAGTCCTCGGGAAAGTGACCGGCGCACGCGCGTCCACCCACGCGCCGGAGGTTGACCCTTCTGCCGCATGACTGCCTCCTGATGCCGTACCTGGAACGGGAGAGACGGACGTCGCGCGAGCGGTCCTGCCCCAAGGCTGCGCACGTCGCACACGATACTGCCTGAAAATTTGTATACATCATGGTAGCCACGCGGCGGCGCGAAACGCAAGACTTTTGTTACACCGGCCCCGAAAGGGGTAGTGGCGATTGGCTTGCCCTTCAGCCGACCGGGCCGCATCATACTGTATACAGTTCCATATACCTTTTGCCGCGACGCGGTCACCGTCGCGGCAGCCAGCCGAACAAGCGCGACGATTCCGGGCATGCCGCCCCAGACGACCCGAGGCTCCTCCATGCGTGTACGCCTGACCAGCCTTCGCTGCGGCCCGCTGGCCGTCGTTCTCCTTTGCATCGCCCTCCTGCTCCCGCAACCGGTTGCGGGCCAGGCCGAGCCGACGGCCTGTCCATGGGACGTCGTCATCCGGAACGGCCGTGTGCTCGATGGTGCGGGCAACCCGTGGATCCTGGCGGATGTCGCCATTCGCGATGGACGCTTCGCACGGATCGGACATGTGACCGGCTGTGCGGGGCGTGAGATCGACGCGACCGGCCTGTACGTGTCTCCCGGCTGGATCGACATGATGGACCAGTCGGGCGGCATCCTGCCGCGCAACCCGTTGGCGGAGAACAAGCTGCGTATGGGCGTGACGACGGCGATCGGCGGCGAGGGCGGCCCGCCGGTGCCGGTGGATTCGCTGGCGTCCTATTTCCGGCTGCTCGAGAACCAGGGGATCAGCATCAACTTCGGCACGTACGTCAGCCACGGTAATGCGCGCGGCCCGGTGCTGGGGAACAGCTCGCGGGCACCGACGCCGGCCGAGATGGAGCGGATGAAGCAGATCATCGCGCGCGCGATGGAGGCGGGCGCGATGGGCATGACGACGGCTCTCATCTACCCGCCCCTGAGTTATACGACGACGGCGGAGCTGATCGAGACGGCGCGCGTGGCGGGCTCGTACGGCGGCATCTACGCGAGCCACATCCGCGGCGAGGGTCGCGAGCTGGTGGAGGCGGTGGCGGAGGCGATCGAGATTGGCGAGAAGGGCGGGCTGCCGGTCGAGATCTTCCACCTGAAGGCGGCGTACCAGCCGGGGTGGGGGACGCTGATGGGTCGTGCGGGTGCGCTGATCGACTCGGCGCGTGCGCGCGGGGTGGACGTCGCTGCCGACCTGTACCCGTACACGGCGGGCGGTACGGGCCTCGAGGCGACGATCCCTGCGTGGGCGCACGAGGGCGGTATCGATTCGCTGCGCGCGCGTCTCGCGCGGCCGGACGTGCGCGCACGCATGAAGCGGGAGCTGCAGACCGGCTCGCCGGGGTGGTGGAACATCGTGGAGGCCGCGGGCGGCTGGGACGGCGTGGTGCTCGTGAATGCACGCAATCCCGAGAATGCGCGTTTCGAGGGGAAGACGATTGCGGAGATCGCGCGCGAGACGGGCAAGGACCCGGCGGATGCGGCGTGGGACATCGTCGCGGCCGGAAATGGCCGCGTCATGGCGATCTACCACATGATGTCCGAGCAGGACATCGAGCAGGCGCTGCAGTTCCCATGGGTCAGCATCGGCAGTGACGCGGGTGCTGCGCTGCGTGCGGGCTCCGCGGACGTGCTCGGACTTCCACACCCGCGCAGCTACGGCACGTTCCCGCGCGTGATCGCGCGGTACGTGAAGGAGCGCGGTGTACTGACGCTGCCGGACGCGATCCGTCGGATGACGTCGTGGCCGGCCACGCGCATGCGGCTGCACGATCGCGGTGTGATCCGCGCGGGTGCGTGGGCCGACGTCGTCGTGTTCGATCTCGACGCACTCGCCGACCGCGCCACCTACGATGAGCCGACGCTCTACCCGGACGGAATCGAGTATGTGCTCGTGAACGGCACGGTCGTGATCGACCGCGGTAGGCACACGGGTGCGCGGCCCGGCCACGTGTTGTACGGCCCCGGTCGCAAGCAGCCGTCGGTGAACTGACGATGGCCGCCCTGCGTCGCATCACACGCTGTGCAGCGCCCGCAGTGCTGCTGCTCTCGGCGGCCTGCGCGCCGACGCTGCAGTCGCGCTCCTCCGATCCGCTGCGCGACCTTGACGTGCTGCTCGAGCGTGCGCGCACCGAAGCCGCGATCCCGGGCCTCGCCCTCGCAATCGTACGCAACGACTCGATCATCTACGCGCGCGGCTTCGGTGTTCGCGAGCAGGGTGGTAACGAGCGTGTCGACGAGCACACGCTGTTCGCGATCGGCTCGAACTCGAAGGCGTTCACCGCCGCCGTCGTCGGCAAGCTGGTGGAGGAAGGCCGGATGCGCTGGGACGATCCGGTGACCGCGCACCTCCCGGAGTTCCGGCTGTTCGATCCGTACGTGACGCGTGAGATCACGATGCGCGACGTGCTGTCGCATCGCAGTGGTCTGGGCCGGCGCGGGGACATGATCTGGTACGCGACGCCGTTCGATCGTGCGGAGGTAATCCGCCGCGTCCGGCACCTCGAGCCCAACTCGAGCTTCCGCTCGGAGTTCGGCTACCAGAACATCATGTTCATTGCTGCCGGCGAGGCTGCGGCGCGCGCGGGCGGCAGGAGCTGGGACGAGCTGGTCACCTCGTGGCTGCTGCAGCCGCTGGGGATGCACCGCAGCAACACGAGCGTGCGCGACCTCGCGCGCGCGGGCAACGTGGCCACGCCGCACACGATGCGCGACGGCCGTGTCGTCCCGATCGCGTGGCGCAACATCGATAATGCCGGGCCGGCCGGCTCGATCAACTCGAGTGTCGCCGACATGACGCAGTGGGTGCGCATGCTCCTCGCAGGCGGGGAGCTGGACGGCCGTCGCATCCTCGACGAGGCGACCGTGCGCGAGCTGCAGGTGCCGCACACGATCACCGGGAGCGGTATCGACTCGCTCTTCCCGATGCGGCACTTCAGTGCGTACGGTCTCGGCTTCGGGCTGAGCGACTACTACGGGCGGAAGCTGCTCATGCACAGTGGCGGCATCGACGGAATGCTCTCGACGGTGGCGCTGCTGCCCGAGGAGCGGGTCGGCATCGTGCTGCTCACGAACAGCGACGCCCACTCCGTATACTCTGCCCTTCCCTTCGACATCATCGATCGCCTGATCGGCGAGCGGCCGCGTGACCTGACCTCGCGCGCGATCGCGACTGATGCTGCACAGCGCGCCGCGGCCGCGGAAGCAGAGCGCAGGAGAGCGGCGGAGCGGGTCAGCGGCACGCGACCGTCCCTGGCGCTCGGCGATTACGTCGGCCCCTATGAGAGCCCGCTCTACGGTACGCTGGACATTTCGCTGGAGAGCGGCCAGCTCGTCGCCAGGCGCTACGACACGCTGCGTGCGCCCCTCGAGCACTGGCACTACAACACGTTCCGCGCGACCTGGTCGGACGCGGCGTTCGGCACAACACTGATCACGTTCGCGCTGGATGCCGACGGCACTGCGGCAACGCTGGAGATCGAGGGCCTCGGCCGGTTCCGGCGCGTGCGGGAGCCAGGCCGGGATCGCTGACCAGAAACGTCGCCTGAGTCATTCCAATCAGGAGCAACACCATGCTACGAGGTGCCCGCTTCGTTCTCGTGCTGGCGGTCGTCTTCGCCAGCGCAGGCTCCGCGCATGCGCAGCAGCTGCGGGGTCTGGACGCATACGTGGAGAAGGCGATCTCCGAATGGGAGGTGCCCGGGCTGGGCCTCGCCATCGTGCACCGCGACTCGGTCGTGTACGCGAAGGGCTTCGGCGTGCGGAAGCTCGGCAGTGCGGAGCGCGTGGACGAGAACACGATGTTCGCGATCGGCTCGTCGTCAAAGGCGTTCACTGCGCTCCTGCTCGCCACCCTCATCGACGAGGGCAGGGCAAAGTGGGACGACCGTGTGATCGAGCACCTGGACTGGTTCCAGATGTTCGACCCGTACGTGACGCGGGAGATGACGCTGCGCGACCTGCTCAGTCACCGCAGCGGGCTGTCGCGCGGCGACCTGCTCTGGTACGGCAGTGACCTTACGCGCGAGGACATCGTCCGGCGGGTGCGCTGGCTGGAGCCATCGTGGAGCTTCCGCTCGCAGTTCGGCTATCAGAACATCATGTACCTGGCCGCGGGCGAGGTGGCGGAGGAGCTGAGCGGCCGGAGCTGGGACGAGCTGGTGCAGGAGCGCATCTTCGCACCGCTCGGCATGCGCACGAGCACGACGTCGATCCGGCCGCTCGCATCGATGAGCAACGTCGCCACGCCGCACAGCCGCATCGACGGCAAGGTGAGTCCGATCGCCTGGCGGGACATCGACAACGCGGGACCCGCCGGCTCGATCAACTCGAACGTGCGCGAGATGGCCGCGTGGGTGCGGCTGCAGCTGCGCAGGGGCGAATTCAACGGCCACCGCATCGTGAGCGAGGCGAACCACCGGGAGATGTGGTCGCCGCACACGATCATCCAGATCGACACGGCCGCGGAGCGGCTCTACCCCGAGACGCACTTCCGCACCTACGGCCTCGGCTGGTTCCTCGAGGACTACCGCGGCCGGCGTCTCGTCCATCACGGCGGCAACATCGACGGCATGAGCGCGCTGGTCGCAATGATGCCGGAGCACGACGTCGGCCTCGTCATCCTCACGAACATGAACGGGTCCGGCCTGCCCGCGCTGCTGATGCGCCGCATCTTCGACCTCTACATCGACGGCCCGGGCCGCGACTGGAGCGCGGAGATCCTGGCCTACACGAAGCAGCGAGCGGAGCAGGCGGAGGCGCGGCAGGCAGCGCGTGACTCTGCGCGCGTGCGCAACACGCAGCCGTCGCTTGCACTCGACCGCTACGCCGGCCGCTATGAGAACCGGCTGTACGGCGACGTCGTGATCACGTACGCCAATGGCCGGCTGAGCGCGACGTTCGGGCCCGCCTTCCAGGGCAGCCTGGAGCACTGGCACTACGACACGTTCCGTGCACGCTGGCAGGATCCTCAGCTCGGCACGACGACGCTGACCTTTGCGCTGAACGCGCGCGGCGAGCCCGCAACGCTGGACGTGGAAGGAATGGGCGAGTTCCGCAGGCAGCAGGACACTCCAACTCAGGCCGCAGGGGGAACCCGGTGATGTGGATGAGAAAGATGGGAGCGGATCCGATGATCGACGTCGGTCTGGACGCACTGGCGAGCAGTGACAGACGGCGTGGGCCGTTGTGGTCGGCGGGGCGGCGGTGCATGCGCGGGCCCGGGCTCTTAATGCTGGGTGCCATCCTCGCGCTCGGCGGCTGCGGCACGGCGACCCTCGGCGACACGGTCGAGCCGGCTGCCGGCTACGAGGAGGTCGCGGCCGCACTCGAGCGCCTGATCCGGCACGAGATGGCGGACAAGGATCTGCCCGCGATCTCGATCGCACTCGTCGACGACCAGGAGATCGTGTGGGCACAGGGCTTTGGCGAAGTCAGGCCGGGCATCCCCGCGACCGCAGCAACCGTCCATCGTGTCGGATCCGTGTCCAAGCTGTTCACCGACATCGGCGTGATGCAGCTCGTCGAGCGTGGCGAGATCGATCTGGATGCGCCCGTCTCCCGGTACGTCCCCGATTTCCAGCCGGACAACCGGAGCGGAACGCCGATCACACTGCGCCACCTGATGTCACACCGGTCGGGGCTGCAGCGCGAGCCTGCAGTCGGCAACTACTTCGAGGACACCGAGCCGACACTCGCGGCGACCGTGCAGAGTCTGAGCGGCCGGCCACTCGTGTACGCGCCCGGTGAGAAGTCGAAGTATTCCAACGCGGGCATCGGCGTCGTGGGCTACGTGCTCGAGACGCTGAGCGGGGAGCCGTTCGCCGACTACCTGCACCGCAGCGTTCTCGAGCCGCTCGGCATCGAGAACGCGGCATTCCAGATGACGCCGCACGTCGAGCAGAACCTCGCGACTGCCTACATGTGGGCGTGGGACGGCCGTCACTACGAGGCGCCGAACTTCCAGCTCGGCATGGCCCCGGCCGGCAGCATGTACGCGAGCGTGCTCGATCTCGGTCGCTTCCTGAGCGCGCTCTTCGCCGGCGGGCAGGGCGAGAACGGCCGGGTGCTGCAGCAGGAGACGCTCGAGGCGATGTGGACGCCGCAGTACGCGGCGCCCGGCGAGCGGACCGGCTTCGGCATCGGCTTCGCGATCGGTGAGCTGGACGGGCGCCGCCGCATCGGGCATGGCGGCGCGATCTACGGGTTCGCCACGGACCTCGCCGCGCTGCCCGACGAGAAGATCGGTGCCGCGGTGGTGATCACGCTCGACATGACGAACTCCGTCGCGGAGCGCATCAGCCAGGCTGCCCTGCGTCTCATGCTCGCGGCGAAGAACGGTGAGCCACTGCCCGACATCCGGCTCACCGAGCCCATCGATACCGCCCGTGCGAGGAGCCTCGCCGGACACTACCGGAGCGGCCAGCGGACCCTCGATCTCGTCGTACGCGGCGGCGAGCTCGAGGTCCGTCGGCCCGCGCATTACAGGCTGCGGGCATTCGGCGACACGCTCGTCGTCGACGACCGCACGGCCTTCGGCACGCGCATCCTGCCGATCGGCGGCGACCGGCTCGTGCTGGGCAGCGACACGTTCACGCGCGTGCCCGAGCCGAAGCCCGCGCCGCCGCCCGCATCATGGATGGGGCTGATCGGCGAGTACGGCTGGGATCACAACACGCTCTACATCTATGAGGACGACGGCAAGCTGCACGCGCTGATCGAGTGGTTCTTCCCCTACCCGCTCGAGCAGGAGTCGGAGAACGTGTTCCGCTTCCCGCAGTCGGGGCTGTACGACAACGAGCAGCTCGTCTTCACGCGCGATGCGAACGGCAGGGCGACGAGCGTGGAGGCCGCGGGCGTCGTGTTCGAGCGGCGCGAGGTCGGCACGGAAGCGGGCGTGACGTTCCAGATCACGCCGCGACGGCCGGTCGACGAGCTGCGCGAGGAAGCGCTGGCCGCGACGCCGCCGGAGGAGACCGGCGACTTCCTGGAGACGGACCTGGTCGAGCTGCGCTCGCTCGATCCGACGATCCGCTACGACATCCGCTACGCCACGACGAACAACTTCATGGGCTCGGTCTTCTACACGGAGCCGAAGGCGTTCCTGCAGCGTGCGGCGGCCGAGGCGCTCGTACGGGCGCACCAGTCGCTGCGCGAGCACGGGTACGGCCTCTACATTCACGATGCCTACCGGCCGTGGTACGTCACGAAGATGTTCTACGACGCGACGCCCGACGAGATGCGGCACTTCGTGGCCGATCCGTCGCAGGGCTCGCGTCACAACCGCGGCGCGGCGGTCGATCTGACGCTGTACGACCTGCGCACGGGCCGGCCGGTGCAGACGGTGGGCGGCTACGACGAGTTCTCGCCGCGCTCGTACCCGGACTACCCGGGCGGCACGGACGAGCAGCGCTGGTACCGTGAGCTGCTGCGTCGCGCAATGGAGGCGCAGGGCTTCGAGGTCTACGAGTTCGAGTGGTGGCACTTCGACTTCGGCGGCTGGGAGCGCTACCGGATCGGGAATCAGACGTTCGAGGAGATCGAGAGCTGAAGGCTGCACGACGTGTGCACGCCCATCCACCTGCGGAATCGCATGGAGGTCGAATGAAGGGAACGCTGCGCACGGCCATGGCCGTGCTGCTCCTGGCCGGCTGCGCCAGCGCCGGCGGCCGTACCGACACGCGCGACGGCGCCTACGACATCGTGATCCTGAACGGCCGCATCGTGGACGGCACCGGGGCGGCGTGGTTCTACGGCGACATCGGCATCCGCGGCGACCGGATCGCCCGGATCGCGCCGCGCGGCTCGCTCGCATCGGCCAACGCACGCGATCGTATCGACGCGAACGGCCTCGTCGTCTCGCCCGGGTTCATCGACATCCAGAGCCACTCGCGCGGGAACTTCCTGGACGGCGGTGACGGTCGCGTGGTCAGCAAGATCACGCAGGGTGTCACCACCGAGATCATGGGTGAGGGCTCGACGAACGCGATCGTCAACAGGAACGTGCTCGGCACCGATGACACGGCGGATCCGCGTGTGCGTGAGCGGCTCGAGGAGTTCGGCGGCCCGCGCGGCTTCGACAACTGGCTGCGCGCGATGGAGGAGCACGGTGCCGCGGTGAACGTCGGAGCGTTCCTCGGTGGCGACAACGTGCGCTCCTACGCGATGGGGATGCGCCAGGGCGTGCCCAATGCCGCGGAGCTGGACAGCATGCGCAAGGTCGTACGCTGGGCGATGGAGGGTGGCGCGTTCGGCATTGCCACGGCGCTGATCTATCCACCCGCGAACTTCGCGACGACCGGGGAGCTGATCGAGGCCGCGAAGGCGATGGCGCCGTATGGCGGCCTGTACATCACACACATGCGCTCGGAGGCGGACAACCTGCTCGAGGCGATCGACGAGGCGATCCGCATCGGTGCGGAGGGCGGCGTCCCCGTCGAGATCTTCCACCTCAAGGCGGCGGGCGTCCGCAACTGGCACAAGGCCGCGCTTGCGATTGCGAAGATCGACTCGGCGCGCGCCGCCGGACTCGACGTGCAGGCCGACATGTACCCGTACACGGCGGGCGGAACGGGTCTGACCGCGTGCTTCCCGCCGTGGTCCGCCGCGGACGGCAAGCTCTTCGACAACCTGGCCGATCCGCAGGTGCGCGCCCGTATGCGCGCGGAGATCGAGAACCAGACCGAGGACTGGGAGAACCTGTGCGCGCTCTCGACGCCGGAGAACGTGCTGATCCTCGGCGTGAACCAGCCGCAGAATGCGCAATACGCGGGCATGCGGCTGAGCGAGATCGCTGCGGCGCAGGGCAAGGACTGGATCGAGACGGCCTTCGACCTCGTGCTCTCGGAGCGCCAGCGCGTCGGCACGATCTACTTCATGATGGACGAGGCCAATGTCCGGCTCCAGCTGCAGCAGCCATGGATCAAGTTCGGCACCGACGCAGGCGGGCCGGATCCGGAGACGGCACGCGGGCTCACGCATCCGCGCGCGTACGGCACCTTCCCGCGCATCCTCGGCCGCTACGTGCGTGAGCAGCAGGTGATCCCGCTCGAGGACGCGGTGCGCAAGATGACCTCGGCGGTGACCACGCGGCTCGGTATCCAGGACCGTGGCGTGCTACGCGAGGGCATGTTCGCCGACATCGCGATCTTCGATCCCGAGACCATCATCGACGTCGCGACGTACGAGGAGCCGCACCAGGTCTCGCGCGGCGTGCACCACGTGCTCGTGAACGGCGTCCCCGTCGTGCGTGACTCGCGCGTCACCGGCGCACTGCCGGGACGCGCGCTCCGGGGACCGGGATACCGGCCATGAGACGGCGGCGTGTGGCGTCGCAGCGCGTGATGACACTGCGACGAAACGTGGCAGTCGACGGCTCTCGTCGGCTTGGGCGGGCACTCGCGCTCGCGGTTGCGCTGGGCGTCCCCGCGGCGGGCATCGAGGCGCAGCAGACGCCCCCGCAGTTCGAGCGGGCGCGCGCGCTGATCGAGCGCGCGATGCGGGAGGACAGCCTGCCCTCCATCACCGTTGCCGTCGCAAAGGACGGCAGGGTGCTGTGGGCGCAGGGCTTCGGCTACGCCGACCTGGAGCGCCGCATCCCGGCGACGCCGGAGACGATGTACTCGCTGGCGTCGATCTCCAAGCCGATCACCGCGACGGCGCTCATGCGGCTCGTCGAGCAGGGGCGGATCGACCTGGACCAGCCGGCCAACGCGTATCTCGGTGAAGCGCGCATCCACAGCGACGTGTGGCCCGCTGACGGCGCAACCGTGCGTCGCGTGCTCAGCCATTCTGCGGGGCTGCCGCTGCACTACGAGTTCTTCTACGACGGGGAGACACACGAGCCACGCTCGACCGACGAGGGCATCGCACGCTACGCGGTGCTCATCGCACCACCCGGCTCGCTCTACCAGTACTCGAACCTCGGGTACGGCATTCTCGACCGCATCCTCGAGCTCCAGCACGGTCGCAGCTACGCCGAGCTGATGCGCACGGAGGTGTTCGAGCCGCTCGGCATGACGCACACGCGCATTGGAACGGGCGCAGGGCTGGGCGACGCCGCCGCAGTGCGCTACGGCCCCGACAACCGGCCGGTGCCGTACTACGATTTCGACCACCGCGGCGGCTCGGCCGTCTACTCGTCGGCGCTCGACCTCGTCCGCTTCGGCAACTTCCACCTCGGCCTGCAGCGTGAGCGGCGGGCGCGCATCCTGGGCGACCAGACGCGCAGGTTGATGCAGCAGCCGATCTCGGCGGGCGCAGCGTCCGACGGCTACGGCCTCGGCTGGAGCATCCTGGCCGATGACCACGGGTTCCGCCGCGTCTCACACACGGGCGGGATGCCGGGTGTCTCGACGTTCCTGAGCCTCTACCCCGAGGAGAACGTCGTCGTGGTCGTGCTCACGAACCGGAGCAACGGCTGGACGGGTCGCATCATGTCGGAGCTTGCGGCGGCCGTGCTGCCGGGCTACCGCCAGCGGCTGGAGGCGCGACTCGCCGCGGAGGAAGCGGAGCGCAGTGCGCGGCAGACGGGCAACGGAGCGAACGCCGGCACGACGCGACAGGCCATCCCTGCCGCGCTGCGCGGCCGCTGGAGCGGGCTCGTGCGCACGCCGGACGATACGGTGCGCCTGACGCTCGACGTGCGCGAGGACGGCGACGTGCATGTGCGCCTGGGCGACGCGCTCGAGACCGTGCTCAATGAAGTCAGTGTTCCCGAGCCGGACCGGCTGGTCGGCCGGTTTGCCGGCACGCTGCCCGACGACCACGCGCAGCGGCATCCGCACAACGTGCTGCTGCAGCTCGTGCTGCGGGACGGCAGACTGGAAGGGCAGGCTTCGGCACAGACGACCGGCTGGCCGTACTGGTACGCGCTTACGTCGCCCGTTCGATTGGAGCGTTGAGCCAGGTGTGGCGGGCGCGGGTACCGGCTACCAGGTTCCGCGCTCGCCCAGCCGCGCGATCACCTCGCTGAGTCGCTCGGCCGCGTTGCGCCAGTTGACCAGCACTGCGCGCTCCGTGAACTCCGGGTCGCCCTTGCGGATCCCCTCCACGATGACGCCGTGCTCGTCGATCGAGCGGTCGATGCGATCGACGAGTGCGCTGATGTAGAGGCGGACGTAGCGCTCCGCCTGCGGCTTGACCACGTCGTGGAGCGCGAGCAGCCGTGGGCCGGCACCCGCCTCGACGTAGCCGCGATGGAACGCGGTGTCCAGGTCGAACACCTCGTTCTGGTCCGGCCGCTGCACCTGCGTCGCGCGCTGCAGCGCCGCGTTGATCTCCGCGATGTCGGTGGCGACCTTCACGCGCTGCGCCATCGGCAGCATCGCGGCTCGCCGCGCCGACGCCGCCTCCACGAAACCGACGATCTCGAACAGCTCCTGCGCGTCCTCCATCGTCAGCGGCGCCACCGTCATGCGTGCGTGCTTGCCGCCGGGAGGCGCGGTCACGTAGCGCTCCTGCTGCAGCCGCTGCAGCGCGCTCCGCACCGGCGTTCGGCTCGTGCCGAGACGTGTCGCGATTTCCTGCTCGATGAGACGGGCACCGGGTGCGAGCTGGCCACGCACGATCAGGTCGCGCAGCCGCTCGTACACCAGTGTGGTTGGTCCTTCAGGGTGGTTCGTGCCCGCGCTGCGCTTCGTGCGCGTGCCGCGCGCCTGCTTCACTACCACCTCACCGTTGGGGGCCCTGGATCAGCCGGCGGGCGACCGATTCCCCTGGGTCACCGCCGGCGGCTTCGCTCCCGGTCTCCGGGATTGCCACACAAAGTACGCCGGAACACCTGTCAGGACCACGGCGACCCCCAGGAGCGCCCGGCCCGTCTGGGTCAGCACGGCGTTGACGACGATCGCGGACGAGGCCGCGACGAAGAGAAGCGGCGTGATCGGGTAGCCCGGCACCCGGAACGGTCGCGGTGCGTCCGGATTCCGCCTGCGGAACACGAAGATCGTTGCGGCGCCGAGCGCGTAGAAGATCCAGCCGGTGAAGACCACGTAGGTCAGGAGCTGCTCGAACGTGCCCGACGCGGCCAGCAGCATCGCCCAGAGGCAGGTTGCGACCACCGCGATCGCCGGGGTCCCGAACGTCGGGTGGATCAGCGCCAGCTTGCGGAAGAAGACGCCGTCGCGGGCCATCGCGAAGAACACGCGCGGGGCCGTGAGGACCAGCCCGTTCGCGGCGCTGAACATGGAGACGAGCACCGCGACCGTAATCACCTTCCCCGCCCCGCTGCCGAGTGCGTAGGTCGCGGCTGTGGCCGCAATGCTGTCGCTCTGCGCCGCGCCCTCCGCCCCGAGTGCGGAGACGTAGCCGATGTTTGCGATGCAGTAGATCCCGATCAGGATCACCGTGCCGATCGTGATGCCGAGCGGGAATGCCTTCTGCGGGTTGATCGTCTCGCCCGCCGAGAACGTCACGTACTGCCAGCCCTCGTATGCCCACAGCACGGCGATCACCGCGATCCCGGCCGCCGCGAGCATGGACGTCGATGCGACGCTGCTCGCCGCCTCCGCTCCCGCCGCCGTCACGGCCCCCGCGGCCGCTGCGGCCTCCGGGTCGCCGTACGCGATGAGCGCGATGCTGAGCAGCACGATCGCGCCGACCTTGAACGCGGTCATCCACGTCTGCACCGACGTGCTGCTGCGCGTGCCGTACACGTTGATGCACATCACCGCGAAGATCATCGCGAGTGCGGCGACGGTCGGCATCGGCCCGGGCAGTGGTACGAGCTGACCGAGGTATCCGGTCGCGGCGACCGCGAGCGTGGCGATCGAGCCGCTCGCGATGACGAAGAACAGCGTCCAGCCGTACAGGAACGCGAGCGCCCTGCCGAACCCGTCACGCATGTAGACGTACAGCCCGCCCGCCTCGGGCTGCATTGCGCCCAGCTCGCCGTACGTCAGTGCCCCGAGCAGCGAGAGCACGCCCGCGATGATCCAGACGACGAGTGCGACGGTCGGATCGCCGCCCGTCTGGCGCAGCACGGTCGCCGGCACGATGAAGATGCCGGACCCGATGACCGTGCCGACGCAGATGACGGCGAGGTCGCGGGTACGGAGCGTACGCTCGAGCTTCTCACTCATGAGCCCTGCCGGGTCTGAAGCGTGTGTGCGGCCGATTGTGGCTGGAAGAGGAAGTAATCGTAGATCGCGCGTGACACCTCCGCAATCGTGTGCTCCCTCCGCTCGACCGGTACGGGCGAGCCCTTGACGAACATCGCGATCGCGATCCGACCCGCATCGCCCGGCAGCGTGATGATGCCGACGTCGTTCGTGGTGCCGCCGATCGTACCCGTCTTGTGGGCGACCGACACGTGCCCGGGCAGGTGCCCCTTGATGCGCGCCCCGCCCGTCGTGCTGCGGGTCATGATGTCGAGCAGCAGCTCACTCGATTCGGGCCTGAGCGCAGTGCCGTCTGCAATCCGCGCAAGCAGCGCGACCATGCCGGCCGGCGTCGAGGTGTCGCGTGGATCGTTGTCGAAGGCGGCGGCCGCCGAGTCGCGCCGCTCGCGCGGCGTCGAGCGCGCGAGCTCGCGGTACTGCTCGATCGACAGGTCGTAGTCGGCCGGGACGCAGCAGACGCCCGCCCAGTCCGCGATCAGGCCGAGCGTCGGCCGATCGACTCGCACGCCTTCCACGCCGAGCGCCCGCATGCGTGCGTTCACGGCATCGGCGCCGCCAACCTCGCGCAGCAGAATATCGGTCGCGCTGTTGTCGCTGATCAGCAGCATCAGCTCGAGCAGGTTGCGCACGGAGAGCGCAACGCCGGGATCGTCGAACAGCTCGGTCAGTACGCCGCTGCCCGGATGCAGGTCGCCCGGCCGCAGCGCGATCATCGAGTCGAGCCGCATCTGCCCGCGATCGACCATCGTCAGAAGCTGTACGGCGATCGGGACCTTGAACGAGCTCGCCATCGGGAAGCGGTCGCTGCCGTTCAGGTAGACGGCGCGTCCGGTCTCGAGATGCAGCGCACCCACGCCGAGCACGCCATTCAGCTCGGCCGCGATGCGGTCGATCTCCGCCGCCAGCCTGGCCAGGTTCGGGTCGTCGCCCTGCGCTACGGCCTGTGCCGTGAGCGTGCCGGGCAGCGCGAGGAGCGCGCACAGCAGGACGGACGCGAGCAGAGAGGAACGAAGGATTTCAGCGCCACCGCGCGCGATGCGTGAGAGTCGCCGCGTGCCACGCGCGACGCGCTGCGCAACCCTGGAACACGCTGCAGCTGCGTTCTGTGCCATGGTGCCTCGCAGTTGGTAGTGCGGCTATCCGCCGCGCAGGTGAGATCGTCGATGGCGGACCGGACGTCCGCCCACGGCAACGGGTGCCGTGACCTGCAGTGTGCGTCGTGCATGTGAGAGGCGCGGCCGCCGGGTCGCGGCCGCGCCACGGCTCACGCCGCCCTGAGCTCTTCGCGACGTACGGTGAGGTCGTCGATGCGGTCCTCGTCGACCCGTACGCCGAGTCCCGGTACATCCCGCGGGACGGTCACCATGCCCTCGGCGTCCATCGTCCATTCCGGCATCACGACGTCGCGCTCCCAGTAGCGCGAGCTCGGCGACAGGTCGCCCGGCAGGGTGAAGCCGGGCAGCGACGCCAGCGCCACGTTGTACGCACGGCCCACACCGCTCTCGAGCATGCCGCCGCACCAGACCGGGATGTCGTTCGCCCGCGCCATGTCGTGGATCGCGATCGACGAGGTGAAGCCGCCGACGCGACCGGGCTTGATGTTCACGATGCGGCCGCTGCCCAGCCGCAGCATGTCCTCGAGCCGGTTCACCGACGTGATCGACTCGTCCAGGCAGAGCGGCGTGCGCAGACGACGCTGCAGCTCCGCGTGACGGACCAGGTCCTCCGACTCGAGCGGCTGCTCGATCATCATCAGGTCGAAATCGTCGAGCTGCGCGAGCAGGCCGGCGTCGTCCAGCGTATAGGCGTTGTTCGCGTCGACCATCAGCTCCGCATCGGGCAGCGCCTCGCGCACCGCCGCGACGAACGCGATCTCGCGACCCGGCTCGATCTTGAGCTTGATCTTGCGGTAGCCGGCCTTCGCGGCCGCCGTCGCCCGCTCGACCAGCGCCTCCGGCGTCGCCTGGATTCCCAGAGACACACCGACCGGGATCCGCTCCTGCGTGCCGCCCAGCAGCTGCGCGAGCGAGACCCCCTCCTTCGCGGCGACCAGCCCCCAGAGTCCCATCTCGAGCGCAGCCTTCGCCATGCGATGCCCGCGCACGTCCGCCTCCATTCGCGTGTGAGCATCCGCCGGACCGTCCAGCGCAACGCCGAACAGCCGCGGCGCGAGCCACTCACGGATCGCCAGCCAGGCCGTGTCAATCGTCTCCGGGCTGTAGTTCGGCTTCTCCCCGGCCACGCACTCCGACCAGGCACGCACACCGCCGGAATCCTGCAGCTCCAGCAGCATGATCCGGCGGTCCTTGACCACACCGGAAGAAATCTTGAACGGCTCCTTCAGTGGCAGCCGGATCTCTCGCAGTACGACTCGCTCCAGACGGATCAACCCGCGTCCTCCACGTCACCTTTCACCAGGATGTACCCGCACGACATCCCGCCGGGTACGAACGCAGCAACACGATAGCCTGCACCAAGCCGCTGCACGAATGCGTCTCGCGTGCGCGCGCGCCACACGCGCGCTTCCTCGATGCTCATGCTCTCCACGTCACGCGGAATCTCGATCCTGACCGCCGGGCTGTCCGGCCCCGCCGCCTCCGACGCAGGCGCGTTGCGCCACGCCTCCGGCAGCTGCGCGGGCAGCCGCGCACTGCCGCCGTCGCTCACCGGCCACGTCACGATGAAACGGTCGGTGCCGAAGGCATGCAGGGCGCTTCCCGTGTTGCCGTACATGTCGGGAACGTAGGCGTCGACGAGTGCGCCGAGGCGGTTCAGGTTGAGATGGGCGTTGCGTGCAACGAGCGGGTCGAACGTCCACTGGATCATCTCGACACCCAGCCCCCGCAGCACCTCCCGCTGATACTCCTTCAGTCGCCGGCCGACCCCCAGGTTCCGGTACTCCGGCAGCACGGCCAGCATGTGCGACCAGTGCACCAGGCGCCCTTTCCGGACGCCCGTCAGGCCGTACACGAACCCCACCAGCCGATCGTCGGGGGTGAACGCACCGCCGCTCACACCCCCCACGATCTGGCTGACCTTCAGGATCGATGCGGGGACGCAGTCCTCGTAGGCCTCGCCCCAGGTCGCTCGCTGGAGCGCCACGCAGGCCTCCAGCTCGGCGTGCGTCTTCAGGGCGCGCAGCGAGATGTCCCCGGCTGTTTCCGTTGTATTGCCCGCGAACCGCACCGCACTACTGGCCGGTGCGGACTCCCTGCTTTCCGCCGTATCCGCCGCCTGATCGGTTCGCATGGGCCCCTCTTGTTCCGAACTCCTCATCCAAAGAGCGATACAATAAGGTATACAACAGGCCGCGGCGGCGCCACATCGGCGTGGGGACGAAACCGCCGGTGGTGGCGCCCACGTGGGCTGGGCTCCGGGCTCCATGGAGAGGCCGGGGCTGAGGCATGATTCCGCGCGGTACCGGGCGCGTTTTCGGGCTGGGGCAGCCCCGAAGCGGACAGGGGGCCCGGCATAACCGCCGGGCCCCCTGTCAGACTCCCAGAAGCCGCTTGAGCGGACCGGCCGTCAGTGGTTCGCCGTGTTGTCCAGGAACAGCGTACCGGAGTCGTTGATGTTCCCGCGTGCCGTGATGGTATACACCCGCCCCGGGTTGAAGCCGACGTTGACGCGCGTGAGCACATCCGCGTCGGACCCATCCGCCCGGGTCGCCAGGTCATAGGAGCCCGGCGGCAGGGCCGTGAAGGCGCCCGCCGATTTGTAGGCGACGGTGCCGCCCACGGCGGTCACGGTCTGCGACTCACGGTTCGTCGCATACAACGTCATCGGCTCTCCGTTGGAGATCGCGTTGACGAAGCGGACGTAGGCGACCGAGTGGTCGATCGCGGGAATCGGGTCTTCCACGATGAACGAGTCGGCCGACTTCGCGTCGGGGTCGTAGATGCCGCTCATGTAGTACGAGTAGCGGCCCCCGGCGGCGATGTTCGCCTGCGCGCTGGCGATCGGCAGGTTCTTGTCCGTCTCTGCCGCGATGCGTCCGCTGATCGTGTACTGCCCCGGCGCGATGTCGGAGTACCAGCCGTTACCACCGTTCGCCGCGCCGCCGTAGGTGACGCCGGTCGTGGACTCGATGCCGGTGGTGGTGCACTGGACCCGGTTCTCATCGGTCAGGGTGGTGCACACGGTGGTGCTGATCGCGGTGACCTTGGTGTCATTCGCGTAGAAGTTCACCCCGGGTGCGCCGGGCGCGAAGTTAAAGAACTTGATCGCGGCCCCTCCCGGGGGCGGCCCTGCGATCTCGAGCACCGCGTTCTCCTCACACGCGGCCAGGAGCAGCGCCATCAGGACGAGCAGTATGGATCTAGGAGTTTTCATGTTCCCTTACGGTTCAGTGATCCACAGTGGCTTCGTGTGGTAGTCCGGCGCGAGGCCGCCGATCTTGTCGAGGCCCGCGCGGTTCCATACGTACTCGGAGTTGTACCTCGGCCGGAGGCGCTGCACCGGCTTGCCGTTGTTGTCGGTATCGAGGTTCGTCGGAATCGTGAAGCCGCGGAACACCTGCGTACCGCTGACGGGATCCATGTCCGTGTAGTGGTAGCGGCGCATGTCCATCCACAGCTCGTTGTGCCCCCACGCCCACTGCGCGATGTACTTCTGCGACATGATGTGGGACAGGGTGAGCGTCGGCGGGTTGATGTCGGGCGACGCGAGGAATGCTGCCTTCTCCGCCTCGGAGATCTGGGTGACGCTCGGGTTGCCGGTCTCCGCGTTGCGCGCGTTCACGAAGTCGATGTGCGACGAGATGCCTTCGAGGTACGCCTCACGCGCGAGCGGCTCGTTGCCCATCCTCAGCGCGGCCTCCGCCTTGATGAACTGGAGCTGCGAGTAGGTGATGAGCGGGATCTTCGAGTTGTCGTCGAAGAGGTAGCGCCCGGGCTGTCCGAGGCCGCCGCTCTCCGGGTACCCGTGGAAGTTGTTCGGGCGCTCCTCCGTGCTGAGCGCACCCCAGCCAACGTCCGGATCGACGCCCCGGAACTGGCCGTCGGGTGCGGGTGCCAGCATGCGCGACATGCGCGGGTCCTCCGCACCGAACTGCGTCCCGTCCATCAGCTCCACGACGAACTGCGTCTGACGGTAGGTGTGGATGTTGCCGCGCGTGCGTCCCCAGAAGTTCCTGTCCTGGTTGCCCGGATCATTGCCCGGGTAGGTGAACAGCGGGTCGTCGGCGTTGCTGCTCAGCGACTGGTCGACGAGCGCGATGATTTGTGCCGGGTCGTAGTTCGGCTTGTTCGAGAAGTGGTTCAGGGCCATTGCCTTGAGGCCGTACGCGACCTTCAGCCACTTCTCCCGGTCACCGTTGTAGATCTTGTCGCCGACGGCGAGGTATGTGGCGTCGACGCGGCCATCGGTGCGCTGCAGGTTCGCGATGGCCTCGTCCAGCAGCCGGATGACCTCCTGGTACGCGAACTCCTGCGTATCGTAGTCGAACTCGAAGCGCGTTACGTCGAACGCCTGCTGGATGATGATCTCGCCGTGCAGCGTCGTGAGCGCGAGCCAGCCCCAGGCCTTGAGGATGTAGCCGACGCCCAGGATGTCCCAGCGCTCCTCGGCCTCGGCCTTCGTCATCAGGTCGATGAGGTTCTGGCCGAGCGTCCAGTAGACGTCACGCCACTGCTGCGCGCCGTTGTCGCTGCTCCGGTCGTAGCCCATCCGCGACCAGATGTTCGGGCTCCCGGTCGTGTGCGGGATGACCCACTGCTCCGTGTACCGGCCGATGAAGCGTCCATCCCACTGGGGCGCCATGACGACCCAGTGCAGCATGGGTGGCAGGTACAGGTTCGCCGTTACGGTTTCCGGCGCATTGGGGTTGTCGTTGACGTCGAGAAAGTTCTCGCACGCGGTGCCCAGCATCACGAAGGCTGCGAGCACCAGCACCCTGAGTCTGACCATCGCCTTTGCCTTCGGCAGCGGGGATGGGATCGTTCGCGTTGTGTTCATGGATGTCATGTCAGAACCCCACCCGGAACCCGAAGTTGATGCCGATGGGCACGGGGAAGTTCCCGTAGTCCATGCCGATGCCTCCGGAGCCGCCGGACGCCGCGCTGGTCGCGCTCGTGAGCGGGTCGAGGCCCGAGTAGTTCGTGAGCAGGAACAGCTCTGTGCCCGTCACGTAGACGCTCGCATGACGTGACCCGAAGATGCCCTGGGGCAGCCGGTACGTCAGCGTGACGTCCTTGAGGCGGAGCCAGTTGATGTCCTTCTCGATGAAGTTCTCCTCGCTCATCGAGAGGTAGTAGCTCGTGTTCACCGACGGGATCACGACGATCGTGTTCGGCGTCGGGTTGTCGGTGTTCTCGAGGCCGTCGCGCAGCACGCCCTTGATGACGCGCGGCTGGTCGCGGTCGAGCGTGCGCTTACTGAGCCCGCGCGCCGTCAGGTAGTGCTCGGTCGCGTTGAAGATGTCGCCGCCCTTACGGATATCGAGCAGCACATCCAGGCTGAAGCGCTTGTACTCGAAGTGGTTCGAGAGACCGATCAGGAAGTCGGGCTGACGGTCGAAGCCGGCGTCGACGAAGCTCGTCGTGCGGATCGGCAGGCCCGACGCGGGATCGATCAGGATGTCGCCGTTCTTGTTGCGCTCGTAGAAGAGGCCGGTGAGCGACATCGTCGAGAGGCCCGGCGCCGTGCCGTTGCGGACGTTGCCGTAGAGCCACGTGTCCGAGCTGTAGTACTCGGGCAGCACGGCCGGCAGCGCCAGCACTTTGCCCCGCGCGCGCGTGAAGTTCGCCTGGACGTCCCACGCGAAGTTGCTGCGCAGGATCGGCGTGCCCCGGAGCGTCAGCTCCACGCCCTCGTTGCGGGTGGACGCGCCGTTGACGTTCAGGAGGATGAACCCGGTCGCGTAGCTGGAGCGGATCCCCGTCACGATCTGGTCGCGCGTCTCCTTGCGGTAGTACGTCGCGTCGAGGCCGAGGCGGTTGTCGAAGAACCCGAGCTCCGCACCGATCTCGTACGAGGTCGCGAACTCCGGCTTGAGGTTCGGGTTCGGGCCGGTGAAGCCGTAGCCGTAGCCGCCGTAGGACGTCGGCTTGAACTCGAGCGCCTGGCGGTACGCGTACGGCGGCGCGTCCTTACCGACCTCCGCCCATGCAGCGCGCAGCTTGCCCGTCATGAACTCGCCCACCGACGGGAACGCGTCCGAGAAGACGAAGCTGGCCGAGAGGCTCGGGTAGAAGAACGAGTTCGAGCCCGGCGGAATCGTCGACGTCCAGTCGTTACGACCGGTCGCCGTGAGGTACAGGTAGTTCTTGTAGTCGAACTGCAGCTGCCCGAACGCGCTGACCAGGCGACGCTGCGCGATCGTCGTTTTGCTCGAGCGCAGGTTCGTGTTGTTGATGGACACGAAGTTCGGGTCGAGGAAGTCGCTGCCGGCGAGCGCGGCGACCGTGCTCTTCCGGTCGCTGATCTGGTTACCCACCATCGCGCTCACACCGATGTCGTCGGTCAGGTTGTAGCGATGGAAGTTGACCAGCGTCTGCACGTTGATCGAGCGTGCGACCTCATTGACCCGGTCGAGCGTGCCGTTCGTGTTCGCGCCGCCCGGGATCCCGCTCTCGGGATGACGCACCAGCTCGCGCTCGGTCGTGTAGTTGTCGACGCCGACCCGCGTCTGGATGTTGCCCCAGGAGACCGGCAGGAACGTCAGGCCGACGTTGACGTTCGTGCGCGTGGTCTTGGAGTTGTTCCGGTTGCGGTTGACGCTGAAGTACGGGTTGTCCTGCTCCGCCGCAGCGGACAGCGACGTGATCCGGCGACGCAGGCCTGCCGGCGTCAGCCAGTCGCGCGCGTTGATCGTGTCCGGCCAGGCGAGCAGGCCGAGGAACGCGCCGTCGATGCCGTTGTACGGCTGGTTGTTGTCGTCGGTCGCGTACTGGATCGACGCATCGGTCCGCAGCCACGAGGTCGCGTCGGCCTGGGACGAGGCCGTCACGTTGATGCGGTCGTAGTTCGTGTTCGGAACGACGCCGCTCTGCTGGACGGAGGATGCGGCGATGCGGTAGTTGATCCGGTTGTCGTCGGAGGCACCGCTGAACGCGATGTTGTGCTTCTGGGTGAAGGCGGTCTCGAAGAAGCCGTCGACGTTGTTGAAGAACGTGGTGCCTTCCGGATATGGCGTGCCCCAGAAGAGGTACGTGCTGCTGCCCTCGCTGCTCGGACCGTACACCTTCTGCAGCTCCGGCGTCCGGCCCGGAAGCTCGACCCGGAAGCTGTTGCTGTACTCCAGCCCGCCACCGGCCCGGCCGCGCTTCGTGGTGATCACGATCGCGCCGTTCGCCGCATCGATGCCGTAGAGTGCGGCCGCCTCGGCCCCCTTCAGCACCGTGATGCTCTCGATGTCCTCGGGGTTGAAGTCCGCGCCGCGGTTCGTGAATGCGACGCCGCGGTTCTCGAACGTCGTCGTCGACGCGAACACACCCGTGTGCGTGGTGCTGTTGTCGACCGGCAGACCATCGATGATCATCAGCGGCTGGTTGCTGCCGCTGATCGAGCTGACGCCGCGGATCATGATCGCGGCGCCGGCGCCCGGGACACCCGACGTCGTGTTGACCTCGAGACCCGCCACGCGACCCTGGAGCGCGGTGACGAAGTTCTCCCGCTGCGCCTGCGCGATGTCGGTGCCCGAAACCGTCTGCTGCGCCGTGCCGATCGCGCGCTGCTGTGCGGTCTGGCCGAGCGCGGTGACGACGACGGCCTCGAGGCCGATCGCGTCCGTGCGCAGCTCGAACTCGACGTTCGCCGTCTCGCCCGCGGTCACCGTGACCGTCTGCTCGTCGGCGCCGTAGCCGATCAACTGGACCGCGATCCGGTGCTCGCCGGCCGGCAGTCCGACCAGGAGAAATGCGCCCTGCTCATTGGTCGGCACGGACCGCTGGGTGCCTACCACGGTAACCTGTGCACCCGGCAACGGACGCCGCGTCTGTGCCTCGACGACTGTGCCTCGGATCGTCCCACTGCCCTGCGCAGCGGCAGTAGCTGGAGCTCCGAGGAGTGCAATCGCAGCGACCACGAGGCCCAGCAGTAACGCGGCACGATGGTGGATGGCTTTCATGTCCCCCTGCAAATGTTGAGTGACGGTCGGATCACCGAACGTGTACATGCATCATGAAAACACAGCACTTCTCCTGATCCTCGATCGTCGGTCAACGACGGACCTCCTGCAATTGGGTGGGGTGAACCGGCGACCGCGGATGCGGTCGAGGACATCCGAATGCTCTGATGGACTTCGTCCTGTGCGAACTAAGAAAGCTCATTCGCTCGAGGCTGCGGTCGTCAGGCACGGGCGCACGTCTACGCGCCCGATTGCAATGCTGCCCAACTGAAGTCAGGCGGCAGGAAGCGTTGCGCTCGCTTCCGGCCGTACGGTCGGCTCCCGTAACACGGATCCGACCCACGGTGGTGGGCACATCATATTGGTAGAGCTGCGCCCGCCGAAGAAACTGTTGCTCGGCTGGCCCGAGCCCGGTTTGCCGTTGGCAGGTTCTGCGCTATTACAGTACGATCCGACGTTCGGAGCGGCAAGCTTTTCCTGCCTTCCCGCACAGAATGCCGCGAGATCAGGATGGTTCTCGCGATCCGCCGAATCACGACAACCGCATGGCGCCAATCCCGCCGCGTCAGTCGCGCGATCCGTTGACCTCAACGCGCAGCACCGCGTCGACATACCACGCCACCGCGTCGATTTCGCGCATCGTCAGCCCCGCAATCCCCCAGATCGGCATTCCCGCGGGATGTCCGGTGAAGATTCGACGCCGGATCGCGTCGATGTTCCCGGCATACGACCAGTCCGGCGCGACGAGTGAGGGGACTTCCACCGTATCACCGCGTACTTCGACGGGGCCGCCCTCGCCGAGGTAGCCGTGACAGCGACGGCAGCGTGCAGCGAAGATGTCGTTGCCGACCGCCAGGCGCAGGCTGTCGCTCTCCCAGGCGATCGTGTCGAAGAGCACGGGCGAGTACATCGAATCTGCCTGCGCAACCTGCGCCTCGCGCGAGGGCGGCTCGAATTCATGCTTCTCGCAGGCCGCCATCGCGAGTGAGCAGGCGAGCACACCTGCGCCTGCAACGGCCGCACTACGCACGCGTGTGAGCCACGCGGGAAATGGTGCGTCTCTCATGGATGGTCCGGTGGCGGATCGGTCGTGTCCGGATGAACGAGCGATGCGCCGGGCGAGAGCGCTTGCACGCGCCGCATCGCCTCCTCTGCCGCGTCGACGTTGCCGAGCTGTCGCTCCGCCATCGACAGGCCGAACCACGCGGCGGACTGATCCGGCCCGAGCTGTGTCGCGCGCAGATAGTGCTCGCGCGCAGCGGCGAAGTCGTCGCGTCGGAACGCCGCGTTGCCGCTGTCGAGCGCCGCCTGCACGTCGGGCGGCAGGCTGCGCGCGCGCTCCCATGCCGCCGAGTCGACGCTGCCCGTAGGCTGGTCGTCGGGCCCGCCACGACCGCACGCGAGAGCGAGCACGCCCAGCATCACCACGACGATGCGCTTCATGGTGTTCCCCCGTTCAGTGGATCCGTGACGTGACAGACCAGGCAGACCGCCGCGTTGCGCCGCTGCGCGCGGCGCGCATCGAAGTCGGGCCCGTGCGGGTTGATCTTGAATGCACCGAGTGTCGAGTGACACTGCATGCACTGACTCTGCGTGTGGCAGCTCGTGCAGCTCTCGAGCGCCTGCCGGGCGGCCTGCCCGTGCCGAAGCAGCCAGAGTGGCTCTGCGTCGTGGAAGCCCGGACCCAGGCGTCCGCTCGTGCGACGGGGGCTCATGCCGGCAGACTCGTGGCAGTCCGCGCAGAACGCGCGGCTGTCATGGCAGCTCGAGCATTCGAGCCTGCGCCCGTAGGCCTCCGCGGAGTGGCGCGCCATGTAGTTCGGCGGGTGGAAACCGCCTGCGCGTGCCGCACGCGTCGTATCGGTGGCGAGTCCGGTCAGGACGAGCGCAGGGGCGCCGGCAGCCGCTGCGTCGTGGCAGTCCACGCACATCGTGCGGCGGTGACATGTCTCGCAGGACGCGTCTCCGGTCGCCGCGAGGTTGCCGTGGTCGCGTGCGAAGAACGGCGCCGCGTGCGACGCTGGCGCCCGCCGCGCAACCTGCACACCCGGCGCGTGCACGTCGCGTCGCGCAGGCATATCCGCAACGACGTCGGGCTGCGGCGGCACGTGGCAGCTCAGGCAGTCGTCACGCGTGTGGCATGTCGCGCACTGCACCCGCGACGCCGCACCTCCGTGCTCGAACAGGAAATCGTCTTCGGTGTGCGAGGGTGGCACCGGATAGTGCGCGGCGAACGTCGGCAGTGAGCGCGCAACGGTGCCCTGCGCCGCGGGCATCTGACCGATCGCGGCAACGGCCGATGCATCGACGTGACAGCTCTCGCAGCGCTCGCGCGTGTGACAGGTCGCGCAGCGGGCGAGGTTTGCCTCGGCGAGCTCACCGTGCAGGCCGCGGATGAACTCGCCGCTCTCGTGGTCGGAAGGCATCCGCATCGCGAGGATCTGCTCGGCGCCGAACGGGGCCTCGGCGAGCGGCACGTGACACGTCTTGCAGTCGGCGTCGATCTTGTGCTGCTCCGCGCGGTGCTCGTGGCAGTCGAGGCAGCGCCGCACGACCGGGTGCGCGGCGACCGCCATGCGCGGCTCACCCGCGCGCGTGTGGCAGCCGACGCATCCGATTGCACTCCCCTCCTCGACGTCCGGATGGGCGGTGTGCCGGAAGCGCAGGTTGTCCGGCTCATCGGCCGGCGGCGCCCACTCCACTCGGGCGAGCTCAACGCCGTCGTGGCATCCCGCGCACTGCGACGGCGGCGGGTAGAAGCTCGCGCGATCGCCGCTGGCCACCCCGACGTGACACCCTTCGCAGAGCGGGAAGAGTCCCGCGTGCTCCTCGTGCGGGAAGCCCTGCTGCCGTTGCGCGACGACGCCGAGACCGACCGCGACCGCGGCGAGCGCAAGGGCGGCGGACAGGACGCCAAGCCGATGCATGCGCCTCATCGTGCTCCCTCCCGCAGCCCGGGATCCCGCCCGAACGCGAGCCGCAGCGCCGCCCATGCGCGCACCTGGTTCCAGTCGGGATCACCGGGGCGGTTGTCCCACGTCTGCCGATACACGTGTGCGCCACCGCTCAGACTGGCGAACGGTGTCACCTGCACATCGAGTGAGCCGCCGCCGCCGAGCACCACACCGTCGCCGAGCCGGAACTCCTCGATCTGCTGGAATGCAGTCCCGTCGACACTGAAGCTGAAGCGCTCACCGAGCTGGTAGTGCGCACTGAGGTCGGCCGATCCCAGGTATGCGCCGAAGCCGCGCTCGAGGCGGTACCGCGCGTCGAGCACGAGTGCGGGCGTCGCGCGCCAGGTTGCGTCGAGCTCGACCGTCACCGCGTCCCGCGGGAGCTCGTCGAAGATGACCGGCGCGTGTGCGTCCTCGTAGCGACGGTAGCCGACCGCGCCACGCAGCTGCAGCGCGTCGAGCACGCGCCAGCCGGCGCGTCCCTCGATCTGGTGGTAGCCCACCGGGCTGAAGTATCCCCAGATCGTCCACAGCTCGAAGTACGGCACATAGCGCGACGCGCGCGCCTCCAGCATCACCCGCCCGTCCGCGGCCGGCACACTCGCGTTCACGTTTGCCTTGCCGATCCGACCGAACGCGAAGTCGTAGTCCATACCGGCGCGCAGCTGGACGGGCGCCAGCGCGCTCGACGTGACATCGAGGGACGCGCGCTCGGAGACGAGCGCGGAGCGGTTGAACCAGATCTCGCGCTGATAGCGCGCGGCGATGCTGGTGTGCCCGAATACGCGCCCCTCGACTTCGCCGCCGATGATGGCCGCATTCTGGTCCGGGAAGAACTGCTCGATCCCGGCGAGTGCCTCGTGCCGCGGCTCGTAGAGCCCGCGCGCGAGGCTGCGGCCGCCGAACGCCTCTACGCTCAGCGCGGGGATCGGTGTGTAGCGTACCTGGGCGCCGTCGTAGCTGCTGAAGCCGAGCCCCGAGGTGTTCTGCAGCCGACCGGCGCGCACGCGGAAATCGCCGCGCAGCAGCTCCGCGTATGCGACGATTGCGTCGAAATGATCGTCCGCGCGTGGCCACGCGACGTCGTCGCCGCCGAGGTTCGCGCGCGCGCGCAGCCGTACCGTCGCACTCAGCCCTTCGACACCGAATCCCCACGCCGTCATGCCGACGTCCTGCGTCAGCATCGCCGCGCCCTGCTTCTCACCCGAAAGGAACCGCACGCAGAACTCGGTCGTGTTGCACACGACCTGGCGGCCTTCAAAGAAGTATGTGCCGTCGCTGCGCGCCTCGACGTCCGCGAATGGTATCGTGTCGTCGACGAGCGGGCGGATCTCATAGTAGCGCACCATCGTCTGCGCCGTGCCGCGTACACCCTGCCCTGCGAGCGGTGTCGCGACCGCAATGAGGCTCGCCGCAATGCACAGCGTCATCCCCGCGCGCGCGACTCCGTCAGACGCGCACCGCGTCTGCTGCCGCCTCGAGGGCCGACGCTGCGCCGCGATCTGCCATCCAATCATCCGCCACCTCCCGCCGCGCGCGGTGCCGGCAGTGCATGGCAGTCGACGCAGACCCGTCCGGGCTGATGGTCGATCATGTCCTGGTGACAGGCGAGGCAAAGCTGGCGGGTACGCTGCGAGGCCTGCACGGGCGACGGCGCGTGGCAGCCGGCGCCGGTGCATGTCAGGTGCGCGGTTCGCGTATGCGCGCCGGGTTCCGGCAGCTGGTGACACGCGAGGCAGTTCGTCGTTGCCTCGGCGTGGTGCTGCTGATGGCATGCACTGCAGCTCACGCGTGACGCGCTGAGCGCCAGCCCCTCGCGGTGACAGGTCGCGCAGGCGACCTCGGCATGCTGCCCATGGTCGAAGCGGAACGTGCGGTTCTCCGCCCGGCCCACACTCGGCTGGAACGGCCGACGCATCTCGAACACGCGCCGCGGTGCGCTGTCGTCCGCGTGGCAGCGCGTGCACTGCTGCGCGACGCTGCCCGTGTGATGGCAGGAGCGGCAGTCGCTCAGCCCGGTGACGGTGACCGCCCCGTGCGTGTCGCGCACGCTGTGACAGGCCACGCACTCGACGTCCGTGTGCTGCGCGTGATCGAACGCGGGGGGAGCGTTCCGTCCGGTCGGCACCTGTGCAGCAGCACGCTGCGGCAGGACGAGTGAGGCGAGCGAGCGCAGGAGCGGGTGGCGGGGCATCGCCGCATCGGGAGTCGCTGCGCTCACGGGCGCAATGCCGCCGTCGAGCAATCCGAACGGGCGGTGCGGCGACGCCAGCCCCGTGACGCGCGACGGCTCCGCCGGATTGTGGCACGCGCGGCAGTCCTGCCCCTCCGCGTGGAACTCGTGCGCGTCGTGACAGCGCGCGCAGTTCTGCAGCACGCCGGGCTCCAGTCCGCGATGGAACGGAGTCAGCGTATCGACGCGCTCATGGCAGCCGGCACTCGCACAGGACTGGAACGCGTCGCGCGGCGTCGCCTGCTCGTGCGGGTTGTGACACGAGCCGCACATGCCGCCGTGCGGATCGTTCGCGGCGAGCGGGAAATCGGAGAGGCGCTCGCGCATGGCATGACAGCTCAGGCACTCCTCCCGTTGCGGCTGCAGTGCCAGGTGCACCGAGTCCTCATCCGCGCTTGCGACCTGTGCGCTGAAGGAGTGACACGTCGCGCAGTGGATCGTGAGGTTGCCCATCGCGCCGAGCACGATGCGCTGGTCCTCGTGGCAGCCGGCCTGCCCGCAGGTCTGATCCGTTGCGGCGAACTCGTGCACGGACGACGAGTGACACTGCACGCATTCCAGCTCGCGCAGCGACGGGTCGTCGGACTCGAGGTGCACGCGGTGCCCGGCCGATGCCGCGACGTTGCGCCAGTCCTGCGGATCGCCTTCGACGTGACACTCGATGCACACCGCGTTCGGCACGAACGCATGCGCCTCGAGGCTGTCGGGATTCTCGAGAATCTGCGTGAGCGCCATCGTGCTGCGCGTCACGATGGTCGGACGGTGACACGCCTTGCAGCCGAGATCGCGATGCGCACTGCGCGCGAACCTCTCGTACGGATCCACCATGAGGTGGCACGAGAGGCAGAAGTCATTGTCGTGCTGGACGTAGTCGTAGGTGCGGTAGAGGGCGACGCCTCCCCACACGAGGCCGGCACCGAGACCGGCGGCGAGCAAAACGAGCAGCAGCGGCGGGATACGACGAACACGTTCCCACGAGCGCCGCAGTACCCCGGGTTGCGTATCGTTCAAGGCGAGCCCGCTTCCCTGAAGCCGTTGCCTGGCGGGGGCGCATCGGCGCCCCCGCCGCCCAATCTCAGTGTATCCCGAGCTGCCTGTCCAGCGAGACGCTGGAGCTCACGGCGAGTCCGTAGTCATCCCGTACCTGGCGGATGCTTGCACGCAGCAGCGCTTCCATCAGGAACGGGTTGTGAACTGCCGAGGCCGGGAAGTCCGCGGCGAGCTGGTAATTGAACAGCGCACCCTCGGCGGTGGTGTACAGACCGTCGTTGGCGTTGAACTCCGTGGCCGGCACCTGTGCGAGCAGGCCGTTCAGCACCTCGGCGAGCTCGTTGATGCGATCCGTGGCCACCTGCTGCAGGCTGCGTGCGACCGCCTCGCTGCCATGGCAACCGGCGCCCGTGCACGTCTGGTACGTCCGCTCCGTCGGCGAACAGTTGCCACCCGGCACCGGCACACCGTTGCTGTCAAGGCACGGGATCGCCTCGAAGAGGTGACCCACCGACTGGAACACAAAGTCACCCGTGAGCTGGTCCGTCACCTCGATGCGGTTCACGTGGCAGCCCGCGCACAGCTGCGGGTTCACCTCGGAGCCGTGTGTCGCCTGGATACGCGCGGTGTCGGTGCTCAGCGTGTCGGGGAACTGCATGTTCGGCGGCCACCACCCGCCATACCCGAGCAGCAGCGGTCCTTCCGGCGAGTGCGGGCCGCGACCCTGCGAGGCGAGGTCCGGAGTGCCACGCTTGTGGTGGCACTTCATGCAGAGGTTCTGCTCCTCGTTCGGCACGGACACCGGGAAGCGCAGCTGCCCCTCGTTCGTAGCGTCGTGCGGGTCGTGACACACGCCGCACGTGATCGCCAGGTGGTTGCCCGGCTGCGCGACGTCCTCCTTCTCCAGGTAGTCCGCGCGGATGCCCCAAGCCGCCAGTGCGCCCTCGCCCGTGTGACATGCCTGGCACTCTGCGCGATCCGCCGCCGCGGTCACAACGTTCGCATGCCGTGACTGCTCCCACTCGTCCACGAACGGATGGTGCGCGCCGCGGTGACACTCGCCGCAGCCCATCGTCATGTCGAGGCCGACTGCGAGCGGTGCAAGGGGGATGTTCGTGTCGTTGGGGTTCTGGATGTGCGCGAGGCCCGGACCATGACAGCTCTCGCACTGCACGTTGTGGTAGCGCTCGTCGCCGGTCGTGGTCCAGCCGCCTGCCTGCACCGCGACGTTGCCGAGCTCGTTCACCGTGTGACACGCCTCGCACATCTCGAGCGCGTGACCACTTCCCTGCAGCGTTGCCCAGGCGTCCGCGTGCGCCGTCTGCTCCCACTCCCCCTGGAATCCGATGTGACAGTTGCCGCAGACCGTGAGCGTCGCCTCCGTGTCGCTCATGCCCACGAAGTTGCCGTGGTTCGGCGGCAGCTCACCTACGACATCGCGATCCCGGTACACGATCCGCTCATCGACACACCCCGCGATGGAAAGCGCGACGATGGCCGGTATGATCGCAGCCAGCCTTTTTCGTCCGTGTCCTCTCATGGTCCCCCCCTGTTGCCCGGCGCAACCTCGAACAACGAACTCGAACGACCACCCGTCGGAACGGCTACCTGCACACTTGATACTGTCGCTGGCGACGCAAAAAAGCCATCCGCCAGGGGATCGCCCGTGCACGATGCAGTTTAGGCGCCACGCAACAGCCGGGATGTAGGGGAAAAACGGAACGGCGGGTCGGGCGCGGGCTGATGCCGACTCGGCACCAGCCCGTCAGTTGCGAATCGTTCTCAACGCGTGAGGTCAGTCGACGTAGTATTCGATGGTGACGGCTGTGACCCGACCGTCGCGCAGCTGGAACGTGACCGGCTGGTCCGCCCCCAGGTTGCAGTTGTAGGTCAGACGTTCGGGATCGCCGTCGGTCGGGTCGCCGAGCGATGCCTCGACCTGTTGCGCGCTCGCACCCGGCGCCAGCCAGGGGTATCGGATGTACCGGGGAGCCGTCACCTCGACGCGATCCGCCATGTCCTCTCCGCCCTCGGGCTTACGGATGCTGACGACCAGCCCCGGATAGTGCACGACGAACAGTGAGTCTGTTGCGCCTTCGACGTGGCGGTTCGGCTCGGTTTCCGTGGCGGCGCTGTCCGGCTCACCGAACGCGGAGCGCAGCTCCGCACGGGTCGGCGCCACCGTGAGGATGGCAAGCTCGAGCTCTTCGCAGGGCACCGGCTCGATTGCGACCGTTCCCGGTGTTGGCGACTCGGTCTCCGGATTCGACACCTGTGTGTCCGGATTCGCGCCACCGGCCGAGCACGCGGTCAGCAATAACGACCCGCCCGTGAGAAATCGCAGGCAGCGGCTACGCACAGCCCTCCACCCACTCGACCTGTGGATAGACCCCTGCGCGGTACTGCGTGACTCGCTCGCCATCCGTCTCGAAGACGTAGCGGTGCAGTGTGTCGCCGGGGATCGGGATGACGATGAGGTAGTTGCCGTCCGTGTACTTGTGCGGCATGCGTCGCAGATCGGGGTACAGCTCCTCGATGCGACTTTCCTCGTCGCCGACGCGCGCGCCCTCCGCCGTCGGGGTGGGTCCGCCGCGCACGTCGATGCGTGCAAGCCGTCCGCTCTCCACCATGAACCCGACGCTGTCGGGCGCGCCCGTCACGGACACGAAGCGGCAGCCGCCGCCAATGCCCGTGGTGTCCGTCCCTTCCGCCAGGTACGGCATCAGGTCGGGCAGGCGCATCCCGATACGGATGTCACCTGCCCCGGTGACGCTGACCGCCCACGGATCAGACGGCGCCTCCGCACTGTCGGCCGCCTCCGGCGGGACTGGGGCCGGGATCGAATCCGCGGCCGCGTCGGGCATGCCCGCCGGCGGCGACACGTCACCTGTCGAATCACCGCTCTCCGCGGCACATGCTGCCACAGCCACGGACAGCAGCAGAAGTCCGGCTTTGCGCACAACGGGCACGGCCCCTCCGGGTGATGGTATCGTAACGGCCTATCGCTCGGCCTCGCCGAGGGGGGTCAGCAATAACCGCTCCTCCCGGATCATGCGGCCCGAGTCGTCGAAAACCCGCACGTCCGCATACTCCTCACCGTTGAGCTGCACGAGCGAGACCTGTACGAGCGCGGGCTCCAGCTTGTACGCCGAGCCGGTCAGGAAGTCGACGCCGAAGCCGATGATCCAGCCGAACAGCAGGTTGCCCCAGATCCAGCCGTTCGTGCCCCGCGTCAGAGCCACCGTCTGCGGCGCGTAGCCGTCGATCGCCAGCTGAATCTGATACTCGTTCTTCCGGGGCAGGCGCACGGTCGTGGGCGTCCGCCCGTTCGCCATCTGCAGGCCGGACGACGAGGCAATCGTAAAGTCGGCCTGCGCCGGCGTCGACTGCACCGTAACATTCTGGTGTGAGCCGCCACCCACCAGCGTCGCGCAACCGCCGAGCGGCAGCAGCCCGAGCAGGGCAATGAGGGTGAACGACCGCGTGACTCGCATGTGACCTCCTTGCGGGGGGAGACTGCGTCAGTGGTGGGCATCGCGCCGCACTCCAGACGTTCCAGTGCGCCAAAGTACAACAGATTGGCCCAGTCGCGGTACGCTGAGCGGCATCCTCACCTCGTGGAAGACGCCTGCCTCCCCCGCGTCGGACTCGGCTGGCCTGCCCTGCACCGGCCTGTCACGAGTGCTGTTGACACCGGCCTGATCTTCGACCGCGCTCCTACCGCACGATCTTCGCGCCCTGCTCCTGCAGCAGCTCACGCAGAATCGAGCGGTGGCAGCGACTTTCGTCCTCGCAGTAGCAGCCTACGGAGAAGTTCGTCTCGTGCGACATCGCCGCGAGCAGCGCGAGCGCATGGCGGGCTTCCGGCGTGCTCATCTCCTTGCGGTACCTGCGCTCGAAGGTACGCCACTCGGCAGGGGTTTCGGCCTGCTGTGCGATCTTCATCGTCTCGAGCGAGGGCGCGAGGTTCGGGAACCAGACGTCGTAGAAATCACGCCTGGCGATGTCCTCTTTCCGTACGCCGCGCGGCGGCCGCCGCACGGTCCCGATGCGCAGCCCTTCGTTTTTCGCGCGGGGCGTGCCCAGACGGACGACTCGAATGCTCATGGCTCTCCTGGATGTCTGCCGTCGTTCCGTGTCGCTTCGATCTCAGTCGCTTGCCGGCGGACCGCGCATCGTCCGGTCGAGCTGCCGCATTGCGCCCATGTGATAGGCGAGGTGCGCGATGCTGCCGATCATTCCGGCGAGCTCGACGTCGTTGACCGTGCGCGGCTCGGCGAGTGCCTGCAGCCATTGCTCGACCTCGGCGCGAAGGTCGCGGCGGCGCTGCTCCCATCCGGCGTCGTCGACCTCCTGGCGTTCCCACGATGCCGACCAGCTCGCGTCGGAAAACGGGTTCTCTCCGGCGGCCCACCGGTTCATCAGCGAGAGCCCGTAGCGGAGATGCTCTGCGTGCGCTGCGATCGACGCGGCGCCGTTCGGCCTGGCCGACGCCTGTTGTGCTGACAGCGTGTCCAGCGAGCGCAGCAGGCCTGCGTCGCCCGGATTCAGCATGTACGCCCCGTCCTCCGGCGCACCATGAACCAGCTCACGAAAGAGCAGCGCCAGGGTCGGTGCGAGCTCGACGGTGTGCATCAGTCGACCTCCGATGCGTCGGGGAAGGTCACGCCAGTGCGCAGGTCACCCGAAAAGCTCACGCGCGACCCTGGCGTGCTCGATGCGCTGCTCGGGCGTGAGTGCGCTCATGTCGCACGCGAACGGAGCCGCGTTGTCCATTTCTGCGGCTCTCATGTCCCCTCCCGCCGCTCTTCGCTCACGCCGAGAAATGCCCGCACTTCCTCGAGGAACCGCGCCCATGCCGGCTCGTGCTCGAGCAGCACGTGATTCTGGCTGTCGAGCGGAACGAAGCGCACGTCGGGAATGCGTGCGGCGAGCTGCCGGCCCTCCTCGAAGGGGACCATCGCGTCGCCGCGCGAGTGCAGGACGAGCGCCGGCACCGTCAGCGACGGTGCCAGCTCACGGATGTCGATGTTGTGCGCCGTCTCCGAGATGCGGAGCGCGTTCTCGAGCGGGACCGTGCGGGTCAGGTCCGCGAACCAGCGCATCTGCTCGAGTGTGCCGCCCGGCACGAACAAGGCGCCGAACACCTGTCGGAACGCCTCGTGGTCGCGACCCCACCCGTCGCGGATCAGGTCGCGCAGCAGCGTTCCCTCGACTTCCCTCTGCCTGTCGCGCTCGCGGTGGTTGCGGCCGCGCGCGTAGCCCCCGTGCAGCACCAGCGACGCGACCCGCTCCGGATGGCGTACCGCATATGCGATGGCCACGGCGCACCCCTGCGAGATCCCCAGCAGGGAGAAGCGCTCGAGGCCGAGCGCATCGACCACGGCCTCGAGGTCGGTCACCCACGCGTCGAACGAGAACTCCGGTACATCGTGATCGGAGAGGCCGCAGCCGCGCGCGTCGTAGCGGATGACCGTGTGTGTGCGACCCAGCGCACGCAGCCAGTGGCCCCAGACCGGACTCTCCCAGTCGTATTCGAGGTGTGTGAGCCAGTTCGCGGGCCTGACCAGCGGCGGGCCCCCGCCGCTCACCGCATACGCGATGCGCACGCCGTCCTTCGCGCGACAGAAGCGGATGCGCTGCCGGGGCTTCGGCGCGGCGACGTCGAACCGGGTGAGTGCGGTGTTGATCGCCGTGCTCACTGCCGCGGAAGGCGGCTTCACGGCCGCAGTGGCATCCCCGCTCCGCACTCGGACCTCGCACACGAAGCGGAAGCCGCGGCCGCGCACCGTGCGGATCATCTGCTGCGCATCGCCGTCGTCGCCGAGCGCCTGGCGCAGATGCTTGATGCGGGTGTCCAGTGTACCCGGCGTGACGAAGCGGTGGCCCCAGACCTGGTCGAGCAGCTCGTCGCGGCCGACCACGCGCTCGCGGTGCTCGATCAGGTGACAGAGCACCGCGTACACCTGCGGCTCGAGGTGACGCGGCTCGCCGGCGCAGGTCAGCTCGCAGCGGCGGGTGTCCAGCACGAAGTCGCCGAACTCGTAGATCATTTCATCCTCAGCGCCGCATCACCCGTACCGTAGATCCGCGGGCGCTCGCCATGCTCCCCTGCCGCAGCCACCACCGCCCCGATCCCGCATCTCCTTCCGATCTCCATGAAAGTTTCCGGAATCCTTCAGGCAACCGCGCCCTTCGCATCGCATCGTTGTCTCGCATCGAACCGGCGGTCGGATGACGCGTGATCGCCGGCCCTGCGGTGACCGACAGGCACCGCGGGCATCCCGAACCTGACAACAGGAGGCCTCGATGGCACGCCTTTTCCCTGATCCGACGTTCTACCCCACGCCCACGATGGCAAGCGAAGCGCCGCCCGAGCAGCTCGCGTACGTTGCGCTGCTGTCGACCATTGAGAACGGTCGGACCGACGCGCTCGGCGTGATCGACACGAATCCCGAATCGCCGGCCTACGGCACGCTCGTCGGCCGCGTCGACTTCCCGAACAGCGGCAACGAGCTGCACCATTTCGGCTGGAACGCCTGCAGCTCGCACCTGTGCGGCTACGCGCCGAACCCGCACATGGAGCGTCGCTTCCTCGTGGTACCGGGTACGCACAGCTCGCGCATTCACATCGTCGATACCCGGCCCGACCCGCGCAACCCGCGCCTCGTCAAGGTGATCGAGGGCGAGCAGGTAATGAAGCGGACGGGGTATGCGGCGCCGCACACGGTGCACTGCGGGCCGGACGGCATCTACATGAACGCGCTCGGTGCCCCGGACGGCGATGGCCCCGGCGGCATCTTCGTGCTGGACCACGAGACGTTCGAGCTGAAGGGCCGCTGGGAAAAGGAGCGCGGTCCCCAGCACCTCGCCTACGATTTCTGGTGGCACCTCGGCCACGACACGATGATCACCAGCGAGTGGGGCACGCCGAACATGGTACGCGAGGGCGTGAACCCGGAGCTGCTCCTGGCCGGGAAGTACGGCAACGCGCTCCATGTGTGGGACCTGAAGAAGCGCTCGCACGTGAAGAAGCTGGAGCTGGGCGCCGAGCAGCAGATGGTGCTCGAGCTGCGGCCCGCGCACAACCCGCGTCGCGCGTACGGCTTCGTCGGTGTCGTGCTCAGCCTCGCGGACCTGTCCAGCTCGGTCTGGATGTGGTACCTCGACCGCGAGACCGGCGACTGGGCGGTCCGGAAGGTGATCGAGATCCCTGCCGAGCCGGCCGAGCCGTCGACCCTGCCGCCGCTGCTCCAGGGCTTCGCAGCGGTGCCGCCCCTCGTCAGCGACATCAACCTCTCGCTCGACGACCGCTACCTGTACGTATCGTGCTGGGGCACGGGCGAGCTGCGCCAGTACGACGTGACGGACCGGTTCAACCCCGTGTTTACGGGCTCGGCGCGAATCGGCGGAATCGTCCGGCGCACCGCACACCCGCGCAATCCGGAGAAGGCGCTGAACGGGGGGCCCCAGATGGTGGAGGTCAGCCGGGATGGTCGACGGGTCTACATCACGAACTCGCTCTACAGCCCGTGGGACGCGCAGTTCTACCCGGACGGCATCCGCGGCTGGGTGGCCAAGCTCGACGTGCTGCCGGGTGGCGGCATCGCGTTCGACGAGCGCTTCCTGCTGGAGCTGGAGGAGGGCTACCGGTCGCACCAGGTCCGGCTCGCGGGTGGCGACTCCTCGTCGGACTCCTTCTGCTACGCCTGACGCGGACGGAGGGTAACGCCATGCCGGAGATGAGCATGCCCGCCGTCATGATCCTGCTGCTCGGCGCTGTGCACGGGATCAATCCCGCGATGGGCTGGCTGTTCGCGGTATCGCTCGGGTTGCAGGAGGGGCGCGGCAGTGCGACGTGGCGCGCGCTCGGTCCGCTTGCACTCGGGCACGCGCTCGCGATCGCCGCAACTCTGCTTGCCGCGGCGCTGATCGGACTCGTTGTGCCGATCGAGCTGCTGCGCTGGATCGCGGCAACCGCGCTGCTCGCGTTCGGTGTCCGCAGTCTCATTCGACACCGCCATCCGCGCCTTGCCGGCATGAAGGTGTGCGCGCGCGACCTGACGGTGTGGTCGTTCCTGATGGCATCGGCGCACGGTGCGGGGCTGATGGTGCTGCCGTTCGTGCTGCGACTCGTTGAAGTCGATGCGCATCACGGCGTGGCCCACGCCGGCCACGTGATGGGAGCAGCGGCGGCGGAGGGCGCGGCTGCGCCTGTCATCGCGGGGTGCACCCACGCCGCAGCCCTCGGCGGCGACCCCGCACTGCTGCTGGCGACCGTGCTGCACACCGCAGGATACCTGCTGGTCGCAGGCGCAGTCGCATGGCTCGTCTACAGCAGGCTGGGCGTGCGTGTGCTGCGGAGTGCGTGGATCAACATCAACCTGGTGTGGGCGATCGCGCTCATCGTGACGGCCCTGTTCACGCCGCTGCTCTGAGGGGAGCAGCACGGCTGAAGAACGGCCGGTGACGAAGTCGCGTTATCCCTCCACCGCGAGCCCATGCCCGCCCAGTGGCGTCGTTTCGAACCGCTCGCCGAAGCCGGCGATCAGCGGCCGTGCCTTCGCGATCGCCTGCTGCACTGCCGGGAGCTGCAGCGACTTCTGGTGACTCTCGCGGTCCGTCCACACTTCCGTCACCCAGAGCGCGTTCTCGTCCGTTGCGTCCTGCGCGATCACGTACGAGAGGCAGCCCGGCATGTCGCCCGTGCTCTCGAGCAGTATCGCGGCGAGTGCATCGCGCTGGCCCGGCTGCGCCAGCATCTTCCCGATCAACCCGTACATCCCACCTCTGTGCGTTGACGTGTTCAGCGTATGCGGCAATCCGGCGACCGTTTCGGACGCCAGCAGAGCCATGCTGGTGGCGATCAGAAACGCGCGTCGCTTCATCCGGCCGACGGTCCCGGCTCATCGGGCGCGGGCAGCGACGACGATCCACCCGCCTCCGGCTCGTTTCCCCGCACCATCGCGGCCACGCGCGTTGCAATGTGGCGCATCTGGCTCCTTCGCTCCGCGCGCCAGCGAGGCAGTCGGAAGAGGTTGGCGATCAGGGTGCCGGCCCCCATTGCGCCGAGCACGCCGGATGCCGCGATCGCGCTCTGCGGGTCGCCGGCGAGGAGCAGGGTGGCGCCACCACCGAGGATCCCCATGACCCCGAGCGTGTTGAAGCCTGACGCGTCCCCCTTGATCGTACCCATGCGCAGGCGGTAGCCACTCGGCCCCGGCTCTACGCGGGCGTGCAGGTTGCCGTTGTACCACTCGCGCGTGTTGCCCTTGACGCGGACGTTGCCACGCGCGCGGAACGTGGAGCGCAGCTCGGCGACGAGCTGCTCCCACTCGTCGTCCGTGAGGGGGCGCGGCAGGTGTACCGTGTGGCCGACCTCGATGGGGATGCCCAGCGATCGCCTGGCCGGATGGACCGCGGCTGCATCGAGTGACGCCGCCGCACGTGCGATCGCGCCCGCATCGATCCCCACTTCACCTGCGATGCTCTGGATCTCCGCGAGCGTCATCCCGCTCTGCGCTCGCGCCGCCGGCTGCGCGTCCGTGGGACGCGTCGCCAGCTCCAGAATCCTGCGCACCTCCGCCTCGTTGTAATGCCGCTCACTCATGCTGGTCCTGCTGCTGTCGCCAACGGAAACGAATACCTCGCTCACGATCGGGAGCACCCGACTGTCTACGCGCCCTCCGTCACCTCCTCGTAGGCACACGTGAGCGGGTCGCGCGCACTCGGCTGACCGAACGGTCCGAACTCCTCGAAGCCGCGGAGCGGCTCGCGCATCGCGAGGATCTGCTCGCGCGAGTGGCCTGCGCGAACCTGGTTGTCGACGAACGTCAGCAGCGCGTCGAAGTAGTTGCGCAGCACCATCAGGTCGTCGCGTCCGCCGGTCACCGGCTGCTCGCTGTTCGCGTGGCCGAAGATGTACACGGTGTCCGCCGCGTGATCCTCGACCGTCCTGTCCAGTACGGTCATCCAGTTCCGCATGGTTGCACCTGCCGCCCGGTCGACGACGGGATGCCGTCGGTTGAACATCAGGTCACCCATGTGTACGACGTTTGCGCGCTCGAATGTGATCACGATATCGCCGCTGGTGTGCGCACGCCCGTAATGGCGCGCGACGATGTGCTCGTCGCCGATATCGGCCGACCAGGAATCGCTGAATGCAAGGTCAGGGAAGAGCTGGTCCTGCGGCGGCTCTCCCCCCGGCGGGTGACGCATGTGCTCGGCCGCCTTCTCGTGGGCAACGACGGACCTCGCGACGCCGCGGAACGAGATGTTGCCACCCGTGTGATCGCCGTGGTGATGCGTGTTGATCAGGACGTCTACGCCCCGGCCCTCCGCGCGCTGCCGGATGCCCTCGACGAACGTGCTCGCCTCCGCCGGAAACTGGCTGTCGACGACGGCCACACCGCCCGGATTCACGAGGTATCCGATCGTGCCTCCGCGCATCGTGAAGAACCCGACGTTGCGCCGGATCGGCGTGAATACCGGGCGCGGCACCTGCTGCTGCAGACCCAGCGTGACCGATGGTCTGCCGAGGGCCGCGAAGATGGCTGCGACGGCGGACGTGGCGATGAACTCCCGGCGGCTCGTCGACATGGGTCCTTCCTTTCAGCGCTGCAGGTCCGGGTTGAAGCGCGGCAGCCTCCGCTGGGCGGCGCCAATGTGATGACGTGCGTGATAGATCGTGAAGAACGCGAGCTCCCGCATCGTGAGCCGGCCCAGCAGCGGGTGTGGGACGCGCGCGCGGTCGAGCGTGGTCTCACGCCAGGTGCGAATCCCCGAGCGGAAGCGCTCGTTCACGCGGTGCCATCGCGAGAGCAGCATCGTCCGGCGAACGATCGGGTCGGCGGCGGCGGGATCATCGCGCTCCGGCACGAATCGCCCGCTCGCGCCGCCGCCGCGTGCCAGCCTGGCCTGGTACGCCTCGCGCAGCTCGTCGAAGCTGCGCGACGCGCGCGCCCGCCCGAAACGGAGCTGAAGCAGCCATGGCGAAACCGAGTACGCGCGGGCCGCTGCACTCGTTGCAATGTTGAGGTGATCCAGGTGCTGCGCCGGCGTCCACGCCTCGCCGATCCGCAGGACGAACTCCTCGGCCTCCAGCGAGCCGAAGAACTCGTCGACTTCGCGCTCGACCCGATCGAGCTCCTCGAGAATGGCGGGAAGCGTGTATGGCGAAGCAGATTCCATCGACCTGATGCTCACGCTGTGTGTGTCAGCCTGGACGGCTGGACCCGAGGCCACTTCGGGGCCCCGACCCGTGGCGCCGGCCGTGGCCGCTCCGAGTCTATCGTCGGTAAGACACTGATCCCGGCTCGATCGAGCGTCGTCGCCGACGCGGACGGGGGTACCGGGAACTCCGAAGATAGGGGACTCGGCCGGTCGGTGCATCGGGGCGGTCGCGAGTGATCGACCGCTCGCACCAGCGATCGCGACGGCTGCACCTTCATCACTCGCAGAAACCGTCAGTATCTGCGACAGCGACTCATGCCCGGTAGCTGAGCCGGCCTGCCACGATTCGGGCGGGCGCCCGCAACCGGTGCGGCTCGGCCGCGGACGCATCGCGGATGTGCACCGTCGGGATACCGAGCCAGACCAGCACGTCCGCGATCAGTCGCCGGTGACAGCGCCACCAGAGCAGCTCGGAGCACATCACGACCGTGCGCAGTCCGTACGCGAGGTCGAGCAGCTCGGACAGACCCTGGGCGAACTCGTCGGTTGCGAGATAGTCTGCGTACGCGCGAAAGGCGGGATGCTGCCACGCCCGGTTCGGCGAGTCGGCATCGGGGCGTCGCCGTCCGCCGAGCGTCTCGATCCACCGGTGCTCGATGTCCGCGGAGCGAAGCGTGCGGGCGAGGGTTTCACGTGCGAACTGCGGGTAGCGTCGCGAGCCGGGGAAGCGGCGGACGTCCACAAGCAGCTCGATGTCGAATGCGTTCAGTACGTGGACGAGCTCTGCGCCCGACCGCGTCGAGTGGCCGATGGTCCAGACGGTTGGCGGATCACGAGCGTCGGCAGCGGACGCGGCCGCCTCCGTGTCCCGCGCGTCATCGGCACGCATCAGAGGCGCTTGCGGTAATGCACTGCGCGCTCCACCTCCTCGAACCCGAGCGCCTCGTGTGCCGCGTGGCTGACGTGGTTGTCGAGCAGTGCGTCGGAGGCCAGCTCCGTGTAGCCCTGCTCGCGCGCCCATGCCTCTGCCGCGTCCAGCAGTGCCCTGCCCACGCCGCTGCCGCGCAGGTCTTCATCGACGTACCAGCTCTCCACGTACGGCGTCCAGCCGCTGCATCCTTCCGCGTAGTTGCGGACCGCCAGCTCGAGGAAGCCGCCGAGCCGTCCGTCCTGACGCTCGGCCACGAGCACGATCGATGGCACCAGGTAGTCGATCGTGCGGCCGTCGAAGTAGGCATCCATGCTCGGGACGTGGTCGGACGCCTCGGAGCCGGGATAGAGCCCGAAGAGCATGCGGAGCCACTCGTCGCGATCCGCTCTGGTTACCGGTCGAACCTTCATCATCGGGTCTGCACGCTGTATGATTGCCCCCGTGCCCGCTAACGTCCTGAGCCATGGAACGAGACAGGCGTGACGTACCGGTGCGCAGGGCTGATGCCGCGCCGGTACCCTCGACGAATCTTACGACCTCCGAGCTGGAAGCGGTGATCCGGCGGGCGGCGGAGCTGCAGGCGGGCAGCTCCGCCCGCGCCGAGGAAGGCGTGTCGGAAGCCGAGGTCGTGAAGATCGGCCAGGAGCTCGGGCTCGAGCCCGCTGCGGTACGCCGCGCGATCGCCGAGGTCCGCAGCCGTCCCGCCGAGGAGCGCGGCGCACTCGTCGGCATGGTCGGCGAGCGGGTGGTACGGACGTCGCGCGTGGTACAGCGTCCTGCAGCAACCGTCGCTGCCGTGCTCGACCGCTACCTGCGCGAGAAGGAATACATGGTGGCGCAGCGCCGCTTCCACAACCGGACGCGCTACGTGCGGAACCCCAGTATCGCGGCAGGCATCGCGCGGTTCGCGAGCGGCTTCTCGCGCGCGCATCCGCCGCTCGACATGAAGGAGCTCGACGTCGCCGTCTCGCGGATCGATGAAGCGAGCTGCATCGTCGAAGTCGGCGTGGACATGGGAGGGATGCGCGGCGGGCTCGTCGCCGGCCTGCTCGGCAGCAGCAGCGCAATGGCCGTCGGCTGGAGTGCTGCAGTACTGGCGACACCGATCGCGGACGTCCTGCTGCTGCTCGGAATCCCGCTCGTCGGCGGCGCCTGGCTCGGGATGCGTGCGATCTACGGCAATATCACGGGATCCGTGCGCGACAAGCTCGAATCACTGCTGGACCGGCTCGAGCACAACGAGCTGGGTTGAGGCCGCTCGATCGTCGGAACGGGTCGGGACAGCCCGATGATGCCGAGGAGCTCACCGTCGTCACCGCGGACCGGCACGTCCGTGACGTGACACACGAAGCTCCGGCCTGCCCGGTCCCGCACGACAAACTCACCGTCCCAGGACTGACCACGCGACAGGCGCTGCATGATCTCGGCGGCGGCTTCCCTGCTGGTCTCCGTCGGCGTCAGGTCGAGGATGTTGCGTCCCAGCGCTTCCTCCTCGCTCCAGCCGTACACGCGCACCGCCCCCGCGCTCCAGTACACGACGGATCCGCCCGGATCCGTGGCGATCACTGCCACGGCCGGCGTATCCAGCTCCTTCGCGCGAAGAACGAGTGCGTCCGACATGCCTGTCCGAATTGCTGAGCCGCTGCGGCGCTCCGCCACCCCGTGCTTCAGCCGCTCGAGCCGGCCCCTGCGACGTACCGGCTAGTCGCCAGCCGGCGCCGGCTCTGCGTCCGCGCTCGGTCCGTAGATCTCCGGGACCTTCGAGCCGAGTGCCCGCAGGTGCGTCGACAGCTGGCCGCGATGATGGACACTGTGGTTGTTCGCGAACCCGATCCACTGGGCGCGCGGCATCGTCATCATGCCGAAGAAGTCGAGCGGCTCGTTCAGCTGGTCGTCCGGAATCGCGCGTACCGCCGCGAGCGCCTTCGGCACCTTCTCCTCGTAGAAGGCGACGATGTCCGCGACCGTGCTGAAGGCGGCCTCCGCCTGCTTCGCCTTCTCCGGATCGAACTGGAACACACCGTTGCGAATGCTCTCCAGGAAGAACAGGTCGGACGTCGCGATGTGCGTCGCGAGCTCCCATGCCGAGCGCGACCTGGCGTCCGGCCGGTAGTCCCGCTTCTCGTCCTTCACAGCGGCAAGGACCCGGACGGTCGCCGGGAACTCGCGCTCCCACAGGGCGAGCATTGCATCCGCGACCGCTCTGGCTGCTCCGTTATTCTGCAATTGAAACCTCGGAATGGCAGTTGAAGGTGAACCGGTCCCCCCTGGCGGGTGGATTCCTGCCATGATACGCAGATCCCGCCTGCACCGCCACGCGTCAAACCATGACCGCGCGCGCAGCCAGCAGTGGTGCGATGAGCGATGCTTCGCCGTCTGCGCGCACCTGTGATGCGACCTGCGCGGGCGTGAGGCGGTGCAGCAGCAGGCGGCACATCGTCAGATCCGACGCGGTAATGGTCGCGGCAGGCGACACTGGGGCGCCCTCCTGCAGGACCCACGTCCCCTGTCTTGTCAGGCTCCACGTCCCGCCCGACGTGCCATCGATGCGGAGCACGACGGATGTGCCTGCGGGTGCATCCACCTCGCGGAGCGCGTGCGGCAACGCGAGCAGCGACGCCGTGAGAACGGGACGCAGCCAACGGGGCTCCGCGAGCGGAGGAGCGAACGTCGCTTCGCGGATCTGGTCCTGGTGGTGCCAACGCTCCGTGTACTCGCGCGCCATGTCCAGCCACATCAGCGAGGACGCCTCGCCCGCCCACCCGACGGCAAACGTGGCCGCGGCGGCGGGATCGGTCGACTCCATCATGTCGGCGATGCGGGCGGTGGAGACCTCGAGCAGCTCTACCAGGAGCCGTGGGCTGAGGCGCCGCGCAGCCTCCACCCAGGTCCGGTTCAGCTCGTTGAGGAACCCGACCAGCTCGGCATGCGAGGTGGGCGGTGATGCCGGCGCCGGCACGTGACCGTCCCGCTGCGCCGACAGGCGCCGCAGGTCACCGTCCAGCATGTGTGCGACGACGTCCTGTACGCTCCACTCACCCGCCGACGTGCGGACGGCCCACGCGTCGGCGGGGAGCGAGCGGAGCAGCTCGAGCAGTGCGGCGCCGAGTGGCCGGAACAGGTGCGCCGTCTCGATCACGAAGAATCGTCAGGTTCGCGACGGTGTGCCCGGCGCCTTCAGATCCGCCTGCTGCGCCGGCGTTGCCGCAGTCGGCTTGTCGGCGCCGAGGTCGAGCGCATTGAACACCAGCGCCGCCACCGCACCACCAAGGAGGTTCGCAACCAGATAGATCCAGAGCTGCGAGACGCCCACGATCCCGAGCATGGTGATCGCGACCGCGACGGCCGGGTTGAATGCGCCTCCCGTAATCGAGCCCACGGAGTACGCGCCGACCATGACGGTGAAGCCGATCGCCAGCCCATAGTGGGAGTTGCCCTCGTTGCCCTTCGTCGTGGCGACGTTGAGCACGACATAGACGAGCGCGAACGTGAACAGGAACTCGGCAACGAACGCTGTCGCCGTCGGGGGCGTGAGCAGCGTCACCGGTACGGCCCCCTTGAGGAAGCGGATCGCAAATACGGCGAGCACCGCACCCACGAGCTGCGCGACCCAGTAGGCGATCATGTCCGTCGCCGTCGCGCGACCGCGCAGGAAGACGCCGAGCGTGACGGCGGGATTGTAGTGCGCACCCGAGACGTGCCCGCCCGCGAACACCATGACCATCAGGGCGGACCCGATGGCCAGCGGAGCGAGCGCGCCCGCGCCGGGATCCAGCACGACCTGTCCGATCGTCAACACGAGAAAGAAAGTGCCGATCGCTTCGACGACAGTCTTCCGCAGCATGGTCCGCTCCTGAAGGATGTGATGCCTGCGGCAGTGCAGGCGGCGAGCACCCCCGGTGTTGCACCGGGAGGAGATGCGTCAGCTAGTCGGGCCTCCTGAAGCGCAGCGCGCTCCACGTTTCGTCGATCGCGACCTGCCGCACGGGCTTCAGTCCCCTGCCCCCCACGTGAGCCGCCAGGATATCGCGGTTCAGGTCGGTGCCCAGCTGCTTTGCCTTCGGGTATGCGATCCACGCGATGCGACCCGCATCCGCCGCAGCGACGACTGCGTCGAACCGTGCATCGACGTCAGCCTGTCTGACAACGAACACGAGCACCGCGTCGGCATCGGCGGCGGACGTTGTCTCGAGCCCGTCGAGCGTGACGTCGGCCGGCTTGTCCAGTACGCGGACCTTCATGCCGCGTTTGATGTTCAGCTTCTTCGCCAGGTCGCTGTCGTATTCGCCTGCCATGATCGTTGATTCCGCTCGATTGCACGTGCGTCACCGGCGTTGCGCCGGGCTGTCACTGTCCGGTCGCGCGCTCGATTGCCGACGCGAGATCGGCCCACAGGTCGTCGGCGTCCTCGATGCCAACGCTCAGCCGGAGGAGTGACGGTGGCAGATGCTCCTGCCCCGGCACTGCGGCTCTGCGCTCGATCGTGGACTCGACTGCACCGAGGCTCGTCGCGTGGTGGATCAGCCGGACGCCGGCGCAGACTGCGTCGGCCTCGCGCGCTCCCCCGCGCACGTCGAAGGAGATCATCGTGCCGAAGCCCTTCAGCACACGTCTCGCCGTCTCGTGCGTGGGATGCGAGGGGAGTCCGGGGTAGCGCACACGCGTGACGATGGGGTGCTCCTCGAGGCGCTCGGCAAGGAGCATGGCATTCTGTTGCGCGCGCTGCAACCGCACGGCGAGAGTGCGCGCACCGCGCGTCGCGAGAAACGCCTCCAGTGTGCCGGGCGTAGCGCCTGTCAGCTCACGCGACGTCCGCAACGCCTGCCACATCGCCTCGTCGCGCGTCGTCGCGACCCCGGCCAGCAAATCCGAGTGGCCACCGATGAACTTGGTCGCCGACTGCAACGAGACGGTCGCACCGAGCTCGAGCGGCTGCTGGTTCAACGGGGTGGCGAACGTGTTGTCGACCACGACGATCGCACCCATCTTGCGCGGTGCTGCACAGATCGCCTCGAGATCGGCCACCGTCAGCAGCGGATTGGACGGCGACTCGAGCCAGACCAGGTCGGCCTCGGCGCAGGCGCGGACCCACCCCGCGGTGTCGTCTACTGCAACGCGTCGAACCGACCAGCGCTGCTTTCGTGCGCCCGCCTCGGCGAGCCCGACGACGCCCTGGTAACAGTCCTCCGGCAGCACGACGACAGCCTCCGCAGGGAGCTGATCGAACAAGGCGGCAACGGCAGCCATGCCGGAGGAGAATGCGACGGCCTTCCCGGCCTCCAGCCCACCGAGCACCGCCTCGAGCGCCTCCCATGTCGGCGTGCCGTCCCCGCGCGCGTAGCCGCGGCCGGCGCCCAGGGTGAAATTCGACGCCGGGATCGGCGGCACGTTCAGCGGCGCGCCTGGCTCGTCGATGCGTCCGGCCGAGACCAGCCACGACTCCGGCTTGATACGATCAGGTTCGATCTGCATCCGCGGATCTAGTCGGCGTGTGCGATGAAGATGGCGTAGCCGTCCGGGTCATGGACGTGGAACTCGCCCCTCGGATTGTAGGGCGGGTGATCGATGGTGCCCACGTCGAGACCCCGGGAGCGGAGCGCTGCGTGCGCTGATTGTACGTCCTTCGTGTAGACCCAGACAGATGCGCTCGCGTGCGTGGCCGTGATCGGCGCCTCCGCGCGGTTGATCATCATGTGCGTCCCGCCCCTGCGCAGCCACGCCCATACGGGTGCGCTCAGTCCTTCCGGTGTGTGGGTACCGCCGACCTCGAACCCGAGCTGCCGGTAGAAATCGATCGCCCGGGTGACATCGGTCACGGGCAGCATCGGGACGAGCGCTTCGAAGGAGGGAATCGCTGCCTCTGTCATGGCGCACCTCGGGCGGCAGATTGTGGCGCGGTCACGTCCGCGCCTCGGGTCGCCAGCGGGCTCGCTGGCCGAACGCTGCATGGCGCACTCAGTCCTCGACGCGCAGCTGCGGGTTCCACGCGATCTCCCACAGGTGATTGTCGGGGTCGGCGAAGTAGCCCGCATAGCCGCCCCAGAACGTCTCCTGCGCCGGCTTGACGATCGTCGCACCTGCGGCGGCAGCCTGTGCCATCACCGCGTCGACCTCCTCCCGTGTGTTGACGTTGTGCGCGAGCGCAAAGCCGGCGGAGGTGCCGGCCGGCTGTGCACGGCCCGCGTCGTGGGCGAGGTCGGACCTGGCCCAGAGTGCGAGCCGGACGGCGCCGAGATCGAAGAACGCGACGGCGCCGTGCTCGAACTCCCGGCCGACGATGCCGTTCGTGGGCAGCCCGAGGCCATCGCGGTAGAACGCAACCGCGCGCTCCAGGTCGTCCACGCCGAGTGTGATGAGAGTGATCCGGGGCTTCATGCCATTCCGCTCGAGGTCGTGCCGGCCATCATCGTCGCGCCATACCGCGCCGTGTTGACGTTGCTTTGTTTTCCCCGTTACCCTGCGGGAAAATGAGGTGAAGACGTCACTGGGGAGTCGCGAGTATGGCAGTGGTAGTGCGACCGGCAACGGTGTTCGATGACGTGCAGACAATGCTGGGACCGCGACGTCCCGACGCGAACGTCTGCTGGTGCCTGAGCTACCGCCTCCCGTCGAAGGAGAACGTTGCTCTGCGCGGTGAGGCGCGTGCGGCGAAGGCCCGGGAGCTCATGGCCGAGGGGCCGATCGGTGTCCTCGCGTACGAGGGCGATACCGTGGTCGGCTGGGCGGCCGTCGCGCCACGCGCGAAGACCGCGTTCGCGAACAGCCGGAAGATCCCTCACGTCGATGATCAGGACGCATGGGCCGTGTGGTGCATCCGCGTGCGCCCGGGCCATCGCGGCAAGGGCATCTCGCACGCCCTCCTCGCGGGTGCGATCGACTTCGCGAAGTCGCAGGGGGCTCCCGTTCTCGAGGGCTACCCGGTCGACAATCGCGGACGCAAGGTCGATCTGACGATGGCGTACGTCGGCACGCGCGCGCTCTTCGAGAAGGCCGGCTTCCGCAAGGTTGCCGACACGACGTCCGTCATCAACGGCTTCCCGCGCCTCGTGATGCGCCTCGACCTGCGGTGACGGGCGCAAGCCCACGCAAACGACTCTCTTCCACCCGCCGCTCGCCTCACATCCAGCCCGGCACGCGCGCGGCTTCCCTGATCCACTCCCCGATCTCCGGCGCCTTCGCCTCATCCAGCGTTTTCACCTTGACGTAGCGTGACGTCCCGGAGCCGAGTGGCGGCGGATCGCTGAACCCGGCGCCGCCGAGGAACACCAGATTGACGGAGACGTCGTACGCAACCATCTCGATGATCCAGCCGTGCTTTGGCACGCCGTAGTACGCCTTCCTCCACTTCACCGCGTACTGCAGCCCGTCGATGCTGTCACGGATCTGCTTGTCGAGATGCTTGACGATGGGCTGCAGGTCGGGCATCACGCGGCTCATCCAGTCGTCGATCTCGGCGTGACTGTCCGACGGTTCCGGTGGCTTGCGCGTCGTGCTGGACGGTCCCTGCTTCTTCATCGTGCCTGCCCTTCGTCACCGGTTCGTGATACGTGGCGGCATCGCCGACCGAGCTACGTTCCCGCCGGCGCTGTCCGCATAGCGTCGCGCGGCCGGTGGGATGTGTCAACCTCGGATCGGCTCAGCGTTGCCGAAGCCATCACGACGGTTGGCAATGGTGCATGCCGTCGTCGGGTTCACAGCTGAGCCGGCGGCGCGGAGCAGGATGTCGAACGTTCATGCGCCTGCGTGGCTGTTCAGCGTGACTGCCTCCGTTCGGAGAGGCCGCCATCAGCCTCCCCCGGGCCGTCAGGCCTCGGCGGTGGTCGGATCGATGATCGTCCTGACCTGCATGATGTCATTCGCGGGGAAACCCGCCTCCTGCGCGTGCTGCCGGATGTGCTGCTCGCTGGGCGCGATGTACACGCAGTGGATCGCGTCGTCCGTGACGAAACTCTGGACCCACTGCACCTGTGGGCCGAGCTTCGCAAGCACGTCGCAGGACCTCTGCGATGCACCCCGCAGCTCTTCCGGCGTCATGCTCCCGGCCCCCGGTATCTCGCGTCGGATCAGGTACTTCGGCATGGTCTCCTCCTCGCATGAAGGGTAGGTTGGGGACTGCAGGGCACTGCAACGGTCAATACTGTCGACGTCGTGCGTGATCCCACGCCGACGCGAATCGCCATCACATGGCCACAACTGCCGAAGTGCCGGAGACGGGGGACGGTCGAGCCGGCTGGCTCGCAACCACAGGTCAGCGTTCCCCGCTCGTCTCACGGGGCGGTCGGAACAGCCAGCGCGCAGGTCGGTGCGCTGCGCTCAGCGCGCGATGCACGTCTGGCCCGACCACAGGTGTTGGATCCGTGCGTCGGGTGATGCGGATTCCAGCAGGCCGGCAAGGCCGCCTGCCGTAAACTCCTCGCCAAGACTCGAGCGATAGAACTCGACGTCGTAGGCGGCTTCCAGCTCGCCTCGTGTAGAGCCCAGGCCGATGCCACTTGCCGTGGTCAGCGGACTTCCCGGCCGGAGACTCCACCCCGCGAGCCGGCCGTTCGCGAACCATGCGACGAGGCCGTTCTCCCACCGGGCAAATTCGGTTCCGCAATCCGCAACGTCGCCCCGCTCGACCGGCACTGCTCCCAGCACCGTTTCGAGGATACTCAGCGCCTCTGTCGCGGGGGTGCCGAACGGCAGCGGACGTGCGGAGCCGGTCGCCCCGACGAACACGCGAAGCCCCGCGCCCTCGAGGGCGAGGTGGGCAGCGGCGGTGGACGCATCGGATGGCGTCGACGTCGTATCCGGCCGCGAGTCGCGATCCTCAGCGACAGCCGGCGGGTCGTCATCCGCGACGCTCGCATCCGACGGCTGCGGCGCGTCGGTGCAGGCACCGAGGAAGCAGATGAGGAGCAGTGGTAGAGTGCGGAGTGCCACGACGTTCATTTCGCTGGTAATCATGCGAGCCGCGCGCTGCACGCGGCCTCTCGAGTGTCGACGACAGTGCGACTGCGTACTCGGGCCCGCATGTTGTCGCCGCGTCCGGCGCGAGCGCCAGCTCAGGGCTCCGTCGGCAGATTCTCCTGGATGAACCGCGGACTCAGATGGACGTCGATCTGAACGAGCGGCTCCGGGCCGATGCAACGGAAGCTGTGAACCTCGCCTGCCTTGATGACCAGGATATCACCGGCACCCGCTTCGAACTCCTCGCCCTCGACGACCCAGAGGCCGCGGCCCGACTGGATGAACTGCACTTCGTCGTATGGATGCCGGTGAGGTGCCGGACCGCTGCCGGGCTGTCCGTCGAAGAGGAACGCCGAGATGCCGACGTCGCCATACTCTGCGCCAACGAAATGATGTGAGCTGCCGCGGTGCTTCAGGTCGTCCTGCTTCAGTCTGAGCACGTCGGATTCGTGGAATGGAGGGTCGTCATGCGAACATCAGATTGCGGATTCGCGATGAGCTCGCAGTTGCTCGGTCGAATATGCGGGTGCACTGCGCACACCGGAAGGCGCGCGCACCAGGGGCTGACGGATTCGGGACCAGCTCTGTCGCATAGACGACAACTGCTGCATCAGGCGACGCACGCTGGATCTGGATTCAACGCGGCACCTCCTGTCGCTGTACACGCCGTTGTTCTGGTACGTGAGGATCGCAAGCGGCCGGTACGACGCGAGCATCGCGTGCGCGATATCACGCGCGGCGGCACCCGGGCATACACGGTCAATCCGGCTGGTCGTACTTCGACAGCGCACGCAGCAGCTCCTGCCTGAAGCGCTCCGGCTGATCGATCCACGCGTTGTGCCCTGCGTTCTCGAGTATGACGAGCTCCACGTTCGGAATGTCCTGCAACATCCTCCGGTGCAGCTCGCCGCCGAATCCGACCAGGTCGTGGTCGCCGTTGATCACCGTTACCGGCCGTGAGAGCGCGCGAATCGCGGGGATGAAGTCCCATTCGCCAGGCATCGTACGACCCGCCGCGCGGCCGGCTTCGGCGCTGTAGAATACCATACCTCCCATCATCTGCCGCCAGCGATCGACATGGTAGATGTTCCCCGAGGCAAAGCCGATCCTCCACCGATACGTCCGCTCCTTCGCCGACAGATCGTCCCGGTCCAGCCCCTCTGTCGCGATCTGTCGTTCCTGCGCAGCACGCGCCCACTCCGCGAATGCCTGTTCCTGCCTGCGCGAGATCGCAAGCTCCTCCTCGTCTCGCGGGGTTGCCGGCACGAGGGAACCGAGAAGCACGAGACCGCCAACGCGGTGCGGGTGCCTCTCCAGGTAGGACATCGCGAGGAAGGTCCCCATTGAGTGACCGATGATCACCGGCGCATCGATCGCGAGCTCTGCGCGCAGGGCCTCGAGATCGGCGATGTGCTGCTCCACGGAGACCAGGGAGTCCGGACAGGGAGAACGCAGCGATCCACGCTGATCGTAGAAGATCAGGCGATACTGCGACTCGAGCCCGTGGAACGCATCCGTCAGGTAGTCGTGCTCGGCGCCCCAGCCTCCGTGCACGACCAGCAGCGGGGGGCCGCTCCCCATCTCCCTGACGTACAGACTGCATCCGCCGTCGACCGGCAGATACCACTCCTCCCATTCGCCGGCCGCCGCCGCGACGAGGCGCGGTGACACCGCTCCCGCGGAGTGGCGTCCGTCGGAGTCCGCATCGCATGCTGCGCATGCTGCGGCCGCTGCGAGCACCACGAAGCCACGTGTCGCGTGGGTGACCATCTCGCTGAGAAGGGTTGGGGAACCTGCAGACATCGGCGAGGCGAACCCGTCAGTCAACGACTCGCCGGTTCACGGTTGTTGTGTCATCGGCCCGTCGTTCGGGGCCGACTTACTGATGGCGTGCGATGCGCAGACACGTCACCTGGCGCACCCAGCGCGCGTGCCACGTGCCCGCGTCGCCACCGTGCGGCGTGCCGCGCACCGTGACCTGCGGAAGCGCGGCCAGCGCCTCCGACGTGAGAACGATCGGCTCCGGAATCTCACCATAGAGGACGACCGCGCCCGGCACGGCGACCGGGCAGGGCTCGCGCTCCTGCGCAGCGGCCTGCGACGCCGCGGGCAGGCACACGAACACGAGTGCACTCGAAACCAGCCGCCCCGCCCACCGTCGCTGATCTTCCCGGATCATGGCGATCATCCGTTCTCCGAATGCAGCTGGAGCTCGTACACCTGTTCCGTGAGACGGGCGCCCCACTGCTCCACCTCCGCCTGACGCGCGAGCACGAACCCCGCTTCGCGATACAGTGCCGCGGCGGCATCCAGCCCCGCAACCGTCTCGAGCCTGACGGAGCGGTATCCGCACGCCCGCGCGAACGCAACCGCCTCGCGAAGCAGCGAGCGCCCCAGGCCGCGCCCACGTGCCGCCGGATGCACGAGGAACCAGCGAAGCTGTGCCACGGTCGGCTCACGACGCACGATCGCGATGCAGCCGATGAGATCGTTGTCCGCCTCGGCGATCCAGACACGCTCGGCCGTCGGATCGAAGGACTGCGCGAACCGCGCGATGCCGCCCGCGACGTACGCCTCGAACGTGTGATCCCAGCCGTACTCCCGCGCGTACAGGATCCCGTGTGCGCGCACGATTGCGCCGAGATCGCCTGGCTTCAGATCGTGTCGGAGCTGCACGCGTCGGCGGACAAAGGTCGTCTGTAAACGCCGGGAGCCGCAGCGGATCGTCGCTGCGACATGGCCCGTGAGCAGGCCGACGTCGTAATCAGCGGGTCAGAATCGGCAGATATGCGCGCCACGGTCCCACGTCCTCCCGGTACCGTTTCGCCATGACACGCGCGATCTGCGCGATGTGCCCGAGGTCGTGCGCCACCCAGGTAGCAAGAAGCTGACGAAGTGTAACGGGCCCGAACTCGGGATGCCGATGCAGAAGATCGACATCGCAAAGATCGAGGCCGCGATCCAGGGCACATAGCCCTGGCGTCGCACGTCCGTCGGCCTCGCGGCACCGAAGAGGCGCTCGGCCTCGGCCGGTGCCGGGGCGGCAGCGTTGCCGCGCCTGGCGTGCCGTTGCGCTCGTCGCGTCAGCAGTACCAGATGCCCGTCATCGCAGCACGTCCGGATTCGCGCCGACGAGCGCAAACGTCAGCGCCGTCGCATAGCCGACCCACGCCAGATAGGGCAGCAGCAGCATGCCTGCGAGCGGCGTGACTTTCCAGAACGCCACGACCGTGAAGGCGATCAGGACGAGCAGCACTACGATCTCGATCTCTGCCAGCAGTCCCATACGCCACGCGAAGAACAGCCAGCTCCACAGCGCGTTCAGCGCGAGCTGCACGCCGAACAGGACAAGCGGGCCACGCACGTCCTTCGTCGCAGGCTGCCGCCAGACCAGCCACGCGGCGACCGCCATGAGCGCGTACAGCACGGTCCACATGGGGCCGAAGAGCGAGGCGGGCGGCGCCCACGACGGACGGACCAGCGTGGTGTAGAACTCGGGCGCACTCCGCGTTGCCAGCCCGCCGATCGCCGCGGCCGCGAAGCTCACGAGAAACGAGACGACGAGTGCGACGACCTGTTTCATGCGCGCAGGACCTCGTGTTACGGACGCTGTTCTCCGGGCGCCCCGACCGGCACGAGATCGCAGAACGCGAAGCGATCGTCCCGGATGACGGTGTCGCCCGTCTCGAAGCGAACGCGCGTTGCAAATCCGGGCCCATCGTATACGAACGTGTGGAACTCGCCGCCCTCGCCGCACGGATCGACGCCCGGCGGAAGCTCGTCGAGGAGGGAGGCGTCGTATGAACGCCCCGCATACGCCGCCGGCAGCGCCTGCGTGTCGACGCACACGAGCGTCGCGGCGAATCCCAGCCCGAGCACCTCGTCGACGATGGCATCCGGAGGCTCGCCCCAGAGCGGGAAGATGGCGACGCAGCCGAGCGCCCCGACCTGCGCCTCACGGTACGCACGTACGTCCTCGAGCGCGATGTCACCGAACGCGATGCAGCGTGCGGCCCGGAGCGTGGCAGGCAGCGCCCCGAGCGCGGCGCGCCACGCGGCCTGGTACTGCTCGTTTGTCGGCGATGGCGGCAGCTCGATCTCGTGCAGCGGAAGGCCCAGCGACGCCGCCTGCTCGTGCAGCAGCGACCTGCGCACGCCATGCGTGCTTACGCGATCGTACGAGGCGGTGACGGTCGTGATCAGCCCCGCGACAGTAACAGCGGGATCCGAGCGCAGTCGATGAAGCGCCAGTGCGCTGTCCTTCCCGCCGCTCCAGCTCAGCAGCACCCGCGTCGGACCGTGCGTCTCCCTGTACTGTGGTTCATTGCCGGACATTCGAAGGCCCTACGCGAGCCGAAGGGTCAAGAGCTGCCGCCCTTTGGCCTCGAACCCTGCCCTCCGGTACACGGCCTGGGCAGCAGCGTTGTCCCTCTCGATCTCGAGGTGGATGGCGCGCACGTCGAGGTCGAGGGCGACGGCTCGGAGAGCCTCGAGCGCGGCGGCTGCGACACCCCGGCCGCGGTGCGCCGGCCGAACATAGAGGTCGTCGATGAACGCCGAGCGACCGCCGTACTCCATGCTGAACGTACGTGTGAGCACGAGGTAGCCGGCGGGTCTCGATTCGTGCACGATCACGAACGACTGGCCGTGGTGCGGTGTCGACAGGAGCTCCGTGAACCCCCGACGCGCACGCACCGCATCGAACGGGTACGCGGCCTCGCCGTAGAACTCCTCCATCATCGCCACGAGCAGCTCGACGTCCGTGCCGGTCGCCGGCACGAGCCCGGTCATGTCCGCGCTACCTTCCACCACCGCGATTCATCCTGTGATCCACCTCTCTGTTACAGGCAGCCCTCGACGTACTCGATGCTCGTACTGCCCGCGTGGATGTGCACGACCCGGTCGTCTGCGTCGATCTCGTAGCGGATGCCGCGCCGTTCGCCGGACGAGGCCGTGTCGTTCCAGACGGTGACGTACTTCGCCGGACTCGGCCAGTACGCGTGCGGCTCGGTGATCGCGCGGGACGCGTACACATCCAGCACGCGAGAGCCGGGGTCACCCACCCGGATCCCGTCCGCCGTGCGGATGCCCGTGTTCCGGCTGAGCGAGATCCGCGTAAGGGTACCGCTCTCGACCATGACGAGGAGCCCCTCCGGGGCGCGGGCCGGGCGAAACTGGTCGCATCGCTGCGGGTCCGGTCCGCCCACCGCATCCGGGTTCGCGTCATCGCCAGCCGCTGCAACGACCTCGTCCCGTGTCATCCCGATGCGCAACGGTCCCCAGCCGTCAGCGGTGATGACGTCGTCGCGAGATGCGTCGATTCCCTCACTCGCGCGCGCAGTGTCACCCGCGTCCGGTCGGCGGGCACTGTCGGAAGCGACGACATGCGGAGCGTCAGACCCGGCATTGGACGGTGTCGGATCCCTGCCGCTCCCATCGCACGCCACGGTCGACGTCAGGATGACGATGCCTGCGATCGGGCCGCCAGGGATCCAGCGCATCGGCGTCATCTAATCGCCCCCGAAGCTCAGCACGCCGACCACGATGATCACCGGCACCAGCAGCACACTCAACAGGCTCGCGACCTGGGCCACGAACGAGAGGGCAGCCGCGGACGCGTCATAGCCCCCGGGCAGATACGGCAGCAGCATCGCCAGGCAGAGCCCGCTGATCAGCAACAGCCACTCCCCCCTTCGGAACCGTTCATCGCAGCGGCTGCCTCGCCTCATCCGGGGATTCGCAGGATCGGCTTGATGACCTCACCCGACTTCGAGTCGGTCAGCGCCTGCTCGATGTCGCCCAGCTCGTAGTAGCGGACGAGTCGATCGAACGGGAAGCGGCCCTGCTCGTAGAGATCCACCAGCGCCGGGATCAGCTGGCCGGAGCGGCCGCCTCCGCCCAGCACACCAATGACGCGCTTGCCCCAAAGGGTGCGCAGGTGGTCGAGCGAGAAACGGGCGTTCGCCGGCGCGCCGCCGACGAGCACGAGCGTGCCCAGCATACCGACGGTCTCGGCGATCTGCTCGATGACCGGGATCACACCCGTGCAGTCGATCGCGTAGTCCACCGTCGAGCCGGTTATGCGCCGCACGCCTTCGATGATGTCGGTCGAGCCCGAGTTGATCACGTGTGTGGCGCCCAGCTCCTGCGCGATCTCGAGGCGGCTGTCGTGCAGGTCCGCTGCAATGATCCGGGTAACACCCGAGTTGCGGGCGGCCATGATCGCTGCGAGGCCGACAGCGCCGACCCCGACGATCAGCACCGAGTCGCCGAGGCGCGGCCGTGCCTCGTTCAGTATCGCGCCCGCGCCCGTACCGATGCCGCACGCAAGCGGCCCGAGCAGCTCGAGCGGTGTCTCGCCAGGCACCTTCACGAGCGCGTCGGCGGTTGTCAGCGAGTACGTGGCGAAGGAGGACTGGCCGAAGAAGTGACCGTTGATGGGCTCACCGTCGCGCGAGTAGGCCGTAGTCCCGGCGCGTTCGCCCTTGAACCGTCGCCCCGATACGAGCGCCTCGCCCGTGCGGAGACAGTACCGTGGCTGCCCGTCCAGACAGTTGCGACACTCCCCGCAGGACGGCCATCCGATGATTACCTTGTCACCCGGCGCCACCTGTGTCACGCCTTCACCCACGCGCTCCACGATTCCGGCCCCTTCGTGACCGAGCACTGCGGGGAACGGCATCGGCATGTCCCCGTGGCGCGTGATTTCGTCCGTGTGACATACGCCGACTGCGACATTGCGGATCAGCGCCTCTCCGCGCGCCGGCTCCTCGAGCTGGAGCTCCTGTTCCAGGAAGGGGCCGTGCTTCTCCTCCACGACCAGCGCGCGAATCGTTATCGAGCTCATTTCATCATCCTCGTATTCAACGTTACCCGGATCCAGGCGAAGACTCGGGTGACGTTGTGGGACGCGCTCGCGGTGTCGGAAATCAGCGCGCCGCGCCTGCGACGCAGGCGACGGCACCCGCAGTCGTGTGTCCCTTCGCCCCGCGCAGCTCATCGAACCGCTGCGGGACGCACGGTTGCGTCATGCGCTCGACCAGCCGTTCGGCCGCGCATCGAATCGTGACGCGATCATCACCGTTGCTTCGCTGCCAGTACGCGGACACCACCGCACCGGGCATGCCAGTACAGCCCGGTTGTGACGATTGTCACGCTCTCGCGCACGATCGCGATCAGGCGATCGTCACCTGGCGGCTGCCACCTGCGACGTCCTATGGTCTCACCCTCCTCGTGGGTTACGGTGTGGGATCCCGCCAGGGGTCCCGGCTACTCTCTGCTCGAAGCTTCCGCGCTCAGCCGCTTCTGTTCAGCGGACGGTATGGCCTTCGATATCCGGGCCGCGCGATCCGCGATGATCATATTCAGATCGGCAGCGAACTCCAGCGCCGTCAGCCGGTCGCTGCGCGGAACCGGCAGCATCAGCGTGGCCGGATGATCCAGCTGAAGGCCGGCCTCACCAGCCACTTCCTCGAATGCACGAAGGTCCGATGCAGTGAGCACGAACGTCGGCCGCAGCCGGAGCCACGCAATGCGACGCTCCCGCACCGTCGCACCCGCCAGCGCCTCGAGCGGAATCGCAACTTCGCGGACCGGCTCGAGCTCGCGATCCGTGCGGATCACGGCGCCGACGTGCTCGGTCTTCCGCGACACACGCCACTGGACCACGAGATGCGTCGCGTCGATGCGAAGCAGGCCGTGGATGACTTCCCGTGTCGACGTCACCTTGCTTGCTCCGACAATGTCCTCGCTTCGCTTGAGGACGAAGGGCAGTGCGAGCGTGTGCGCTTCCATGTTCAAGCGGTCCTCGGGCAGTATGGAAGCTCCTTCCACGTCGGGACTACGACCCTCCCCTCATACACACCGGCACCGAACGCTACACCGGGATTGATTACGAACAGCCACAACAGGACGGTTGCTGCATCCAGACCCATCGTTCCCTTTCACCTCCATCGCGCCGTCTCAGACCTCCGCTGAAGTCGGGTTTCTATGACTGCTCGTGCGACGTCGCCCGCTGCGTCCGCCGCCTCGCAGCTGCATCCTTCCCTCTCGCCTTGCGTGCACCGGCCTTCGCCGCGGCCGCCGATTCCCGGCGCGCGACGCGCTTTGCCGTCGAGGCCGAGGTGAGCTTCCGCAGCGCGTCCCTGCCGACCCAGCGCTCGGCAGGGATGGAGGAGCCGGCGAGCTCCCTGGCAACGTCGATTGCCGCGGCATTGAGAGCAGCGGACCGGCAGCCGATTGCGTGCAGCGCCCAGCTCACGCCCTTCGTCACGAAGTTGCGGTCGTCCGATGCGTACGTCTTCACGAGTGCGAGCCGCTTGCGGTACTCCGTGTCGTCGCCGGTCCTGTCATGGAGCGCCATCGACGCCAGCAGCGCGAATGCGGCCCGGCGCTGGAACTCGGCGCGCCGGCGGCTCCACTGGTCGACCTTCGACCACGCGTGAGGGGTCCTGTCGAAGAGGCTGAAGCAGACCGTGTCCGTGATCGCCCAGTTGTCGAAGTCGCGCACCCAGCGCTCCATCTGCGCGGGCGTGACCTGGTGTGGGTCGGCGATGAAGGCTGCGAGCATCCGCGCCTCGTGCCAGCCGGTCTCCCAGAGCTCAATCGCGAGCGCATGGTTGCGGCCGAGCTCGCGCGCCATGCGCCGCAGCTCCGTCACGGATACGCCGAAGATCTTTGGAGATCGTATCGCATACCGCGCCATGCCCTCGATGTTGGCCCGGCTTCCGCGCTCACGCAGCGCGGTCAGGACCGCCCGCGCGTCGGCATTGTGGAGAGCTTTGCGATTCATGCTCGTTCGACGCCGGCCGCTTTCGGGTCGCTCGTGCAGGGGCGGCACGTCGTGTTGCAGATATGCCAGCCTACGATTCGAGCAGCGCTTTCATGCCATCGAGCATCGCGGCCCAGTTCTTCTCCGAATGCTGCCGCGCCTCCTCGGTCGCGTTGTTGTCCTGCGACAATCGGACCTCTGTGCGGCCGCCGAGATCCTCGAGCTCGATCGTCACGGTGTGATAGCTCCCGGGCACGTCCGGCAGGCCGCTGAGCGGACTGTAGTGCGTGTACTCGAGCAGGCGGCCGGGCTGTATCCGGGTGATCGTGCCCCTGTCTTCGTACTTCCTGCCCTGCCACTCCCCCGCCCAGGTGATCGCGCTCCCGGGACGCCAGTCCGAGGATACGGTCGTGCCGAACATGTACTGCCGGATAGTCTCCGGATTGACGAGTGCTTCCCAGACGCTCGACACCGGCGTCTCGATCGTGGCTGTCGCCGTCGCGACCAGACCGCGCTTCATGAACTACCTCGTTTGCGGTGGGGGGACATCACGGGATGCGTTCACAGCGATCACCGCGCGTGGTCGCATGTCCGACCGCATCGCTCGTGCCTGCATCGCGAGGTCTCAGGCCACGACGCGGTTGCGACGGAACCGGTCGTAGCTCCGGATGCTCATGGCCGGTTTCGCACGGTGTCAGGCGGGCACAAGGGCGAAGCAGGCGCCAACGGGGTCCCTGACGGCAGCGTATCGCGTGCTGCCCTGCGCGTCGCGGACGGCCTTGATGATCCTGCCACCTCCTGCTTCGACGCGGCGGAGACTCTCCTCGATGTCCGCCACCGGGAGGTACAGCATCCAGACGGGTGGCAGGTCTGCGTTCATGCCGCGCGCGTGACATACGCCCGCCGCCGGCGTGCCGTCGCTGCCGAGCATGTTGTAGTCGGCGTACGATTCGTTTCCGTCCCTCATCGCCACCTCGTCCACGCCCCAGCCGACCACCTCGCGGTAGAAGTCCCGTGCAGCGTCTGCGTCCGGAACGGTCAGGTCGAGCCAGTAGATCCTGCCGATCGCCGACGAGCCTGCCTCGCCCTCCAGCCTGGGCAGCGCCTCGGATGGTACGACGGGGATGACGCCGAACGCCGCACCGTTCGGGTCCATCAGGACGGCCCACTGGCTGTGCCCCGCATCATCCTTCGAGTGCATCAGCACGCGCCCACCGAGTGCGCCGGCGCGCTCCACGCTCGCCGCCACATCGGCCACCTGGATGTGCGGCATCCACTGAAGAGGCAGATCGTCGTATTCCGGTGTGCGCTGACCGAGGCCGATGACCGGAACGCCGATGTTGCTCATCAGGTCCTCGCGCCACAGCGGGTTCTCGCCACTGCGGAGGACGCTCGAATAGAATTGCACTTCCTGGTCGTGCTGCGGTACCGCGATGTCGGCGCTCATGACGCCACCGGCCTGCGCGCGAAACACGTCGGTCACAGGAACCTCGGGGGATCGGGTTGCGAGGGAACTGTCCAGATCGATGCTGCTGCGCCGCCTCGGGCAGCGCGCTGTCTACCCGTTCAGGAGCATGGTGCGACCAGGCACGTGGTTCTCCACGCGTCCGACAGCGCAGGACCCCATTGCGAATACGCAGGCGCGGCGGCCTCACCACCGTGCGGCAGGACCTGGATCGCTCCCACCACGGTGGGCACGGACGCCGGTCCGACGGTCACGAGCGCCCCGCTGACCGCCCTCGCAGGAGCGACAGTCCCTTCTCGAGCGCCGGCCCGCAATCGACCCGCTCGAGAAGTACAGGAAGCGGCGTTGGCGCCTCCGGGTCGGCGTCTCTCGGCGCGACCTCCCGGTGCATCCAGAGGACGTCGTGCCACGCGCCCGCCTTGAAGCCGATCTTCCCGAAGACACCGATGGTCGTGAAGCCGAGCCTCGAGTGGAGCGCCACGCTGGCCGGGTTCGGCAGCGTGATCCCGGCGTACGCGTTACAAAACCCCTGCAGCCGGAGCAGCTCGAACAGCGACGTGTAGAGTGCAGCGCCGATGCCGCTCCCCCTGCAGCCGTCCCGCACGTACGCGGACACCTCCACCGACCACTGGTACGCCGCCCGTTCGCGGTGCTTCGTCGCATACGCGTAGCCGACCACCTCCGGTTCCGAGGTACAGACGAGCCACGGCGCGAATGCCTGCACCTTCGCGATCCGACTGCTCATCTCCCCTGATGATGGCGGCTCGATCTCGAACGAGATCGCCGTGTGGCGCACGATGGGCTCGTAGATCGCCGCGATCGCAGGAGCGTCGTCGACGGTCGCGAATCGAATGGTGCCCGGCTCAGTCATCCTCACCTGTTCGGACGATCGGCCCACGTGGAACCCATCAGCGCAGGAGCATCTCGAGCAGCTCGGGCATCGAGTGGAAGTGATCCACATGATCCGGCGCCGAGTTGCCGGCATAGCCCATCAGCGTGAAGGCGCCCGCGACGACCTCGCTCGTCTGCTGCATGCCGCGAGGCCCCCACTTCAGTACGGGCGTCCGTTCCAGGCCGAGCCGTTCGATCAGCCAGTCCGCCGTTTCTGTCGTGCTCGCGAACGTGCCCGGGAAGATCTCCGAGTGCGTGATCAACATCCGCTTCCGGCCCGCGACCGCGGCGCGGCTGAACTCGGCGAGCGAAATGAGGTTGGACTCGTCGAGTGTGCCCCCCTCGGCGAGGACGGTGCGCTCGGGCACATACGATGTGTGCATGCCGTCGAGGAGCATGACAGCGTCGACTCTCGCGAAGCTGGTCGAATCCTTCAGGATCGCCCGCACCGCTCCGTGTCCGGCCGAAAACGCGGTGAGCACGATCCGCTCCGCATCGATGCGGGTTCCCGCCATCCTGTCCGCCGCACGCGCGATGCTGTCGACGAGCTGACGGAAGGTGTCGGGATCGCGGAACGCCCGGTCGTAGACACCCGATCCCGCCCCCAGGTTGACCACTGCGCTCACCACGGGAGACCGCAGTCGCGCAACCGCCTGTTCGGGGATCCATGCCGCACCGTGGAAGTGAATCACGAGCGTCGCAGGCCCGGTCACAGGGGAGTCAGGGATGAAGATCCGAACGGGACGGCCGTCCGGCCCTGGAATCGAGTCCGTCACTCCGGCCAGCTCGAGCGGGTTCAGTCGCTCGTGGAGCCTCGTGCTCTCGACCATCGGCGAAGGGTTCTGGCCCTGCGCGTGGCCGTCGGCGGGCAATGCAGGAAAAAGCAGGATCCCCAACACGCACGGGAGTCGTCGCAGCGACGTCGAGCTCTTCATCTCACTCAATCGATTCCGGATCGGCCGGCTGGGGACCATGCGAGGCCTCCAATGCCCGGCGTGCTTCCTCGTTCCACTGCTCGAGCGAGACGCCCGGCCCGGGCGGTCCTTCTTCGGCGAACCGCTTCAGTCCCGCAGCCTCCATCGCGAGATAGCGGTTGTTGAGCTCCTGCAGCTTCTTTCCCATGACGCCGCCGAGCAGGCCGTCGAAGCGGAGACGCAGTGTTGCGCGCGCACCGTTTTGAGCAGGCTCGACGCTGTGGTGTGCATGGACGACGAGGATGCCGGGAATACCGGTAACCCATGTGAAGCTCTTCCCCGCATCGAACCGGGTGACCCGGAAGGTCGCGGGCGAAAGCCCGGGCTGGACTATCCTTGCACGGCTTCCCAGGGTCAGTGGCCTGTCGAGGAGCTCCACGCTGGTGACGGACGGAGTCCACTCGGGCCAGCGCTCCGGGTCAGTCAGTACCTCCCAGACGCGTTGCGGTGTGGCCGCGATATCCACCGATATGCCGAAGTCTCTCATGTCGTCTCAGGCGACGTGTGTCGTGCCCACGTTCTATGCTACTGCGACGTGGCTGCCTTGTTCAGTCCCGTCCGGCACGAGCCGGAAGCTCGATCACGGTGCCAGCGCCCGCGTAGTGGTAGCGCCCGCCCCAGGCGCGCTGCATGGCGGCGAATGCGTACTCGCCCGAGCAATGTCCTGGCGCGACCGCGCCCACCCGCCACGCTGTATGCAGCGCCTGCACGAGCCGGTCGATTTCCTCGTCGGGCGTCGTCACAAGGTGGAGCCCGCCGACGAGCATTGCCACAGAGCGCGCCCCGGCGTGTGCGGATTCCAGGATGCGCTCGATCCCGGGGTGCGAGCAGCCTACGAGAACGACCTGGCCATCGGGCGTGTCGAGCACGAGTGACAGCTCCGGGGTTTCGGGAAACGCGCCGTCCGGATCCCGGTTGGCCACCAGCCGGATGCCCGGCGCGATCTCCACCGTGCTCGTGACACGCCGGAACGGAACCGGCCAGGCACTGCTTGATGCACGATCACTGCGTCCGGTTCAGTACGATGTGTGTGGCTGCTTCCGTCGGCACGTGCGTGGTGCACTCGTAGCCCAGTGCCGGCAGGTCGATGCCATGGAAGAGGTGCTCGCCGGATCCGAGCAGCCGCGGCGCGATGGCGACGTGCAGCTCGTCGATCTGGCGGGCTTCGAGGTACTGCCGGATCGTGGACACACCGCCGACGATCTCCACGTCCTTCCCGTTCGCAGCGTCGATCGCGCGCTGCATCGCCTCGTCGATGCCGCCGGTGACGAAATGGAACACGGTCCCGCCCTCCATCTCGGTCGGCGCGCGCTCGTAGTGCGTCAGAACGAAGACGGGTCCGTGATACGGCGGATTCGTCCCCCACCACCCGCGCCAGGCATCGTCGGGCCACGGACCCCGGATCGGACCGAACATGTTGCGGCCGATGATCCATGCGCCTACACCGACACCGAAGCGCGAGGCGAAGTCGTCGTCGACACCCGTCGTGCCGCCCGGCTTGCCCTGCATGCTCTGAAAGGTGCGCGTTCCCACGTACCAGTCGTGCAGCGCTTCACCCCCGACGCCCAGGGGATCCTCGCGGGACTGACGCGGGCCTGCTCCATAGCCATCGAGAGAGATCGTGAAGTTGTGAACTCGCACCCGCGCCATGCCGCCTTCCTTCTTCGTTCAGGACACATCCATGGTCATCGCGACCATGCCCACGTCGGACATCCGGATCCGGATTCCGGTCGCGACCTCGACGGCCCGGCCTCACGTGCGACGACGACCGGCCCGTCTCGCGAGGATGAACGCGAGCGCGAAGAGGCCGTGCACGACCGCGAAGATCTTGTGCGCCGCGCGGCCGCCTTCCAGGATTCCCCAGACATCGATCAGCGCGATCGTCGCGAAGCCCACGATGTTGCCGGTCATGACGGCGTCCAGTGCACGCGACGGCTCTGCGTCACGCATGAGCCAGTCGAGCACCGCGATCCCCAGCAGCGGGCTGCCCCACAGTCGGAGGAAGGCGATCAGCTCCGCGGATGCGTCGGTCGGCAGGGCGCCCGTTCCGAACCGCCCGGGAGCGAGGATCAGACCCAGCCCGACGAGGCCCATGTAGACGGCTGCGACTCGGAGCACGATCCCGGGCTTCATGCTTCACTCCCGTTCGCGGTCGCGGAACGCCTCCTCGCAGTGCCGCGGCAATTGCTGTACACGCCCAGCTCCATGGTCACTCCTCGGGCGTGCAGCGACGACGTAGATGTAACGTGAGATCCGTTCGTTGGAGCGGGCGAGCTCGTGCCAATCGGGCCCCGAAGCGTCAACTGTCGGCCCAGCCTCCTCAGCCCGGGCCATCCGCGGAACCGGAAGCGGCGGGCGGCCATTCGACACCCTCCAGCACGAGATCCACCTCGTCGTCGGGCTTCAGGCCGTAGAGATCACTCATGACTCGCATGGCGAGGGACCCCAGATCGCCGTGGTCCACGCGAAGGTACGGGACACCGTTCGCCTCGAGTGTCCGGTATGTGTACCCGTTCGCGTCCAGCAGTGCGACGAAGCGATCCCGATCGTCGATGTTCAGCTGCTGGACGAGCAACCAGTCGAAGCCGACCCGGCCCTCCTCGAGCGAGAACTGGACGTTCATTGGATCCGTGTCCGGGCGTGCGGGATCATAGACGACGACACCGACGAAGCTTCCAGCGCGCCCCGTCCTCTGGAGCTGACCGAGCAGCGAGGGCAGATCCCGGACCGCAGCGACGGATGCGTTCACGGCAGCGGGTCGTCCTCGGTACCGGTAGATCAGGTACAGTGCAAACGCCAGCAGGACCGTCAGGATGGCGAATCTCATGGAGGCCTCATCGTCGAGGATGGAACGATCGAGAGGGTAACCGAGGTGTGCTGCGTTCAGTGGGGACCGAGGTCGGTCATGCTCGGTGCCCCGCGACCAGGCGCTCAGGCACTCGTCCGCGCGATCCCGTCCCGAACCGCGGTTTCGAAAACACCGAGGTCGATGTTGCGGAGGCTGCTGAACCTGATGCAGTACCCGGTGACCTTTGCCTTCCCGATTCCGGCCCCGTACGTCTCGGGCAGGTATGTCTTGTCGTCGAGCCCCATGATGTAGACCGAGATCCCGGTCGAATTTGCGCTCAGCCCGACCTGGTAGAACTCCGGGTCCGCCCGTCGGCATACGTCATCGTCTGGACGCCGTATCCGATGCTGGGGTTGGACACCGTTCGGCCGTCCTCGTCCCTGCCATCCATGAACCACAGCCGACCGCCCGGAAGGACTCGCAACATCATGTCGTGCAGGGTCTGCAGCTCATCGCGCTTGCGCGTCGGCTGCGTGGCCAGGTACTCGCGGATCTGCGTCTGTACGTTCATGGCGTTGGCTCCCGGTCACGCGTTGTGCCCTGTGGTGCGCAGCTACTCGTAGCGCGGTATCGGACTCATGTCAGGGTCGACAAAGTCTGCACGTGCTTCGGGCGAGAAGAGGAGCTCTGCGGAATAGTGGCTGAGCATGATCTCGCCGTTCAGCAGCTGCGGGTTGGCCTCGATGAACTCTTCTGCCGACGCACAGGGCGCGCCGCTTTCCATTCTGTCCGGACGTGCGTACCGGCCGCCTATCGGTCGGACCACACCGCCAGCTCGTTGCCGCTCGGGTCCCTGAAATGAAATCGCCGGCCGCCCGGAAACTCGAACGGCGCCTGTGTGATGACGCCGCCGGCACCTGTCGCCATGCGTTGCCTCGTCTCACAACCGGCGTTCGTCAGGCAATCGAGGAAGCTCGCGCTGCATCGTACGAAGATGCGGCCCCGGCGCAATCCCGTCGTGACGCACATTGTAAACGTTGAACCCGATTCGTTCGAACGGCGCGATCGGCTGGCCTGCGCGAGGCGCGACCTCAGTCACCGCTGGATCCGGTTCGATGCGCTGCAGCCTGGTTGCCGGGGCGGCCCGCCAGGAGTTTGCGGATACCCAGTACGAGCACAGCAATGACGCATTCGCAGCCGTATTTCAAAGCATCAGCGATCCGGCCATCAATCGCTTGCGAGCGTCGGAAGGATCACTCGACAACGCCGGCCATCCTCGCGAGCTCGCGTACCGTGCGCCAGTTCCGCGTTGTGACGGCAGACCCCGCGACGCGGTCCAGGAGGCCGGGTGACAGTCTGGAGCCCTGCACGCCACCAGCGTAATGAATCCACAGCACATGCCCGGTCTGGCGGACGCTCTCCCCGAGCGTCGCGCGTGCCTGCAGCTCTTCAGCGGCGCTCTCCGGCAGTGACTCTTTGGGCACGGCGAGCATGACGAGCTTCGGCTCCGTCATCGACGCCTGCGGAAATGGATTCCTCGCGAGAAAGCCGGCCCAGTCCCGAGCGTCACGGACGATGACCGGCACTGAAACGTTGTACTGGCGTTCGATCGCCGCCTCCAGATCGACCTCGAGCCTCGGGACGCCCCCGGATGCGCGGAAGACGAGGTTCCCGCTCTGGATGTAGCTCCGGACATCCTGCCATCCGAGAGTGCCTGCAAGCTCCCGCAGCCCTGCCATCGGGATCCTGTTGTGGCCCCCGACGTTTATTCCGCGCAGGAGAGCAATGTGGGTAGCACTGGCCATGGTAGCCGCGCGGTCAGTCATCTGAACGGGAACTGTCGCTGAGAACGCTGCTTCGACGACAGCACACAGCCGTCGAGGAACGAGCCTGCTCCGGCGGCGACTCAATCGCCGAATCCGATCTCGCAGATGACCTCCGCGGCGGCCTCGACATCCCATCCGCTCACGCAGGGATGTACTTCAACCGTACCACGTCGCTGTCGACCCGGTCACAGCTGACGAGGCGGAGCGGCGGCGCCTCGGTCAGATACGGCGTGCCGGTCCCCAGCACGACGGGGTGCAGGTAGACACGATACTCATCGATCAGGCCGAGCTTCGTGAGGCTGTGCGCGAGCGTCGGGCCGGCGACCTCGATCTCCCCGTCGATCTCGTCCCTGATCCTGCGAATCGCGTTCTCGAGGTCATCCCGGATGATTCGTGCGTTGGGGCCGACCGACTCGAGCGAGCGGGAAACGACCCATTTCGGGTGGCGCCGCCATGCCGCGGCGAAGGCGTGCTCGTCCGCATCCCAATCGGGATGGTCGTCATCCCAGTAGCGCATGATCTCGTACATCCGGCTGCCGTAGATGCTGCCGGCCTGCCCTTCTGCCTCCCCGATGAAGTGCCGGAAGAGCGCGGGACCGGGTGCGAACTTCGTGTGGTCGACGTAGCCGTCGAGCGACTGGTTCATTCCGAACACGATCCTGGCCATGGCACCTCGTCAGAGTCCATTTGCATGTAGTCGTGAGTACGATGCGCATCAACAGGATCACGACCGCGGTGTTGCGCACCCCGCCATCGGATTTCCCGAGGATGACTGCGTCCGGGAGGAACGCTCGACGTACGCCTCTACATCATTCGCCCACAGTGTCCGTTCGATCTGCAGGATCCTCCCTCACGCGCCGTTCTACTGCGCATCGGAAGGCCGCAGCTCCTCGGCGAGGCCGATGAGGATGTTCTCGGGGCCACGTACGTAGCAGAGGCGATACGCATCTTCGTACTGAACCACGTCACCGACGAGCCGCGCCCCGAGCTGCTCGAGCCTGGCCAGTGTGTCGTCGATGTCGTCCACGGTGAACATTGCGCGGAGGTATCCGAGCGCGTTGACCGGTGCGTTTCGATGATCGGAGATGACCGGAGGCTCGAGGAATCGCGACAGCTCGAGCCGGCCGTGACCGTCGGGTGTCACCAGCATCGCGACCTCGACGCGCTGCGACCCGAGCCCCGTCACGCGGCCGGCCCACTCCCCCTCGATCATTCCCTTCCCTTCGAGCCGCATGCCGAGCTCGGAGAAGAAGGAGATCACGTCGTCGAGCGATTCGACGACGATGCCCACATTGTCCAGCCGCTTCAGGCCCATTTGCGCACTCCGGTGGTTTCGGTGATCACTTCTGGCCCGGCAGGTACCACGGGATGTGACCGCAGTTGGCGCGGACGAGACAGAGTCCGAACTCAGAAGCGAGTGTTCTCAGCCATGATCTGCCATACGGGCCCGGACAGGCCGTGTCTCTCGAACAACGCGGCCGCCTCGGCGGTCGACCACTTGACCCAGTCCCGGTCCAGGTGGCGACCATACCACTCCTGCGCGAAGCCGAGTACGCGAGACAGCGGCTGGACGTCGCCCCGGGGCACGCGATGTCGTGCGCACCACTGATCGACCTGTGCTGTCGACTCGAACAGCAGCATCATGCTGCACGTGTAGATCACGTTGTCCCAGGCGCGTGCCATCGGGATGGGGAAATGCACCAGCAGATCCATCCCGCGAAGCATCCCGTCTTCGACCTCGATGACCACCTGCCTGGATTCCGCGCCGAGTGTCGTAGTGATCGACGCGGATCCACCCAGCAGGGTCACCGCGCCCATCGCACACCATGCACAGTTTGCCCAGCAGCCGACGTCGTGTGCCTCGACCCAGAAGCTGGTCGGCGCCGCGGAAAACGGGTGCGCGACCCAGATCTCCCCCGTGGTCGGATGCAGGACAACGCCATGATACTCCTGCAGCGCCAGCAGTGCTTCGCGAACCGAATCCGGTGATGCGTTCAGCATCCGCGCGAGCTCATCGATGGTGGGAGCATACCCGCGCTCGACAAAGCTCGTCATGATCCGGTAGTGCAGCTCGGAGTGCGTGATCACGGCGCTGGCCCGCCGGACGTGCCCCGTGCGATCAGATCGGAGACGGTGACGAGCTCGAGTCCCCTCGCTCGCAGGCCGCTGATGATCCGCGGTGATGCCGCCCGGCCTTCCGCCCGCGACGCGATCTCGACGTGCAGCAGAACGATCGATCCCGGCCTCGCCTCGTGCAGACGCCACGCTCCGGCGAGCATGCCCACGCAGACCGGCACGACAACCGCGAGCACGAGGATGGCGCGTCGCAACCCGTTCATCACGAGCCCTCTCGACCCGGAGCAGTCTGGTCGGCATCCAGCGACCGCACCATCACCCAGTCTGTCTGGCGATCCGCACCGAGCATGAAGGTCTGCTCACCGGCACGCACGAACCCGCATTTCTCGTAGAAGGCAATCGCCCGCGCATTACGCTCCCAGACACCGAGCCAGACCGTCCTGGCACCCGCTTCACGAGCCGCGGCGAGTGCGGCATGCATCAGCACGCGCGCCACGCCTCTGCCATGGTGTGCCCGCGTTATATAGAACCGCTTGAGCTCGATCGGCTGCAGATCCGGTACGCACTCCGGCGCCGGGCCGGAAACGAGGTGCGCATAGCCGATCAGCTCCCGGGATCCGGTCACGCCCTCGTCTTCGACGAGCAGGACGATGCTGGCCGGATCGGCGATCTCCTGTTCCTGGCGTTGCGGCGTAAACGCCTCGGCGATGTAGGCCGCAATGTCGTCTGCGGCGTTGTCCGCTTCGAACGTGTCGCGGAAGGTCGACGCGCCGAGCTCACTGAGGCGAGGAGCGTCCTGGATGGTCGCGCGGCGGATCAGCGGCATTGTGCAGGTTTCAACCCCTCGTTGTCTGTTGTCCAGCGAATGCATCGCCTGCGGATGCGCGCACGACGCGGGCATGACGCTCACGCACACTCCAGTGCGGCATGCAGTCATCGATCAGCATGCTTCGCATCGCTGTGACCTGCCATCGGCCGGGCAGTGGGCAGCACACTCATGAGAGAGCCACCATGGGCGACGACGAGCAGCGCGCAACGAGCCCGCAACCGCTGTCGGTCACGGCGCGTACGCTTCCAGCGCGAACTTCTCCGCCATATACCGCGCCTTCCAGTCCGGCACGTCCTCGTCCAGCAGCAACGCGAGGCCGGCACCGAATGCGTAGAAGCTCACACGCTTCCGTCCCGCGAGATCGGGGTTCCGCAGGTCGTCGCGGAGCTTCTCGTGCAGCTGTGCGGCCACATCCGCAAACGGCTCGTAATCCGGCAGTGCTGCGAACGCAGCGGCTGGCGCGAACGTGCGTGCTGCAACCTCGGCGGCCCGGACCTCGACGTATCGTGCGACGCCCTCCTGCCACAGCTGGAAGCTCAGGTAGCGGCGGTCCCGGTCGGCCAGACGCTCGAGGAAACGTGTGTAGTCGTCCCAGAACGCGCCGCGCTCGACGGCAGTCGACGCGTCGAGCAGCCCAGCCAGCCGTCGCGAGAGATTCTCGAATGGCTCGATGACCGGTTGCGAGTCGTACGGGAACGGATAGTTCAGCATCCACATCCCGGTCTGATCGTCGCCTGCGAGATCGAGCTGCTCGACCGCCGCATAGTACGTGGAGTCCGCCGTCTGGAACTGGTGGAAGCGCTCGTGCACGAGCGTCAGCACCCAGCTCGTCGACGTCTTGCCGGTGGCCTCCGCACGACCGACGACGATCACGGACGGTGGTCCGAACGCCGGGAACGTCGCCAGCACGTTCACTGGCAGCTCACGCGGCCGCTCCAGGATCCGCCCCTCGAAGGGCTCGACTCGGGGACCCTCAACAAAGCCGGACGGGGTGTCGGGGAATCCCATCAGGAACTCGCGCTCCTCGGTGACCAGCAGCAGCGGGTACGGCACCGCACCCCACCCTCCCGGCCACACGGAGTCCTGCACCGCTTCGGTGAGGCGGAACGCCTCCCGGATTCGCACGAGATCGGCCGGCTCGGGACCGTCGCCCTGGCCGGCCAACCCAATGAACGCCGCACACAGTGCGGGAATCGCCCTCATCGCATCACATCAGAAGCGAGTCGCCTGGCCCTTCCCTTCGACGTAGCGGCCGAAGTTGTCCAGGATCGCCTGCCAGCCCTCACGCTGCAGCTCCGGCGGGTTCTCGGACTCTGCGTCGAAGGTGGTCCTCACGTGTACACCCTCCGGGCGCTCCTCGAAGCGGACCTCTACTTCGCGACCGTCATCCATGCGGTACGCAACTGTCTGCGGGGGAACGACCCTGGTATACGTGCCGGAGAAATCGAAGCCGGCGCTGCCGTCCCTGGCCTCCATGCGAGAACGGAAGGTCCCGCCTTCCCGCAGGTCGACGGTGCTCTCGGTGGTATGCCAGTCGTCCGATGCTGCGTTCCACTGTCTGATGTCGGCGGGATTGTTGTGTGCATCCCAGACCTGCTGCAGTGGCGCGTTCACGATGGTCTCGACGGTGATCTTCATCTCTCACTCCCCCGGAATCGGTTGGTCTCCCCTTGTGACGAACGAGCCACCGCCGGATCGACATGGCCGCAGCGCAGTCAGCCGCGATTGGGTGCGTCAGCGACGATTGCTGTTGTCCAGGTCCGCAGCGATGAGCCATCTGCCGGACGCATCCTGCCGGAGCGCGAGGACGAACTTGCCGGCATCGATCCCGTCGGGCAGATCGGCGTAGCGATAGGCGCCCACGATGTACCCCAGGCTGCCCGCTGTCTCATACGCGTGCGCTCGGAGCTGCAGCGCCCCACTCGAGCCCTCGTAGACGCGACGAATCTCCGCTTTGCCGCGAACCCACCCATTGGCGGTCGGGACGAAGCCATCCTCGGTGAACAGCTCGGCCAGGGCTGTCTCGTCACCCGCCGCCCACGCCCTCTCATAGTCCCGGAGCACGCGAGCCAGCTCGGCCGGCAGCTCGATCGAAGGCAGTGCGGTGTGAGACGGTGCGTCCTGGGCGGACACGGTCGAGGCGGAGGTCAGCAACAGGAAAAGCAGCACCATCGATGCGTGGCGCATGATCGTTCTCCAGGAGCGGTGGACCGGTCGCTCGAGCGCCTGCATCACCGGGGCGGGAGCAGGGGGCGCTCGAGGTCGGAGTGTCGGCCCGGTGATCCGATGCTGATCGGCGGCAGGCAGTGGCAGCCGGGGAGCACCTCGAGAAGCGTACCGTCTACAGGACGTTCCTCGCCAGTGCCCTCGCCGGCTCATCACGCTATCGCCGGACGCGATAGCACAGGTGCAGAACGCGGTTTCCCTGGATCACCGTAGGGGGATCCTCCAGGAGATGCTGCGCGTCGACGGACCCGAAGAAGCGCTTGCCGGACCCGAATACCACGGGGACGACGTCCATGCGCACCTCGTCGACCAGCCCTGCCGCAAGCATCTGCCCTCCGACATCGCCGGCAGCCACCTCGATGAGGCGGCCACCCGCGAGCTCGCGTGCCCGCGCAATGGCAGCCTCGATGCCGTCGACGAAATGGAACGGCGCATCGGGATGCCAGCCCTCGGGCCTGCCACGGTGCGTCACCACGACGACGTGATCGACGCCGGCCGGAGGCGTGCCGTCCCAGCCGTCCGTGAGATCGAAGACGTGGCGACCGGCGATCGTCACGCCGATCGAGTCCCAGTACGGTCGCGTATGGTCGTACGACGCCTGCGATACCTTCAGCACGCCGCTGTCGTCGAGGGGAACGTCGCCGCTGGTCAGCCAGTCGAACAGCGGTCCCGGCTGATCGTTCTCGTCCGCGATGAATCCGTCGACCGAAGCCGATGCATACATGACGACACGGACCACAGAGACCTCCTCTCGTATGGGTGCTGCCGCAATGTAGCGCGTGACGACGCGCGATCCTTCAGCCAGGGGCCGGACTGCTCCAGCCGATCCGGACGAGAGACGGGTTCGCCGCCAGCATGGACGCGAGGGTGGCGACGTCGCCCGCATCGATCGCGCGTACAGCCTCCCTGAAGCGGGCATCGATGTCCGGATCGGCTGGCATGCAGCTCCTTGCGCCAGAGATTTGACTGCGCGCGTCCAGCCTTGTGCCGGACGGGCAGCACGCGTCGTCGTCCTACCGCAACGCCTCCCAGATCCCCGGATCCTCGCTTCCCAGCACCCAGACGCTGAACCCGCGCAGCCCATGCCTGCGCACGAGATCGAGCTTCGCGCGGAAGCTGCGGGCATCCTCGAAGAAGATCCACTCAAAGGTGCCGCCACGCTCGAAGAACGTGTATGGCACCTGGTGCTCGTCGCTCCACTGGATGCGGGCGCCGTAGCGCTCCGCGAGTCCCATGGCGCGCCTGTAGTCGATGTTCTGGCTGTAGGAACGCGCGCGCTCGGGCTCGATGCGATCCTCCTGCGACGTGTACCAGTGCTGCGAGCCCGTCGGGATGCCGAGCGACAGCTTCTCCCTCGGAATGAACTGGAGGAAGTACTCGATCACGTCCTCCTGCCAGCGCACGCTCGCCTGCGGTCCCGGCGGCGTCCGTCGCGTATGCTGCGAGTACGACATCACGGAGATGAAGTCGCCGATCTCGCCCAGCGCCTTCAGGTCGTAGCCCGCACGCCAGTTGCGGAACAGCCACTTGTGGTAGCGCGTCGGCCCGGGCACCTCGTCCGGGCGATGCACGACCGCAATGCTGATCCTGTAACCGTCCCGGTGCAGCGCGTCCGCCATCTCGCGGTAGAACCGTGTCAGGTTGTCGCGGTCATCGATGGACACGTTCTCGAAGTCGAACTGGATGCCCCAGTAGCCGTGGCGCCGACACTCCCCCAGCATCCACGCGACCGCTCGCGCCCGCGCCTCGTCGTTCACCAGCAGGCGGTGCAGCATCTCCTGGTCGAAGCCGGGGTTCACGATCAGCGGCATGACCGGCACGTTCTTCTCCCGCGCCAGGCGCAGCACCCGCGGATCCACCTCGCCCCATACGATCCCGTCCTCGTCGACGGAGTAGCCCCCCGGCGCGATGACGGAGATCGCGTCGATGTTCGCCCGCAGTGACTCCCATGCGTTCTCGTTGTCCGTGTAGTAGAACAGCCGCTCGATCTCCTGCGCCTGTAGTGCTGCAGGCGCCGACAACGATCCGGTGGCGGCAAGGCAGGCAAGGAGGAGTGCCTGCGCGGGGGCTATACGAAATGTCATGGTCGCAGGATCTTTCGTTCCGGGTTTGGCAGTCACCATTGCGATGCGTCCGCACGCGATGTGTCGGGACAGAGTACAGTCCTGAATTGCCGGAACGCCACCGCGGTCCTGGGGCGCAAGCGCGCCTGCGTGGTCTGAGGCGCAAGCTCGCCTGCGTGGTCTGAGGCGCGAGCGCGCCACTGGTGTCCTGAGGCGCCGCAACCACACGGTCCCGGAGCGCCGGAACGCGTGGGTCGACGGGCGTGAAGGGCACGCGACTCGCGCAGGGACGATGCGAGCGTATCCGGGGCCGGATCGACCCGACTCTCCTTGCTCGCCCCACGCGGCCGGTCTACCCTCTCCTGACGCGGCTCTCGATCAATCGTGACCTCGCCCGCACAGTGAAGCACCGCGGAGCCTGGTGCTCCATCGTACGCGACCTGGGGAAGGCTGCCATGGCGTCTCTTCTCACCCGAGCTCGCTTCCTGCTGCGCGGCCTTCGCCGAGGCGACGGCGGCGACTCTCCTTCCATGGAGCGCGGCCTCGAGCCGCGCGGCCGGCGCGTGCTCGGCCGCCTGCCCTTCTCGATGCTCGATCTCAGGCTGGGCGGGCGCATGCTGGTCAGGCATCCTGCGCTCACCCTCATCGCGACGATTGCCGTGGGCTTCGCGGTCGCCGTCGGCACGGTCGGATTCGAGATCACGCGACAGGCGCTCCGGCCGACGATTCCGCTGCCGAACGGCGACGCGATCGTCGCATTGCGCAACTGGGACGTTGCCGACAACGCGTCGGTCCGCGCGTCGCGTCGCGATTACGAGATCTGGCGGAGCGGTCTCAGCACGATCGCCGATCTCGGCGCAGTCGATGTCGGGGAGCGGAGCGTCGCTGTCGGTGCCGGCCCCGGCCAGCCGGAGGCCGTCGCCAGCGTGACCCCGTCGATCTTCGCGCTGACGCGCGTTCCCGCATTGATGGGACGCACGCTGCAGGAAGGCGACGCGCGCGGCGATGCGGACGACGTCGCTGTGGTCGGCTATGACTTCTGGCAGTACAGGCTGAACGGAGCGCCGGACGTCATCGGCAGCGTCATCCGCATCAGCGGCACGCCGATCACGATCGTCGGCGTGATGCCGCGCGGCTACGGGTTCCCGCAGCGAAACGAGATCTGGCGACCGCTTCGTCTCGAGCGGCTCCCCGAGGCGACGCCCAGTCTGCAGTACGTCTTCGGGCGGCTGGCGCCCGGGCGCACGCGCGAGGAGGCGACGACGCAGGCGGCCGCGATCGGTGCCCGTGCCGCTACGATGTTCCCTGAGACGCACGGGAACGTGCGCCTGCACGTGCTCTCGCTCGCCGATGCGGTCAGTGATCTGCCGGAAGAGGCTGCACTTGTGCTGGCGTCGATCAATGGGTTCATCGTGCTGCTGGCCGCGCTCCTGTGCGGCAACGTCGCCATGCTGCTATTCGCGCGCGCCGTCAGTCGAGACCGCGAGCTGCTCGTCCGCACCGCGCTCGGCGCCAGCCGTCGGCGCCTCATCGCGCAGCTCTTCGCGGAGGCGCTCGTGCTCTGCGCCGTCGGCGCCGCGGTCGGACTGCTGGCTGCGCGCTTCGGCGTCGCACAGACCTGGGCGATGATCGAGCAGCAATCCGGCCCGCTGCCGTTCTGGATCAACACCTCGATCTCGCCGACGACCATCCTGTATGCCGTCGGGCTCACGCTGCTCGCCGCGACGATCGCCGGCGTCGTACCTGCGCTCAAGGTGGTGTCGGGGAATGCGGCGGGCAGGCTGCGGGCCGCATCGAGTGGCGGCGGCGGGCTGCAGTTCGGGGGTGTCTGGACCGTGGTCATCGTCGCACAGATCGCTCTCACGACGATGCTGCCGGTGCCACTGCTCGGCGTTGGACGCGACTTCACGCGCAAGACACCGGCGGGGTTCCCGGCCGAGCAGTTCCTGACGGCCACGCTCGCGATGGATCCCTTCGACGGCGTCGCTGCGACCACGGACACGGTGTCCGCCGTGCCTGGGGCGAGACTCGAAGAGCGCTACCGCCAGCTCGCAGACCGCCTCCGCCAGGAGCCCGGCGTGCTGGGTGTGACGTACGCCGACCAGATGCCGGTGATGCGTCACCAGTGGGGCGGGATCTGGATGGATCCCGGCCCGGCCGCCGCGCACAGCGAGCGCTGCGTGGGCGGCTATTGCGGCGCCTACGTGTCCGTCGATCCGCAGTTCTTCGAGGCGATCGGTGTTCCGGTGCTCCGCGGCCGCGCGTTGACGGCCGCAGATGCGGAACACCGGACGCGCGCCGTGCTCGTCAACGAGTTCTTCGTCGAGCAGGTCATGGGCGGCCGCAACCCGCTCGGCCGCCGGCTCCGTTCTTCATCGACACCCGAGCCGACTGCCGAGTCGTGGTACGAGATCGTCGGCGTCGTACCCGACCTCGGCGTGACGGACAATACCAGCGACTTCGGCCGAGCCCGCGTCTTCCGGGCGGCGCTGCCGCGCGAGATGGCGCCGCTCCGGCTCGCCGTTCACGTGCGCGGCGATCCACAAGCGTTCGCGCCGCGTCTCCGCGAGCTCGCGCATGCGGTCGACCCCGCGCTGCGCGTCATCGATCCACAGCCGCTCCCGCGCCTGGCGCAGTCCGTCAGCCGGTACTGGATCTCGCTCCTGATTGCCTTCACGGTCGTGACGGTGACGCTGTCACTGGCCGGCGTTCACGCGGTGACTGCGTCGTAAACGTGCAGCACCGCTCCGGTCGTATTCTGCCGGAGATCGACAAGGCGAAAGCTACGCGGGATCGTGCCCTGGCCAAACAGGCGCTTGCCGGTGCCGAGAGCCACGGGAAACATCCAGAGCCGCAGCTCGTCCACGAGATCATGCTCGATCAGGGTCTGCACGAGCTCACTGCTGCCGTGGACCTGGATCTCACCGCCGTCCTGGGATTTCAGCTCGGCAACAGCATCCGCCACGTCGTCCTGGAGCAGGCTCGCGTTGTTCCAGCTGACGTCCTTCAGGGTGCGCGAAGCGACGTACTTCGGTCGCGTGTTGAGCGCCATGGCCGACTCGTCCGCAGGATCGGTGGATTTGGGCCAGGAGGCGGCGAAGATCTCGTACGTCTTGCGGCCCAGGAGAAACGCGCCGGCGCTCGTCGTCCACTCGGTCATGATCTCGACGAGCCTGTCGTCGAAGTATGGCACCAGCCAGCCACCGTGGCGGAAGTCGTTGTCACGATCCTCAATCGGGACCGCCGGGGGCCTGCATCACCCCGTCCAGCGTCAGGAATGTACCGACTACGATTTTTCTCATGTTACCATCCGTTTGCATTGCGTAGCGACGCGGCAATCGATGCTGCGGCACCGAGCCCGGACGTCACTCATCACTCGGATGATCCACGCCGGGCACCATTCGAAGTCAGACGATCTGCTCGAGCGTACTGCAACAATCGCAGCCGGTACGTTGCGGCGTTGCGCTGAGCGTCGCATCATGCGGCTCGAGTTTTCCGCTGGGCACGCTGGTGGTGAACGTCGTGGGATCGCTGCTGCTCGGGTTTGTGCTCCACTATCTCGAGGCGTGCAGTGATCGTGGGTAGCGCCGCCTCGGTCTGGCTGCTGGCCGCGAGGGTGTGATCGGGGCATCGCCTGACGAGCCGATGCGTTGTGCCGCAACGAACTTCTGTTCCGCAGAACACCGATATTGACACACCAATATTCCTTGATGTATGATGAAACCATGAGGACGACCGAGCTCAGCCCCACCCAGACCGCTCGCCTTTTCCAGGCGCTCTCCGACGAGACCCGACTGCGTGTCATCGACATGCTGGCGAGCGGCGAGAAGTGCGTGTGCGATCTGCAGGACGCGCTGGGGGCAGCGCAGTCGCGGCTTTCCTTTCACCTGAAGGTGCTGCGCGAGGCCGGGCTGGTGAACGACCGGAAGCAGGGGCGCTGGAATTTTTACTCCCTGAAGCCGGAGGTGCTGGACGGGATGGCCGCGTACCTCCAGGAGCGGAAGCCGGACCCCGAGACGTGGTCGAGCTGTGGCTGCGGCGATTCGCAGGAGGGACAGTGCTGCGACTGAGCCGTTTTTTGTGCCGGAATCCATCAACTTTTCTTGATCGGCGAGGACGATATGAGCGACGTGCGGGTGGTAGTGAGGGAGCGATACGGGCAGGCGGCGCTCCGGGTCGTGCAGGAACAGGAAAAGGGCTCGTGTTGCGGCACGGGCGGCAGCTGTGGCACGACGGATCCGATCACGCGCGATCTGTACGACGCCGTGACGACGGCGACGCTGCCGGAAGCAGCCGTCCTCGCCTCTCTCGGCTGCGGCAACCCGACGGCCCTGGCCGAGCTGAACGCCGGCGAGGTGGTGCTCGATCTGGGGAGCGGCGGCGGGATCGACGTGCTGCTCTCGGCGAAGCGAGTCGGTCCGACGGGCAAGGCGTACGGCCTGGACATGACGGACGAGATGCTGGCGCTGGCGCGGAAGAATGCGGCGGAGGTCGGCGCCACGAACGTCGAGTTCCTGAAGGGCCACATCGAGGAGATTCCGCTGCCGGACGACAGCGTGGACGTGATCATCTCGAACTGCGTGATCAACCTGTCGGCGGACAAGCGGCAGGTGCTGCGCGAGGCCTTCCGCGTGCTCAAGCCCGGCGGGCGGTTTGCGGTGAGCGACGTCGTGGTGAATGGTGAGGTGCCGGCGGAGGTGCGTCGCTCGATGGAGCTGTGGGTCGGCTGCGTCGCCGGTGCGCTGGAGGTTTCGCAGTTCGAGGCACTGCTGACGGAAGCCGGCTTCGAGGATGCGTCCGTCGAGCCGACGCGTGTGTACCGCGTCGAGGATGCGCGTGCGTTTCTGGAGGAGGCCGGTCTCGACATCGACGCGTACGGCGACGCGGTGGATGGCAAGATCATGGCGGCGTTCGTACGTGCGACGAAGCCGGCGGCGGCGAACGTCGGCGAGTCAAAGCTGGGTGCGTGCTGCGCGCCTGGATGCTGCGCGTGAGCCATGTTGGGAACGGTGGGATCTCTGCCGTCTATCTGCTCACGCAGACCGCGGAGAACTTCTTCCCGCGCCACGGCTTCGTCCGCATCGAGCGGGACGCAGCGTCGGACGCAGTGAAGCAGTCTTCGGAGTTCCGCGAGATGTGTCCATCGTCATCGGTCGCGATGGTCCTCCATCTATCGGGAGGCACATGATGCGGTACGCTCTGATCTCCGACGTCCATGCGAACCTGCCGGCACTGGAAGCAGTGCTCGCCGACATCGATGCGCGCTCGGAGATCGGCGCGACGTACCACCTCGGCGATCTGGTGGGCTACGCGCCCTGGCCGGATGAAACAGTGGAGCTGATCCGCAGTCGCGGTATCGCCGGTGTGGCGGGCAACTACGACAGCACGACCGCGACGGACTACAAGCACTGCGGCTGCAGGTACGAGGATGCGCGGCAGGAGGAGTTGTCGCACCTGTCGTACGAGTGGACGCGCGCACACGCGTCGGCGGAATCGAAGCGGTTCCTCGGTGGCCTTCCTTTCCGCATCGATCTGCGGCCGCTCGGCGGTCACGTCGCGGGGCCGCGCCTGATCCTGGTACACGGCAATCCCGTGCTGAACACCGTGTACTGGACGGAGGACCGGCCGGACCGCTTCTGCCTGGATATGGCGGGCACACTGGGCGCGAAGGCAGGCGACGTGATCGCGTTCGGCCACACGCACAAGCCGTGGCACCGCACAATCGACGGAATCCACTTCGTGAACACGGGCTCGGTCGGGCGACCGAAGGACGGCGACTGGCGCGCCGGCTACGTGCTGCTCGGCATGGACGGAGACGACGTCGACGTCGAATTCGTGCGGGTCGAGTACGACATCGAGCGTGCGACACGCGCGATCCGCGCGAGCGAGCTGCCCGACGACTTCGCGGAGTACCTGGAGACGGGTGGGATGCCCGCACCCGCAAGTCAGGCAACACGCAACAACCATTGATACCATGACTGTGCACAACACCCGCGTCGCGCGACGCCTGTCCTTCCTCGATCGCTACCTGACGCTGTGGATCTTCGCGGCAATGGGACTCGGCGTGGCGGCCGGCTACTTCTGGCCGGATGGCGTCCGTGCACTGAACGAGAGCACCAGCTTCGGCACGACGTCCGTGCCGATCGCGATCGGGCTGATCCTGATGATGTACGCGCCGCTCGCCAAGGTGCGCTACGAGGAGCTGGGCGACGTCTTCCGCAACTGGAAGATCCTGGGCCTGTCGCTGGTGCAGAACTGGGTGATCGGTCCGGTCCTGATGTTCGCGCTGGCGGTGATCTTCCTGCGCGATTACCCCGAGTACATGGTGGGGCTGATCCTGATCGGCCTCGCCCGCTGCATCGCGATGGTGATCGTCTGGAACGAGCTGGCGGAAGGTGACCACGAGTACGCGGCAGGCCTCGTCGCATTCAACAGCGTCTTCCAGGTGCTGTTCTACAGCGTGTACGCGTACCTCTTCATCACCGTGCTGCCGCGCGTGCTCGGCCTCGAGGGGACGATGGTCGAGATCACGATGGGCGAGATCGCGACGAGCGTCTTCATCTACCTCGGCATTCCCTTTCTCGCCGGCATGGCGACGCGCTTCCTGCTGGTGCGTGCACGCGGCAAGGAGTGGTACGCACGCGAGTTCGTGCCGCGCATCTCGCCCCTCACGCTGATCGCGCTGCTGTTCACGATCGTCGTGATGTTCTCGATCCAGGGCAAGGCGGTCGTGGATCAGCCGATCGGCGTGGTGCGGGTCGCGATCCCGCTGCTGATCTACTTCGTGCTGATGTTCCTCGTGAGCTTCTACATGGGGCGCAAGGTTGGCGCGGACTACTCGAAGACGGTGACACTGTCGTTCACGGCGGCGAGCAACAACTTCGAGCTGGCGATCGCGGTGGCGGTCGGCACGTTCGGGATTGCGCACGGCGCGGCGTTCGCGGCCGTGATCGGGCCGCTCGTCGAGGTGCCGGTGCTGATCGCGCTGGTGAACGTGGCGCTGTACTTCCAGCGGAAGTATTTCGGGGAGCGGGTCACTGTCGGTGGGCCAGACGGGCCGGGGGACGTGTGTGCGACGGAGGTGCGGGTACCGCTGGCGCGCGAGAGCCGGTGATTGCACGGGGAGGCATGAGCCCCCTCTGGTGATCATTGCGTGTCGCGCGTGACGCGCCGCCCTTCGTTGATCGGGCGTGGACCGCCGGCTCACGCCTCCGGCGAAGCGACATCCTCCAGCCGGTACTTCACGAGGTAGTCGACGCCCAGGTCGTCGGTTTCGCGACCCCAGACAAAACCGTCGTCGATCCATATCACGCGTAGCGATGGCGGCAGCTCCACACGTCCGAGGAAGTCACCCGCTACATCGAAGACCAGCGCGTGCTGCGGCGAGTCGGGGACGGCGCGAAACGAGCCCACCCACACGGTGCTGTCCGCACCTGCCTGGATACGGGAGTAGGCCGGCAGCGACTCGGGCAGCTTCATCGCGGCCAGGCTGCGCTCCGCCGCCGGCCGCGCCTCCTCAGGCATCTGCTCGATCCGCTCCTGCAGCATAGCGAGGTACGCGGTCTCGACCGCCGGTGTCAGCGCGAGATCCACGTCCGGCGCGCGGACGGACCGCGTGAGCACGCCGGCAGCGGAATACACATCGAACCGAAGCTGGTCGGCCGTGCCGGCGATCAGCTCGTCGCCGAGAACCGTGTACGACGATGAACGACCGAGCGGAGCGTATGTCAGCATGAATCCTTCTCCTCTCGTCGTTACCTGGATTTCCGTGCCGGGCAGCATCACCAGTGTATCCAGGGCGGTGCCGTCGCCGGTGACGCGCAGGAGCGGTGCATCGTGCCGATAGAGGCCCTCCGTCACATCCGGACCGAGCCGCGCGCTGTTGAACCCCGCGGTGCCGAGGATCCAGTCGCCGGACGAGATGCGATACAGGCGTGAGGGCGGTTCAATAAGCCCATTGATGCGGGTGCTGCGCCCGATGTTGCCGTCGAGGTCGAACATCGTGAAGCGCAGTGCGGACCAGTCGACAGCGACGACGCTGTCTCCTGTCACGGTCAGGTCACCCACACTCGAGAACTCGCCCGGCCTCTCGCCGGTGCATAACGCCCAGAAGGTAAGCTGCGGGCCCGTCCATGCTCAGGCCCATTGCCCTGCTATATGAACCTCATCCAGCTACTTCCAAGCAGCCCAGCACGCCCGACAGCTTCACCGCTTCGTTATGCCG